>Ga0302201_10002721_pt1 | contig 13635 bp, 9 predicted proteins | sample II_Bog_N3_2_FD_194586 | JGI IMG/M metagenome (GOLD analysis project Ga0302201, IMG submission 194586) | Peat permafrost microbial communities from Stordalen Mire near Abisko, Sweden - II_Bog_N3_2 | ecosystem: Environmental > Terrestrial > Soil > Wetlands > Peat | place: Sweden: Abisko, Stordalen...
CGGTCCAACTGCACCCCGCTTTGCCGCGACAGTGCCCGTGCTCACCAACAACGAATTGAAAAATGCTCTAGACTTGACCCCCGTAGACACTTTTCAGTTTCACGGAAGCGATGCAAGCCGAATCAAACACTGCCGGGCAAGCCCCCAACCGTCCGGCCTCCGCTGGGCTTGACGCTTTGCCCCTTTTCCATGCGGCCTGGGTGTTTGCCGCCGGAATTTGCATAAGTGAAGTTCTCCAACTGCGTCCCAGCCTGCTGATGATGGCGCTTGCGCCGATAGCCGCGCTCTGCTTGCTGGCGGCATTTCGCGCCCAGCGAATCGCATGGCTCCCGCTGTGTGTTCTTTGGCTGCTACTGGGCTCATGGTGCGCGCAAATGGAGCCGCATCCAACCGCGCCGCAGCCTCTGGCAGAACTCTCCGACGGCCTGGCCCGCACCGTGGAAGGAACCATCGTTGATGCCGGACCGATTCGCAATGAGATGGAGCAGAATCTAATCGATCCCGGCGAGACGGCCAGCGCCGAACCGGAGCAGACTCCATCGCAACGAATCGACCTCCGAGTCTCTACCCTCGAAGTCGTCACCGACACAGCCGATGCGCAGATCCCATTCACCGGCGGCGTGCGCCTGACGGTGCATTGGCCCGCGGCCGGACCTACAGCCGGCAATCCGCTGCCTTTTCATTGCGGTGACCGGATCCGCGTTGCGGCCCGCCTGCTGAGGCCGGAAGTCTACCGCGACCCCGGCGTCTGGAGCCGCGAGGATTTCCTCCTCGACCAGGGAATCACCGCAACCGCATCGGTGAAGTTCGACAGGGTTGCGCTAATTGGATTGACGCCCGGCACATATTTCACCTGCCGGTTGAGCCAGTGGCAGCACGCCGCCAGCGGACGCCTGCTTGCCTTGCCTGGGGCCATGCACAGGCTACCCGCTGTCTTGCGCCTGAGCCCCGAAGACGCCATTATGCTGGCCGCCATGGTGACCGGCGACCGCACCTACCTGACTCATCAACTGCGCGTGGGCTTTGAGCGCACCGGCTCCTTTCACATGCTGGTGGTTTCCGGCTTCCATCTGGCTGTTGTGGCTGGCTGCATCTTCTGGCTCGCGAGCCTCCTGCGGATTCCCCGCGTTCCCGCGACGGTGCTCACCATCCTTGCCTCGTTCGCTTACGCGCTCTTCACCGGATTTGCCACTCCCGTGCAGCGCTCCCTGTGGATGGTCACGCTCTACATGCTGGGCCGGCTCATCTATCGCGAACGAAGCCCGTTGAACACCATTGGTTTCGCCGCGCTGTGCCTGCTGGCCGCGAGTCCCCGCAGCCTGTTCGATGCCAGCTTTCAAATGACGCTGCTGGCGGTTGTGGCCATTGCCGGCGTGGCAGCCCCGCTGTTGCAAGCCACGATTCAACCTTATCTCGCCGCTACGCGCGAGATGCGCCTCAGTGCCATCGACGCCAAACTGGTCCCGCAACTGGCGCAGTTCCGCGTGACGCTTCGCATGATTGCCGCGGCGTTGCAGGTTGCAGCCAGCGGCCGATTTGCTGCGCGAATAGCCTGGCAGCTTTTCCCCTGGGCGGTGCGCTTTTTCTTCCGGCTCGGCGAACTTTTTTTGGTCTCCTGCGTGGTAGAACTGGCCATGACTCTGCCCATGGCGGTCTACTTCCATCGCATCACCATCTTTGCCCTGCCAGTGAATATGTTCATACTGCCGCTGCTGCTCGCACTTATCCCGGCCGCGCTGGTAACTCTGTTGGTGCTGGTGGTGTGGCCCGCTGCCGCTATGGTCCCAGCCATGCTGGCCGCGCTGGTGCTGCACATTGGCGTGGGATTAGTCCATCTGTTCGGTTCGCTGCCCTTTGGAGACTACCGCATTGCGACGCCGCTTCTGTGGCAATCGGCTGCCTTCGTTGCGCTGCTTGCGGCGGCTATTGCGTTGGCTCACATGGGCCTCACGTCCGGTATGCGCCGGCCGGGCCGATGTGCGTGGGCCGCACTGCTGGTGGGGGCGCTGGCTGCTGTTGCCCCGCGCCCGACGGACCACCCCCGCAACGCGCTGATGATGGAAGCTATCGACGTAGGCCAGGGCGATTCCCTGCTGCTGATTACACCGGAAGGAAAAACTTTGCTGGTGGATGGCGGCGGGTTTGGCGGAGGCCCACGCCAGGCTCCGCAGGAATTCGATATAGGCGAAGAGGTTGTGTCCGCCACGCTGTGGTCGCGCGGCATCCGCCACCTAGATGTTGTGGCGCTGACACACGCACACTCGGACCACATGGGAGGCCTTCCGGCGGTCTTGCGCAACTTCCATCCCGATGAGTTATGGGTTGGGAATAACCCTCGATTCGGCCTTTACAACGCGTTGCTGAAAGAGGCCGCCGATCTGCACGTCCGCGTCCGTTCGTTGCGCGCCGGCGATGCGCTGACTCTGGGCAGCACCCAGATTGCCGTACTGGCGCCCTTCAAGAGCTATGAGCCCGGCCCCACGCCCACCAACAACGATTCGCTGGTGCTGCACATGACCTACGGCGAGACCTCAGTGATGTTGGAAGGCGACGCGGAAGCGCCGGTTGAAGATGCAATGGTTGACGAGGCCATGCTGCCGGGGCACGGGCTGGCCAGCACGCTGTTGAAAGTGGGCCATCACGGCAGCATCACTTCCACGCGCCCTGAGTTCCTGGCCCGAGTAGCCCCGCAGTTGGCCGTCATCTCCTGCGGGCTGCACAACCGCTACGGGCATCCCCGCCATGAGGTGCTGGAGGAACTGCAGCGAGCGCACGTGCGCACGTACAGCACCGACATCGAGGGCGCACGCTGCTTCCGGCTCGACGGCAAAGCGGTGGCGCCGGAGTCATCTTGCGGGGCGGAATCGGATCAGCTGCATTGATGTGCTACATGGTTGTTTATCGAAGAAAAGTGCGCGGGGACAGTGCAACGCAGACTGTGAGTCTGTATGGTGGAGCTGAGCGGGATCGAACCGCTGGCCTCCTCGTTGCGAACGAGGCGCTCTCCCAGCTGAGCTACAGCCCCACGACATTCCTATCTTATCAGCGAGCGGCGAATCGGGAAAGAGGGGGGCCTTCTTATGCTCATCACTTTTTCATCGTGGAGAGCGCGAGAAAGACCTCACGACGACCGCTCGTTTTTCGCAGTGCCCCCCCGCAGCTATCCACAAAGCTCTTGACAATTTGGCGACCCTTCAAGCAGACTAGAGCCCTCCCCTAATTCCCCGATAGAATTGGAGAAATAACTTGAAACGAGCTATCTGCCTCTACGCGGCAGTGTCGGCGATTGTCTTCGGAAGCACGCTCGCTGGCGCTACAACTTTTTCCTATACAGGAGCTGTCCAAACGTATACCGTCACCACTGCGGGCGAGTATCTGCTTACAGCCGCAGGCGCGCAAGGGGGCAGCGGCAAAAGCGCCAGCGGTGGCCTCGGGGCGCTGCTCGGCGGCGACTACGACCTGACCGCTGGGACAGTCCTTGACGTAGTTGTCGGCGAAGCAGGAGGCAACCAGTCATCCACCTCAAATGGGACAGGGTCGGCTGGAGGCGGAGGGGGAGGGACCTTCATCTATATCTGCACTTCGGGTTGCTCTTTGCAGTCTGGAACCACGATTCTTCTCGCCGCGGGCGGGGGCGGCGGGGCCTACTATGCTACAGCAGGTGGCCAAGGGCTGACTTCGACGTCCGGCGGAAAGAGCAGTAATAGCGCCGTCTCAGGAGGCGCCAACGGCTTAGGTGGTTCAGCAGGGACCAGCATATCCGGAGGAGGCGGTGCGGGCTGGTTGGGCGCCGGCGGAACCTCATCACAGACCGGCGGTGGTATCCAAACCGGCGGAGGCGGCTCCAGCTTCAGCTCATTCGCCGGCGGTGCTGCCGGCAACGCTCAGGCCGGAGTGGGCGGATACGGCGGTGGTGGTGGGGCAGGATATATCTCCTCCAACACCGACGGCGGCGGGGGCGGCGGGGGCGGCTACTCCGGCGGCGCCGGCGCCAATTACGTCACGGCCGGCGGCGGAGGAGGATCGTATTCGGACGCTGCCTTCACAAACCTGACGGCGACCGCCGGCGACAACTCCGGCAACGGCTCGGCCGGGATTTTGCTGGTGCAGGCAGACGAGACGAGCGCTACTCCCGAACCATCCTCACTGAGCCTTTTCGCTCTTGGATCCCTTGCGGCGCTCTTCATCCGCGTCCGCCGGGACCGGTTCAACCACTTGGCCTGAAAGACCTGGTGAGCAACGAAAGGCCGGAGACGATGCTCCGGCCTTTTGTTTGCGGAATTCCAGGATCGACTTGAGCCCGTTTAAAGCTGGTTCATGTTGGCCAGGAACTCGGCGTTGTTGCGCACCTTCTCCAGGCGGCTGATCAGCAGTTCCATGGCTTCCACCGGCGAGAGCGGGTTGAGTACCTTGCGCAGAATCCAGACGCGGGACAGATCTTCCTTGGGGATGAGCAGTTCCTCCTTGCGGGTGCCGGAGCGCTGGATGTCGATGGCCGGGAAAACTCGCTTGTCGACGAGCTTGCGGTCGAGGATGATTTCCATGTTGCCGGTGCCCTTGAACTCTTCGAAGATGACTTCGTCCATGCGGGAGCCGGTATCGACCAGGGCCGTGGAGATGATGGTGAGCGAGCCGCCTTCTTCAATGTTGCGCGCCGCGCCAAAGAACCGCTTAGGCCGCTGCAGGGCGTTGGAATCGACGCCGCCGGAGAGCACTTTGCCCGAGGGAGGAACGATGGTGTTGTAGGCGCGCGCGAGACGGGTGATGGAGTCAAGCAGAATGACAACGTCGCGCTTGTGCTCGACGAGGCGCTTGGCTTTCTCGATGACCATCTCGGCCACCTGGACGTGACGGGCTGCCGGTTCGTCGAAGGTGGAACTGATGACTTCGCCCTTTACCGAGCGCTGCATGTCGGTGACTTCCTCGGGACGCTCGTCGATGAGGAGGACGATGAGCACGACCTCGGGGTGGTTGGTGGAAACGGAGTTGGCGATGGCCTGCAACAACATGGTCTTGCCGGTACGCGGCGGAGCGACGATGAGGCCGCGCTGGCCCTTGCCGACCGGCGTGAGCAGATCCATGACACGGCCGCTGATTCCCTCGCGGACCGTCTCCATCTTGATGCGTTCCTGGGGATAGAGCGGCGTGAGGTTGTCAAAGAGAATCTTGTTGCGGGTCTCTTCCGGCGACTCGAAGTTGATGGCCTCGATCTTTACCAGGGCAAAATATTTCTCGCCCTCGTGCGGCGGGCGGACGTTGCCGCTGATGGAGTCGCCAGTTTTGAGATCGAATTTGCGTATTTGAGACGGAGACACGTAGATGTCGTCCGGTCCGGGCAGATAGTTGTAGTCGGGCGAGCGCAGGAAGCCGTAGCCGTCAGGCAAAATCTCAAGCACGCCCTCGGCAAAGATGTGGCCTTCCTTTTCGCTTTGTGCCTGGAGGATCTTGAAGATCAGATCCTGCTTGCGAAGGCCGCTGGCGCCTGGAATCTCCAGGGTACGCGCAATACGGCTCAATTCTGTGATGTTCTTTTCTTTCAGTTCAGCGATGGTCATGTTCACCTGCAAAGAGGAGGGATGTGTGCGGGAATCCGAGAGGGGGAAGTACTCCAGGAATAATCAGGATGGAGGCTCAAAAAACCGGCGGCGTGGGCCGCGCTTGAAGCGTCTCAGGAATTCAAGGGCAAATGGATACGCGGGAACTAGCGGCCTTTTCGAGGAAACCGTCCCGAAAATGCTGTCTGATTCAACTATACCCTGTTGTAGACGCCGCTAAGCCGCGCGACGATGTTCCACCGGTTGGGCCGCAGGCTCAGTTACGGGCGCTGCGGACCCAGGATTGGTGGTTTGAAAGCGGCACAGAACTTCGTTCGTGGTGTCCTGCAGCCGTGTATTCGGCTTGTGAAGCTTGCGGGTTGCCTTGCTTGCCAGTTGGCAAAGCTGGTAGCGATTGGACACATGAGAGAGTGCCCCAAAAACCAAATCGGAACGCATTGCGAGTTTCTCCTTGTTGTGATTCCTGCCCGGCCGGAACTGCTTGGCGCCGCCGGTGCAGCAGGGGAGCCAACGGAATGCCAGGCTGCCCTAATTTGCCTATTCAGGTTTTAGACGCACAACGTCTGCATCCAGTTCAAAATATTCCGCACTTTCGCATACAACGGAAGAGGCATTCTGCCCTCAGCGAAATATGCATTGCTGCCTTGGGAATCCACGAGCCTGAATTCCCATTTCCGGCGGGCATGAAAAACGCACCGAGGGGCATCAAAACATGAGCCTCAGCTCAATATGATGCGGGAAAGCGCAGACGGGCTGTGCAATTTTGCTCACAACAATCAGCCCTTATGGATGGTACTCACCAATGTATACTGGTCAGCATTGCGGGTCAACATTTTTTTCAGGGATTTTGCGAAGGGCAAACCGGCTAGCGGAGCGCCATCGGGATACTCGAATAACTATTTTACAATCAATAATATAGAGCAACAACCTCCGCCTTGGATGGCATAATAACCAGTCGCACGCACCGAAATGCGGCAAAGCGGAACATTTCCAGTTACCCTGCAGCGGACCGGGTTTGGGCTGAAGCAGGGGGGCGCATATGAAGAGAATGGCAGGCGTATCAGGCCATTCAGGCCCAATAGCTGCGGTCGAGAGTGCGGTATTGGATGGCCTCGGCGAGGTGAGAAACTGTCAGATTCTGCGCCCCTTCCAGGTCGGCAATTGTCCGCGCCACCTTGAGAATGCGGTCGTGAGCTCTGGCGGTGAGGCCCTGCTGCTGCATCGCCCGTTCCAGAAGGCGCTCGGCATCGGCGCCCAGTTCGCAGTAGGCGCGAATCTGGCGCGTGGTCATTTGCGCATTGGAGTAGATTTTCTCGCCGGCCTTCAGGAACCGCTGCTGCTGCCGCTCCCGCGCGGCCATCACACGGCCGCGAATCTCCGCCGAGCCCTCAGCCGCCGCACCGCCGCGCAGCTCTTTATACTGCACGGCCGGAACCTCGATATGAATATCGATACGGTCGAGCAGCGGCCCGGAGATTTTTGCGACGTAACGCTGGATCATCGGCGGCGTACACATGCACTCGCGCGACTTGTCGTTGAAGTATCCGCAGGGGCATGGATTCATGGCTGCCGCCAGCATGAAGCGAGCGGGAAAGGTGAGTGACATGGACGCACGCGCGATGGTGACGGTGTGGTCTTCAAGCGGCTGGCGCATCACTTCGAGTACGTTGCGGGGAAATTCGGGCAACTCATCGAGAAACAACAAGCCATTATGAGCGAGCGACACCTCGCCGGGCCTTGGCATGATTCCGCCGCCAATGAGGCCGGCGTCGGAGATGGTGTGATGGGGGGAACGGAATGGCCGCTGCGTGACTAGGCCGGCGGCCGCATCCAGAACGCCAGCTACCGAGTGAATTTTGGTGGTCTCGAGTGCTTCTTCAAACGTGAGCGGCGCCAGGATGGACGGCAGGCGCTTGGCCAGCATGGTTTTTCCCGAGCCGGGCGGGCCGATCATGAGGATGTTATGGCTGCCTGCCGCAGCCACCTCGAGCGCGCGTTTGGCGGTCTGCTGCCCGCGTACATCCTTGAAGTCCACGCTGAAGTGCTGCAACTCGCCCAGCAAGGCTTCAGTGGACACGCGCACCGGCTCACGCTGAACCACACCCACAACGGTGGAGTTGAGCAGTTCCAGCACATCGAGCAGCGTGGAGACGGGGTATACGTTGACGCCCTCGACCACGGCAGCCTCGGCGGCATTGGCGGTGGGAAGAATCAGATTCGGTATATTCTTTTCGCGCGCCAGAATGGCGATGGGCAACATACCCGGCACGCCGCGAACGGCACCGTCGAGGCCCAGTTCGCCCACGAGGAGAAATTGGCTGAGATCGTTGTTTCTGAGTGCCCCGTAAGCGCCAAGAATGCCGACGGCGATGGGCAGGTCGAACCCCGCGCCTTCCTTTTTCATATCCGCCGGCGCAAGGTTGATGGTGATAAAGGTTGGCGGAATCATGTAGCCGGAGTTTTTAATGGCGGCGCGAACGCGGTCACGGCTCTCGCGCACCGCGGCGTCGGGCAGGCCGACGGTGTGGAACACGTCCTTGTCCATGACTACGCCGCTATAGTCCACCTCAACGTCGATGAGGTTGGCGTCGATGCCGTAGACAGCCGCGCTGAGAGCCTTGAATAGCATGATCGAAAGTTGCACGGAGTTTACCAGATGATCGACAACCCTGTTTGTGACCGATGACCATTGCATTTGCAAACGAGTTGCGTCCCTGAAACTGCTAGACAAGAGAGGCCGCCTGCGCTTCAATTGAACCCGATGGCAAGATCCTCAAATCTATGGAGTTCTCTCAAGGCCGCAGCGATGACCGCCCTGACAATCTTCTTTGGCAGCCTGTTCATCATCGTTGTTCGCGGCTTGATCGACTTTGCTTTTGACGGGAAATTCCACATCGATTGGCCCCTTAACCTCAAGCTCGCAGGAGTCTTCGGATCGATCTGGTTCATCGCGGTTTTCGCCTGGGGCATGATCGTCGGCATCCGCTCGCAGCCGGTCCTCGACATACTCGATGAAGACCCCGAGGAATCCGCGCTGCTCAAGAAGCCACTCAATGGCTTTGTCGCAATGGAGTTCTTCTGGCTCATCTTGAATCGGACCTATATTGTCTTCATCGCTCCTGAAGGCCTCTATGGATGGCAGGCCCATGGGCCTGTGACCAACCGCGATCTGAATTTCTTCCAGCCCTACCAAAACATGGTTGACGATCGGGATTTCATGCGCGATCTGGCCTCAATGCAAAAGCTCTCCCGTCTGCGTGGTGGATTCTTCATCGACCGCGCAGCGATCTCCACCATCGAAGTGAATGATCGGCCCAAGTGGGGCATGGGCGGAATTCCCGAGAGCGGCCGTATTGTTCTTCGCTTGACGTCCAACAAAACCCGGGAGTTCATCCTCCTCGGCAGCGTCTATCCGGACACCATCCGGGACAAGATCATCCTTGCACCCCCTGAAGGCGTAACCTCGATCAGGTAGGCGAGCCACCTATGACGACCAGGCTTTCCGACCTCTACAGAATCGGTGTCGGCCCTTCGAGTTCGCATACTATGGGACCCATGCGAGCGGCTGGACAGGGTAAGCCGGAAATCTCTGCCAACCGGCCGGTCCCTCTTTCTCATTCTTGAAATGATGTTGCCAGCCGTGCCATGGTGTGACGGCGGTCAGCCACATGGCGGCTATGACAGAAACAAATCCCGAGGATGACGATGACTCCTTGTTCCCGGTCACGCCTGGGCAAGCCGCCTGCCGCATCCGTTCTCAGGGAAGGACGGCGACAATTGCCGATGAATGAGCGTTGGACAATCGTGATGTTCCGGTGACTTTTCTGTAAATAAGTTGCATTTTCATCGGTATAATTATTTTCAACGCGAACTTTCCCTTCTATTGGGCCCCTGAGATTCTTCCCCAGAGGTTTTTCTTGGATGTCTTCTGAAAACGTTCTCACGGTTGCGGTATGCAATCCGCAGGCGGATTACTGTGCATACACCAAAGGCATGGAGTACCTGATTCAGGTAGTCCAGGATTTGTCTCTGGCCCGCGATCTGCCGAGGGTCATGGAGATTGTTCGCCATGCCGCCCGGGTTCTGACCGGCTCGGACGGCGCAACCTTTGTGCTGCGCGAAGGCGAGCAGTGCTATTACGCCGACGAGGATGCCATCGGCCCGCTCTGGAAGGGCTCGCGATTTCCCATGAGCGAGTGCATCAGCGGCTGGGCGATGGACCACTGCGAGACGGTGATGATTGAGGACGTTTACGCCGATGAGCGGATTCCGGCGGAAGTCTATCGCCGGACGTTTGTTCAAAGCCTGGCCATGGTTCCCATTCGCTGCGAACAGCCGGTGGGCGCCATAGGAAACTATTGGGCCACCAAGACTCTACCCACGCCTGAGCAGATGAGGCTGCTGAAGGCCCTGGCCGGCACAACCGCTGTGGCACTGGAGAATGTGCGCATCCACGCGGAGATGGAGCAGCGCGTTCACGAGCGGACCGCGGAGTTAGAGGCGGCCAACAAGGTGATAAGCCGGCTTTCGCTCACCGATGAGCTGACGGGGCTCTACAATCGCCGCGGCTTTCTGCTGATGGCTCATCAACAGTTGCGCGAGGCGCATCGTTCCGGAAAGACGGCCGAACTTTTGATGGCCGATGTGGACGGACTCAAATCCATCAATGACCGATTCGGGCACGAGGCAGGCGACCGGCTGCTGATCAGGGCCGCGCAAGTGCTTCGCGAAACGTTTCGCGAAATCGACGTAGTGGCCCGCATTGGCGGAGATGAGTTTGTGGTCTTCGGAACCATGATGCAGACTCACGACCATCTTCGCCAGCGGCTTCAAAATGGCATTGCGCGTTCCAACCGCGGATGCGCCGACGGCATTCAGCTTTCCATGAGCATAGGCGTGGTGCGTTGCGCCGCGTGCAAGGACTTCACGCTCGAGAAACTGCTCAACGACGCCGACATTGCCATGTATCACGTCAAGCGCACACACCATGCGGCCAGCCCTCGTCCAACGGTGAATTGAAGAGCGCCAAGCTTCTACTTCCGTAAAACTGCATCCGAAGCTCCGCAGAATGGTGGCGGGACACTTCGAGTGAAATTGGCCTACAATCTCATCCGTGACCACGAGTCTCTTCGATCTGTATAAAATCGGTGTCGGCCCTTCGAGTTCGCATACGATGGGGCCCATGCGCGCGGCTTGCCGCTTTGCGCGCGAACTTGCGCCCCGCGGCGTGCTGGACACAGTGGCGCGGGTGAAGGCAACGCTGTATGGTTCGCTTGCGCTGACCGGCCTGGGTCACGCCACCGACCGGGCTGTGCTGCTGGGTCTTTCAGGGAACGAGCCGGCGAACATCGATCCAGCGGCAATCGAATCCACGGTCGCGGGCATTCGAGCCGCGCAGAGGATCGACTTGGGCTGCGAGCGGACTATTCCGTTCCATGAAGCTTGCGATCTTCTCTTCGAGCGCTCCATCATGTTTCCGCCGGGATCAATCACGCGGCATCCCAATGGTCTGCGGTTAACTGCGTTGGATAGGGCCGGGGTGCGTCTGGACGAGCGCACGTTTTTTTCGATCGGCGGCGGTTTCATTCTCGAGGACGGCGTTGACCCTTCCGCGCAGAATCAGCAGCCGGCGATTCCGTTTCCGTTTCACAACGCGGCGGAACTGCTGGCCACCGCGCACGCAAACGAACTCTCGATTAGCCAGCTTATGCTTGAGAACGAATGCGCATTGGTTTCGCGCGACCAGGAACGAGCACCTGTGGAGGTAGTGAGGCAAGGCATCGTGCGTATCTGGCAAGCGATGCAATCGTGCGTGGAGCGCGGCATTGGAGCGGAAGGAATTCTTCCGGGCGGCCTGAACGTTCGCCGCCGGGCGCACGGGTTGGCAGAGCGGCTGCGCGCAAAAGAGGCCGACGGATTGCGCGGCGATCCGCTTGCGCCGCTGGATTGGATAACGGTTTACGCGATGGCGGTGAATGAAGAGAATGCCGCGGGTGGCCGCGTGGTGACCGCGCCCACCAATGGAGCTGCCGGTGTAGTACCGGCCGTGGCCCACTATTACCATCGCTTCATGCCCGAGGCGGACCATGAAGGACTGATGCGCTTCTTTTTGACTTCGGCAGCCATCGGCATCCTATATAAGGAGAACGCTTCGATCAGCGGCGCGGAGGTGGGTTGCCAGGGCGAGGTGGGTGTGGCTTGCTCGATGGCTGCCGGCGGACTTACCGCCGCGCTGGGCGGCACCAACGGTCAAGTGGAGCACGCCGCCGAGATCGCAATGGAGCATAACCTGGGCATGACCTGCGATCCGATCGGGGGCCTGGTGCAGATTCCATGCATCGAACGCAACGCGATGGGCGCAGCGAAAGCCGTGCAGGCCTCGCGCCTCGCACTCAACGAGCAGGAGAGCCACAAGGTTTCTCTCGACCAGGTGATCCGCACCATGTACCTTACCGGGCTGGACATGCAATCGCGCTATAAGGAGACCAGCCTGGCGGGTCTTGCGCTAAACATCATCGAGTGCTGAGTTGGTTTGCACAGTGCTCTCAAAAGAGGTGGCTTTGTTGGCGAGGATTCCAGCCATGTTTGTGCGTTCTATATTCGCCGCAATGTTGGGCTGTGCAATTTTGCTCACCCCTATTGCCACATACGCGGCGGATCGCGGACCGTCGACACCCGAAGAACGGAAGTTGGCGCTTGAGAACATTCACGAGTGGCAGGCCGAACCGCTTGGCCCACATGCAAAGGATCAATTCGGGTGGGTTCTGAAGTGGCTCGTCGATGTGCCCGACATAACGGTTCACGCCTGCATCCTTCTCGACAAGCTGCCCAAGGGCGACAAGAAGGACGCTTCAACGATCTTTGGCGGCCAGTTCATGGGGCAGGCCGCCTTTGTGATTGAGAACCCCGATAGGAAAGACGATAAGCTTGCCGAGTATCAGGCCGGAATGGAAGGCGCGTTGCGTGTGTATGAGTTGCTGCTTAACGGGAACCCGAAAGACCGCGAACCCTATCTCGATGACTTGATCCAACGTCGCGAAGTTGGAACGCTCGCGCAGTTTGTGAAGGAGCGTGCGGCAGCATCATGCGGGAAATGATGCCCGACAATGAACCGATTCACGGCACGACACGCTTCCGCAAAACGATCTTCGATGCAAAGTGAAAATAATTGTTGACCATTTTTCCACTCTTGCTACAGTTTTCTCTTGACACTTGCGAAGCATGAATCTATACATTCTTCAACTGCAATAATTTATTGCAGAATCGATGCAACCCATCGAAAGGGAGAATAGGCAAATGGCAACCAAGAAAGCAGCCAAGAAGGCACCCGCGAAGAAGGCCGCAAAGAAGGCCGCAAAGAAGAAGTAGCGGACCATCCAACCGAAAGGCAACAGTAGTAAAAGGCAACACCGAGGGGGGACGCATCCAGCGTCCCCCTAAGTGTTTCCGCCATAGTTGCAGTTGAAAAGAGAATAGACTCGATAGCGGAGAGACTGTTTCAAAGAACCGCCATGACCCGACGACGCTGGATTGCCGAGCATTGGGACGAAGCTACAGCCACCATCGCTGGCGCGCCCGCCGAACACCTGTCGCGCGTGCTGCGCGCCACGCCCGGCATGGAGGCCGATGTGGTTGCGGGAGGCCGCGTGTTCCATGCGGTGGTGGCCGCGGTGGTTCCCAACGAGATTCGCTTCAACCTTATTGCGGAACTCGAGGCCGATCCCGCCTTGCCTGTGATGCTGGTTCTATCCGTGTATAAATTCGATCGCATGGAATGGGCGATTGAGAAGGCCACCGAGCTTGGCATTGCGGCGATCGCACCGGTTATTGCGCGCCGCACGGAGAAGCACCTGGCACTGGCCGCAGAGAAGCGCGTGGAGCGATGGCGCCGCATTGCGCACGAAGCTGCACAGCAGTCGCGCCGCTCCGATGTGCCGCTGATTCACGATCCCGCACCGCTGTCCACATGGGTGCGCGCTGCTTCAAGCGCTTCGCGCATCGTGCTGGCGGAGCAGGAGCGCACCACCACGCTACGCAATGCGCTGGATGAAGCGATAACCCAGGCGCAAGCTGAGATGCC
>Ga0302201_10002726_pt1 | contig 13621 bp, 13 predicted proteins | sample II_Bog_N3_2_FD_194586 | JGI IMG/M metagenome (GOLD analysis project Ga0302201, IMG submission 194586) | Peat permafrost microbial communities from Stordalen Mire near Abisko, Sweden - II_Bog_N3_2 | ecosystem: Environmental > Terrestrial > Soil > Wetlands > Peat | place: Sweden: Abisko...
CGAAATCGCATTGCGCGTCATCAACGCATGCCGGGAACTGGGCATTCGCACAGTTGCCGTGTACAGCGAGGCCGACCGCAACTCGCTGCACGTGCGCTTTGCCGATGAGGCGATCTGCATCGGGCCGCCGCGCGCGGCAGACAGCTATTTGAATGTGCCGGCGGTGATTTCCGCCGCCGAGATTGCCGACGTCGAAGCGATCCATCCCGGCTACGGCCTATTGAGCGAGAACGCAAATTTCGCCGAGGTGTGCCGCGCCTCGAATATCAAATTCATCGGGCCGCCGCCGGAAGTGACGCGACTGATGGGCGAAAAAGAAAAGGCGCGCCAGGCCATGAAGAAGGCCCGGGTGCCCATTCTGCCGGGCTCGGACGGCATTTTGACGACGGCCGAAGAGGCGCAGAAGTGGGCCGAGAAAGTGGGCTATCCGGTCATTCTCAAGGCCAAGGCCGGTGGCGGCGGGCGCGGCATGCGCATCGTGCGCGACTCCGAGGAACTGCCCAACATGTTCCATGCGGCGTTTACCGAGGCGGCTAACGCTTTCGGCAACGGCGAGCTTTACATGGAAAAGTACATCGAGAATCCGCGCCACATCGAGTTCCAGATGTTGGCCGACGAGCACGGCAACGTGGTTTCTCTCTTCGAGCGCGAGTGCTCGATCCAGCGCCGGCACCAAAAGCTAATCGAGGAAGCGCCGAGCCTCCAAGTCACTCCAAAGCTGCGCGAGGAACTGGGCCGGACCTTGTGCCGGTGCCTGAGCGAGATCGGCTATCAGAATGCCGGCACGGTGGAGTTTCTGATGGACGCGAACCACCAGCTTTACTTCATCGAAATGAACACGCGCATTCAGGTAGAGCACCCGGTGACAGAAGCGATTACCGGCGTGGACATTGTGAAGGCGCAGTTGCGCATTGCGGCCGGCGAGCCGCTCAGCGCGATTCTGCCGCCGAAGCTGGAGATACGCGGCCACGCCATCGAGTGCCGCATCAACGCCGAGCATCCGCAGAAGTTTACGCCGTCAGCGGGAGTGATTACGGCGTTCAATGTGCCAGGCGGAAACGGAGTGCGCGTGGAAACGGCGCAGTATGCTGAGGGCGTCATTCCGCCCTACTACGATTCGCTGATCGCCAAGCTGATCACGCACGGCGTGGACCGCGCGGAGGCAATCGCAAAGATGGAGCGGGCACTGCGGCAGTTCATCGTGCAGGGTGTCGAGACCTCAATTTCGCTGCACCAGGAAATCTTCCAGAGTGAGGCGTTCCGTGCCGGGCAGTTCGATACTGGCTTCATGGAGCGCTTCCTGGCCGCCCGCGCCGAGGCAGAAAAACAGCCAGCGTAGGGCGCAGGCGATCTCTAAGGCAACGGATTGACGGCGAGGCCGGCAGCCTGGGCGGCTCGATGCTGTTTCAGATCGAACGTGAAAAGGGACCTGGCGCCGAGTTCGATGGCTGCGGCTACGTGCAATAGGTCAGCGGCGCGAACCCCGATGATAGGCGTGAGGGTCAGCGCGAGAGCCTTGGCGCGGGTGAATGTGCTGTCGGGAAACGGCAAAAGCTGAAAGATGCCTCGGTATAGATTTTTCTCCAGATCGGCGATGGAGGCCTGAGCCTGCACGTCGGAAATCTCTTTGCGAAAGAGGCGAAGAGATACTGCATTGACGAACTCGACTTCGCATAGTCGCGTCAGCGCCAAGGATTCGCGCGCAGATTGCAGCAGAGTTGTTGCTGCCAGGGTGTTCGCATCTTTGACTTGCGCGGAGAAGACCACGCTTGAATCCAGATAGATCATGGGCCTAGAACCGGTCTTCGCGGTCGGCCGAGATCAGGTCGGCCCCGCTTACCTCAAGAACCTTGTCGCCGTAGATTTCCTTCAGGCGAGCGAGGAAGTCCGGCAGAGGCGGTCTTTCTGAGGGCACGGGGGTCAGGTGCGCGACGACCTTGCGGCGCTTGGTGATCTCCACAACGTTGCCTTGGCTGAGCATGCGCTCGACCTTTTTGAAGTCGTAGCGAAGGTCGCGGATGGATGCGGTCTTCATGTGATACATTTTAGCATCACATTGGAGCCAATGCAGGCCCGGCAAAGATTTATCGCTGTTTCTTCGCCTTTTTTCGCTAAAATCGGCTATGCTGTCTTGGCAACTTGGAGGTTGCCCGCATGGACGCTCAAAAAGAACTGATTGCCGAGTTCGACCGCGAGGCCGCGAACACCCGCAAAATGATCGATGCCATCCCGGCCGATGCCGATTTCAACTTCAAACCCCATCCCAAATCCATGAGCCTGGGCCGGCTGGTTGGGCACCTGACGGATTTCGTCGGCGAATGGGCGCTTCCAACGCTGACCAAGGACAAGATTGAGTTCGGCGCGGACAGCAACTGGAAGCCGTTTGTCCCCACGAACAAGGCCGAGGCGCTGGAGAAGTTTGACAAGGAACTGGTGGGAACCCGCGCGGCGCTAGTGGCGACGACCGGCGACACGTGGGACCGGAACTGGCAACTCGTATGGCAAGGCCATACCGTCATCGACCAGCCCAAGCACCAGGTGTTTCGCGATTCCGTGCTGAACCACATGATTCACCACCGCGGACAATTGACCGTGTATCTGAGGCTGTTGAACGCGAAGGTTCCAGGAACATACGGGCCGAGTGCGGACGAAATGTGAAAAAGACAGTGAATAGTGAGTAGTGATTAGTGGTTAGCAGTCAGCAAGGAGCAAAGTCGCTGATCGATGCTAACCACTAACCACTAACCACTGACCCCTGCCTCTTGTTCTACTCTCAAGGCATGTCCTTTTCCTTTCCGAAGATCTATCCGATTCTCGATAGCGCTGTTATTCCGCAAGTGGGCCGCGCAGAGTTTCTGCGCCGGCTGGGCAGTGAACTCGCCGACGCCGGCGTGACGCTGCTCGAATACCGCAACAAGACCGGCCCCGAAGCGGAGTTGCTGGCCGATGCAGCGATCCTTCGCGCCGCACTCCCCGTCGGCAAGGTGAAGTTGATTCTCGATGATCGCGCCGATCTGGTCGCGCGAGCGAATTTCGATGGCGCGCACGTGGACGCCGGCGACGCCGCGCCGGCAGAGGCGCGCCGGCTGCTGGGACCGGGACGCATTGTGGGCACCTTCGGCGGCAGCGAAGCGCTGTTGCCGGGGATCCTGCAAGAGCCGGCAGATTATTTCTCCGTCGGTCCCGTCTTTCCGACCAGAACCAAGCAGACCTCCAAAACACCGATTGGCGTAGAAGGCGTGCGCAGGCTTCGCGAAGAGGCCGGCCCCCTCGCAGTGCTGGTTGCTGTGGGAGGAGTCACGTTTGAACGTGCCCCCGCGATTTTCGCCGCCGGAGCAAGCGTGGTCGCCGTGGCCGGGGCGTTCTTCCGCAGCACCGATCCTGCGGCGGAGTTCCGGCGGTGGAAGAAGGCACTTCATTAGAAATGAGGCTCGGGGTGTCCGGAAACGAGCCAAAACCGTCCAAATACAAGACGGTGCGCGCCTGAAAACGAGGCACTCCTGTCTGGAAGCAGGACAGACGCTGCCCGGAAACGATACAGTCTCAAAAAGCGCACGGAACAGGTCGCACGCCACGCAGCCGGCATGACGTAACCCTTTGGTTTCGTATCGTATGATTGCTTTACGGTTCCCGCGCGCTCGTTTCGGCAGACACAGCTTGTCCCATTCAACTTAATCACCAGGGAGGAAGCCGCCCTTTGATTTCCCGATTGCTGCGTATTAAACCCATGTCGATGCTCTCCGCGGAAGCGGGCGAGCAGGGAGAGCACACACTGAAGCGCTCGCTCGGCGCAGTCAACCTGATCACGCTGGGAATTGGGGCCATCATCGGCGCCGGTATCTTCGTGCTCACCGGAACAGCGGCGGCGAATAACGCAGGTCCGGCGGTCTCTCTCAGCTTTGTGCTCGCAGGCATTACCTGCGCCTTTGCCGGTTTGTGCTACGCCGAGTTTGCATCGATCATTCCCATTGCGGGTTCAGCGTATACATATGGGTACGCCACACTGGGCGAGTTAGTGGCGTGGATCATCGGCTGGGACCTCTGTCTCGAATACGGCTTCGGCGCTGCTACTGTCGCCTCGGGCTGGTCAGGATACTTCACGGCTCTGCTGGCGCAGTTTCATATCTATATCGCACCGCAATTCACGGCGACGCCCGGAGCAAAACTCGTCTTCTTCAAGAGCGAGTGGATGCCGCTGGCGTCGCTCCCGTCTGGAATCGACGGCTCTTTGCTTCCGCACGCAACCGGCGTATTTAACCTGGTGGCCTTCCTTGCTATCCTCGTCGTGACTGCGGTCCTGGTGATCGGCATCAAGGAATCGGCCAATCTCAACAGCGCGATTGTCTTCGTCAAGCTCACCGTAGTCGCCGTCTTCATCGTTGTTGGCGGCTGGTTCCTCATCAAGCATCCCGATCTTGCTACGCACAACTGGCATCCGTTCATTCCCAAGTCAGACGGCCACGGCAACTTCGGGATCAACGGCATCGCCGTGGGAGCAGCGTCGGTCTTCTTCGCCTATATTGGATTCGACGCAGTGTCGACGGCCGCGCAGGAAGCCAAGAATCCCAAGCGCGACATGCCCATCGGCATACTGGGCTCGCTGGTCATCTGCACGGTCCTTTACATCATCGTCTCCACCATTCTCACTGGCCTTGTGAACTACAAGGCGCTCAACGTGGCCGCTCCAGTTGCTCTGGGCATCAAGGTCACCGGAGTCAGTTGGGGTGAGTTGCTCGTAACCATTGGTGCGGTGTTTGGCCTGGGCACGGTTATGCTCGTCATGCTCCTCGGCCAGTCTCGCGTCTTGTACTCCATGTCGAAAGACGGCTTGCTCTGGCACTGGGTTTCTGCCATCCACCCGAAATTTCGGACGCCCTGGATTTCGACCATCGTCGTCGGTGCATTGGTTGCCGTCATGCCTGCATTCTTCGACGTGGAGCAACTCTCAAAGCTCGTCAACATCGGCACGCTGCTGGCCTTTACCATCGTGAGCGCAGGCGTCTGGGTGCTGCGCGTCCGCCGTCCCGATCTGCCGCGGCCTTTCAAAACGCCGTTCGTTCCACTGGTGCCGATCCTTGGTATCATCTCGGCGCTCTTTCTTATGACGCGCCTTCCACTGTTCACGTGGAAGGTGATGATTGGATGGCTGCTCTTCGGTCTGATCATCTACTTCAGTTACTCGCGCAAGCACAGCAAGGTGCAGAAGCTGAAGAATGCGGAAGCCGCCGATTAGGCCGCGGAGATTCGAGAGGAAGAAGAGACGGCCTCCCGCGCGGGAGGCCGTCGTGCGTGCGGGGATAGTTGTCGCTTTACGCGGTCGTCTTGGCGCAGTAGGCGTCAAACGCGCGCATGAGTTCGTCGGCGATCATCTGTGCGGTGGATTGCTCGATGACGGCGCGCTGCATGAGGTAGACCAGCTTGCCGTCGCGCATGATGGCGACAGCGGGCGAGCTGGGCGGATGGCCTTCAAAGTAGCTGCGGGCGCGGTCGGTGGCTTCGCGGTCCTGGCCGGCAAACACAGTAATCTTGCGATCGGGCGGGTTGGGGGTGTTCGAGAGCGCGAGACGGATGCCGGGGCGAGCTTTGCCCGCCGCGCAACCGCAAATGGAGTTGACGACGACCAGGGTTGTTCCCGGCTCGGCCAGTGCGGCGTCAACCTCTTCGGCCGTCCGGGTTTCCTTGATCCCGGCACGCACAAGTTCCTCGCGCATAGGGACCACCATCAATTCTGGATACATGTTTGCCTCCGGCAGGAGAAGCTGCCTGTTCCTATTCTACGTGCTGGGGCCGCGCGAGGCTACTGCCGCGTGCGCACTTGGATCACTCGGCCGCACGCAGCCGCGTAGCGCCGGTCTCCTGACCGGCTGTCGTGCGGGCGTCCTCGCCCGCACCTATGAGAGAACGATTCCGAATTGCGCCCGTTGCGATAGTCTTGATTTTTGAAGATCCTCGAGAACATCGCGCTGGCACCGTTGACGACCCTCGGTATAGGGGGCCCTGCGCGTTGGTTTGTCGAGGCTACCAGCGAAGCGGAGATTGCCGAGGCATGCGCGTGGGCGCGCGAACAGGACATGCCGCTGTTCGTGCTGGGCGGCGGCAGCAATGTGCTGGTGGCAGACACGGGCTTCGACGGACTGGCCCTGCACATTGCGCTCGCAGGCATGGAGCAAGAGGGGGAACTGCTGTGCGCCGCTGCCGGCACTCCTTGGGACGATTGCGTCAAGCAGGCTCTTGGAGCGAATTGTGCCGGCCTCGAGTGCCTCGCCGGAATTCCCGGCACCGTGGGTGGCACGCCCGTGCAGAATGTAGGCGCGTACGGGCAGGAAGTTGCTTCGGTAATAGAGCGCGTGCGGGCGTTCGATCTTGCAGCGCAGAAGTTCGTGGAGTTTGCGAATGCTGACTGCGGATTTGCGTATCGCAAAAGCCGGTTCAACACCACTGACCGAGGAAGGTATGTCGTCACGCGCGTGGATTACCGGCTGCGCAGGAATGGCGCGCCAGCTTTGACTTACGCGGAGCTTAAAGCGCATTTCAGCGCGCGGGAGAATGCGCCGTCGCTGGCCGAGGTCGCAGAGGCGGTGCGCGGAATCCGCCGCAGCAAGGGCATGCTTCTGGTCGAAGGCGATCCGGATTGCCGCAGCGCAGGCAGTTTTTTCAAGAACCCGTCGGTCGCGCCGGAAGTCGCCGAGCGCGTGCGGCAGATCGCCGCAGATTCGGGCAGCGCGCTGCGAACATTTCCCGCAGATGCCGGCCAGATCAAGATTCCCGCGGCGTGGCTAATCGAGCAGGCAGGCTTCCGCAAGGGATACGCGATGGGCGCGGCGGGCATCTCGTCGCGACACACGCTGGCGCTGATCAATCGCGGCGGCGCAACAGCCGGCCAGATCCTGGCGCTCGCCGCCAACATTCAAGCAGCGGTCGAAGCGCAATTCGGCATCCGGTTAGAGATGGAGCCGGAGCGCGTGGGATTCTAGCCTGCGGGTATAGTTAGACTCATCGGGTCAACTCAACGCGGCTCAGGCACTGAGGCGGTGTGTACGTGAATTTATCGTCTGTATGGCCGTTTTTTCGACGGCAAATTCTTTACCTTGGCCTTTCTGCGGCCCTTGTCGCCATCTTCTGGGCGTTGGGAGAGCAGGTACCTTTTGCCCCGGTCGTTGTGTACACGCTTTGCACCGGGAATCTCCTCTCGGTAGCAATCGGACGGGTGGAGTTCCTCTTTTCGGGAAGGCCGTTTCCGTACAACTGGGTAATTTTTCTGGTTGTCCTTATGGTGCTGACGGTCCCCGTCTACCTGATTTCGACCGCGGTTGTGTGGTTGATCATCCGGCCAATCACATTGTCATTTACCGACCTGATTGAAACGGCATGGAGGTTTCCATTAGTCGCGACCATGGTCTTTGGCGGTGCCTCGTTCATGCACCAAACGACCAAGGACCGGCTGGAGCAGCGCAACCGGGAATTGCAGCAGTCGGTGGAGAAGGGCGCGCAGCAACTGGAGATGCAGGCGCAGGAAATGCAGCGCGCGCGGGAGATTCAGCAGTCGTTGCTGCCGAAGGAGATTCCTCAACTCGAGGGGTTTGAAGTGGCGGCAGCATGGCGGCCGGCGCGCGAGGTGAGCGGTGATTACTACGATGTCTTCAAGCTGGACGAACACCGGCTGGGCGTTTGCATTGCCGATGTTGTGGGCAAAGGCGTAGCGGCTGCGTTGCTTATGGCCAATGTGCAGGCAGCCGTGCGCGCCTACGCCAGCAGCGCGGAGAACGCCGCGCAGTTGTGCACGAAGGTCAATCGCTTGCTCTGCGAGAATCTGGCGACCGGAAAGTTTGTGACGTTCCTCTACGGCGTGCTGAACAACGAAACGCGAACCTTCGATTACTGCAACGCGGGGAACGTTTGCCCGGTCCTGGTTTCGCAAGGGACTGTGCGATCCATCGCGGTGGGAGGCGCCGTGCTGGGCGTCTTTCCTGAGTGGCAATATGAAAGCGCGAACCTCGCGCTCGGACCGGGCGACCGGCTATTGCTTGTGACCGATGGCATTACCGAGGCGAGCGATGCAGCCGAGCAGGAATTTGGCGAGGAGAAGCTGGCGGAAGCTGCGCTCAGACACTCCAAGCGCACGTCGGCAGAAATGAGCCGGCTGCTTCTCGAAGAGGTGTCTGCGTTTTGCGATTCGCACTTTCACGATGATGCGACGCTGCTGGTGATTGCGGCGAAATGAAGAAACTCAGTCGCAGCGGCTCTGAAGGCGAACCATTAACCTCTCGCGCTCAGCAGCGAGAACTTGCGCCGCGGGGCCTAGCGCGGTCATGCGGCCTTCGCGCAGCAACAATACCTCGGCGCTTGTAGCTAATGCGTCCGTCACATCGTGCGTGGCCATTACAGCCTGAACCTCATTTTTCCGCAGCCACAATTGCAGTCGCTCCAGCAGCGCATCGCTCGCCACGCCGTCGAGCGCGGAGAAGGGCTCGTCGAGCAGCAGAAGTCGCGGCGCAGGTGCTAGTGCGCGGGCCAGCGCCACGCGTTGCGCCTCTCCGCCCGAGAGTTCCTGGGGGCGGCGCCCCGCGAGATCGGTTGCGCCGGCGAGGGCGAGCATCTCTTCGACACGCGCCGCGCGGGATGCATGATCGAGACCGTGCAGGCCATATGCCACGTTGGCGGCGACGCTGAGGTGAGGGAAGAGCGCGGGCTGTTGCGCGACCAGCGCAGTTGAGCGGCGGCCGGGCGCGAGATGCAAGCCGATGGCGGTATCCGTGAGCGTTCGGGTATTGAGGGCGATGCGGCCGCGCACGGGAAGGTCGAGGCCCGCCAGCAAGCGGAGCAACGTGCTTTTGCCCGAGCCCGAAGGCCCGAAGACCACTGTCCAATCCGACGCAATGGCGCACTCCACCTGAAAATGGAAGCTGCCCCGGCGTGCGTCAAGAGAGAACTCAAGCACGGCGCGCTCCGCGCTCTTGCGTTTTGGAATAGATCAGTGCCAGAGCCACCACACTCATGCCGAGCAGGATTGCGGCGGTGCGGTTAGCGGCAGCGTAGTCGAAGTTTTCCACCTGGTTATAAAGCACGATGGAAAGCGTGCGCGTCGAGCCGGGAATGTCGCCGCCGAGCATGAGCACCACGCCGAACTCGCCGATGGTGTGCAGAAAACTGAGCACGATGGCGGCGAGCAGCGAGCGGCGCGCGAGGGGAACCAGAATGCTCGTGACCAGACGCACGGGGCCTGCGCCGAGCAGCCGCGCAGCATCGACGAGCGCAGTGTCGACCGACGCGAACCCCGCAACCAGCGGCTGCACCGCAAAGGGAAGGCTGTAAATGACCGATCCCACGACGAGGCCGCTGAAGGAGAAGGCGAGCGGATGGCCGAGCAGCGCCGTAATGCCGCGGCCAACGGCGGTGCGGGGGCCAAGCAGGACCAGGAGAAAAAATCCGAGCACGGTAGGCGGCAGAACCATGGGCAGCGTGGCCAGAGCTTCCAGGGCGGCAAGCCAGCGGCTGCGGCCCAGCACCAACAGCGCCGCAAGAGGCACGGCGATGGCGAGAAGAATCGCCGTAGTCACCGTGGCCAAACGAAGCGAGAGTGCGAAAGCTTGCCAGTCCATTTCCATTAACAGAGTATTCGCTCGGACGCAGAGATTCCCAACGATTCCATCCGCAGACGCTGATCTAACTCCGCTAACCCCGCTAGCTCCGCTAACCCCGCTAGCTCCGCCAACTCCGCTAACCCCGCTAGCTCCGCTAACCCCGCTAGCTCCGCCAACTCCGCTATTCTCACTTCCCCGGCGTGAGCCCGCCCTTGGCAAATTGCGCCTGCACTGCGGGCGAGAGCAGAAAGTCGAGCAGCTTATGCACAGCGGCGCGTTGCTTCGTGTTGCTGACGATAACGGCGCCCTGCTCAATCGGCGGATAGAGATTGCGGGGAATGACGAAATACTGACCGTCTGCGCTAAGGCGCGGCGAAAACGCGGAGGTCAGCGAGATCAATCCCGCGTCTGCATTAGCCGAGTCGGCGAACTGTGCAGCCTGAGCGATATTTTCCGCAGTGACGAGGCGTGCCTTGAGTGCGTCGTAGAGACCAAGGCTTTGCAGTGCCGCAACAGCCGCTCGGCCGTAGGGCGCGCGATCGGGATTGGCGATGGCGAGCCGATTCAGGGAGGGCGAGCGCAGCAGATCGAGCGACGGCGGTGGCAGCTGCGAGTCTTTGCGCGCCCACAGAACGAGCGTGCCGCGAGCGTAAATAATGGGCGTAGTCGAATCCGCCGATCCCGCCGCATCAGCCAGGCCATCGTCGATCAGTTTCTTGGGGTAGCTCAAGTCGGCAGAGAGAAACAGGTCGAAGGGCGCGCCATTTTCGATCTCCGTGGTGAGCATAGCCGAGGCTTGGTAGGTGGCCTCGGCGTGAATACCCGTGGCTTGCTCGAATTGCGCGAGAATAGGCGGCAAAACAGGCTCGAGGTCGGCGGCCGCAGCGACGCGCAGCGGAGCTTGCGCGACCAGCGGCGAGGCCACCACGCACGCAAAGATTACGGAGAAGAACGTCCTCGAGATCAACAGCAAACCCTCCATCCACAGCAAGAATCGCCGTACACTGGTAGGCTAACACCAGGGAATTATGAACGATAACTTGCATCAATTGCGCTGTTTCGGGTGCGGCAGCCGGATTGCGGGCGCCGATGCACAGCCCGATTTTCGCTGCGCCCAGTGCGGAGACCTGTTTGAGGTAGAGTATCCCGGCTGGGGCCAGCGCGGGGGACACGACCGGCCGAATCCCGGAGCCTTGAAGTGGCTCTGGCGTGAACGCCGCTGCTCGGGAGAGCCGCTCGATGCGTCGGGCGTGTGGCGTTTCCGCGAACTGCTGCCAATTCTCGATGGCTTTGGCAACGCCATTTCGTTGCGCGAAGGCAACACGCCGCTATACCACCTGCCGCGTGCGGCAAAGGCGCTGGGCATCGATCGCATCTTCGCCAAGCACCAGGGCATGAATCCGACGGGCTCGTTCAAGGACACGGGTATGACCGCGGCACTGAGCGTGGCCAAGGAGCGCGGATTCGAGTGGGTGGCATGCGCGTCCACGGGCAACACGTCCGCGGCGATGGCGGCATACGCGGCGCGCGCCGGGCTACGCGCTCTGGTGCTGATTCCCGACGGCAAGATCGCGTGGGGCAAACTCTCGCAGGCCATGGACTACGGCGCCGTGACCTATCAGTTGAAGGCGGATTTCGACGGCTGCCTGAATGTGCTCACCGAGATTGTGAAGCAGGCGCCGATCTACCTGCTGAATTCGGTGAATCCATACCGGCTGGAGGGCCAGAAGACGCCGGCCTTCGAAATTGCCGAAGCCATGGATTGGAACGTGCCCGATCACCTGATCGTTCCCGGCGGCAACCTGGGCAACAGCTCGGCGCTGGGCAAGGGCTTTCGCGAAATGCGCGAACTGGGGCTGATAGCGCGCATCCCGAGGATCTCGGTGATTCAGGCCGCGGGTGCGAATCCATTGGCGCGGATGATTTCCAGCCATGCTGCCGCGCTCGAACCCGTGGAAGCGCACACCCGCGCCACTGCCATTCGCATCGGAAACCCCGCTTCGTGGCGCAAGGCCGCGAAGGTGATCGAAGAAAGCGGCGGATGGTGCCTCGACGTAACCGAGACGGAGATTGCCATTGCCAAAGCGGAGATTGGCGCCGAAGGTCTGGGCTGCGAGCCGGCGTCAGCCGTGACGCTCGCAGGGCTGAAGAAACTGTGCGCGCAGGGAGCGATCCAGCCAAGCGAGACGGTGGTTCTGGTGCTCACAGGGCACACGCTCAAGGACGCCGACTACACCATCGACTTCCACCGCGGCACGCTGCTGACCGATGACGAGAAGCGGGGACACGAAGCCGAGATTGACGCGTTGCGCCGCGACGCCGTCACCCTCGATGCGACTCCGGCCGCGGTGCTGGCTGCTCTGAAGGGTCAAGTCGGATGAAGGACGCACGAACCATGGATGGGCTCCGGCTCCGCTTGCCCGCAACCTCTGCGAATCTCGGCCCCGGATTCGACGCCGTGGCCGTGGCCCTGGACTTTGCCTTGGAAATCGAAGCCGAAGCGGCGCAGGAGTTTGCAATTTCCGCGACCGGGCGCGACGCGGAGCGCTGCGGACGCCTCCACGATAACCTGATTCTCGAAATCTACAAGGACATTCTCGAATCCAATGGGCGGCCGATTGTGCCGCTCTCGTTGCAGTTAACGAACGGAATTCCGCTCGGCATGGGATGCGGTTCGTCCGCAGCCGCCCGGCTGGCAGCCATCGCGCTGGCGGTGCACTTTGGCCAGCTCGATTGGGACACAGATCGGATTCTCGAAGAGGCGTATGCGCTTGAAGGACATCCCGACAACGTAGCGGCATGCTGGCTGGGCGGATTTGTAAGCGCCGTGTGCGAGGGAAGGCACGTGTACGTGGCGCGTGTCGATCCGCCGCAGGCGTGGCGTGCGATTGTGGCGCTGCCGGCCGAGCCCCTGGCTACCAGCAAAGCCCGCGCCGTGCTGCCCGCAACCTACTCAATGGAAGACGTGGTGGCGAATCTGCAATCCGTGGCCGTGCTCGGGTTGGCCTTTGCCCAGGCGCGGGGCGATCTGCTGCGCCTCGCGATGAAGGACCGCATTCACCAGCCCTATCGCGCCACCTTCTGCCCGCTGCTGCCGCTTTTACTCCCACTGGTTGGGAAAGATGGGATTCTAGGTGTTGCCTTAAGTGGTGCGGGCCCGGCGGTTCTGGTGGTCGTAGAAGGCGAAGAGAGCTTGCAGGCAGCGAGCTCCGCAATCGGAAAAGTGACGAAAAATCGCGTTGCGGCGGAGTTGACAATCTGCCGGTTTTCGCGGGTTGGAGCAAGCCAAACCATTGAAACTAAATAGGTTCAATGTATTATTTCTTCGGATTGTGCAGCTAGGCCATGCGTTATCAATGAGTTAAGGTGGTTGCCGAGGTAGATAGTCACCTCTTCCCTGATTACCCCGCACATTACCTAAGTTTGCTTGCCATTTATTCATTTAACAACTACATTCGCTGCGTGAGCAGTTCTGGGGGAGGGCTGCTCTAGCGCCCGTGATCCTGTATGGATCGCGGGCGCTTCTCTTTGTGCGTCGAAGTCATTTTCGTGCACCGGCTGGACCGAAAAATCAGCCGGTCGCGCCGGGTATTAACGCAGGCATTAACGGCAGGTGCGGCGAGATTGCGGCTCAACTGCGCCTGCGACTTTGAGTGATCCTCGCGCATCGGATATGTACACGGTTTCCTGTACAATGACCGTTGGGACTCGCAAGGAGGATCATGGCTGGGCTAGGTGTTCTGGAAGTAACCGATGCGAATTTTGACCAGGAAGTGCTGCGCAGCGAGCAGCCGGTTCTGGTGGATTTTTGGGCTGTCTGGTGCGGTCCATGCAAAGCGATTGCGCCGATCGTGGATAGCGTAGCTGCAACGTACGCGGGCAAGTTGAAGGTGGCCAAGGTGAACGTGGATCAGAATGGCGCGACGCCCTCGCGTTTCGGAATCCGCGGCATTCCGGCGCTGTTGTTTTTCAAGGGCGGCAAGGTAGCCGATCAGATTGTGGGCTACGTGCCGCAGAGCGTGATTGAAGAGAAAGTGAAG
>Ga0302201_10002728_pt1 | contig 13616 bp, 8 predicted proteins | sample II_Bog_N3_2_FD_194586 | JGI IMG/M metagenome (GOLD analysis project Ga0302201, IMG submission 194586) | Peat permafrost microbial communities from Stordalen Mire near Abisko, Sweden - II_Bog_N3_2 | ecosystem: Environmental > Terrestrial > Soil > Wetlands > Peat | place: Sweden: Abisko, Stordalen...
AACCCGACGACACGGGGACGGGCATGAAGTGCGTTGCGGGTTTTCTCCTGGTCTGCCGCGAGCGAGTATCTCGATGGCAGGGGCAAAGCGAAGTTGTGCGTGGGTGTTGGCGGCGCTGCTGGTGGGGAGCGCGGGCGCGACTGTGTGGGCACAGTCGCCGTCTGGCGCGGACGCGGGACCTGCGACAAACGAAATTCACAAGATGGATTTGGGCGCCGCGAGGGGCGGGAGAGCCGCGCAAAGCGGGACTACTGACGGCGGCCGGGACATTGGATCGATCGCTGGCAGGCTGACGGATTTGTATTCGAAGCCGCTGGTTGGGGCGACGGTGGTGCTGCGGAGCGAGGCCACGGAGGCAGAGCAGCGGACCACAACGGGCAGGAATGGGAGCTACCGCTTTGTGGGGGTGGCGGCCGGGGAGTACACGCTGGAGGCCGAGAGCGAATCGCTTGGCCGCGGGCGCCTGGAGGGGATTGTGGTGGCGGCCGGGCACGAAGCCCGGTTGCAGACGGCGATGGAGTTTAGGACCGAGGCGCCTGTGATGGCTGCTATCGAGGCGGCCGGGGCGACCGCTGCGCCAACGCGGCCGCTTGAGCCGGAGCCACGGGAAGTGAGAGTCACGGAGAACGCGCCGGCGGTTCCTGCGCCGGAAGCGCCGAAGGCCGAACCGCTTGCGGGCACACTGGCGATGCGTGTTCCAAGGGAGGCACCGACCCCGGCGAGCCCGGAAGTGGTGGCGCCGGTGACGGCCGAGCCTCTGGAGCAGTTGGCGGTGAGCGGGTGGCGGATGGCGGAGCGGGCGAGCGAAATTCCTGCAACCGTGGTTCCGTTGGTGACGGCGGCGCTGGATCCGGAGATTCTGGCCGGGTTGCCTCTGACCGGGTCCGAGTTGGGCCAAGCCCAGGAGAGTTCGCCGGCGCGGATCGCCGCAGGAGATATGGATCCGGTAACGCCTGTGGTGACTACCGCCATGACCGCGGAACAGGTGCAAGGGCTGCCGGTGGGCGGGCGGCGCTGGCAGGATTTCGAGCTGAATTCGCCAACCTCGGCAAGTGCGCCGGGGGGCGGAACGCAGACATCCCTGCGCGGTGCTGGTCTGATGCCGGCCGAAATGACGGTTGACGGGGCGCATACCGGATTGGCATTTGGCGCGACAGGAGAGCATGGAGCGGGCTCGCTGGCTCAAACGAGCCGGTCTGCAACCGGAGGGATGGGGCAAGCGTGGGCCGGAGGCCAGGGATTCGCGGTGGGGGAGACGGCGATCAGGGAAGTGCAGACAACAGCAGGGAACGTGGAAGCGGAAGGAGAGCGCGCGGCCGGTGGCCGAGTTCATGTGGAGACCGCAGTCGGAGGAAATAAGCTGCACGGGCAGGGTTTCCTGTTTGATAGGCAAAACACCTGGGGCGCGCAGAACCCGTTTACGCAGTGGGTGAAAGAAACTGCAGCGGCGACGGAGACGACCACGCCGGTATTCACGCCTGAAAACTACACGCCGCCGGACCACGAGACGACATGGGGTATAGGCGCGGGAGGACGGATCCGCAGAGACAAGATGTTCTGGTTTGCGGCGCTGGACAGCCTGCAGCGCAATGACCCTGGGCTGGCAACGGTGAAGCACCCGACGGTGTTTTTTGCGCAGCCTTCGAACGATGATTTGCAGGTGCTGAGCGCGCGGCTGGGTCTGAGCAGCGCCAATCCGGTTGGGGCCGGGTTGGGGGCTTACTCTGCCATGCTGCAAACGCTGGACGGGCTGCTGGGGCCGGCTCCGCGGACGGCGACGCAATGGACCGGGTTTGCGCGTATTGACTGGCAAGCGGCTGAGCGGCATCGGTTCACGCTGGAAGGAATTGGGGCGGAATGGGATTCGCCGGGAGGCGGTTTAAGGCGAGTGGCGGAGACCGATGGAGCCGATAGCTTTGGCACGAGCGAGGCCAGCGAGGAATGGCTGCTGGGGCGATGGGAGGCATTCCTGACGCCCAACCTTCTTGCGGTGAGCCAGGGCTCGGCGGGAAGAAGCATTCTGAGCGCACACCCGGAGACGCCTTCGGCCTTCGAGCAGACGTTTTTGAGCCCAAGCATCTGGGGACAGTTGCCACAGATTTTGGTGGATTCGCGATATGGGTTCACGATCGGGAATCCGTCTCGGTTTGGCGAAGGCAGCTACCCGGACGAGCGGAGTTTTGAAGGGCAGGAGATGCTGGACTGGGTGCATGGCAAATTGCTGATAAAGGCCGGTTTCGAGCTGAGCCATAACGCGGATGCAACGAGTCTGCTACGCAATGAGACGGGAACGTATTCCTATGCGAGCGTGGAGAACTTTGCCTCAGATGCGCTGGCTTTTGCGGCATTTGGAGTTGGCGGCGAACTGAACCCGATGAACCAGCACAACTGCGACCAGACGGGCAAGGCGTGGCGGGACTCGGGGGGAACGTTGAGAGGGCTAGGTTATTTGCCGTGTTACGCCAGCTTTTCGCAGACGCTGGGACCGACGAACTGGAACTTGAGCACCAACGACTGGGCGGGATATGTGACAGCTCAATGGCAGCCGAAGCCGTTGTTTGTAGTCTCCGCTGGGCTGCGATGGGAGTTTGAGCAGTTGCCGCCGCCGATTGCCGCACTGGCTAACGCGCAGCTTCCGTTGACGGAAAAACTGCCAAGCCTGGGAAGCGACCTGGGGCCGCGGATCAGCCTGGCGGTGGGAAATGCGAAAAGCCATTGGCCGGTGCTGCGGCTGGGCTACGGAATGTACTTTGGGCGGACGGAGAACGCGACGCTGGAGACGGAGCTGACACAGACCGGATCGGCTAAAGGCGATCTGAAGTTTTTCATGAGGCCAACGGACAATTTGATTGGAGGCGGTGCTCCTCCGTTTCCGTATGTTCCGGCCGGAGAGCCGGGGAATGTGGTGAAGCCAGGGGCTCAAGAGTTTGCACCGAATTTCCGTAACCCGGAGGTGCACCAGGCGGTGGCCGCGGTAGAAGAGACCTTGCCGGGGCACGTGGAGGTGACCGCGAGCGCCATGGTGAGCCTGGGACGGCGGCTGCCGGTTTTCATCGACGCAAATCTCGCGCCACCGCCTGCGGAACCCCAGACGCAGCAGCTACAGTTCATCACTTACAACGTCTGCGAGCAGGTTCCGACAGGCCAAAACAACGGCACATGTGGCAACCTCGGCCTGGGTCCTATCAAGGCCGCGCAGATCAAGGTCCCCTTCTACGCGTCCAACGCAAGCTCGGGCGTTGCTGGATGGATCAACCCGGACTATCAACAGATCGACGAGCTCACCAGCAAAGCAAACTCAACCTACGAAGCGGCGATGGTGAAGGTGGCGCGCTATGGACGCCGAGGGCTTAGCTTGCACGCCCACTATACCTACTCCCACACGATGGACTGGAATCCAAACGAGATCCCGTTGAACACGGCCAACTTTGTCGCAGGATCCGACTTTAGTCAGGGATACGACCTGGGGTTGGGGTCCGGCTTTAGTGAGGAATACGGCACCAGCGATCTGGACATGCGGCATTCGGCTGCGGCGATGGTAGCGTACGAGACACCCTGGAAGCTGCACAAGCTGGCAGGAAGGCTGGGGAATGGCTGGATGCTGTCGGGGACGGGGCATTTCCACAGCGGAATGCCGTATACGATGCGCACCTCGGGCTCACTGGCGGAAGAGTTCACGACCAGCGGCACAGCGGTGGTGGGGCTCGGTCCGGGGATGAATGGCTCGGGCGGAGATAACCGGATTTACGGGGTGGGCAGCGACAACCTTATTTACAACATTGGCCGTAATACTTATCGGTATCCCTCGACCTGGAAGGCGGACTTGAGGCTGGGCAAGAGCTTCAACCTTGGAGAGATGCGGAGACTGGAGTTTCTGTTGGAGAGCTTCAACCTGTTCAACCACCAGAACGTGACGGAACTAGAGACGACCGGGTACACCATCGAGTCCGGCAGCCCGCCAAGTGCGCTGGGCGGAGCGGGAACGCTTCCGACGCTGAATTTCCTGACGGGGCTGAAGACCAACCTGACGACGGGGCTGACGACTCCGGCGTTTGGGCAGCCGCTGAATGTGAATGCGACGGACTTTTATCGGGAGCGGCAGGTGCAGGCGGGGTTGAGGTTGCGGTTCTGAGATGGCCGTTGAACGAAGGGATTCGAATCGAAAGTTAGATCGATGGATGGAGGCGCTATGAGGACAATGCTTGTACTCGACGACGATCTGGTGCACATTGCCCAGGAGCTCACGGGAGTGGTTGAGAAGTCGGCCCTGGTCCGGGAGGGTTTGATGGCGCTGATCGAGCGGGAGAGTTCTCGCAGACTGTCGGCGCTCGGAGGAACCATGCCGGTATTTGAATCCATTCCGCGCCGGCGAGTAAGGGAAGAGTGATTCTTGCGGACCTGTGGGGTGTTCGAATTCGGACATGGTCTGCGGAACCGGACAGGTAAATACCGACTGAATTGATCGTATTACCTTGTATAACTTGTTATTTATGAACGACTTGAGTTTTGGCATTCTTTGGTGACTGAACTGCACTAACTTAATATGACAAGCCCCAATCCGGCGAAATAGTCTGGAGGCGTCTATATGACTGCACTGCTCCGGGATGCACGATTCGCATTGCGGCAACTTCGCAAGAGTCCCTGGTTTACGATGGCCGCGGTTTTGATGCTCGCCCTCGGCATCTGCGCCAACGGCACGGTTTTCAGTTGGATCAATGGCACTTTATTGCACCCGGTTCCCGGCGCGCGGAATACCGGAGAACTGGTCACCGTGATGCGCGGGGCCTGGAATAGGTCGCCATCGCCCCCGCTTTCGTATCCTGACTACCGCGACCTGCGGGAGAGGAACCAAACCTTCAGCGGCATTCTGGCCTACCACGCCGACTGGGCGACGCTGACTGGCGGGGACACACCGCAGCGCATCAATGCGGCTAACGCCTCGGCCAATTACTTTGACGTGCTGGGGATCAAGCCCTACTTGGGCCGCTTCTTCCTGCCAAATGAGGAGGCAAACGACGGCGGTTCTCCCTTCCTCGTCCTCGGGTACTCTCTATGGCAAACGCGCTTCGGCGCCGACCCGGAGATTGTTGGAAAGTCGGTAGAGATCAACCAACGGCCGCTCACCGTGATCGGCGTCGCGCCGGAGGGATTCATCGGCTGCATGACCGGTATTCGCACCGATGCGTGGGTGCCGCTTTCGCCGATTCGGCAGGACGGCGTGAACTGGCAGATTCAGGGACGCGGCAGCCCGTGGCTCAACGTCACGGGCCGGCTACTCCCCGGCGTTAGCCGAGCGCGCGCCGCCCAGGACGTGGAACTGCTGATGCAGCGACTGGTTGCCCAGTATCCGAACGACCACCCCGGCGTGAATTCCATCTTCCTGGACCCGCTATGGCGTTCGCCTTTTGGCGCCAACATCTACCTTGCACCCTCGCTCCCGATTCTATTGGGCATTGCCGGGGTGGTGCTGTTACTGACGTGCGCCAACGTGGCCACGCTGATGCTGGTGCGCTTTGTTGCAAGAAGGCGTGAGATTGCAATCCGGCAGTCACTCGGCGCCAACCGGATTCAACTGATGCGGCAGATGGTTCTTGAGGGCCTGTTTCTCTCCATCGGTGGCGGCATTCTGGCGGTACTGCTCACTATGTGGTCGTCGAAGACCATGGCACGTTTTATCCCACCGAGTAGCAGCCCGATTGCGATCAACGGGTATCTCGACGCACGCGTCATTCTGGCGATGATGCTTCTTGCCGTTTTGGCCAGCATCTTCTGCGGCGCGATGCCGGCATGGAGATCGTGTGGAGTTTCCCCGGCGGAGGTGTTGAAGGACGAAGCGGGCAGCGTCACTTCCGGCCGGAACAACCAGTTTCTGCTCAGCGGCCTCGTGGTGGCGCAGGTGGCATTGTCGCTGTCACTGATGGTAATGGCCGGGCTGTTCCTCCGGACACTCAGGAACAGCAGCGAAGGCGATCCTGGCTTCGATCGCAGCCACGTTCTGCTTGCCTCGGTCGATCTTCAATCCGCCGGCTATTCGTGGGCCGAGACGAAGACATTCGACCGCAAGATGATTTCAAAACTGGAAGCGCTGCCGGGTGTGGAATCCGTGGCCGTTTCTGACTGGGTGCCGCTCACCCTGACGCGCGGAACAGCGGATGCCTTTCCCGAGGGGTATGTGCCGAGACCGCATGAGTCGATGGAAGTGAGGCGAGCGTCGGTTAGCCCCAACTACTTTGAGACTATGAAGATTCCGCTGCTGCAGGGCCGGGAATTTACGCCGCAGGATGGAGAAGATTCACTCCCGGTGGCAATTGTGGATGAGACCATGGCGAACCATTTCTGGCCGGGACAATTCGCTTTGGGCAAGAGAATGCGGCTGAACGACAATTGGTTTACGGTGGTAGGCATTGCGAAAAATTCAAAACACCAAAGCATGAATGAGTCGCCGGAGCCTGTTGTTTATCTCTCGTACTTTCAATTCTCCGGGCCACAGACGATCTTTCACCTGCGCACTCTTGGCAATCCGCAGTTGGTTGCATCCCAGGTTGAACAGGCGGTGCACGAAACGGATGGCAGGCTTCCGGTCTTCGATATCCTCACGCTCAAGGAAAGCACTCGAATCGCGAATGTGTTTCCGATGATCGAAGCGACATTTGCGGGCGCATTTGGGATTCTTGCCCTGGTTCTTGCGGCTTCAGGCATTTATGGGGTGATGGCTTACCGGACTCAACTGCGGACACACGAGATCGGCATCCGCATCGCTCTCGGCGCGTCCAGTTCCAGGGTGCTCAGGCTGGTTCTGTACCAGGGGTTGCGGCTGGCAGTGGCCGGCCTTTTGCTCGGCCTCACCATTTCGCTGATGCTCACGCGCTTAGTGCGGGGACTGCTCTTTGGCGTATCGGCTATGGACCCGTTGACGGTTGTGGCCGTGACTGCGGTGTTGTTGCTGATTGCGGTTGGAGCTTGTTGGCTCCCAGCACTGAAGGCGATGCGCACCGATCCGGTCACGGCCATTCGCCAACACTGATCGAGAGTAGAGTCTGCGGCCTATTGGGCCGCAGACTCGCTCAACAGCTTCAGCACATTTTCTGTTGTATCTGTTTCGCCGAGGCGCGGAAAAGTCTTTTCTACGCTATAGCGGTGGGCTTCCGGGTCAAGGTCGGTCATGGCATCCACCACAAGCACAACGTTGTATCCCTGGTCGTATGCGCTGCGTGCGGTGGCTTCGACGCCGGCGCTGGTGGCAACCCCTGCTAGAAAGACCTGAGTCACTCCGCGGCGGCGCAAGTCTCCATCAAGAGATGTTCCGATAAACGCACCTACGCGCAGCTTGCTGATGAGGATGTCGCCGGGTTGCTGCTCGAGTTCGGGGACCAGCTCGGTCCAGTCCGGCGGGAACGGGGGCATAGGCCGTGTGAAGCTGGTGCGGCCAGGGGCCCTGCCGGTGACATTGACCAGAACGACTGTGAGGCCGCGTTCGCGGAATGCGCGCGCGAGGCGAGCAGAGCGTTCGACGATCTCGGCGGCGGGTTGTGCGGTAGGAAGACCAACGATACCCTTTTGCAGGTCTATGACGATGAGGGCGGCGACGGGATCGAGTTTTGTGAGGGGCATCGCTTTTTCCTTCCGATTGGTGGTGCTTTGAGGACCTCGAACGAGGGTGGTTTCCCGCAAGGGCGCCTCTTGCAAGATGATTTTCGCAGCCTGAAGGATGGGAGAATCTGCCGGGTCAGGGATTGAATTCGCCAGAGATTGAATGCGGTGCAATGGTCTTTCCGTCAAGGTAGAAGCTGACGGTGCCGTTGAGGTCGGTGCTGAAGGTGTGGATGTGGGCGGATTCGAGCTCCTGCAGCACTTCCTGGCGGGGATGGCCGTAGCGATTGCGGAGCCCGCAGGAGATGACGGCCCACTGGGGGGCGACGCGGGCAAGAAATGCAGGACGGGTGGAAGTGATGCTGCCGTGATGGCCGACTTTGAGCAGAGTGCTCTGCAGACCGGGTTCGGCGAGCATGGCATTTTCGACGGGAGATTCGGCATCTCCCTCGAGCATGACCGAGGTTGCGCCGTAGGCCATGTGGAGAACAAGCGAATCGTTGTTGGTGGGCGTAGGACCGGGCTGGTAGCTGGAGAAAGGCGCGAGGACAGCGACCTGGGTTGCGCCGAAGGGGAGCGCGTCGCCGGCGCGGAGGGAGCGGACACGGACATGGAGGCTAGCGGCTTCGTCGAGCAGCGCGTTGTACGGCCCGTAGCGGGGATTGTTGCCGACCCATAGTTCGCGGGGATGGAAGTTGCGCAGAACGGCGGGCAGGCCGCCCATGTGGTCGGAGTGGGCGTGGGTGAGGGCGACCGCGTCGAGATGGCGAATGCCGCGCGACCAGAGGACTTCCGAGACGACTTCTTCGCCGATGTCGAAATCCTGCGGTGCCTGGTGCGGACCGCCGCCGAAGCCGCCCCCGTCGACGAGGAGCGTTTTCCCGTCGGGGGTGATAAGGAGGATGGAGTCGCCCTGACCCACGTCGATGGCTTCGACGAGGAGAGCGTTGATAGGGTGGTCGATGGGGCGGGGGAAGATTGCGGCGATCGCGGCGAGGATGAGGGCGGCGCAGCTTAATCGGAGGAGCCATGGGGCTTTACTGGCTCCGAAGACGAAGGGACGCATTGCTTCCCACCCATTCCGCAAAAAACGCGGAATGGATGGGGCACCCTTTGCACTGTGCTCGTGTGGATCATTTAACGCGAGGGTTCGGTGGGCGAAATAGATGGACGTTGCCAGCAGGAGGACGAATGCGGCGGATTGGGCGAGCAGCGGAGCAGGGATGCGCGCATCGCCAAATGCAAATGAGCCGAAGAGATGAACGAGGCCGACTCCGATGTGGAGCGGGAGCGCGACCAGCGCAGCGGGGACCACGGCGCCGGCGGGCCAGATGAGGAGCGCGAGAAGCGTGACGAGCGCAGCGGGCATGAGGATGAGGAGCAGGGGAAAGATGCAGAGGTTGACCGGGAGCGCAAGGAGGGTGATGCGGTGGAAGTAGAGGGCCATGGGGAGCGTCATTGCCAGCTCGACGACGCAGGAAACGACTAACAGCTCAACGAGTTGGAGCGTGCAACGGATTAGCCAGGGAAAGACCCGCCAGGCGACGGGCGCCGCGAAAGCCCGTTGAAGAGCATCAGCGAATAGGCGGCCGGTGACGCGAAACTGGGCCAGGGGCGGGGCGAGCTTGTTGTCGATGGCGATAAGGCGGAGATCGCGCGTAGCGGTGAGATAAGGATGGACGGTGGCCTTGAGAAGCGGGGCGGCTACGCCGGCGATGGCAACGACCGCGAGCAGGGTCATTTGGAAACTACTGTCGAAGAGGCTGCGTGGGCTGACGGCGAGCAGACAGAGGGCGGCGAATCCGATGGTGTTGAGGGGGCTGCGGTCGCGGTATAGAAGGCGGCCGAGCAGGTAGAGGGTGACCATCCAGAGGGAGCGCTGCACAGGGGTAGCGAAGCCGGTGAAGAGCGCGTAGGCGAAGGATACGAGGAGGGTGAGGAGGGTGGCCGGAATGCGGGGAAGGCGCAGGCGGCGAGCAATCCAGAAAATGCATCCGGCGACGATGGCGAGGTGAAAGCCTGAGACGACCAGCATGTGAAAGGAGCCGGTGCGTTCAAAGCCGGCGCGCAGGGAGTGGGTGAGGTAGGTGCGGTCGCCGGTGACCATGGCGGCGAGCATAATGGCATCGTCTGGTGTAAGGCGGAGAGGAGACGGGAGGCCGCGCATGGCGGCGGGAAGGGCCAGGATGCGGGCGCTTGCGGCGTGCTGAAGAGAACTGATGCGGCAGGTGAGGAGTTGTGGATCGTGGATGGTGGGCAGAATTGCTTCCCACCCATTCCGCAAAATACGTGGAATGGATGGGGTACCCGGCGTTCGTTCCGCCAATGACGAACCCGCCAATCCCTCGAAGCGGTCAATTTGCTTTATTCGGTCGATGTTGACGGTGGCGGTGGCGGTGATGCCCTGGCCCAGGAGATAGTCCTCGCGGCTCCAGACGCCGGGATCGCGGTAGACCTCAGGGGGCAAGAGCCGGGCGACGGCGCGGATGTGATCGCCGCACTGGAAGGCCTGGTGTGCCGGTTGGGTTGGATCGGATGCGGGCCAGCGGATGGTGAGGCGGACATTGCCGGAGACGGGCGACTGGAAATCGGCGCCGTCGGTTGCGGTTTCGAGGGTGGAAACGCGCAGGTCGATTCGCTGTGAAGGGCGCTGGGCGGGGTCCGGCACATTGGGTTGGCCGGGATCTTCGTCTGGTAGGTTTTGTTCGATTTCGCTCCGAACAGGTCCGGCATCGACGATGGTTCCTTCGACGGTGCGAGCAAGGCCGTTGGAAAGCGCTGCCAACGCAGGCGCGGGGGCCGGATGGGGCTCCATAAAAGCACACCAGGCACCCAGCAGGAGCCAGAGGACGGCAACAGGAAGCCAGGCGATGCGCTGGGCGCGGAGGGCTGCGAAGGCGCAGAGCGCTGCAACGAGCGCCAGAGCGATGAGGACAAGACTGGGACGCAGCCACTGCCAGTTTGTTGCAGCAACACCGGCGGCAAAGAGCCACGCGGCATGGAAAAGAGGGACGGACGCAAACCCTGCGCTCGGACCGGCGAAGGAGAGAGTGTTGGGGTTTGGGCCGGAGGTGGTCGATTGGACTTGCATCGAACCGCGAGGCGGATGGCCTGCAATTTGGAAAGATTTTGTTGATGCAAGCCTATCAGGCGCGACGCAGGCGGACCACTGTCTCAAGATGAAAGGTCTGCGGAAACAGGTCGGCGAGGGTGAGGGATTCAATCTGGTAGCCGCTGTCAAGAAGGGTGCGCAGGTCGCGGGCCAGGGTTGCGGGGTCGCAGGAGACGTAAACCAGCGCGGGGGCGGCGACGCGGACGAGCAGGGCGGTAATCTCCGGGCCGAGGCCGATACGTGGCGGGTCGACAACGATCAGGTCGGGCCGGCCGCCTTTTGGACTGCTGCGGAGAAAGTCGAGGGTTGTGGCGCGGACTGAGCACCCTGAGGAGTCACGGAGGTTTTCTTCGAGGGCCCTGATGGCGGTGGGCGCGGACTCGACGGCGACGACACGGGCGAAGGTGGAAGTGAGGCGGCGGGCGAAGAGGCCGACCCCGGCGAAGAGGTCCCAGGCGAGCGAACCGGATTGGTTCGCGGTTACGGATTCAACGAGGGAGTCGACGAGCCAGCGGTTGACCTGGAAGAACGCGCCATGGTCAACGCGATAATCAAATCCAGCGGCGTGGTAGGAGAGCGAGGTTGCACCCCAGAGGGCGACGGTTTGCGGGGGCGCGCCCGCGCGCGTTTCTGCGATGAGTTCGGCGCCTTTGAGGGCGGGAATGCGCTCGTGCACGGCTTTCGCCAGTTCGTCAAAGTGGACTTTGCTGGGGGCGCCGGCGAAAAGGCTGGCCAGGAGGGCGGTTTCGCCGGCATCGCAGAAAAGGGAAAGCTCAGAGGGTCGCAGATCGGGAGCCGCTTGGCGGAGAACGTCGGCAAAAGCCTGCGCGGCGTCGAGGAGCAGCGGGGCGGCGATGGGGCACTCCTGGATGGGCACGATGGCGTGGGAGCGGCGGCCGCGGTAGCCGGGGTTTCCGGCGGAGTCAAAGGCGAGCCGGATGCGATTACGGTAGGCCCATGCCTGGTGGGGCAGCGAGGCGGCTAGCACGTGCAGTTCAGCCGGTGGCTGGACGCCTGCGCGCAGCATGGTTTCGCGCAGAATGGCCTGTTTGAAAGCAAGCTGCGATTCGCCGTCTGCGTGCTGATAATGACACCCGCCGCAGACGCCGAAGTGGGGGCATTTGGGCGCGATGCGTGCTGGGGAAATGTTTACGATCTGCTCGGCCTCCGCGGTGGCATAGCCGCGACGGTCTTCCACGATGCGGATGCTGGCTTCCTCGCCGGGGAGGGTGAGGGGGACAAAGACGGCCTTGCCGTCGAGGCGGGCGAGGAAGGCGCCGCCGTAGACGGGCTTGTCGATGACGACCAGCCGGGGTGCGGCGGGGTGGGACGGGGCGAGTTCAGCGCCCCTGCTTCCCACCCTTGCCCCCAAAGGCCGGTGCAAGGATGGGGCGCCCGCGCGATTGAGCTTGGGGGATTTGGGGCCTTTCTTTGCGGGTTTTGGCTTGCGCGGGGTCATTGCTGGCTCATGTAGAACAGGCTGAGGCGCGGCAGGCCATAGTGGACAAGAAGCTGCTTTTGCGTGAATTGGCGCTCCACCTGGCGCAGTTGAACGGCGCCCATTTTGCTTCGGTAGGGAGCGAGTTCGCGCGCGGCATGTTCCTTGAGGCCGACGAGCAGGTCTTCCGGGGCGGCAGCGGTGAGTGCGGCAAAAAGCTTTTCTTCCAGGACCGTCAAGGTGCGCTCGAGAGCCTCCAAATCCTGAGAAGCGGGATTCTGCGGATGGGTTGCGCCGATGTCAGCGGCCAGTTGGCGCAGGCGGGCTGCGGTGGCGGTGCAGGCTTCCGGGGCGACGGCGGAGGCGTCGAGTGCTGAGGCCGCAGCTTCAAGATGGGCGGCAACGCGTTGGTGCTCGAAGCCGGAGTCGCGCGGCTCGGATATTGCAGGTGCGGTACCGGCGGAGGCTTCGCGTAGCTCCTCGGCGGCCTCCATGACGGCCTGGGCGCACCAGGCAAGGCCATTGACGCGGCGCATGCGGGCTTTTTTCTGGCGGGCTTCGTACTTGTCGAAGGCGGCGTCGATGCCGCGCAGGGCGGCTTCCAGGGGAATGCCAGCGTCGCGCCAGGTTTCGATGAGCGCCCAGTCGAGCGTAGAGAGCAGCAGGATGGAGCCGCGGCGCTGCTGGAAGCGCTCTTCGATTTCGGTGAAGTAGTTGAAGTAGTTGAGCACGGAAGTCCATTGCTCAGCATTCGCTGAACAAGTACTCAGGATACCGGACCGCTCCGCAAGCATTTCGTCACTTCAGCTTCAGTGGGAGGATGGGTTTAGTCGGATCATCTGGGAAGGAGCAACCGAAACCGGAGTAACCGAGCGGGCATGCTTGAAGAATGATGTGGGACGACTGCGCCGCGAATCCGTTCTGCCCGCTTTCGCGTTCGTTTTGAGCAAAAAGCTGAAGCGTGCTTGGATCGCCATACCCAGACTTCCCGGCATGTAGATGAGTGTGCACGCCGAAGCTTGCGTGCGCTCCCTGATCAAGATTGCGAATGGTCCCTAGGAGCCTCATCAAGCCGATTGGGTGGATTTTGCGCTCATCGAAACGCACCAATCCGTCTTTGCCGGTGGTCTTCGTGGTTTCGACGTCCTGCGTCTCGACTGTGTATTGCTGGGAGAAAACGGTCACTTCGGCTCCAGCGATCGGGTTTCCGGATGTGTCTGTTACAAGAACCGTCCACTGAGGCGAGACAACATCAGTGGTTGGAATGAACAGCCACAGAAGCAGAAGTAGAGAACTCGGTAGCAGAAGGATGCGCTTCATCGAATCAGTGTAGTTGCGCCTTAGTGGGCGCGATTGCGCGGGCGGGGGGTGCGGTTGCGCTCGAAGAGGATGACGAGGCCGTCAAGGGTGAGCATGTCGTCGATTTCGGAGATGTAGCGGGAATCGCTGGAGATTTGGCGGGCGAGGCCACCGGTG
>Ga0302201_10002743_pt1 | contig 13568 bp, 10 predicted proteins | sample II_Bog_N3_2_FD_194586 | JGI IMG/M metagenome (GOLD analysis project Ga0302201, IMG submission 194586) | Peat permafrost microbial communities from Stordalen Mire near Abisko, Sweden - II_Bog_N3_2 | ecosystem: Environmental > Terrestrial > Soil > Wetlands > Peat | place: Sweden: Abisko...
CGGCCGCGGCCGCCAAAGGCCTCCGCAAGGACAGCGCACGCAATCGGGCCCTGTTGATCGCAGCCGCCCGCACGGTGTTCGCGGAACGCGGGCTCGACGCGACCCTCGACGATGTCGCGAAGGCTGCGGGGGTGGGCGTTGGCACGGCCTACCGGCACTTTGCGAACAAACAGGAGCTGGCTCGGGAGGTGATGGCCCAGTCCTTCCAGCTGCTGATGGACGATGCACAGGCAGCGCTTCTCATCGCAGACCCCTGGGAGTCGCTGTCGAGCTTCTTCGAGATCTCTGCCGCCCGGCTCGTGTGCGACAGGGGCCTGCATCAGGCGATGTTCGGCCCCACCTCGCACGAGAAACCACCGATCCGCCGCGACCTGGTTGACGCTGTCGTCGAACTCTTTGCCCGGGCGAAGGCGGCCGGAGTGCTCCGACCGGACATCGAAGCGATGGATGCGATACCGATCTACGCCATGATGGGCGTCGCCTCCGACGTGGGCGGCGTGGTGAGTCCGGAACAGTGGCGCCGGTCGCTGGCCCTTTTCCTGGACGGGATGCGCGCGACCGACCGAGCACCGCTGAGGGTTCCGGCGATCCCGATCGACCTCCTGGAGGAGGCGCTCGCCGCGACCAAGCCGAGACGTCGCTAGCCGAAGGTCAGGCCGCCGAACGCTGTGCCGCAGGGCGACGGCGCAGGGCCTGGTCGGCGAGTTCGGGGCCTCGGTAGACCATGTCCATCGCGCCGATGCTCTCCCCTGGTGGCACGATCTGGTCGATGCGGTCGAGGATCTCGTCTGACAACGCGACGTCCACCCCGTCGAGGGTGTCCTCCAGCTGCTCCATCGTGCGCGGTCCCGCAATCGCTGAGGTGACTCCCGGATGCGCGATGACGAACGCCATCGCGAGGTGGGTCAGCTTCACACCGACCTCGTCGGAGAGCGCAACAAGCTCCTCGACCGCGGCGAGGCGCCGCTCATCCCGGAAGTGGCGCATGCCGGTTTTTGTCGATCGGAAGTTGTCGTTGTCTTGCCCCACGCGGTATCGACCTGTCAGCGTCCCGCCCGCCAGTGGGCTGTAGACGAGCGTCCCCATTCCGTACCGCTGCGCGACGGGGAGGATTTCGCGTTCAATTTCGCGGTCGAGGATCGAGTAGTTGGGCTGCTCAGTGCGGAACCGTTCGAACCCGCGGCGCTCCGACATCCATTGCGCCTCCACGATTTCTGATCCGCGCATCGAGGATGAGCCGATCGCACGCACCTTGCCCTGTCGCACCAGGTCGGTGAGCGCAGAAAGAGTCTCGTCGATGTCGGTGTCCGGGTCGGGGCGGTGGAGCTGGTACAGGTCGATGTGGTCGGTCTGCAGGCGGCGAAGCGAACGCTCGACGGCTTCGGTGATCCAGCGGCGGGATGCGCCGCGATGGTTGATGTCGTCATCAACTGGCCCCCAGAATTTCGTCGCCAGGACAACTTCGTCACGGCGCCCTTTGAGTGCCTCGCCGACAACCTCTTCCGAGTCCCCGTAACGGTCGGCTGTGTCTACGAAGTTGATCCCTGCGTCCAGGGCACGGTGGATGATGCGGATGCCTTCCTGCCGGTCGGGGTTGCCGAGGCTCCCGAGCATCATGGCGCCGAGCGCGTAGGGAGTCACGTTGATGCCGGTGCGGCCGAGCGTGCGGTACTGCATGCTGTCGTCTCCTCAGGGTCGTGGGATCGGACGGGCAACGCCGCACGATTTTGTGGTCGGAACTGCCATCCGGCTGTAGGCTATCGCAACCGGAACCTTGTTCCTTTTCTGCGTCTACTCTATGCGGAATTGTGTTCCATTTACAATGGGGAAACGACAATGCCTTCCAGTTCGAGCACCGCCGAGAACGCCGAGCCGGTGCAGCGGCCTCTCCGGGCGGACGCCCGCCAGAACGTCGACGCGTTGCTCGAGGCCGCGACGGTCGTATTCGCCGAGTCCGGAGTCAACGCGCCCGTGCGGGCCATCGCCGAGCGAGCAGGCGTCGGAGTGGGCACCCTCTACCGGCACTTTCCGCTGCGATCCGACCTCATCTCAGCCGTCTTCCGGCGAGAGATGGATGCCTGCGTCGCGGCAGCCATCGACCTCGAAGCGACTCACCCTCCAGGGGAAGCGCTCGACCGGTGGATCATGCGCTACACCCAGTTCGTCGCAACCAAGCGCGGTCTCGCTGCCGCGCTGCATTCCGGTGACCCCGCCTATGAACCACTGGCCGAGTATTTCTCGACCCGCCTGGCGCCTACGTTCGAACGATTGCTGGCCAGGGCAATAGATGCTGGAGAGATCGACGAGCAGGTCGACGCGAGCGAATTCCTCGGTGCCGTAGCAAACCTCTGCCACGGGGGCGGCCCAGCCGGCGCCGAAACCTCAGGGCGAGCCGAACGCATGGTGCGATTGCTCCTCGCAGGGCTGCGACACTGAGCTGCCAGCTGACCGCAGCCAAGAACGGGCGCGTCCACCGGGCTCCCCTCTCGCGATCCGGGCGACGCACGCGCATCCGGACGAGTGTTCAGCGCTGGCCAATCCAGTCGACAGCAGAACCGGCCACGTGCTCCCCGGTGATCACATACGCGTCAGGTTTCCACCGTTTCGCTTTGCGGCGGAAAGAGAACGTCCAGTCCGGCCAGAGGGCTGCGTTTCGCCCGGTGGCGTCCTGGTAGTAGCTGGTGCATCCGCCCAGCTGCCACACGGTGGTTGCCATCTTTCGGTCGACGACCTCGTTGTAGGCATCGTGCACGGCCTTCACGACTTCGATGGTGGCAGCTCCCTGCCGGTCGAGCTCGCGCACCGCTCGGCTGACGTGTTCGATCTGCGATTCGATCATGTAAATCATCGAGCTGTGGCCGAGTCCCGTGTTAGGGCCGAGGAACATGAAATAGTTCGGGAATCCGGGCACCGCGGTGCCGAGATAGGCTCGCGGGCTGCCCTGCCACACCTCAGCAAGAGTGCGTCCGTCTCGACCGCGCACCCTGTCGGCGAAGGGCACGTCGCTCACATGGAAGCCAGTGCCGAAGATAATGGCGTCCACCTCTCGCTCGGCCCCGTCGGAGTCGACAACCGTTCCGGCCCTGATTTCCGCCAGCGCTTTGGGCACGAGCGACACGTTCGGCTTTTGCAGTGCCGGATACCACTCGTTGGATGGCACGATCCGTTTGCATCCGATCGTGAACTCGGGCATCAACAGTGACCGCAGCTGCGGATCGGCAACCTGGCGCTCGAGGTGTTTCCGCGACATCCCCTCGACAAGCCTCATGATCCGCGGCTGCTTGACGAAACCCAGCACCAGGATCTCCCTGCTGAGATAGGTCTTCTTGCGTTCCCTCCGCTGGGCGGCCGGATGCCTGCGAAATCGTTCGCGCTCATCGTCGGTGATCGGTCGCTTGTCGTGAGCGATAATCCACGGTGCGCTGCGCTGGAAGACGAACAGCTGTTCCACCTGGTCCGCGATTCGTGGAACATATTGGATGGCGGATGCCCCGGTGCCGATCGATGCGACCCGTTTGCCTGCGAGGTCGTAGTCGTGGTCCCAACGCGACGAGTGCATGATTTTGCCGGTGAACGTCTCGATGCCTGGCACGTCAGGCAGCCTGGGCTCCGTGAGCGGACCCATGGCGCTCACCAGCACCTGGGCCCTCCACTGCCCCTCGCTCGTGTCGACCTCCCAGCGCTGCTCGGCATCATTCCAGGCCGCGCCGGTCACCACGACTCCGGTGCGAAGGTTGCCACGCAGGCCAAACCGATCGACGCAACCCTGGAGGTAGGCGCGAATCTCGGGCTGCGGCGAGTAGGTGGATGTCCACTCCGGGTTGGGCGCAAACGAGAACGAATAGAGGTGCGATGGCACATCGCAGTTGCAGCCGGGGTAGGTGTTGAGGTTCCAGACCCCGCCGACGTCGGCCGCGCGTTCGAGGATCATGAAATCGTCAATGCCCAGCTGTTTCAGCTTGTAGCCGAGCCCAAGGCCGGAGAACCCGCCGCCGACGATCAGCACCTTAGCCGACGGCATTATGCCTGTCCCCCGCGAACGACGCGGATTCCCCTGGAGCCATCAGGCGCCACACGGGACTACGCGAGCACGATAGTGCGTGCTCGGCGAGTACCTCGGTGCAGAAACGAACTCCGTCGGTCACAGCACCGATTGTGCTGCCGCGAACGCGATCAGGGCAAGGGTCGGGGGTGGCAGCGAGGTTACGGATAGCCTGTGCGGGTGACTCTCGCACCCGGCCCGAACCCCTTCCTCTACCTGCAGGCGAACGCCGACGCGAGTCCCGACGCGGTTTTCGCGCAATCCCCGGACCAGGTCCTCACTAATGCCGAGGCGGTGGTGTACGCGAAAAAAGTCGCCTATGAGATGCGGCGGCTCGGCGTGAAAGCCGGTGATGTCGTCGCACTCGATCTGCCGGACATGCTCAGCATTGTGTTCACTGAGGCGGTCTATCACGAGGGCGGTGTGAGCACTGTTCTGCCCGACGGTTTTGTGGCGGACGGCGCCTTTCGAGTCGACTGGATCTTCAGCCGAAAAACGCCAACACCGCAGAAGAATGCACGGGTGGTGATGGTCGACCTCCGGTTCCTGCAGCAGGTTGGCCAGAATCCGTACGGTATAACACCATCCGAAGCACCCATCGACATTCTGAGGATTGTGCTTTCGAGCGGCACCACGGGCGCACCGAAAGCGATCGCGATGGGCCGCGACATGGAACTCGCCATGGACGCTGCGCTCGCGTCGTGGTTCCGGAGCGGCCCCCACCTCGTATTGATGGATATCGGAACGGCCAGGGGTATTGGCGAGCTGTTCCTCAGCGTGAAGGGTCGCCGCCCGTTCCTCAGCGTCGGAGGGGCAACGCCTGCCGAGATCGCGCGCGTAGCCAGGCAGAACTCAGTGAAATCGGTGAAGGGCTCCCCCGCCCAACTGGTGGGACTGGTTGACGAACTCGAGGCGAGCGGTCGCACCCTCCCGAGTATCGAGAAGGTCTACTTCAGCGGCACCTCGATGCCTCCGGGGCTTGCCTCCCGCATCCGACAGGTCACTGAGGGATGCACTGTCTTCAGCAATTATGGGTCGACTGAGGTGGGCGGCATCGCTGTTCGAGAGTACAACTCGGATGACCCGTTCGATGCCGGCAAGGTCTCGCCCGGTGCGCTCCTGGAAATCGTCGACGATGATGACGTTGCGCTGCCGAATGGTGAGCAGGGACGGATCCGGGTCAAAACTCCTGGCATGTCGACCGAGTATCTCGGAAACCCCGAGGCGACGTTGCGCACCTTCAAGGACGGATGGTTCTATCCGGGAGATCTTGGCGTCATCCGGGCTGATAAAGGGCTCACTCTCGCCGGACGAGAATCCGACATCATTAATGCCGGGGGCGTGAAAATCGACCCTGCGCGCCTCGACCAGTTCGCCCTCAACGTCGACGGGGTGATCGACGCCTGCAGTTTCGGATACACGACGACCTCGGGCCTCCTCCAGATCGGAATCGCGCTCGTCGTTGAGGGCGACTTCGACGCGCAGGCTCTCTCTTCGGGCCTCACACGAGAATTCGGGGCAGCTGCGCCCCGGCTCATCGCCCGAGTCGATTCGGTCCCGCGCACGGCGACAGGAAAGCCCGTGCGCCGCACGCTGGCCGAGCGATTCGGGGAGAGCTAGCGGCTCGCCTTGCGCCTGCGACGATACATCGTGGTGCCAAGGAGTGCGGCGCCCGCTGCGAGTGAACCGAGGGCTAGCGGCAACTCAGCCTGGTTCGGCGCGCCACCCGTCACCGGGAGCGACGGATCCCACTTCGCGTAGAACGTCATCGACGCGGAGAGAGGGGTCGTGAAGCTGGCGGGCGTCGTCAACGCCGCATCGGTGTACCATCCGCCGAACACAAAGCCGGAAGCCGTCGGGGTTGCGGGAGGCGTCGGCGCAGTTCCCAACGGGACGACCTCGGGGGCCGGGGCTGCCCCATGCGCGCCCGCGGTGAACGTGAGCTTGTAGCTCGCGATCCATCGGAAGACAACAACACCGCTCGAACCGGCACCGCCAGTACCGACGGCAAGGCTTGCGGCGCCGCCGCCGCCCGTGTTCGCGTTGATCGCCGGATAGCTGATCGCAGCTGGGTCGCTGCTCGGAGCGTTCCCGCCGCATCCGGCGGTTCCGACATCCGGGCTCCGCAGTGCCGCGCCGCCACCGCCATAACATGACGCGTCGGACCCGAATAGTGTGTCGCTGCCGAACGTCGTCGAGACGGTGACGCCAGTCCCCCCGCTGAGCGTTGTCGTGCTTCCGGTCGTCCCAGCTCCCGCTCCGCCGCCGTAGTACGTTGCCGGAGACCCAGAGTCCGAAATGCTTGCGCCGGTGTTTGTGCCGCTGGAGCCAGCAGTGTCACTAGTCTGCTGCGCTCCGCCGCCCCCGCTCGCACTGGCGGATGGCCCGCCAGTGACAGTCGTGGTGGCTCCGGCTGCACCCGTGGCAGTGCCGCCAACTCCACCCGCACCAGCGGTAACCACCAGTGGCGCTGTAGAACCTGAGCTTGCGGTAAAGTCCACAATCTTCACCTGGCCGCCACCGCCAGCTAAGGCGTACCCGTTTGTCGATGGTGCAGCCGAGCTTTGAACAGCTCCGCCTCCACCGCCGCCGACCAGCAGGGCTTCGAGCTTGGTTGTTTGGGCTGGCGGCGTGAAATTGGTCGCCGTCGTGGCCGTGAACGTTTGTTGGCACAGGTTCCCGGAAACCAAAGTCCCGGTGCCGCACGGGCTTGGGCCAGCGAAGGCAGGTGCAGCGCCCCAGATCAGACCGGAGATTCCGGCGGTGGCGAACACCGCGATAGCGGCAGAGGTGCGTGCAAAGGCGAGCTTCACTTCGTCTTCAACTCCGGGTAGGCGAGGCGTTCGCTGCCAAATCCGGGTAAGAGGAGGCGCTATTCAGGAACGCGGTCGGGTATGACCTGGCCTGAGTATGGCACACAACCGAGGCCGGGAATTGGCGTCGGGGCGTGTCGGCCTCATGCAGTTTCGACGCTTGCCGCACGGGCTGTTCGATCTGGAACGCCCTACGGTTTGTAGGCCTTCGTGCACGTCTGCTCTGCCGCAGTTTGGCCCGTCACATCCGCGGGGAGCGTTATTCCCGTTGAGGATGCCCCAGTCGGCGCTGCCGTGGCGCTCGCAGTTGGCGAGGTTCCGGGTGCGAGGACAGTCGCGGCGCCTAGCTTTCCGGATAACACCAGCGGTTGATCCGAAGCAAGCGCGGCGTTGAGAATCTGGTCATCCGGCTGCTCCGCGACCACTCGCCCCGGATAGGCGGCGCTCGTCGTCGTCGGGTACTGCAGGAACACGATGTTGTTGAGGCTGATGTGTTTGAGGGCCAGGGCGATCGCAACCATCGTTGTCGGTGCGGCCAGCGTGTCCGAGAACTCCATGTTCGATACCGCTGCATTGGCGAGCTTATAGAGCGTCAACGGGTTGTTGAGTACGCCCTCGGAGCTAATCTTCCGCATCAAGGCGGAGAGGAACAGCTGCTGGTTGCTGATGCGCCCAAGGTCGCTTCCGTCACCGATACCGTGTCGACTGCGTACGAAGGCGAGAGCATCCGCCCCCTGCAGGGTCACCTGACCGGCAGGGAGGTTCAGCCCGACGTACGGGTCGACAACCGGGGTGGCGAGGCACACGGTCACGCCGCCGACCGCGTTCGACATCGCGATGACTCCGTCGAAACTGATCAGGGCTGCGTATTGGATGTTGAGCCCGGTGAGCTGCTCGGCAGCCAGCACCACGCACGGCAATCCCCCGCGGGAGACCGTCGTGTTGAACATCGCCATGGTCGCGCCGGGTCGAACCCGCCCGTTGGGTTGCGGGCACGCGGGAATGGTGACCAGTTCGTCACGAGGGATGCTGATCACGACGGCGTGGGTGTGATCGGCGGAGATGTGAAGCACCATGGTGACGTCGTTATTGCCGGCACCGGAGCTGCCAGCAAGGTCGGCCTTGTCCTGGAAACCGGCCTGCCCGGTGCGCGAGTCTGTGCCGGCCAGCAGAAGATTGATGGCGCCGGTCGCGGCAGCGACCTGTGGTGCGGGTACCACTTTCTGCCCGGCAAGGTGGGTGAGGTGAACTCCCGACTTGATGCTGGAAAGGGTGCTGAACACCGCGATGCCCGTGACGGACGCAATACTCACGGCGAGAACCGCGAGCACGATTCCCACAAGTTTGAGGGCGCCACGAACTGGCGACGGTCGCGTCAGCCGCCCATGTCGGGTCGGCTCGATCGCCTTGGCTCGGCCTGGCGACCTTCTCGACTCAAACGACACTGGTGTTTTCTCCCATCGGCAAACGCTGGACAACGCAGTCTATGGACGCTAACAGACCCCCTTGGGCAAACCCTCCGATCGCATGTGGAAACGTTCAGATTATGAAGCAGCCCTTCTCCATGGACGTAACTGCATCTGCTATATATATCCCACGACTATGCTTCTTGTGGCTCGTTTGAGTCGGCCCAGCTAATCAAGTGGACCGACCCGAAAGCTCCAGGTGAGAATGCAATCAAGGAGTGACCGGCCAACCAAGAGTCAGCGTCCACTGACCACTCGCGGAGGATCGCCCCTGACCAAAGGTGCCTGGCCGATGTCCAACACGCCCAGTGCCAGGGGGACGGCCCCACAGACGCCCCCGGCAAGCAGCCCCGCAAACGCACGCGCGTGCAGCGCGGCGTGACCGATGTAACGCGTCGGCCAATCGATGGGCAACGGCACTCCAAACCCTGTAGCGCAGAACTTGTGAAGAGTGACGTGTAGTGCCTCGAAGATCGGTGCCCCCGGCAGGATTCGACAGTCTCTGACGCTGTTTTGAGCTAGCGGTTCTCGCCAAGGTTCCTGGAAATTCAACGTTGTTGGATGACTGAGACCCACTTCGGCTGCGCACGGATCAGCACGTTCGGGGCAAAAAAGTGGATAAAACCTCGTGTGATAGGAATGGGTCATGGCTGATCTGCTCGGAGCTAAGGAGACCGAATTTGGCACAGACTTCGCGATTTTGAACGCATCGCAAGGGAATGTCAGCGCCGCAGCGGGGCCGTTCGCAGGGTCCTCAATCGGAGGGCTTTCGGCGCGCTGCGGAACTAAATACGCCCGCGTTCATGTGCGAGCGGAGCGGTGGAGCGGTCGACCCGAGTTTGACAACTCGTGGGAAGACATGGATGAGTTGCCGTTCCAGGCGATTGTCGGCGGCGGTCCGCTCCAAATTTCGGGTTTCGACCCGCCCTTAGATGATCACGGTCTCGATCTTGAGGGATTTGGGAGCGGTCGAGTCTTGATCCTCGCCAAGGGTCGCCACCGCTATTACTACGGTGACGTGGAGGACGAGCTTCCACCCGAGGAATGGCTTCTGCAGTTTTTTCCCCAAGAAGGCATGCCGAATCCGCTCGATGGTCCGCCGCGACGGCTCGTCGGTTTCGCGCCGTCCAGTAAATGGGAAAAGCAATCTGGTTGGAAGGCAGCCGTCCACGCCTGGGACCAAACGGGATGGCATTCTCACCTATCCAAGTCACCGGGCTACTACGCGGTCCATCTCGGAATTAGCGCCGCATCAAGGGCAATCAACGCCCGAGACCCTGCGGCCAAGTCGTCCCGCTTCACGAGGAACGGCTCACCGAACCCACTCCCATTCCCTGACGACCCGCTCGATGTCCAGCTCGCTGAACGAGCCGATGATCCGCTCGCGGAACTGAACGGCTCTCCGATATCGACCTTGCGTGAAGCTATTGACGCGATGCGCCGCCTGCAGCTCCTACTCGACGTGCATCGTGGAGACGAGGTCCACCTGGTCCCCAATCCTGCGCCAGGCCTCATTTGGGACACCAAAAGCATGACGGAGAAGGAGATCAGGGCGCTTCGCCTGCAGATTGGATACGCAGACTTCAGATTGATCGCAGAAGACATCGTGATCGCCCTGAATTGGGCTGGCGAGCAGGGTCTGAAGACCACGATCCAGGAAATGGGAACCCGCTGGTCAACGACCTCCGCTGCGATCCGCGGTGGTTTGGCTCTATCAGCTTTGACGTCGGGCGTGTCCACTACACCGCAGTTGGAGCCTGGCCCAGTAAGATTGCGGCATGTCTGCTTCTGGCAGCCAGAAGTCGGCTGTGTACACCGTTCTTCTTGGCGGGTACGAGTCGATTAACGACGCCCAGAACATCGGCGACCATTCCACTGATTTCATTTGCTTCACGGACGACCCGGGTCTCACGAGCTCGGTCTGGCAAATCCGCGCGACGACGCCCCTCTTCGCGCGCGACCTGCAGCGTAGCCAGCGCGAGTTCAAGATCCGAGGATGCGCCGAACTCGACGTGTACGACAGAACCCTCTACATCGACAATTCCGTTTCACTGACCGCGTCGCCGGAACAAATACTCGACAGCTGGCTGGCCGATTCCGACCTGGCTCTGGCGCTGCACAGCTTCCGCGCAACGGTGCTCGACGAATTCCTCGCGGTGGTGGAAGCCGGTCTCGACGAGCCCGCTCGCGTCTATGAGCAGTTGTACCACTACTCGGAGATCCACCCCGCGGTGCTTGACCAGAGGCCGCTCTGGGGCGGCATGATCGCCCGCCGCAATATTCCGGAGGTGCGTTCTGCCATGAACAGGTGGTTCGAGGAGGTCCTGCGCTACTCGCGTCGGGACCAGCTCTCGGTGAACCACATACTGGGCGAAGCAAACATCCGGTTGAACCGAGTGGAAATCGACAACCTGGCCTCTGATATTCACCAATGGCCGGTGCAGGTTGGTCGGATTCACCCGGTGAAAAGGCGCACTCAAACGCGGTCGATACCAGATTTGGCCCGCATTAGAGAACTCGAGTCCCAGCTGGCCGACGAGATCGATCGATCGCTGGTCAAAGATGGGGAGATCGAATTGAGGGATCGGCGTATCGCCGAAATCCAGGCGACGCGGTCGTGGCTACTCGCACAACGAATCAGCACTATCGCGTCGTTTTTCCGAATCAACCGGGACAATAGGCGAAGGCAGAAGACGTCAGCATGAAAATCGGAGTTATCGGGCGAGGCCACGTCGGCAGGAACGTCATAGCCCAATTCGGCCCGAAAAACGAGATCGTTTCGTACGACCGCGCGCACGATGCGGTCTACCCAGTCGAGGAATTGTCTGAGTGCGACTTCGTCATGATTTGCGTTGACACGCCGTCGAACCCGGACGGCTCTGTGGATGTATCCAACGTCGAAAGTGCTGTTGCGCAGCTGCCGTCCGCGTGTGTCGTCATTCGGTCTACGGTCCCGCCGGGAACAACGACCCGGCTCGCGGCCCTGAAGAACGATCCCATCTGCTTCTGGCCTGAGTATGTAGGAGAGACATCCTTCGTCGGCTCGTCGTGGGACCGGTTTGCCCGATCCGAGCCCTTTGCCATCATCGGTGGGGAGCCGGCGGCACGCCGGAAGCTCGTCGACCTCATCGTTCCGTTGCTCGGACCCGAGGTGCGAATCTTCCAGTGCCTGGCGGAGGAAGCGGAGCTGGTCAAATACATGGAGAACAGCTATCTCGCTTCGAAAGTGATCTTTGTCAACGAATTCCGCAACCTCAGCGACAGTCTGGGACTTGATTGGAACACCGTTCGAGAGGGATGGCTTCTTGACCCGCGAATAGAACGTGACCACACTGCGGCCTTTGCTGACCAGCAGGGCTACGGGGGAAACTGTCTGCCCAAGGACGTGGCCGGCATCCTGAGTTTCGCCGAAAGCCGCGGTATTGACCTCACCATGCTCGCCGCGGTGCAGGAGTCCAATCGACAAATGCAGCTTCGCAATGCGGGGGCTCTGAGTACCTAGCGGCGTGCCATCGCGCCGCCGCGCAGCCCCACCAGACTCCGGCCGCGAAGCCGACGGGTCTCGCTGCCTCCGCTGTTCACGCAACGGCTGGCGTTGACAAGGACCACGACGGCGACAGCAAGTAAGTCACCGCTAGCACCCGGGCAGGGCCAGGCCGGAAGGTCGGGCCCTGCTGTCACTTTCGGGTCGTCATGGAAGTGGATGAGACATCCTTCCTGGGCCCGTCGTCAGAGCGGTTAGGACACACCGAACCTGGCGCCTTCGAGTGGACATAACCACCTGTGGTACAAATATCCCATGATTACACGTCTTGGTTTCGCCCAGGCGCACTTCGATACAGACTTCTCAATAGTCACCGCCCATCAGGTGCCTATCGACCCCGAATCGGGTAGCTTCGCGGGCTCGACCGTCGGCGGCGTCACGGGCCTCGCAGGCACGAAGTACGCGAATGTCTCCGCAAGAGCGGAGCGATGGACTGGCAGGCCGGAATTCGACAATTCGTGGGATGACATCGACGAACTCCCCTTCGTTGAAGACGAGGACGGTGGCCCGCTGCGACTCGCAGGTTTCGACCCGTCACAAGCGGATGGGCTGGACCTTCGCGGATTTGGATCGGGACGAGTGCGTGTGATGGCTCGCGGACGACATCGCTACAACTACAGCAGCGGCACCGACCGCGTCGACTCACTTCCGCCGGAAGAATGGCTCTTTCAGTTTTTCCCCACCGATGGACCCCCGCGGCCGCTCGATGGTGGGCCACGACGGCTTGCCGGCATTGCACCGTTTGGCGGTCCGCCCAGATCCGGCTGGTCATCGGCGGTTCACGCGTGGGAACAAACCGGGTGGGGCTCCTACCTCTACGCGTCACCTGGCTACCGCGCGCTCAATCGTGCGCTGCGTGTCACCGAACACGCAGTGACTCCGAGCGCGTTGGCCGAGCGCGCCTATCGTTATGTCGGCCGAAGGCCCGGCGAACGGCCCGAAATGCCCGCTGACCCGCTCGCCTTCTCGGTAGATCCACCACTGGACATGAATGATCCCTTGGCGAGCAGTACCGGTCTGCCGACAACAACGCTTGGCGAGGCGATCGAAGCGTTGCGCCAGCTGCAGCTCTTGCTGACATCCGTCCGCGGCGGCAACGAGATTCTGGTCCCAAACCCTGATCCCGGCTTTGTGTGGGACAGCATCTCGCTCACCGAATCCGAAACCGAGCACGCGCGACGACAATTGGCTATGCGGATTTCCGTGGGCTCGCAGAGGACATCACGATCGCGCTGGGGTGGGTTCCCGAAACGGGGCTGCGCACCACGATCGCCGAGATGGCGCTCCGATGGTCGACGACACCATTCGAGGTGCGTGGAGCACTCCGGCTCGTCGGGCTCACCCGCGAGCTGACCACTGACTGGGCGGACGGTGACGAAGAATCAGATGACGCGCCGGTCCACGTGATGTTTCTCCGAGACTGATGCAGGCTGACCGCGACTTTTTGATTGGTGCCTTCGCTGAGCCTCGCGTGCTGTCGCGGCATCGTCGCCCACCGCACGCATCAGTGCAAGCTGCTGCTGGTGCCCCCGGCAGGATTCGAAAGTAACTGACGGCCTTTAGGACACGCGGGCCGTGCGCAGCCGTAGTGGGTCTCGGTCATCCACCAACGTTGAATTTCCAGGAATTTTGACGGAGAACCGCTAGCTCAAAACAGCGTCAAAGACTGTCGAATCCTGCCGGGGGCACCGATCTTCGAGGTA
>Ga0302201_10002761_pt1 | contig 13507 bp, 10 predicted proteins | sample II_Bog_N3_2_FD_194586 | JGI IMG/M metagenome (GOLD analysis project Ga0302201, IMG submission 194586) | Peat permafrost microbial communities from Stordalen Mire near Abisko, Sweden - II_Bog_N3_2 | ecosystem: Environmental > Terrestrial > Soil > Wetlands > Peat | place: Sweden: Abisko...
GGGGGCTGGTCACCAGCACACTCTCGCCCACCTGTGCGCCGATCTGCTCGGCCAGGTCCTTGCCCAGAACGAGGGCCGGGTAGGGCGTGTTGTCCGGGCCCGCATCCGGTCCGGGAATGGGCATGGCCGCCTGCGGTTCCAGGTCCTTGGCCGACCCGGAAGTGATCGTGCTCAACAGGCTGCTCACGGTCCGCTCCTCGGCGGGGATTATGCCCTTGATCATGGCAAAGCCGGCGCGCGGCCCGCGCGAAACCAGCACCTGCCCGTAGATTCCAGGCGCCGCGGCGGTCACATGGGGCACCCCGCGCAGCCGCTCCAGCAGCGGCCGCCAGTCGTGAATGCCGTCTGACTCCACGCGCATCAGGTCCACGTGCGACGAGGCGCCCAGCAGCCGGTCTTGCAGGTCGCGCCGCATGCCATTGGTGATGGCCAGGGCAATGATCAGCGCGGCCACTCCCGCGGCCACGCCGGCAATCGAAATGGTGGTGACCACGCCCACCACGGCCTGACGCCGCTTGGCCTTGAGGTACCGCATTGCCAGAAAAAGCTCGAATCGCATAGGCCTACTTCGCTTGGGCGGCTATGACCGTCTTGGCCACGCCCACGTTGTCGTACCGGTCGTAAACACGGACGGTGATCAAATGCTCGGCCGCGCTGCCTGCAAGAGAGGCAGTGGGCAGGGGAATCTCATAGTGTTCGCGCCGGGAGTCGGACAGCCCGCCCACCGGCGCAACAAACTGCCAGGGCGCCGCATCCAGGGAGTATTCCGCGTGGGCAATGGGCGAAGCCGCATCCTCGGCGTCGAAGGTCACCAGAAGCTGCCGAGGGCAGGGCGTTTTGCCGCAGTGGGTTTCTTCCGCGGTGGCCTTCAGTGAGGAGATCACCGGCGGGGTGGTATCCACCTCGAAGCGCTCGCTTTCCTTCGCTCCGGTGAGTGCGTCGCCGGGCGTGTGGGAGGGCGCGTCAGAGGCCGTCACCTTCACCTGGTAGCCGCCGTCGGGAATGAGTGTGGCGTCAAAGCTGTAGGCCTTCTCGGTAATCCCGTCCTTGAGCAGCCGCCACACATGCTCGTCGTCCCCGCGTAGATAGAGCGCATAGGTCAACTCGTCGCCGTTGTCGTCGTGGGCCGCCCAGCGCACGGTAATGGCGGTCCGGTCCTTTACGCCCTGCAAGGGCGCGTTGGCCGCGGCCTCGAAGGCTGCCAACGGATTCGGGTTGGGGGAAGGGAAGGCAATGTTGACGGTTTGCGGCTGGGGGCCGGGCTGGCTCTGGGCACTCACGCGCACGCCCGGCGCCACCACCAGTTCGTCCACCACCGGCGCGGCATTCACCGGCAGGTAGTTCACGCCCACGCTGCCCACAGTTCCTCCCGGATGCAGCACGGCCTTCCACTGTAGAAAGCGGCCGGCGGGCGAAGCCACGGCGCTGTCCTTCAGCGGCATCCAATCGCTCCAACCGCGCACCGGTTGCTCCACATTGCCGGAGCGGGTCCAAAGCTCGTAGCCGGTCGAGCCGGGTTCCACCTCGATGCGGCCAAAGCGGGCCAGCGCGCCGGCGTCCAGCACCTCGCTGGCATACTCATGGTGGCCGGCGGCGGCGCCTAGGCGGAACAGCTTGCCGGTATTGCCGCTGCCGATCAGAATCTCTTGCCCGGCGCCCGCGTTCGGAACCACGGACAGGCTCAGGCCCTGCTGCGCCGCCAGGTGGGCCACGTCGGCGTAGCTGCCGTCGTCCGCAATCTGAAAAACGTATCCGCGGTTGCCGGTGAGCGCCAGCAGACTCTCGGGCCGCGCGGCCAGCGCGTAGACGATCTCATCCTTGCCGGTCCACAGTTTGCGCGGGGCCTGCCCCTCGGCCAGGGCATAGATCTCAGTCCCCTCCGGGGCCACAACGCTGGCGTTTGCCCCCGGGATCGAGCCCGGCTGGATCACGGTGATGGTCGCTGCGCCGATTCCCTGCACGGGCAGCGGCGGCAGCGGATTGTGGCTCTTGTCGCCCACACTGGCGGCATAGATGGTCCCGTTGGCTCCCACGGCCACCGCCGTAATCTCGCGCCGGGGCGCCTCGAAGAGCACGTAGCCCTTGCCCTGAGGGTTGATGCGGTAAACCAGGCCGCTGCCGTCCGAGCCGGCAATCAGGTTGCCCTGCGCGTCCCAGGCCAGCGCCCGGATGTGCTCCTCATCGCTTTTGAAAAACTTCTCCGGCGCGGAGCCGGGCTTGGCGGGATCGACGCGATAGACGGCTCCCGGCCCGCCGGTGGCAATGTAGAGGCGTCCGGCGGAGTCGAAAGCCAGGTCCCAGATGTAGCGAGGCCTGGCCGCAGTTTTTTCGTCGATCGCCTTGCCGTCGCCGCTTCTTGCCTCTTCCAGTTTGGCCAGGTCGAAGACTACGGTAGCGCTGCCGTCATCCTGCATGGCCGTGGCATCGGTCTTGAGCCGGTAAACGCGGCCGCTGGGCAGCGTGGCCGCGTAGAGCGCCCCATCCGGCCCCAGGCGCACAACCTGCACGCTCAGGTCTTTGCTCTCGAAGAGCGTAAACGGCTTGCCGACCGGCCCCACGCGCAGCACCGTGGCCGGCGATGCGGTGCCAATGTAGGCTGTCCCGCTTTTATCTGCGGCCACCGACCACACGAAAGTCGAGGGCGTGGTCAGCACCTCGCTCAGTGCCTGCGCCTCGCGCAGATGGCCGTCGCTGGTCAGGGCCACACCCTGCGGAGTGCCCTTCTCAAACTCCTCGATGCGCGACTGGGTCCACAGGTGCGTGCCCTGGGCCAGGGCCGGTGTCAAAGTGGCAAAAGTCACAAGGGCGGCTGCCAGCGCGGGAAGACGCAACGCGGAGCCGGAGCGGCGAATCGTACGGGTTGAAGCAAGCATCCTGCCGTTGAGTCTACTAAAGTTGCCGTCTGCCCGGCAGGCTGGGCGCAAACGGAGAGGTCTGGACAGACGGACAAACTCGGGCAGGCTGAGGTTTCGTGGAACGGACCCAGCGCGGCCGCGCTATGCAGGCAGTCTGGCCAGAACGATGGGTTGGTAAAAGCCGCTCTCCGTTGGCATCAGCCAACGCACGGATTCAAATCCCGCATCGCTCAGAACGGCCGAGAGTTCGCTGCGCAGCAAGCATCGGTAATCTGAAACAAAGTGGTGCGTTCGCCATTCCCGGTTTGATTGGACGGTAATGTACAGGTGAAGCACATAGCTTGAATCCCCGGCCCAGTCCCACACCTGATGCACAATGCGCCGGCTGCCAAGCGGCCCGTAGAGCGCCGGCTCTTGGATTGCCGGCCTTTCAACCATGAGCGTGTCATAGTCGCGGATGCTGGCCATGAGAATTCCATTCGGCTTGAGCTTTGACGCGATAGCCGCCGCTGCCTGGCCAAGTTCACTACCACTCAAATGCGGCAGCGCGTTGTCCATCGCGATGACTGCATCAAAGCCGCTCTCCGGGACCTCCTCAAGCGAGGTCATGTCGGAGACGTAGAAAGAGATCGAAAGCGTCCGGCGCTGTGCTTCCAGTTGCGCCCGATTGACTGCGGTCGAGCTCAGGTCCGAACCGGTGACCCGATGGCCGAGCATGGCGAGGCCGATTGCCTGAGTGCCAATGCCGCATGCGCAATCGAGTATTCTAAGCGGATTCCGAGCATTCTGCTTGGTCAACAGGCCGTCCAGAGCCTGGGCTTGACGCTCGATTGCGCTGTCCCAATCTTCGAAGATCAGGTGATAGAAATCGGCGAGCGATTCGTAAAAGCCAATGACGTTGTCGGCCATTTCTAAACGATCATATCCCGTGGGATTCTGTCGTGCCGTCAGGCTCCGCCGCGGAACTGGATGATCTTGCGGCGATCGCGCTTCGAGGGCCGGTGTTCCGGCAGCGGCGCGAATTGCTGCATCGCCTTGCGCTCGGCTTCTGCTTTCAGCCTCGCCGCCTTGCTGGCTTCGGTCTCGCGGTAGAGGGTTTGCGCCACCGCCGCCGGGCCGCGCATCTCGCTCAGCAGCAGGACCTCGATCTGGAATTCGCCGCCCTCGTTCTTTACCAGCAGCATGTCGCCGGCGCGGACCTCGCGCGCGGGCTTGGCCTGGACGCCGTTGGAGTGAATCCTGCCCAGGTCGCAGGCCTTGGACGCCAGCGCCCGCGTCTTGAAGAAGCGGGCAGCCCACAACCACTTGTCGATGCGTACGGAGTTCATTCCTCCATTTTCGTATAGCGAGGCGGCGTTGTGCACTGCGCTTGAGCGGCTTTTGGGCTGATGTGGTTCCCTACCCAGGCAAGAGCCGCTCCAGGGCAATGCCCTGGAGCGGCTCCAGTTCGGAAGGCGCCCGGTCCGTAACCCCCGTCTTATGCGGCAGATTTGTGTTCGTCAGGCTTCGCAACCTGGACGAGTTCATCGAAGATGGTCCGGTAGTGGATCATTGCGGTCCGCAACTCTTCCGTGGTGGCATCCGGCCCAAGAGGCCTCACCGCGATCGCGTGCGCTGAGCGGTAATACTCCATCAAGAGGGGATGGTCGACGGAAATATCCGCAGCTCGCTGGTCGAACGTGGCGATGGGATAGCCACGCGCCTCCAGCAGAGAGCTGACCAGTTCCTCGGCTTCAGTGACGGCCCCCTTGGGATGATCGACGAAGCGGGATTGCACCGTGTGCCAATCTGCCAGAAACCGCTCCCGCTCGGTGGGGGCCAGATCGCGGATCTTCAGGTGTTCGACGCGCGTCTCGCGATCTGCCAGCTTGGCTTCAGCCTTGTGCTCGGACCCGTGCTGGCGAACGGCCAGGTCATACTCCGACCCAAAACGCTTGCGCAGCGCAGCCGTGGTCTGCCTGCGGTTGATCACGTAGGCAACAATGCCCACAATGATGATGAGACCAACTACGGACAGCCCTATGATCACTCGGGGATCAGCCCAGTCGATATACATCGTGCCCTCCTCTGTATCGAGTTTCCGCGAAGGCAAAGGCTTGGCATGTTCCTGGTTCCTCGCTTCGGCAGAGCATCGTACGCAATGAGTATCGAGCGGGCAGAGATCGCAAGGCTGGCCACATTTGCTCATTCAGCCGGACCCTGAAACAGCGCCCCCGCTGGCCGGATTCACCAGGTGATTGGGCAGTCAGGTTCAGGCACAGGACTTGGGCAAGGGCGAGGGTGACGGCATGGCGGCCGAGCTAAGGCGTTTCTCCTGAAGGTGTGGAGCTTTGGGTGCCCCACCCTCGCCGCGTTTTTGTTTTTGCGGCTAGGGTGGGATACGAGAGGACCACTCTAGCGAAACAGGAGAAATGCCTTAGATACCGCGCCGGGTTGCGGCGCCGGTGGCTTCCGGCATGGCGCTTCTTTCAAAAAGTTGCCTGAGCCTCAGGCAGTGACAGATACGCCGCTTGCCGCCGCGTGGCTTTGAGTCGCGATCTCCCCGACGGCCCAGCCGGCGATGAGCAGGCTGGGCGCGGCGGTGGGTGCGGCGTCACCTAGCTGGGCCAGCGTGGTGGATTGCACCTGCTGGCCGGGTTGTGCGGCGCGCGAAACCACGGCGCAGGGAAAGTCGGGCGGAAGCCCCTGCTGAAGCCATTCCTCAGCCAGCAGATGCAGGTCGCGGCCCGGCATGTATACCACGCGCGTGGCGTCTTCAATTTGCGGCCGCGGTGACTGGCTGTGCGACTGCGCATGATGGCCGGTGGAGAAAATCACGCTCGAAGCGCTGTTGCGGTCGGTGAGCGAGCAACCGATGGCCGCCGCGGCGGCGAAAGCGGCGCTGACTCCGGGCACAACCTGGAAAGGCACATCCGCTTCTCTCAGAGCCGCCATCTCTTCAGCGGCGCGGCCGAAGAGCAGCGGGTCGCCGCTTTTGAGCCGCACCACGCTGCGCCCGCCGCGCGCGTGCGCGATCATCAATTCGTTGATTTCCTCCTGGGTAATGGTCTTGACGCCGCAGCGCTTGCCCACGTTGACCACTTCGGCTTGCGGTGCGGCCAGGCCGAGAATCGCCTGCGGCACAAGATCGTCGTGCAGGACCACGTCCGCGGCCTGGATAAGGCGCAGGGCCTTCACGGTGAGCAGGTCGGGGTCGCCGGGGCCTGCGCCCACCAGGTGAACCGCTGCCGGTTTCTCTCGAGGACCGTCCTGCATCTCGGGCAGAAACTCTTCGCGCAGGTCCGCAATGGCGGCGAAGTCATCCTCCAGCGGTGCCAGGGCCATTTGCCGCGACGGGCAGTTTGCCGACGCGCACAGTGGTCGCTGGGCCAACTGATGCAGGAGGAGCTTGCGGGCTTCTCCGCGGGGATGCAGGGCCAGGACCTCGCGGCGCAGCTGGCCGAGATATTCAAGCCACGCACCCAGGTCCGCGGGCAGTTGCTCGTCGATCTCCCGGCGCAGCCGCTGAGCCACGGAAGGGCTTTCTCCGCCCGTGGAGATGGCCACCTGCAAGCTGCCGCGGCTCACCACCGCGCCAAAAAAGAAGTCGCAGTTGGGAATGTCGTCCACGCTGTTGCAGGCGATGTTGCGCTCCACCGCTCCGCGGTAGACGGCGGCGTTCACCTCCGGCGCATCGGTGGCGGCAATGACCAGGAAGTTGCCGTCGAGGTCAGCTTGCACGAACCGGCGCTGAACCCATTCGAGCTTGCCCTCGGCGGCCAGCCGCCGAATCTCGGGTCGCGCCTGGGGAGCTACCACGCGCAGCCGCAGCCCGGTACTGAGCAGGCTGCCGATCTTGTCTGGACTGCCAAGCTTGCCTAGCGCCACGTTGCCTGCACCGACCAGCAGGCCGCGGCGCCCGTCGAGTTTGAGGAAGATGGGGAGAAGGCTCAAGGTTTCGTCCTTAATCGGCGGCCACGGCGTGCGGTACGTGGCCGCTGGGAAGATCGCGCTCCACGGCCGCCAGCACTTCGCCGGCCAGGTGGGCGCGCAGTTCGTCGTTGGAGTGGCGGCCGAACCAGGCGCGCAGGGTCTCTTCAGGCGCACGGCCGGCCAGGTACTCGCGCAGCAGGCGTTCGATGGCCTCGGGCACCAGCGGCGCCGGGCAGCGATAACCCACCGGGCGGGCGATGGCCGCGTGCTGGCCTACCGCTCCGCCCAGGCAGAAGTAGTAGGCGTCGGTCAGCTTGCCCTCGTGCTTGATCTTTTTGCCTTCGATGCCGATGTCGGCAATCCAGTGCTGGCCGCATCCGTTGGGGCAGCCGGTCACGTTGAGCCGAAGCGGCTGGTCAAACTCCGGCAGGCGCTCCTCCAACTCGTCCACCAGCCAGCGGGCAAAGCCTTTGGTCTCGGTAATGGCCAGCTTGCAGAACTCGGTTCCGGTGCAGGCCACCGCGCCGCGCCAGAACATGGAGCCTTCCACCTGAAGTCCGATCTGGCCAAGCGCGCGCACCAGTTCGGCGGCTTTCCGGTTGGGGATGTCGATGAACAGCAGATTCTGCGAGACGGTGGTGCGCAGCGCGCCGCTGCCGAAGCGCTCGGCCAAAGCGGCGGCGGCTTCCAACTGCTCACCGGTCAAGCGCCCGCGCAGCACGGTGGCGCCCACGGAACTGAGGCCGCGCTGCCGCTGCGGCTGAATGCCGGCGTGGTCACGATAAATGTCGTCGGGAACCTGTTCGGGAGCGGCGGAAAGCAGCGTGAAGCTGAGCCGCGTCTGAAGCTCCGCCAGAAAGCTTTCCGCGGTCCAGCCTTCTTTCAGAAAGAGATACTTGAGGCGGGCGCGGTCGCGGTTCTCGCGCAGCCCCTGCTGGTCGCGGAAGATTTCGGCCACGGCGCGCACCACGGCAACGGCCTGCTCGGGAAGGACGAAGGCGTTGAGGCGAACGGCCAGATGCGGCTCCTTGGATAACCCGCCGCCCACGCGCACGGAGTAGCCAACCTGGCCGTCGCGCTCCGCAGCCGTGAGGGCGATGTCATTGATCTCCGGGTGGGAGCACCAGGAAGGGCAGCCGGTGACCGAGATCTTGAACTTGCGCGGCAGGTTGTAGAACTCCGGGTTTCCGGTGAGCAGTTGCGCAAGCTCCGCGGCCAGCGGCGCGGCGTCGATCAGCTCATCGGCGGCGATCCCGGCCAGCGGGCAGCCGGTCACGTTGCGCACCACATCGCCGCAGGCGCCCTTGGGCGAGAGGCCGATGGCGCTCAGAGCCTCCACCACGTCGGGCAGCGACTCGATCGTGAGCCAGTGCAACTGGATACACTGGCGGACGGTGATGTCAGCCAGGTTGCGGGCGTATTTCCGCGCCAGTCCGCCGATGGCGCGCAACTGGCTGGCGGAGAGAATGCCGTTGGGAATGCCGATGCGCATCATGAAGTAATCGGAGGTCACGCCTTCGCCGCCCTTGCCTCCGGTGGCCCCCACGCCGTCGCCCTGGGTGTAGATGCCCCACCACTTGAAGTAGGTCGAGGCCCACTCCGGCACCACGCTGGAGCGGCCCGCACGGGCAAAGGCACGCACCTCGTCAAACGCCTCCCAGGGGTTCTTCTCGCGCTTCAGACGTTCCGCTTTCTGGGTCTTGGTCTCTTTCTCTTGGACAGCTTGAGTCATGTTTCTCCTCTTTGTTTTTGGGGGGGAATAGAAACAGAAAGCCCGCGGCAGCTGGAGCTGTATCGCGGGCATACGGGAACCTTAGGATGTCGATCGGATGGCTAGACCCAGGTCACCTCTGCGCGCGAAGCGTAGAACAGCGGCGACAACAGGGCTGACCAGACATGACTGGATCATAGTGGCAGGCCAGGAGAAAATCAACTGCTGTTTTCGGACCCGCGCGCTGGACCGGCGGCCCACAGAAGCCTTGGGTGAGGGCTGGCGCCGGGTGGGCCGGACCGCTCGACGCAGAATAATCTCTTTAAATTGTTGAAAAAGCTCTTTACTCCCATTCAAGCCAGGCAGCATAATCAGCCAGTCTTGGAGCCTACGCGATTCCCCGACTTCCCCTCCCCCCGCGCCGATCTCCGAGCAATCCAGGAGGTTAGAGCCCATGAACAAGATCAGCCCCTGTCTGTTGGGACTGTCGCTTGCAGTAGCCATGTCTTCGGTGGCGGCTGCGCAGGAAATGTCACCCGCAACCCCTTCCATGCCGAAGGTTCTTCAGGTCACCCGCGAATTCACCAAGCCTTACCGGGCCGGCAAGGCGCACGACAAGACGGAGAGCGCCTTTGTCGAGGCCATGAGCCGCGCCAAGTGGCCCACCCACTATCTGGGCATGACTTCGCTTTCGGGCAAGCAGCGCGCCCTGTTCTTCACCGGGTATGACTCATTCGAGGCCTGGGAGAAGGACAACACCGCCGTGGGGAAGAACAGTGTTCTCTCGGCGGAGTTGGAGCGGGCTTCCATCGCCGACGGCGATCTGCTGGATGGGGTCGACCAGATGGTCTACTACTACAACGACAAGATGAGCTATCGGCCGGAGCCCGACCTGGCCCACAAACGCTACATGGATATCGGCGTCTACCACGTTCGCCCCGGCCACGGAGAGCAGTGGCGCGAAGTGGTGAAGATGGCCAAGGAGGGCCACGAGAAGGGTGAAACCAGCGCCCACTGGGCCACCTATGAACTGATGTACGGGGGCGAAAGCGGAACCTACGTCGTGCTCAGCACGGATAAGTCGATGGCGGACATCGATCTCGGCTTCGGGGACGACAAGAAGTTCGAGGCGGCGCTGGGCGAAGAGGGCATGAAGAAGTTTCATGAACTCTACGCCGCCGCGGTGGACACGTCGCATCAGGAGCTGTTTGCCTTCAACCCGCACATGAGCTATGTAGGCGAAGAGCTGATCAAGGCAGATCCCTTCTGGAAGACAAAGGCGGAAGCGGCGCCTGCCGCCAAGCCCATGGAGCCGATGAAACCCATGAAGCCCAAGCCGTAAGGCCGAGCCTGGAATTGTGACCTGTGCGGATTGAAGAGCAGCTCCAGCATTGCCGGGCCGCTGCTGTTTGCAGCGCTGGCGCTTCTTCACAACTTGATACAAGGCCCTGGGTGCCCCACCCTCGCCGCGTTTTTGCTTTTGCGGCTAGGGTGGGATCGCACGAGCCCACATTCCAGCAATCTACTTTGCTTCCTTGAAGTCGAAGGTCGCCAGGTTCATCTGTCCGCCGCTGACAATGTGGACAGTCAGCACGCTCTTGCCCGCGGGCAGCTTGAGCCGGGCAATGCCCGGAGCCATGTTCCAGTGGTGCCACTGCCGCCAGGCAACGGGATCGGCGGCATCGTAGGTGCTCACAATGGTCAATGGGCCGGTGGCCGGCTCCCCGTTCACGTCCAGCGCGATGCTGCCGCCGCGGTTCGAGGTGTAGAGCAGGTCGGCGGCGTAAACCCCGGTGTGCGCCACCGTGACGGTGAGGTTGAACCACTCGCCGGGCTCCGTCCAGCCCACATAAAGCAGGTTCGCCGGGGGCCGCACTTTGTTATAGGGGTTGTCGTCGATTTGCGGGTCCTGATTGAACTTGGTGTAGGAGGTGTCCACGCCTTCCTTCATGCGGAACTCGTTCAGATAAGTTCCGTTGGCCGGATTGAGCGCGCCGCTGCCGTTGTTCTTGGCGTCCGAGTCGTGATAGGCCACGCCTTCGCCGCCCAGGTCGTAGTAGGCGCAATGCACCTGGCCGGGAATGGCCTGCGCGCCTCCCTGATAGCGGCTGTCGTGGTACGGAGTTCCCTTGTACTGGCTCAGGAAGCCGGACTGGGAGGCGCCCAGGCTGGTGGGGGCGCAGAGTGCAGCGCAGAGAACGGCAAGGACCGGCAGAGTAAGGCGCAACTGTTGTGTTTTCACGGGGTGATGCCTCCGGCGCAGAGATGCCCCTGATTCGGGAACATCCGCAAAGGGTTTTGGAAACAGACGGAATGGTACGCCTGCGCACGGGTCAGAGGCGAGCGGGCAAGCCGATGGTTGAGGCAGCGCCTCTTTTGTGCCGGCTTGAAGCGGGCGCCAGAGCCGCTGGCCGGGAGCCTTCCATCCTCCTCCTGTAAAGTTGAAGGTGGCGCCGGGTGCTCCCGATGTCGATTTGCTCACGCCGCGGGCTCTCCTCTTTTGACGACTCCCTCCAATCCGGATGTGCTGGCTAAACTGCTGCGCTCGGTCTTCGGGTTTTCCCGTTTCCGGGCCAACCAGGAGGCGGTTTGCCGGGCGGCTATCGCCGGGCGCGACCTGCTGCTGGTCATGCCCACCGGGGCTGGGAAGTCGCTCTGCTATCAACTTCCGGCCATTGCCCGCGGCGGCACGGCGCTGGTGATTTCGCCGCTGATTGCGCTGATGGACGACCAAGCGGCCAAGCTGACCGCGCTGGGGCTCAGGGTGGCGCGCATTCACTCTGGCCTGGAGCGCGGGGTGGCCCGGCAGGCCTGCGTGGACTACCTGCAAGGCACGCTGCAATTCCTCTTCATTGCCCCGGAGAGGCTGCGGGTGCCGGGCTTTCCCGAGATGCTGGCCAAGCGCCAACTGGCCCTGATCGCCATCGACGAGGCGCATTGCATCTCCCAGTGGGGGCACGATTTCCGTCCCGACTACCGCATGCTGGGCCAGCACCTGCCGGCATTGCGTCCGGCCCCGGTAGTGGCCCTCACAGCCACCGCTACGCCCGCCGTGCAGGCAGACATTGTTGCCCAACTGGGCATGGTGAAGCCGGTCCAGTTCATCCATGGCTTCCGGCGCGAAAATCTGGCCATCGAGGTCGTCGAGGTTCCGGTGCCCATGCGTCCGGGCATGATCTGTGGCCTGTTGGCCGAGCCGCAGCGGCGTCCGGCCATTGTCTACGCCACCTCGCGCAAGCAGGCCGAGAAGCTGGCCGAGGAGCTGTCGCGAACCCCCTCGGGCAGCGGAAGCGCGGGCAAGAGAGCCCGAACTATTCCTGCTGCGGCTTACCACGCCGGTCTCGACCCGGAGACCCGGGAGCGGGTTCAGACCGCCTTCCAGGCCGGCCAACTGGAGGTGGTGGTGGCCACCATCGCCTTCGGCATGGGCATCGACAAGGCCGATATCCGCACCGTCATCCACGCCGGGCTGCCGGCTACGCTGGAGGGCTATTACCAGGAGATTGGCCGCGCGGGCCGCGACGGCGCGCCCAGCCGCACCTACCTGATGCACTCCTATGCCGACCAGAAGACGCACGACTTCTTTCTCAACCGCGACTATCCGCCGGTGAATCATCTGGAGCAGATACACCGCGCGCTAAGCGCCGATCCCCAGGCGGTGGACGAACTGCGCGAAGGCTCCAGGCTGGACGAAGAAGAGTTCGACAAGGCGCTGGAAAAGCTGCAAATCCACGGCGGCGCGCTGGTGGACTTTGGCGGCAATGTGACAGTAGGCCGCACCGGCTGGAAGAAGACCTATGCGGTGCAGGCGCAGTTCCGCGCCGAGCAGTTTGAGAAAGTGTTGCGCTACACCACTTCCAGCGAGTGCCGCATGGCGGCCCTGGTGCGCCACTTTGGCGACGTGGAGGATGCGGTGCGGCCGTGCGGCATCTGCGACGTGTGCGACCCGGCGGGAGCGGTGCTGCGCCTGTTTCGCCGCGCCACGCCGCAGGAGCGAGCCTGGATGCAGCAGATCGCCGACGAACTGCGCCCGGTGGACTACAAAGCCGCGGGCACGCTGCAAAGGAATCTTGGCCTGGCGGAGACCTTGAGCCGCAACGAATTCGATGTGCTGCTGGGGGCCATGGTGCAGGCCGGGCTCATCGCCATGGAAGAAGCCGAGTACGAGAAGGACGGCGAAGTGCGCCGCTTCCGCAAGGTGCGGCTGACCGAGGCGGGGTTGGAGCTGCGGGCCACGACGGCAGTGGAGATTCTGATCAGCGACGGGGTGGTGGAGGAGTTTGGCGGGCGTCCGGCGGCTCCGGCCAGGGCGTATAAGACCAAGGCCGCGGCCAAGCCGGGAAAAGCCGCGGTTGCCGCCCCGGTGCGGCTTACGGCGGAAGATGAAGCCCTGGCGGCGCGGCTCCGCGAGTGGCGCGCGGCCGAGGCCCGGCGCCTTGGAGTTCCGGCCTACCTGGTGCTCCACGACCGCTCCTTGACCGCCCTGGCCCATGCGCGGCCGGGAAACCCTAATCAGCTGCTGGCCATCGACGGCATCGGCCCCGCCAAGGTGGAAAAGTTCGGCGAAGCGATTCTGGAACTGTGCGCCGCGACCGAGTGAGAAAACCGCGACAGAATCATTGCTGTTTGCTATGTTATGTCTATGTCTGTTTCAGATGCACAACCGGCCGCCAATGCCAGCACGATCCGGGAGTACATTCGGACGCGTTATCTGGAGCCCGCCCGGAAGCGGCATGAGACCCTGGTGACGTTGCGCGCCGGAGATATCCATCGCGAGCTGGGGCTGAGGAACCGCGTACCCAATGTCTGCCAGGTGATGGAGTCGAAACTTCTCGAAAAAGAGGCCGGCGTCAAGGTCAGTTCAAAACAGGGCCCTCCCAGCGGACGCGGTACGACGCTGACGGTGACCTACACAGTGGAGATGGAGGGCGCTCAAGCTGGAACAGCGCCGCAGGGCGCCGGTGCGGCTTCGCATCCTGGCGTGGAGTTGTTTTTGGCATTGCGAGGCATGGGTGCGGAGACCTATGCC
>Ga0302201_10002768_pt1 | contig 13491 bp, 8 predicted proteins | sample II_Bog_N3_2_FD_194586 | JGI IMG/M metagenome (GOLD analysis project Ga0302201, IMG submission 194586) | Peat permafrost microbial communities from Stordalen Mire near Abisko, Sweden - II_Bog_N3_2 | ecosystem: Environmental > Terrestrial > Soil > Wetlands > Peat | place: Sweden: Abisko, Stordalen...
GAAGCTGGCGGAGGGTTATGCTCTGCATGGTTTGAATGTGACACAAAATGTGTCACATTGTCGAGGCGGTGCAGGGCAATGTCTTCCGGTTTGAGGCGAAGAAGTGTGAAAGGTCCGAGTTGGCGACAAACCGCTCGGAGCGTCAACTTCAGGGGCTGCCTTCGGGCAAATTTCCAGTATCCTGTGGCTTTGCAGCAGGAGCGTCTATCAGCGTAAAGTGCACTTATGAAAAGAGTAGTGGCTTGGGTCGTGTTCTTGACATTAGCGCAGGTGACGGAGAGGCTCGCACTCCCGCAAACAGCGAACGTAATGCTCCAAAGCAAATCGGCAGAAGTGTATGAGGCTGTGATCGAGTTCCAAATCAAATCCTGGGACCTGTCCGCAGACTCCTTCTGCATTGAGATAAATGGCCGCGATGCGGACATTGAGATTTTGAAGCACATTGGATCGGCGCGGGTAAAACAAGCGTCCGCCTGCAAGAAGCAAGATTCAGGCCCAAAAAAGAGCTTCATGAGCGTAGTCGATAAAAGGACCCGGAAGCATTCCGTAATTTTCGACATCGAAGATATTCGATGGAGCGGCGATGCCGAAGCCGAAATTGATGGAGGGTGGCTCTGCGGCGACTTGTGCATGGCGGGTGGCGTTTATCATGCTGCGCACGATCAGTCCGGTTGGCATGTGACTCGTTTCGATGCCCACATAATGTCCTGAAAATTCGCACCTGATCGAGATAAGCTGCGCGGGATTGTCGCATCTGCTCATGTAAATCAGAGTTCCGGGCGGTTGACCGGCGTTGGGGAAGTTTGGGCCACCTGCCGGCTCATCGTGATCAAGTTTTGGCGAAGCTTCTCCATCGGCGACGATACGGGCGGAACTCGGTCATGTAGCCGAGTGCCGCCCTCCAGGTACTACAATTTGCGCATGGCGCTCAAGGCTAATTTCCTGCTGTTTCTTGCATGTTTGATCACGCCGATCATGGCGCAGGAACCACAGATCACTTCCAATATGGAGGTAGATTCTTCCTTGCTCCACAAGTGGCTCCATAGCGGCGATCCGCGCCTCATTGCATGGGCCGCAGAGTTCGCTCGCCGTCGCCATGACGGTCAGCTCATCTCGGAAATCCCCAGCATGCTTGAGCACTGGTCCATGCCGCCCATCGCGGGCGGATATGAGGAACAGGCTGCCCAGCGTCGCGCCGCACTCGCGCTCCTCGACACGCTGATCCAGGAGAAAGTGCAAGTCTCAATGCCGGTCATCAGGTCGCAGGCTGAGGCGTTCCCAGCCCAGGCCCTCCTTCTCGTCGAACATGTCCCTTTAACGAGTTCCAATTCGACCCTTGTGGAGTGGGCGTTTAACCGGGATGGCATTATCAACGGAACGCGATCACGGGCTGCCGCCATGATTCTGGCCAAGAATCCCGAATCATCCTTCGTTTACGACATACTGAAGGGTCTCATCCAACATGTCACCATACGAATCGTTTCGCCGGGTCCGGGCGGGGTTGGCAGTGGCGGATCAAGTTGTGGTGACTCGTTCCCTCTCCCGCCGACGCCAGGATGGCCGCAGGTCTACGCCTATGACCTGCGTGAAAACAATGCCGACTCCGAGAGAAATGCTTCCGACGCCGTTCCTGTAGTAAAGCTGGGCAACCACAACATTGAAGCGGAACGCCACGAAGAAAACAGTGGTTGGGGAGGGTGCACAACTCCGCAATCAGACGCCGCATTCCGCCACGAACTTCTTGCTTACTGGCTCGAAATCAAACCGCGTAATATGGCGTGGCAACCTGCCCAATCCTTCACAATTGTTTGGACCACTAAGGCCGCATATGAAAAGGAAGTTGGCTTACTTGTCGAAGCAGATAGAGTAGCCATGTCCGATACCAGACAGCAACTGCGGCATCGAGGGCTGCTCGATGAACAGATGATCGACGGAACTTTTCCGCAGATAGCGATCGCATTCGAATGCGAGATTGCCCCGTGTCCGTTGGCGGGAGGTTTGCCTTCGAATCATTGAACTGCAGATTTGATCGCGCTCACTCCAGATCATGCCAGTTTCGATATTGCGAGCGAGTGACCGGCTACTCTTCAGTTATCAGTTGAGCAATATTCCCGCACGCCTTCGGCGTGGATGATGCTGCTCAGTCTCTCGACCTGCCCATGGCAGGATTCCTCGCTTTCACGGACGCGAATATCTCTGTTGCGTTTGCGTTCCGCTGATCCGTTATGTGTCGCTCGGAACGCGGACCGCTCGCTGCGAAGCGCCATTCGTGACGTTCGGCCACAAAACGGTGAGCGGAACAAAAGGCCGCTTTTGTGTCCGGGCACAAAAGTCGCCAGTTCGCTAAGCGATGTTTGATCGAAGCTGCGGCGCGGGTTGGTTGCCGACTCAGTGAGGCTCACGAGCGGCAAGTTGCGATACTCGGATTGCGTTTGAACTGCGGTTGTCATGGGATTCTCCTTGTGTGGCTGTCGAGCGTGAATGCGTAGGCGGGCACGTCCAGTACCCGCCCATTGAATGGCGGGTTAGCGCGTCGCGGCTCAAAGCCGCGGAGACGATCTCTGTGCAACAAAGGGAATTCTGTTCCCCCTGTTACTCGATGGAGGCCGCGTGGATACACTGGAGTTCAGGAGTCGGGAGACATGGGCTCCAGGTTACTGCGGATGATCATGTCATGCGCAAAGAGGGAGTGGTTAGGGGGCATCACGGGAGATCGCATGGCCCGGGGCTCAGCCGGCACAGAAGAAGAATCTCAATAATCATCCTGATTTTGGTTGATAATCATCCACGAGATGGTTGATTATCTATACATGCTTCACCGTCACTTGACCGGCCCCCTTCTCGAATCCCTCGCGGATACACCGGCTGTTTTGGTCAACGGAGCACGACAGACCGGCAAGAGCACTCTGGTGCAATCGCCCGAAGTCATCGGACAAGACCGTCAGTATCTCACCTTCGACGATCCCGGCATTCTCGCGGCTGCTAGGCGCGATCCAAACGGCTTTGTTGCCGGCCTCAACGCGCCAGTGACCCTCGATGAAGTCCAGCATGTTCCTGAGCTCTTCTCGGTGATCAAAGCTGTAATTGACCGGAATCGCCAGCCGGGGCGGTTTCTGCTCACCGGATCGGCGAATGTGACACTCCTGCCGAAGCTTTCAGAATCTCTGGCGGGACGCATGGAAGTGTTGACTCTTTGGCCCTTTTCCCAAGGCGAGATCCGCGGCGTCAAAGAGAACCTTGTGGATACTTTGTTTTCCGGGAAATCCGTGGGCTGGTCAGGCAACCCGGCCGCCATGTCCTGGGAAGAATTGCTGGAGAGCATCGTTGACGGAGGTTATCCGCCTGCTGTGGCCCGCAAGAGCGCGGCCCGCCGGGATGCCTGGTTTCAGTCCTACGTTACAACGGTGCTCCAACGGGACATACGGGATTTGGCAAACATTGCCGACACGACCGCTGTTCCACGGCTGCTTTCTGTAGTGGCCGCCCGCGCGGGCGGACTGCTGAACTTCGCTGACCTGTCGAGAACGATGGCCCTGCCTCAAACGACATTGAAACGCTACTTCGCCCTGCTGGAGGCGACTTTCCTCGTACAATTGCTGCGCCCCTGGGCGAGAAACCTGGGGCAGCGAGCGATCCAGACTCCCAAGGTCTATCTGAACGATACTGGGCTGTTGGCGTATCTGCTCGGAGTCACGGTGGACCGCCTAAAGGGCGAGGGGAATGTGGCTGGATCGGTTTTGGAGAACTTTGTGCTGATGGAACTGCGCAAGCAATGCGCATGGAGCGCGACTCGGCCGGAACTATTCTACTGGCGAACGGTTTCAGGCCGCGAAGTTGACATCGTGCTGGAAGATCGTACCGGGAAGGTGGTGGGCGTTGAAGTGAAAGCTGCCGCAACCCTGGGAAGCAATGACGTTGGCGGATTGCAGGCTTTGGCGACCGCCGTCGGCAAAAACTGGGTACGCGGCGTCGTGCTCTACGCAGGCGCCGAGACTATCCCCTTCTCTGCCAATTTGCACGGCATTCCTATTCGTCGACTTTGGTCGGCTTGATGATTGGGGTCGTGAACGGCGTATACGGGTTCCAATCCTGTCAATCTTCTCCGACGCCGGCCTTTTCAGGGCGTTAATAAATTGTGTTTCTAACTATTTACAAGACTTCGCGGACTGCTTAAATACGGCGAAATACGTATAAAACGGGCCAATCGCGGGTGAGCGAAAACGGGTGCCAGATCTGCACCTCATCACATCGCAATGTGGTTCTCTCGAATCGGCTCGCCAAATTTTATCGTGGGCTCCAGCCCATGCAGACACAGGTCCATCAGCGCGAAGCGCCGGGGGCGTGCCACCAGTTCCGGACAGATTGAGGGAATTGGCACAAACTAAGTCCCGGCCTTGGGTTCCGTGTGATTATTCTCAAGATGAAGTAGTATTCATGTAATCCTGTCATCACTTTCCACGGCGGTGCTCCGATGATGGCGACGCCCCCTTCTGAACTCGCGCCCTGGTGGTCGAAACCTGAATGGATTACAGGTATCGGAACCGTGGCTCTCGTAGTTGTAACCGCAGCTCTCGTCGTGGTGCCCTTGGCGACCTGGCTGATCGACCGCTATCTCAAGCGGCGAGAAAGATTTCTGCGAATATGTAGAGCAGATAGATTTGATCCTGAAGAAATCGTTGGTGCACCGAGAGCAAGAGGTTTCAGCGAGTACCTGCCGACCTCACAGGACGACGTGATTTGGCCCGCTCTACATGACGGAGAATCAATTGGGTTGAGGGGCCGACCCGGAATAGGGAAATCTCATTCGGCGGCCTTTTATATCAAGAATTTAGGACTATCATCTCGCGGGAGCAGACGGCCGGTATGGTGGTGCCTCGGGAAGCTACTTTCACGATGCCATGTTCCCGGGTTTCAGGACTATTCCGAATGGTATGTCATTCGCCCCTTGCCACAAGAATTGCAAAACGCCAACACGGTGCGGGTCCGCAAACGTCGGTATATTTTGTTGTTGGATGACCTAAACGACTATGTTCGGAACGACGACGCGACAGCAGTTCTAGACCTAATAGGTGCCCTCCGACGGCAATCAAAGCGACTGATTGTGTTTTCTACCCTCCGAAATACTGCTCCGGAGGCCCTGTCAGTAAACGCCATCTCGAAGATATTTGGTAGGTGGAAATGGATCGACCTGCCCGATTGGAATTACGACCAGGGAGAGAGACTGGCGCAAAAGTGCGGCGGAAGGATGGATCAGTGGGATGGCACTCCGCTCTCAGTGAAGCAACCGTCGTCGGAAATGCGAGCAAAATATGATTTATTGGCGCTGGATAAGCACGCGGCCGCATCAATTCTGCGTTGCCTTCTCTTTTTCCGGGAACATGGGCTATCTTCGGTACCGCGATCCCTTCTGAAGGGCGCCTGTGCCACAAGAATCTTCAATGTGGAATTAGCGGAATTCGAATCGAGCCTAGCGATCATCAATCGATTCGGATTCCTAAAGATAGGTACTCAGTTTATCGAAGCATACGGACCGTACCTCGAAACCATCGAAGATTGGGTCGCGGACACAGACGACAACTATCAGGTAATTCGCGACCTCATGATTAAGGAGCGACGCGTGCCTGAACTGATGGCGATGGCGTGGGATTGGTCAGCAAAGGAGAAGTACAGCGAAGCTGAATGGATTTGCCGGAAGTGCGTCGAATTATTCCCGCGCAATGTGTCCGCCCACATTTCGTTGGGCTTCGTTCTGGGGAAACAACAGGATTTCAAAGGAGCCGAGAGTGCCGTTAAATCTGCCTTGGCGCTTTATCCCGGCAACCTCCGAGCGCAATCCCTCCTGGCAGGAATTTGGACGAAGATCGGGCGTCTCGATGATGCGGAGCGCGCCTATCGGCAGGTTCTAGTTTTGGCTCCCTACATGTTTGAAGCTAACGTCGGCTTAGGAATTCTGCTCCTAGAAAAGGGCGATGGTGGTGGAGCGGAGCAGGCCTTCCGAGAGGCACTTCGGATTAGGCCAGAATCGGCTAGAGCGATGGGATTCTTAGCAGACTCACTCCGCCGCCTGAAGCGCGATGAGGAGGCAGAACAATGCTACAAAACGGCAATTGAAGTAGATTCGAAAATGCTTGAACTTCGCGCGGGCTATGCTCTTCTACTGTGCGACAAGCCGGACTATGTCGCGGCGGTCAAAGAGTCACGCCAGGCAATCGCCCTTAAGCCTAACTCAGCCTTAGCTCACAGTGCGCTTGGTAAGTCGCTACAGGGGCTGGGGAATCTGAATGAAGCCGAGAATGCACTGCGCATCGCGGCTTCTCTCGATTCACGAAACGTAGATTTCAAAATGAACTTGGGCATCGTCTTAGCTGAGGAAGGTAAGCACGAGGAAGCGCGAGACCTATTCGCGAAGGTGGTTGAATTGGAGCCGGACTTTGCTAGAGGCTATTCCTATCTTGCCGAGGAGTGGGCAAAGCTCGGGAATCGAGAGGAGGCGGAACGGTGCTACGCTACTGCGTCTAAGATCGACCCACAGATGCAAGAGGCGTTTACTGGACTCGGAATGACCTTGTTGAAGGATCGCGACTATTTGGGCGCTGAAAAGGCGTTCACACACGCGCTGGAAATCGGACCAGGTTCGCCTTGGATCTATGCTCGCCTCGCCGATAGTCTTCGCCGGCAGGGCAAGCTAGATGAGGCTGAGGAGATGAACCGGAAGGGTATTTGCTCAGATCCGGAAGTCCTGCGGTTGCGTAAGAGACATGGGGATTGGTGCCTTCTTCATGGCGAGCTAGAGAGAGCTGAAGGCTCTTTCCGCGACGTTCTGAGCCTCGATCCAGACAATCTTGAGGCTTGCTCAAGATTAGCGGAGACACTGATCCGGCTAGGAAAGGAAGGGGAATTACAATCGGTCCTTGAGAAGTTGGTACAAATCGATCCACAGGACCCTATTTTTTACGTTGGGCCAGGGATGGCCGCCTTGAAATCCGAGAACTGGATTCAGGCGGAGAAGCTCTTCCGGAAAGCCATCGAACTGGACAGCGATCATGCACGTGCGCATCAACATCTCGGCGATGCCTTGCTTCATCTAAATCGGATAGATCAAGCTGTTAAGGCGCTACGAGACGCGATAAAGATAAACCCTAAGATGTCTAAGGCTCATTATCTACTCGGCAAGGCCTTATTGAAAAAGGGCTTTCTCGGACCAGCTGAGGATGCACTCAGAGAATCCGTAAGGATCAACGATAACTTTGCCGAATCACATTTGCTTCTTGCAGAAACGCTGGAGCAACTGGGCCATTGCAATCAGGCTGCTGTCGAATACGAAAGGGCGCTCGCACTTCAACGGAGTTTGGCCGAGGCGAAAGATAGACTAGTAGTGCTTGCGAGCGAATCTGGCCGGAAGGCCTAGAGCGATTTTTGCCGACGCGCTCGTTGACTGGCAATGCGCCGCGGATCGCTGCCATTCTGCCGATACCCTCTTGCCGAGCAAGGATCGAATCGTGGAATTGACTTAGAATGTTGGCCAGAGGTTTGGTTGCAGGATCTACGGAAGAACCTCCGATCGATTCACCGGCAATTTAGGACGATTCAATGATTCATTTTCACTTGTTGCCAATAGCCCAACGCGCGTCTCCAGTTACGACTGGCCCGAAGCTGAGGGTTCCCGCAGTGAGCGGAAAACGGCATCCGAAAATGTTTAAAGTTGCGGTGCTTCTAAAGAGCTTTCGCATACGCTGCGAAATGGGCGGGAATCTAAAGATTCTCTCTCAAGCGCCCTCCATTGAATCAGTAATGAAGAGTCGGCCAGTGTCCTGGAGACGGTGTCTGAAAAATTCGCAGTAACGGATCAGCCCATTCCAAGCCCTTGTCCATTGGACACTGACTGCGTGATTTCAAGAGCCGAGGTCTTTGAAACATCGGCTGTAAGCTGGGGGCTGAGCTTTGCCACGTCGTTGGTGAAAAGTATGGCGTCGTGGCTGGCCCGGGAGATTGAGACGTACCCAAAGCGTGAATTGAGAAGGTCCGGGTGGACGCCGGTATCGGCGTTCACAAGGACCCGCTCGGCGGTGAGTCCCTGGGAACTGTGGCTGGTGACGGCGTATCCGTGGTCGAAGTGGCGGTGCTCCTTGGCATCGAACTCAATCTGCCGATTACTGTCGAGGCGCACAGAAATACGACCATCGGGTGCGATGGCTTCGATGGCGGCAAGGTCGCGATTGGCAACGCCGAGCGACTTCTCGGGCGCAGTGAACTGGACACGTTCGCCAACAGAGAATTCCCGGTCGATTTCGCGGTAAACGCTGACGCCGGTCAGACGGCGCGGATCATAGGTGGTCAATTCGCCGGAGGATCTTTCGACGGTGAGCAGGTTGTCGGCGGGGTTGATGCCGACGACAGTTCCGTAGGTACCAGCTTCGATTCCGGCGATTCTGCTGCCACGTGCGTAGCGAATTACATCGTTCACCTCGAAGTGACTGGCCCAGGAGCGTTCGGCGCCGGTCATGTCCTGGCGCTGAATTAGTACACGGAAAGTGTGGTCTTCCGGCGCGAGAGTTCCATTGGATTTCAACTCCTGACGCACGGCAACGTTCAACTCCCGGCGGGAGGCGTTGTCGGGCGAGACGATCAATGTCTTATCAGGGGACTCGACGTAGCTCCTGGCAATGGCGCGGATGCGTTCTTCCGTGCCAGGAATCTCCTTCACGCGGCCCTGTTGCTGGAGTGATTCGAGCGCGGCAGAGACCTGGCCTTTGGCCAGCATCTCGACAGCGGACTTCAGCGCCGGGTCTTTCTGGCGGACAATTTCGTCGAGCTTGGAGGTGCGCATTCCGGCCTCCTGCAACTGCTCGAACGGGCGGCCTGCTTCCACGCTCTGGTGCTGGCGCGTGTCGCCGATCAGGAGCACGCGGTCGTTGAGGCTGAGACGCGCAAGGAACTCGCGCATCTGATTGGTGCTGGCAAGGCTGGATTCATCGACAAAGTAGAAGTGCCGTTGTTGTGTCGTGGCCGGGGTGGACGAGCGGGCAAGGAACCCTTGCAGGGTTCTGGATTCAACGCCCGCTTCGCCAAGTTGACGGGCGGCACGGGAGGTCGGAGCGAAACCCTCGACCGCGTAGCCATTCGATTCGGCGGCGCTGCGGATCACGGAAAGGGTGGTCGTTTTGCCCGTGCCGGCCAAACCCTGGATACCCTGAATGCGGTCCTGGGAACTGAGTACATCCTCAACCACACTCTTCTGAGCGCGGTTGAGACGAGGATGTTGGTCGGCAACAGCGGTGGCCTGCTGGCGAGGTAAAGCAGGCTCGACCTGGTGCTGTCCCTCGCGCACGCGGCGGACGATCTCGTTCTCTGCCTCGATGGTCCTGGCAGTGGTGAACTGACGGGCCGGTAGGCTGTGCGAACGCTCGACGATCTGAAATTCACCGGAAGACAAGCGTGCATCAAGGTTGCCGCGCACCTGGGCGAATGTCACATCGCCCATGCCACGGCGGAGGCCGTCGCGAATCAATGCCCGTTCATCGACGACTGCCTCGCGCTCGAAGTTCTTGTCGCGTGAAAAAGTCAGTGATTCGCGAACGCGGTCAATGGAGTTGACCGGCTTCTCCTGATGCTGAAGCCGTTCGCGCGCGGCACGAACGACGGCTTCGGCCTGGTGCCCAAAGTCGGCAGCGAGCTTGCGATGCGCAGCCATGACATCGACAGGCGAATGAATTTCTTTGCGGTCGCGTGTGGAGTGCGCGGCGATCTCCGCTGCCTCCTTTCCGGTGCGGCCTGTGCGCTCCAGATACTCGCGAATCTGCTGGCTGCGCGGGCTCGATGCGTCCAGGTACTCCTGCGTGTAGCCTTTGATTTCCGGCGCCCCGCTGCGGCCAACGGTGATCTCGTAACCCAGATTACGAAGCCGGTAAGTCAATTCGGATTGATAGATGGCGGTCGCAAATTGCTGCGATGCAAAGAGGCTCTGGGGCTGGATGGCGCGGGATTGGCCGTTGTCCCGCTCGGTGACATTGAAGACAACGGCGTGTGTGTGGAGTTGCGGCGCAACGTAACCATCTACCGGACGAGCTGTGTCGTGCTCGAATTTGGCAGCGATGAACTTGGCCGTCGTTTCGGGCGGATGGTTCCCGCCGATCCGAGCCTGCGTGTACATTTCGAGCTGCTCCAGCGCCGTGCGAACGCTCTCTCGGTGCGCCACGCGCACATTCTCATCAGCGCCGACAAGTGCGGTTAGCGAGACGGATTTGGGAGCGGAAAATGTCGCATCCCAACCGGCGCGGTGCTCCATGGTTTTGACAGTTTTGCCATCGGCATCCTGGTATTCATAGGAGGCGCGCTGGCGGACAAGCTGCTCGCCAGTCGCCGGATGCTGCCCCTGGCTGAGCCTGGCAAAGTCCTCTGCCGAGACCGCTCCGGCAAGGCCGAACTGCCCGGCCAGCCGGCCTTGCCATTCGCCGGCAATAACCCCGCGCTGGGACCAATAGTTCTGCTCCCTGGCAGTGAACTCCTTTGCGTGGTAGCTCTGTGCCTGCCCTGCGGAAAGCGGCTTGGAAATAGTCAGCATAGCGGTCTACTCCAATTGATGTCCGGCAGATTGGACCTCATGCTCAGGGAACTGAAGATTTCCCTGCATTGCTTCCGGCTCTGCCGGGAGAGGCGTGCTTGGCACGATCAGATCGTCCATTTGTCGCTCATCGAAGCCGGGGCTCTTCTCTTCGAGCGCAATGAACGGAAATGAGAATCGGGCAACGTGATTGCCGTACTTGAGAAAGCCACGCAGATCGTCAAGACCCGATACCTCCGAAGGCAGCACAAGAGGCTCGGTTTGGCGATCGAGTGCGAAGTTCTTGCCGGCACGTGATCCGTCGTAGTGTGTTTCCCGCAGCCGCTCGATCTCGACTTCGCCGATGGCTTCGCTCACCCATTTGGCGGCGCGTGGCTCGGTTGTGCGAAGGAAGATTTTGGTGGCAGGCTGCGAGAGCATGGCCTCAGAATCTTCGCCGTACCGGGCTTCCATCTGGCTTCGACCCTGGAAGCCAAGAATGACTGGGTTCTGCGATTTTCGGTTCTCTGTGATGGCTGTGTGAAGTTGTGGCAATCTTTGCAGGCTAGCGAGTTCGTCGATGACGAACCAGACAGGTTTCTGATCGGGCATCGGCTCGTTCAACAGGCGCAACACGAGCGTGTCGATCCATAGGCTGATAAGCGGGCGAAGCGCCTCGCGCATGGTCGGACGCGACGTGATAAAGATCCACCCGCGCCGCGTCTCCGCCCAGTTGGTTGCAGTCCAAACAGAGGTTGTCTCGCTCTCTTTGGGGAGCAACCGGAAGCTGTCCGCACTCATATTGAGGGAGCCGAGTACGCCGGTGCGCTGCTGCGGAGCCTTTGGGTCGATAAGCATCCAATACTCCGTTCCCTTGACGCGGCGGTCGATCTCGGCGGGGTCGGACATCCACTTGATCAGATCCTCCGGCGTCGGCAGGTAGCTGAGCAAATGAGCAAATATCTTCTGCGGCGCTTCAACGAAAAATCGGTTGGTCACTCCCTCGGGCTGATAGAGCGAAACGGCCAGGGCCTTTGCCTCCGCCTTGCGGCGTAGCTCCTTGGACGGATTCCAGTACGGCATCCGGGCGTCAAGCGGATTGAGGACGATGTCGCCGCGATGCTCGTCGTAGAACTGCTTCACGAACTCGCACGCTGGGTCATAGACGATGGCGCTGTCACCGCGTGCGTCGACCTGGTAGAGCATCTGGCGAATAATGCTCGATTTGCCTGATCCAGTGTCGCCCACGATGAGGAAATGCTTGTTCTCCGCATCGCGCGGGATGCGTAATGGGAGCTTGAAATCATCGGTCTTGATCCCAATTCCATTGCCCGATACGGCCGCCGTAAACTCCTTCGCATTCACGAGCACAGGGCCTTTGAGGCGGCGTCCGTAGCGCAGTTGCTTGATGCGTCCGATGTCCTTGCGAATCGAAAATGGAAGCTGCAGGACGAACGCTGCTAGTCCAAAGAGGAGCTGCATCTTGAAGAGGTTGTAGAGCGGAACATCCCCGTATATCCAGTGCGCAATCCACGCATGGATCACCTTGTTCTGATAGTTGCGTGGAGCCTCGCGCATGAGAAAGTAGGTTCCATGGATTGCGGCTTCCGGGGTTAGCGTCAAGGGCAAAGGCTTGCCGCCAAACTGCGGCGTAGAACCCGGCTGCACATCCGCTTCGAGCGCGGCCCGGCCCAGTGTTTCGCCGTCTGAAACATACAGCATCTCGTATTTGCTGGCTGAATGCGCAATTCCCGCCGTCTCGCTGCGCAAATAGTAGGGCAGGTAGTAGCGCTGGAGGGGCTGCATGCCAAATTGAAAGCGAAGGTAGACGAAGAATCCCGTCGCAACGCATGCGAGAAAGAACGCTCCGAGCGTGTAAAGATAGCCGCGCGGCGGCCAGATGATGGACTCTCTGCGGCCCCATTGTTGAACGGTTGGCATGGCTATTTCTCCCTGTTTTGACCGCGCTTGGCGAGGAGTTCCTGAGCCTGGGCGGCCTTGGTTGTCTGCACTTGGCGAAAGAGAATGCTGAGCTGATCCTGGGCCATCTTGTCGCCGCGCAACAGCGGTTCAAGCGTTTTCATCAAGAGCATCTGGATGCCCACAAGTTCGGTGAAGATGCGGTCAGGTCGCCAGCGGAGAGCCGCTTTCAATAAGTCGTCGAAAGTGACGGCATTCCGATAGGTGTCAGTCTGGCATTCGACGGCCATGATGTTCGGCTTTTCGATGCGCAACTCCGCGGTATCTTCGATGACGACAATGCGCTCGTGGTCGGGAATTGACTGACCCAGGATATTAAGCAGTGTCGTCTTGCCGGTGCCTGTCCCGCCGCTGATAAGGATGGTCTGGCCGCGCTCGATCTGGGCGGCCAGGAATTCCGCGAGCGGGCGCGTAAGCGTCCCGCGAGCGATCAGGTCTTCGACTGTGAAATGGCGGCTAGTGAACTTGCGGATGACCATTGCTGGAGCGGGCCGAACAACCGGGGGAATTACCGCTGCCAAGCGGCTCCCATCGGGAAGCTGGGCATTGAGGAGCGGGTTGTCTTCGTCGAGTTTCTTGCCGAGCCTGTTGGCAACTACTTCGAGACCCGTGCGCAGACGAGCCGGGTCGAACTGAATGCTCGCGTCATTGCGAAGAATGCCGTCGCGCTCGTACCACCATGTCGAGTCGGGATTGCCCATGATCTCGCTGACGCTCTCGTCAAGTAAGAGCGGCTCTATGGGACGAAGGAACGGAAGGATTAACTCGAAGCTCATGGGCACCTCAGAACGATGGAAGCCCAGCGCGAAGCCGGGCTTCCGAAACGGGTGAGGAAGGGCCTATGCGGCCTCTTCCTCTGGGTTGATCTCCTCGGGCTCCTGCTCTTCCGGGCTGACCTTTTCGGCCCGGTCGAGCTTCAGTATTGAAGACACGCGCACTTCCCATACGCGCTGCTTGGCGTTGGTCTTCTT
>Ga0302201_10002774_pt1 | contig 13473 bp, 9 predicted proteins | sample II_Bog_N3_2_FD_194586 | JGI IMG/M metagenome (GOLD analysis project Ga0302201, IMG submission 194586) | Peat permafrost microbial communities from Stordalen Mire near Abisko, Sweden - II_Bog_N3_2 | ecosystem: Environmental > Terrestrial > Soil > Wetlands > Peat | place: Sweden: Abisko, Stordalen...
CGGCGCCATGATGGGCTCCGGCGGCATGATCGTCATGGACGACACCTCCTGCATGGTCAACGTCGCCCGCTTCTTCATCGAGTTCTGCATGACCGAGTCCTGCGGCAAGTGCATTCCCTGCCGCGCTGGCACCGCCCAGATGCACACCCTGCTCACCCGCATCTGCGACGGCTCAGGCACCATGGCCGACCTCGACCTGCTCGTCGATCTCTGCGCCACGGTGAAGGAGACCAGCCTCTGCGGCCTCGGTCAAACCGCGCCCAACCCCGTGCTCAGTACCCTGAAATACTTCAAGAATGAGTACATCGACCACATTATCCACAAGCGCTGTCCGGCCGGCGTCTGCAACATTGAAGCCCCGCCAGCCGATGCAGCTTCCTTGCCCGCTGCAGGAACCCTGGAGGTGTTGGCATGAGCACCGGTGCGGAAGTCAAAACCCTCACAATCGATGGACACGAAGTCAGCGCGCGCGCCGGCCAGACCATCCTTGAAGTGGCTCGCGAGCACAACATCGACATTCCCACCCTCTGCCACCTCGACGGCCTCAGCGATGTCGGCGCCTGCCGCCTCTGCGTAGTCGAGGTCAAGGGCAACAACAAGCTCTTCCCGGCCTGTGTCACCACGGTGTTTGAGGGCATGGAAGTCACCACGGTCACTGAGCGCCTCCAGAAGCACCGCAAGACCATCCTGGAACTGCTCTTCGCCGAGCGCAACCATATCTGCTCGGTCTGCGTCTCCAACGGCCACTGCGAGTTGCAGACCCTCGGCCAGCAGCAGGGCGTCACTCACGTCCCGCTCCCCTACCGCAACCCCGAGTTGCCCGTCGATGCCTCGCATGAGCGCTTCACGCTCGACCACAACCGCTGCATCCTCTGCACCCGCTGCGTCCGCGTCTGCGCCGAAATTGAAGGCGCGCATATCTGGGACGTGATGGGCCGCGGCATCGACTCCATGATCATCTCCGATCTCCACCAGCCCTGGGGCGAATCCGCCTGCACCCGCTGCGGCAAATGCGTCCAGGTCTGTCCCACCGGAGCCCTGTTCGATAAGAGCAAAGTCGGCTCCGACCACCCCAAGTACCCCGAATTTCTGCCCTGGCTGAACTTGATGAGGGAAGCGCAATGAGCAAACTGAAACTGGCAACAGTCTGGCTGGATGGTTGTTCCGGCTGCCACATGTCCTTCCTTGACATGGACGAGCGTCTCATCGAATTGGCTGAACTCGTCGATGTCGTCTACAGCCCCATCGTCGACACCAAGGTATTCCCGGACATGGTCGACATCGCCCTCGTCGAGGGAGCCGTCGCTTCCGTGGACGACGAAAAGAAAATCAAAAAAATTCGCGCCCACTCCAAACTCCTGGTCGCGATGGGCGACTGCGCCGTCGCCGGAAACGTCCCCTCCATGCGCAACCCTATCGGCCCTGAAGCGATTCTCGACCGCGCCTACATCGAGAATGCCGATTGCCAGCAGCAGATCCCGTGCATCGTCGTGCCGAAGCTATTGCGCGTCGTCCGACCCATCCACGAGTTCGTCAAAGTCGACGTCTTTCTCCCCGGCTGCCCGCCCTCGGCCGACACTTTCCACACCACGCTCGTTGCGCTGGTAACCGGTGCGCCGCTGGACATCCCCGCGCTCACCCGTTTTGGAGCCTGAGTCATGACACAAACCATCACCATCGATCCCGTCACACGCCTCGAAGGCCACGGCAAAATCACCATCCAGCTCAACGGCCAGGGCGAAGTCGAAGACGCGCACTTCCACGTCACGCAGGTTCGTGGCTTTGAGCGCTTCTCGCAGGGCCGTCCCTTTTACGAAATGCCCGCGCTCATGGCCCGCATCTGCGGCATCTGCCCCGTTTCGCACCTCATCGCCTCAGCCAAGGCCTGCGAAGCCATCATGTCGGTCCGCATTCCGCATACCGCTGCCCAACTGCGCCGCATGTTGAATCTCGCCCAGATGGTCCAGTCCCATGCGCTCAGCTTCTTCTATCTCGCCTCGCCCGATCTGCTTCTGGGCATGGAATCCGATCCCGCCGCCCGCCATATCTTCGGCGTTGTCGCCTCCAAACCCCAGCTTGGCCGCGCCGGCATCGCTCTCCGCCGCTTCGGCCAGCACATCATTGAACTGCTCGGCAACAAGCGCATCCATCCCGGCTGGGTCGTCCCCGGCGGCGTTACCGAACCCCTGGCACCCGCAAAGCGCGACGAAATCCTCGCCATGCTGCCCGAAGCGTATGCCAACATCGGCCTCGCTCTTGCTGCCTACAAGCAGATCGCCGACTCCTTCAAACCCGAAATCGAAATCTTCGCCAACTTCCCCACCAACTACCTCGGCCTCATCAATGAAGACGAGTCCGTCGAGTTCACAGACGGCACGCTTCGCCTTATCGGCCCCGGTGGCGCGATCATTGAAGACGGCATTACCGCCAATCGCTTCACTGAGGTCATCGGCGAAGCCGTCGAGCCGTACAGCTACACCAAGTTCGCCTACTACAAACCGCTCGGGTACCCGAACGGCAGCTATCGCGTCGGCCCGCTCGCCCGCCTCAACATTGCGAAAACCATGGGCACTCCACAGGCCGACAAGGAACTCGCCGAATTCAAGCAGCTCGCCATCGGCCCCGTGCAGAGTTCTTTCTATTACCACCACGCCCGGCTCATTGACATGCTCTATGGCATCGAGAAAATCGAACAGATCCTTACCGACCCCCTCATCCTCGACAAGCATGTTCGCGCCATCGCCGGCGTCAACGTCCTTGAAGGCGCAGGCCAGGCCGAGGCCCCGCGCGGCACGCTCAATCATCACTACAAGGTCGACGAGAACGGCCTCATCACCTGGGCCAACCTCGTCATCGCCACCGGCCAGAACAACAACGCCATGAACAAGGGTGTCCTCCAGGCCGCAAAGGAATACATCCACGACGGCAAATTCACTGAAGGCATCCTCAATCGCGTCGAAGCCGTCATCCGCACCTTCGACCCCTGCCTGAGCTGCTCCACCCACGCCTTCGGCCAAATGCCGTTAGTCCTGACGCTCCTAAACCCCGAAGGCAAACAAGTCGACCAACTCGTCCGCTAGTTTTCTCTCGTGCGGCTAAAATGTGGGTGCCCCATCCATTCCGTCCAGCCACCCCACAGACAGGTCTTCGTCTGTGGGGTGGCTGGACGGAATGGGTGGGAAAGCACGATGCAGACTCAACCCAAATCCCGCGTCCTAATCCTGGCCTGCGGCAACACCCTCCGCAGCGACGACGCCGTAGGCCCCTGGCTAGCCAACTGGGCCGAGCAGCACTTCGCCGCTCACCCGGAAATCCGCGTAATCGCGCGCCAGCAATGGACCCCAGACCTCGCCGAAGACATCGCCCAGGCCAGCTCTGTCCTCTTCATCGATTGCTCCATCGAATCCGCCCCCGGCTCCATCCACCTGCGCACTGTCGAACCGTCCGCCCCGCAACAAGGCCTGGCCACGCATCACTCCGGCGCCCCTGAACTTCTCGCTCTTGCCGGCGACCTCTTCGACTCCCAGCCCGAAAATGCGCAACTCCTGACCATCGGCGCCGGCTCAATCGAGCTAGGCGAGGAATTCAGCCCCACCGTCACCGCCGCTCTACCCAAGGCTTGCAACCAGATCGAGTCCACCATGCACGCCTGGCTGCAATAATCACTTCAAATACCCCGCCAGCTTGAACGAATACGCGTAATCCCCTTTCAACTTTTCCGGAAGAACGAGCCGCATCACGTTTGGCGAAACCATCGGACTAAGTTCAAGTTTTCCATTTCCCAACTGCACGATCGGAATCCCTTGCTTTGCTGGCACGTCCAGCAACGTGATCGTCTGGCCTTTCGGCTTACCCAGCACCGTAACAAACAAATCATCCCCCTTGCGCGTAAATCGCAGATCGTCCCCCTCCGCGCTCTTCCCCGTCGCCTGCGTCCAGGGCGTTGTATCGTAAATCGCCTCGCCATTCAGTCTCAGCCAGGCCCCCAGCGCCTTCAGCCGCTCCATCTGTACCGGCGGAATCGTCCCATCCGCCTCCGGCCCCACATCCAGCAGCAAATTGCCGTTCTTGCTCACCACGTCCACCAGCAGCGCAATCAACTCACCCGGCGCAATCGTCTCCGCCTCGCCCTCCGCGCGGTTGTAGCCAAACGACCTGCCCAGCCCCCGGCACTCCTCCCACTTCTTTGCGCTGATCTTGTCCAGCTTGGTGTACTCCGGCGAGGTAAAGTCCGAGTGCGCAATCCCAAACCGGTCGTCGATCACCCCATCCGGAACCGCGTTGTAGTAGTCCGCCTCCAACTCCAGCGCCTTGCCCGTCTTCGGCCAGTCAATGTCGTTCCAAAGCAGCATGGGATGGTACTTCGCAATCAGCTCGTGAATCTGCGCATTGGCGTACTTCCCATACGCCTCGCTCTTCGGCTTCACCGCCTCGTAATCCGCATTCACCTCAATCGGCCCCGTGTTGAACGTCCAGTCGTACCCGCCAGAGTAGTAAAGCCCCATCTTCAAACCATGCTTTGTCACCGACACCGTCAAATCGCCCACAATATCCCGCTCCGCATGCCGCTCGTTCAACGGGAGCGTCGGGCTGGGATTCGGCGTCGTGCTCGGCCACAACGTGAACCCCTCATGGTGCTTGCTGGTCAGCACCACATAGCGCGCGCCGGCCTCCTTGAATGTTTCCGCCCACGCATCGGGATTCCACTTCTTGCTCTCGCGATTGAAATCCGCCGCAAAGCTGTAATAGTCGTGATTGGGCCCGTAATGCTCGCGCTCGTAAGCCTCGGTCGGCGACCCAGGCACGCGAACCGTGTTCAAATACCACTCCGCATAGGGGTCGTACTTGATGTAGTCATTGTTGTTGAAGTCATGGTCGGGATGGTTCAGCGGCGCCCATCCCGGCACGGAATAGAGCCCCCAGTGGATAAAGATCCCCAGCTTCGCCCCCGCATACCACTCCGGCAAAGGATGCTTGTCCAGCGACTCGATCGTCGGCTCATACTTCACCGGCGCCTGCGCCGCGCATACGCCGCAGCCCAGCAAAAACGCCGCAACAATTCTCCGTGAAATCAAATTCATACCAACCACCTCTCCGGTTAAAGGGACTGCAAATTCCCACAAATCGCACAAACGCAGAGCGGAGCCTGAACCTCTGAGCTTTTGCTTTTGAAAGCATAGCCCACAGACTCAAGCTCCGCATTTTCTTCCCATTATTCTCTGCGCAGTCCTAAAACGCCCCCACCGTCTGCCGCAAACTATACGAGCTCAGTGTCTTGATGTAATTCCCGCGATCGAACGGCGAAGTATCCGGCACCGAACGCCGGCTCAAGCAACCCCGCGTCTCCCATAGTGAGCTGTACTCGCGCTTCTCCAGCCAGTAATGCACATCCGCCAGCACTCTGCCGATGTGCTCAATCCCGTGGATATGCAGCGCGGAAGCCATCATCGTCACGCCCGCCCCCGCCATGATCCCCTTCAGCACATCCTCAGCCGAGTGAACCCCGCCCGTGATCGCCAGGTCGATTTTCATCTGCCCATACAGAACCGCTGCCCAGTGCAGTCTTGGCAACAGCTCCGACGGAGTTGAGAAGTGCAAAGTGGGTCGCACCTCCAGCAACTCAATGTCAAAATCCGGCTGGTAGAAGCGGTTGAACAGCACCACCCCTTTGGCGCCCGCATCCTCCAGACGCGAGACCAGGTGAGGCACGCTCGTGAACGACTGTGAAAGCTTCACCGCCACCGGAATCTTGACTGCGTGCGTCACCGAAGAGACCAGTTCGAGCAACTGCAGTTCCAGTTCGCTAGACGTCTGGCTCTTGTTGGTCGCCAAAGCGTAAGTGTTCAATTCAATGGCGTGTGCACCGGCTTGCTCTACGTCCTTGGCAAACCTTACCCAGCCGCCAGTCGTCGCTCCATTCAAGCTGGCGAGAATCGGAATCTTCACCGCTTCCCGCGAACGCCGCAGGTGCTCCAGGTACACATCGTTCGTCATCCGATAATCGTTGAGGTCCGGCAGGTACCCGAGCGACTCCGCAAACGACTCCGTCCCGCGCGACAAGTCTTCATCCAGGGCCCGCGACTCAAGATTCAGTTGTTCCTCAAACAGAGACGTGAGCACAATCCCTGCGGCTCCCGCATCCTCCATCCGGCGAACATTGTCGATCGACTCCGAAAGCGGAGTGGACGATACGATGATCGGCCCGCTTAAATCAAGTCCAAGATACTTCGTTGAGAAATCAATCATTCCGCGCCTCCGCCGGCAACCGTCGCCAGCTTCTCTTCAACCTTCTCTTCCGGAGCGATATGCGGCGTCTCTCCCCGGCCCGCCATCGCGGCCCGGCCGGAGTAAACGCGCCACTGGCGCTCCACATCGTCCTGCGCTTCCTTCAGCAACTCCGCCGCCAGCTCCGGATTGCTCCGCGCCAGCATCGTGTAACGCGCTTCGCGATAGGTGTATTCCTTCAACCGGATCGACGGCGCCTTCGAGTCGAGCTGGAATGGATTCTTGCCCTCCTCGCGCAGTGCCGGGTTGTACCGCATCAGCGGCCAGTAGCCCGACTGCACGGCCAGCTTCTGCTGCTCCAGCCCATGCACCAGATCGTAGCCATGCGCAATGCAGCTTGAATAAGCGATGATGATCGACGGCCCATCGTGCGCTTCGGCCTCCTGGAAAGCCTTCACCACATGCGTGTCGTTGCCGCCCAGCGCCACCTGCGCCACATAAACGGATCCGTAACTCACCGCTTCCATGGCCAGGTCCTTCTTGCTGTTGCTCTTGCCGCTCGCGGCAAACTTGGCCACCGCGCCGCGCGGCGTCGCCTTCGACATCTGTCCACCCGTATTCGAGTAGACCTCCGTATCCAGCACGAGCACGTTCACGTTCTTGCCTGATCCCAGCACATGGTCCAGGCCGCCGAAACCGATGTCGAACGCCCATCCGTCGCCGCCCAGAATCCAAACGCTCTTGCGTACCAGCGAGTCCGCAATAGCAAGCAGGTTGCGCGCATCGGAAGAACCGCTGCCCGCAAGCTTCTCACGCAGTGCCAGTACCCGCTTCCGCTGCTCGTTGATCTCCGGCTCCGTCTTCTGCGATGCGTGCAGCAACTCGGCCACCAGCTCCACGCCAACCTCAGGCGCAAGCCTCGTCACCAGCGTTTCCGCAAAAATCTTCTGCTGGTCCAGCGCAGTTCTCATCCCGAAACCAAATTCCGCATTATCCTCAAACAGCGAGTTGGCCCACGTCGGTCCGCGCCCTTCCGCATTGCTGGTATATGGCGTAGTCGGCAGGTTGCCGCCATAAATCGACGAGCAGCCCGTAGCGTTCGCGATATACAGCCGATCGCCGAACAATTGCGTCAGCAGCTTGATGTAAGCCGTCTCGCCGCAACCCGCGCACGCCCCTGAGAACTCGAACAGCGGTTGCAGCAGTTGAATGTCCTTCACCTGTGTGTGCGAAATCTTCGATCGGTCCACTTCCGGCAAACCCAGGAAGAAATCCCAGTTCTCGCGCTCGCCCTCGCGCAGCGGAGCCTGCGGCGCCATGTTGATCGCCTTGTGGCTCGCATCGCTCTTGCTCTTCACCGGGCAAATTTCCACGCACACCGCGCAACCCGTGCAGTCTTCCGGAGCAACCTGGAGCGTATAGTGATCCGTCTCCATCGCCTTCCACTTCGGCTTGGCCCACTGGAACGTCGCCGGCGCCTTGTCCGCAAGTTCCGGACTGTACACCTTCGACCGGATCACCGCGTGCGGGCAAACCATCACGCACTTGCCGCACTGAATGCAGAGATCCTTATCCCACACCGGAATGAAATCCGCAATGTTCCGCTTCTCCCACTGGGCTGTACCCGTCGGAAATGCTCCGCCCGCCGGAAGCGCGCTCACCGGAAGCAGGTCTCCGTGTCCCGCCGCAATCTGTCCCAACACGTTGCGCACAAACTCCGGCGCCTGGCCGCTGATCGAAGGAATCAAATCGAACTCCGAGGAAACAGCCGTGGGCAATTCAACTTTTTCCAGGTGCGCCAGCGCGTGATCCACGGCGGCAAAGTTCTTTTGCACCACCGCCTCACCGCGCTTGCCATACGTCTTTTGGATCGCCTTCTTGATCTGAGCAATCGCCTCATCGCGCGGCAGCACGCCGCTGATGGCAAAGAAGCACGCCTGCATGATCGTGTTGATACGCGTGCCCATCCCCGCATCCCGCGCCACTTTGTTTCCGTCGATTACGTAAAACTCAATCTTCTTCTGCAAAATCTCCTGCTGCGTCGTCTTAGGCAGGTGATCCCAAACCTCAGCCGCGGCATACGGCGAATTCAGCAGGAACACCGCGCCCGGCATCGCCGCTTCCACCACGTTCATCTTCTCCAGGAAGCTGAAGTTGTGGCACGCCACAAAGCTGGCCTGCGTAATCAGGTAGCTCGACCGAATCGGGTTCGGCCCGAACCGCAGGTGGCTCGTCGTCATCGATCCCGACTTTTTCGAGTCGTACACAAAGTAGCCCTGCGCAAAATTCGGCGTCTCGCTGCCGATAATCTTGATCGAGTTCTTGTTCGCGCCGACTGTTCCGTCCGATCCAAGCCCGTAGAACAATGCTCGCACCGTCTTCGGATCTTCTGTCGAAAACGTCGGATCGTAACTCAAGCTCGTGAATGTAACATCGTCTTCAATACCGATCGTGAAGTGATTCTTCGGTTCAGGCTTGGCCAGCTCGTCAAAGATCCCCTTCACCATCGCCGGCGTAAACTCCTTCGATGACAATCCATACCGGCCGCCAATCACCGTCGGCTTCACCGCAAACGGCAAATCCGCATTCTCCGCCAGCACAGTAATAATGTCCTGGTACAGCGGCTCACCCAGCGCTCCCGGTTCCTTCGTCCGATCCAGCACCGCAATCGACTTCACTGTCGCCGGCAACGCCTTCAGGAACGCGCTCGCATCAAATGGCCGGTATAACCGAACCTTCACCATGCCCAGCTTTTCGCCCTGCTTGTTCAGCAGGTCCACGGCCTCTTCCGCCGCCTCGGCGCCCGAGCCCATCACCACAATCACGCGCTCCGCATCTGGCGCGCCGTAGTAGTCGAACAGGTGATACGCGCGCCCTGTCTGCGCCGCAAAGCGATCCATAACCGACTGCACAATCCCCGGCACCGCGGCGTGGAACAGATTGCATGCCTCGCGCGCCTGGAAGAACACGTCCGGATTCTGCGCCGTTCCCCGAATCACCGGCCGGTCCGGGCTCAAAGCCCGCTGCCGGTATTCGATGATGTACTTGTCATCCGCGAGCGCGCGAATCGTGTCGTCGCTGATCGGAAAAATCTTCCCCACTTCATGCGATGTACGGAAGCCGTCAAAGAAGTGAATGAAAGGAATGCGCGATTCCAGCGTCGCTATCTGTGCCACCAGCGCCATATCGGCCACTTCCTGCACCGAGTTCGAGCACAGCATCGCCCATCCGGTCGTCCGGCACGCCATCACATCTGAGTGATCGCCGAAAATCGAAAGCGCATGAGTCGCCAGCGTCCTTGCCGTCACATGCATCGTCGCCGGGGTCAGTTCACCGGCAATCTTGAACATATTGGGAATCATCAGCAGCAGGCCCTGCGACGCCGTAAACGTCGTGCCAAACGCCCCAGCCTGCAACGCGCCATGCAGTGCACCCGCGGCTCCGCCCTCGCTCTGCAGCTCTTCCACGATGGGCAACGCGCCCCAGATGTTTTTCTTGCCCTCCGAGCGCCACTGATCGGCCCACTCGGCCATCGGCGACGAGGGGGTAATTGGGTAAATCGCAACTACTTCGGAAAGACGATAGGCTACCGAGGCGGCCGCCTCGTTCGCATCCAGTATGACCATCTTGCTGCCTGACTTCTGTTCACTCATTCGCTATGCCTCACAGCGCGGCCGAGGGAATTTCACCGCTAGAAGGAGTCTCATCTCTCGGTCCGGGACCCGCTGTGATGAGAGACACAACGTGGATTTTGAATATCATATGGTGGTACGCTACCTCGCATTACAAAATTGGCACCTCAACGCCTGAACCCCTTTAAACCTCAGCACCTTTAAAATCACATGCTCGTCTGCACCGGGATCGCCTCACCTTGCGAACCACGCTGGAACGATGTAGATTTGCCCAAAGAGATCAAGAGCAGGAGGTTACCCACATGTTCACGTGTTACAGTTTCCCCCTGCCCGGCTTCAGGCGATCCACGTTGCGGCCGGCAAAGAGCCTGATTGTATTGGCTGTTGTCTTGTTCACCCTGGCCCCGGCCCTTTCGCAGGCGGACGTGCAACTCCCCTCCTGGCTGGCAAGCTATCCGGGCACAAATCCAACCGTTCATTCAAACGACTCCCTGGCCCAGGAAAGTTATATTGTGGACGCACAGCCGTCCGAGGTCGTCGCGCATTACCGCAAGGTGTTTGAGGCGCAGGGCCTCGCATTTCAACCCAATCCGGATGGCATAGGAACGACCATTCGCGCTGCGGCAAAGGAATGTGATCTGTTGATTCAGATCCGCAGGCGCGAAGAAGGCACCTACACCAAGGTCACCTGCTCCGGAAAGGTTGATCCCGCGTCGATTCAACCTGCCGCCAATCCAAATATCGAGATGATCACCGGCATTACCCCGCCTCCGCCTCCCGCAAGTGCCGCTGCCAAGGCGGCCGCAGATCTGCCAAAACCACTGCCGCCGATCAAATTCAACAAAGTTCCCCACAATATGCCGGCTCCTCCGCTGGTGTGGCCGGGGTGGCTCAGGCACGTGCAAGGCGACCCGCTGAAACCAACAAACGTTACTGATCAAACGGGGTTCAAGTACTTGAATGCGAAGTACACAACCGATGCGCCAATGACCGAGATTTTTGATTTCTATCGCAATCTGATGTTGGACCACGACTACCGGCCGAACGGCACTCTCGTCGCGGGACACACCGCCAAAGGAGTCCAGCAAAATGCGATGGGCAACCTGGAAGGCGTCAAATATGTGGATGGTGCACCGGGCGCCAACACTACGATCGATATCTCAATCGACCGAACGGTACTGAACGGGCCGATTACCGTGAGTTTGCGAGTCGCGGCTCACGACTTCAGCATTAGAGAGAGAAGGGGAAATCGGTGAGCCGCCGCTGCGTTGCTGCGCTGGCACTGGCCTGTGCAGCAGCGCAGGCTGGCGCTCAGGCGGCGCCCGCAATGCCCGCCTGGCTGGTTCCTTACCCTGGGACTTCCGCGGAAACGAAGCAACTGAGTGACGGAGTTGAGGCGAGCTACTCCGCCGCTGCGTCGCCTCGCGATGTGATCGCCTGGTTCGGAAAAGTGTTTGCGGAAAAGGGGTTGAAGTTCGAGCCGCTGCCGACCGGCGACGGGTATTTTGTGCGCGCGGACGCTCCGGAGTGCGGGCTGGCCGTCTCGATCCGCGCGCGATCCGGCCGTCCCACCCTCGACGACCCGCCGGATACCGCGGTGAAGGTGACGTGCACCGCGAAGGGTACGGCGAACCAGGGGACGGTCTGGCAGACGGTGAAGGATCCGCCGGTGCACGATACCACCACTGCCATGAAGAAGTTTGACAAGCCGGTTTATCCGGATGCCAAGGCGTCAGCCGCGCTGAGGTGGCCGTCGTGGGTGGTGGCCGTGGATGGCGGGGGGCTTCCGGTGGAGAGGCTTTCAGGGCAACTGAAGAGCAGCTTCGCCGCTGCGCCGCCGAGGTATGCGATCGAGGTTTTCTATGCGGATCTGCTGGACGCACATGGGTACCGCGTGAACAGGAGCCCTGCCAATTCCCCAGTGGTCTTCGGAAGCTGGGTTCAGGGAACGGCCGATCCGGACCCTGAACTGGGGCGCAAGTCGGTGATCTGGGTCAAGATCAAGCCGGCCGGGCAGGCGTTCCAGGTGGAAATCACCGCACAGTGAGCGTCAGCTTGATGCCTCAGCCGAAAATGGCCATCACCACGTGATTCACCACGAAAGCTGCGCCCCACGCCAGCACCAGCATGTAGAGAAACTGAATGGCCGGCCACTTCCAACTGTTGGTTTCGCGCCGCACAACGGCCATGGTCGAGGTGCACTGCATGGCAAACGCGAAAAAAATCATCAGCGCCAGCGCGCCGCCCAGGGTCATGTCGTGGTGCAGCGCGGTTTGCAGGTGCATGGCCTGTGTGGCCGGGTCGGCGCCGTAAAGCGTACCCATCGTGCTTACCATCACTTCGCGGGCCAGCACAGACGACAGCAGGCCAATGCCGATCTTCCAATTAAAGCCAAGGGGCGCGATGGCTGGCTCGATGAAATGCCCGAGGCGTCCAATGACGCTGTCGGCGAGTTCAGGCGCCGCGTAGGCGCTGCCTGCTACATGCACCACGGGCAAATGGGCAAGCACCCACAAGGCCAGCGTGACCGAAAGTATCACCGTCCCGGCCTGGCGAAGGAAGACGCTGGCGCGGTCCACAAGCCGGATGCCCAGTGAGCGCAAAGTGGGCATCCGGTACTGCGGCAGCTCAAGAATGAAGGGCGTCTCGCTGGACTTGAGGATCGAGCTCTTCAGCAGCCACGCCGTGGTCATGGCTCCAATAAAGCCCGCCAGGTAAAGACTGAGCATCACAATCGTGCGCAGGCCCAGAAACCCGTGCAGGTAAACAATATTCGGGATAAAGGCGGCGATCAGTAGCATGTACACCGGCAGCCGCGCTGAGCAGGTCATGAAAGGCGTTACCAGGATCGTGGCCATCCGGTCGCGCTTGTTCTCAATCGTCCGCGTGGCCATAATGGCCGGCACCGCGCAGGCGTAGGCCGAGAGCAGCGGAATGAAGGCCTTCCCATTCAGGCCGGTCGTGCGCATCACACGGTCGGCAATCAGGGCCGCGCGGGCCAGGTAACCGGTGTCCTCCAGAACCCCAATGAACAGAAACAGAAGCAGGATCTGCGGCAGAAACACAAGCACTGAAGAGATGCCCTTCCAAGCGCCGTCAAGCACCAGCGATTGCAGCCAGCCGGCGGGCAGAAGCGGCCGCACGAATTCACCCATCCGGGCCAGAATATCCCCGAAACCGTCGGAGAGCGGCTGGCCGATCGAGAACACAACCTCGAACACCCCCACGACTACCAGCAAAAACAGCAGCGGTCCCCAGATCGGATGCAAAAGGATGTTGTCGATCTTGCGCGTGCCCTCAACAGACAAGGGCGCCTGGTAGCCCGTTTTGTGGCTTACCTGCGCCGCCCAGCTATGTGTGCTGGCGGCATTACCCATCACCGGCAGCGCCAGCGGTTTGGGAGCGTCGCGGTGGGTTTGTTGGTGCAGAAACAGCGGCACAGCATCCAGCCCGGTTCCGTGCGTGGCGCTGATCTGCGCCACCGGAGCACCCAGTTCGCGGGCCAGCTTCAGTGAGTCAATGCGCCCGCCGCGCTGCTCCATCAGGTCGCTCATGTTCAGCAGCACCAGGGTGGGCAATCCCACTTCAAGAACCGGCGCCGCCAGCATCAGCTGCC
>Ga0302201_10002778_pt1 | contig 13452 bp, 14 predicted proteins | sample II_Bog_N3_2_FD_194586 | JGI IMG/M metagenome (GOLD analysis project Ga0302201, IMG submission 194586) | Peat permafrost microbial communities from Stordalen Mire near Abisko, Sweden - II_Bog_N3_2 | ecosystem: Environmental > Terrestrial > Soil > Wetlands > Peat | place: Sweden: Abisko...
TTCCAATTGGGATACTGCTATTTTGAAATTGGTGATTTTAGCCGTGCCGCTCCCGCATATCGCCTCGCCGCTGAGGGCGATAAGAGCGATGCCGTCTCCGCCTTCAACCTTGGATTGAGTCTTTCGCGCCAAGGATTTGGCTCTGATGCCGAACACTGGTTCCGCGAGGCTCTCGGCAGAAAGCCCGACGATGAACTCCGCGCGAAGATACTGAACGAATTGAAATAGCGAAGCGAGTTTCAGCGCAGGCGCATCTGATCGTGGGAACTTGCTTCTTCGTCGGCCCTCGAATTTTCTGCCAGCTGTGATATTCGTGGTATCTCTTGACCTGCTTCGCTGGGAGGCAATCTGTTGCCATCCGATTCTTCGCCTCAGAGTCCACGCTTCATCATTGGCCGCTCGCCTATTGCGCCGCTTAGTCGCGCACGGTTGACGCCTGCGGTGGTTACGCTGGTTCTTTTGATTGGGCTGAACCTGCTGAACTATATCGATCGGTACATTCTGCCTGGGGAGGTCTCGCTGATACAGCGGGAGCTGCACTCGACCGATGCCGAGATGGGGGCGCTGACGACGGCGCTGTTTTTGACGTACATGATTGCCGCTCCGCTGACGGGGTGGCTGGGCGACCACTTGAGGCGCAAGCCGCTGATTATGGGTGGGGCGGTGTTGTGGAGTTTGGCGACGCTGGGGACGGCGTGGGTGCACAGCTACCAGACGCTGTTTATTCGCCACGCTTTGGTGGGGGTGGGCGAGGCTACGTTTGGGATATTCGCTCCGGCGGTGCTGGCGGATTTTTATCCTGAAAAAGAACGGAACAGGATTCTGTCGATTTTTTATACGGCCATACCGGTGGGCGCGGCGCTGGGGTATGTGGCGGGCGGGCAGATGGGGAGCTGGTGGGGGTGGCGTGCTCCTTTTTTTGTGTGCGCGGTGCCGGGGTTGGTGATTGCTGCTCTCTATGGATGGCTGGGCCGGGAGCCGGAGCGGGGGGCGGTGGATGAGGTTCGAGAGACGGAGGGGAGACGGAAGGCGGAGAGGGGGACGGTTGGGGGGCTGTTTCGGAATGGGGCGTTTTTGACGGCGACGTTTGGGCTGGCGATGTTGACGTTTGCGATGGGCGGTATATCGGCGTGGATGCCTACTTATTTGCACCGCGGGGCAGGGATGACGGTGGGGACGGCGAGCCTGGCGATGGGCGCGATTACCGTGGTGGATGGGATTGCGGGGACGCTGGTGGGGGGATGGCTGGCGCAGCGATGGCTGAGGACGAATGAGAGGGCGCTGTATCTGCTGAGCTTTTGGAGCGTGGCGGCGACGTTGCCGCTGGGGGCGCTGCTGTTTTTCGGTCCTTCGGGGTGGGCGGTGCCGGTGCTGGCGGTGACGGAGTTTTGTCTGTTTTTGAATACGGGGCCGCTGAATGCGGCGATTGTGAATTCGGTGTCGGCGAGGGTAAGGGCTACGGCGATTTCGCTGAATCTTTTTATTATTCATTGCTTCGGGGATACGTTTTCGCCGACGGCGATTGGATGGATTTCGGATCGGACGAATTTGCGGGTGGCGTTGGGGAGTACTTTGATTTTTTTGGCGTTCTCTTGTGGATTTTTGTGGGTGGGGGCGAAAAGGCAGGGGTCAGTGGTTAGTGGTTAGAAGAGCCCGGGTGGCGGGGTTGCGGGGGCGGGGATTTGGTAGGCATTAGTGCGGGGCAGGTTGGTTGGTGGGTGTTTGCTGGGGCTTGTTGGCTGCTGGCGGCGGGGTGGGTTTGGCAGGCGGTTGCTGGTTGGCGTGGGATGAGGACGCTGCCGGATTTGTGCCGGCGTGGCGCCCTGGGAGTTGGTGCGGAGTTGGGGGTGGAGCTGGGTGTTGGGCCGCTTATTTCGGTGATTGTGCCGGCTTGCAATGAGGAGGACAAGATTGAGGGGACGCTGCGGTCGCTGCTGGCGACGGAGGGCGTGCGGATCGAGATTATTGCGGTGGACGATCGGTCGACTGATGGGACGGGCGCGCGGATGGATGCGGTTGCGGCGGAGATGTCGGGGGGAAAGCATACGCTGCGAGTGATCCATATAAAGGAGCTGCCGGCGGGGTGGATGGGGAAGGTTCATGCGATGGCGCGGGCGGCGGAGATGGCGACGTCGCCTTGGTTGCTGTTTACGGATGGGGATGTTTGGTTTGCTCCGCAGGCGCTGCGGCTGAGTGTGGGGTATGGCGAGGAGGCGAAGGCGGATCATGTGGTGCTGGCGTTGACGCTGGAGTACAAGAGCGCGGTGGAGGAGGCGGCGTTCGCGGCGTTTCAGGCGCAGTCGCAGTGGAGCGTGCGGTTGTGGAAGGTGGCTGATCCGAAGACCAGGGATTTTTTTGGGGCTGGGGGATTCAGCATGGTGCGGCGCGAGGTGTATGAGCAGCTTGGCGGGTTTGCGGGGATGCGCATGGAGGTGGTGGAGGACTTGGTGCTGGCGTTCAAGATCAAGCGGGCGGGGTATCGGCAGCGAGTGGCGGTTGGGCCGGGACTGGTGAGGTTGCATTGGAATCATGGTGCGCTGGGGATGGTGAGTTTGCTGGAGAAGAATGGATTTGCGGCGCTGCGGTATCGGGTGGGGTTTGCGGCGTTCGCATTTGTTGGGCTGACGGTGGAGATTTTGCTGCCGTTGGTGGCGATTGCGAGCGGCGGATGGACGATGGTGGCGGGGCTGTTGACTTATGTGGGGATTGCGGGGGTGATTGCCGCGAACCGGAAGGCGAATCAGGCTTCGGTCTGGACGGCGGTGTTGTTTGCTCCGGCGACGGCGGTGTTTCTGTATGCGCTGGTGCGGTCGATGGTGCTGACGCTGAGGCGTAATGGCGTGGTGTGGCGGGGGACGTTGTATCCGCTGGATGAGTTGCGGAGAAATGCCAAGGGGACGTGGTAAACGCGGCTACTTTGAAGTGCGGGGCTCCTGATCGCGGTTGTTCATGAAGGAGCGGGTTGTGCCTTGGGTGTGAAGGCTGGGTGCGTTGACCGCGGGACGGTGCTGACCGGCATCAAAACCGCGAGCTAGAAGGGGATTGGGGCGGAATTTGGGCGGCCCTCCGTTGAACTGGCGGGCGTGGCTTAGGACTAATCCTGCACGGCCGTGAAGAGGCTGGACGATGCCACGGACCTGGATGTTCATGTCGCGGTATTTCCTTAGCTCGCCGACTTCGGCGTGGTCTTCGCGGAGGCTGACGATGGTGAATCGGCAGGCGTCGTCGGGAGTTTGAGGCGTGCAGACGTCGAGGAAGCGGGTGCCGTCTGGAAGTTCGACTACATCATAGACGTGCGCGGAGATGCAGATGTCTTTGTTGAGGTTTTGCTGGGCGTCTTCGATGGGGATGCAGGGGCGGGGCTTGACGGCGTGGGCGGAGAGGGACGCGAAGGCGAATACGAGGATGATCCGAAGGATTGGGCGTAAGGACATGAGAACTTTCCAGTGTCACTTCTCTCGAATTTGCAGCATAGGGTCCGAAGCGCAAATGCAGCTCTTTCGACTCCGCTACGCTCCACGCGGGATGACAACTCTTTCCCGGTTTGAACTTCTGAGACACCACACTAGCGCGATTGGGCGGGGTTGGATGTGCCCCGGCTCACCATCGGTGGGACTCTTTGGCGCGCTTCATAAACCTCGCTGGCCGAGTCGAGTTCTCGTTAGCGAGGTATCCGTAACGGAGAGATCGGGCTTTAGCAGATGGTTGAGGACGTACGAGCGCTTGCTTTTGCAATATCGAATTGGGCGAGTTCAACGTTTGCCGATGAGTGCGTTGGCCTGTTGGCGACAGTCGATACTTACTTCCGGCTTGCCCGTAAATTCTAAGTGACTCGATGAGGATGCTCTAGGCTGTCGTTGGAGGCGAGGATGACTGTCATGGCGACTGTCCGCAACAACGATTTCGATCAACGGCGGGCTGAGCAGAAGAGACCGTTTTTCACGTGCCCCATGACACAGACGACAGAACGTAATTGATAAAGACTAATGCCAGAGGTACCCCGAATGACTCAATCCAAAACAACCAGGACTATCATCGATACTCACCGCCATATTTTTGGCCCAAAGCTTTGTCAGAAATTTGTTGAGAACATAGGTTTTGATGACACAAAGCCGTTGCCGCAGGCCAATGCAGGCGAAATGTTCTTCTATCGCGAGTCGGTTGACGTCGATTACTCGATGGAGATTCAGCGGAAGAGTGGAGTTACGTCCTGTGTGAACAGCTATGGCGGCGAGGTGGAGACGTTCGCCCAGCACATCATCAAAGCAAGCACCATCGACACGCTCAAGTTCCTGCATGACGAGTCCTTCGCACTTCGAGACAGGTTCCCCGATGACGTTGCCTTTATGGCCAACGCTCATGCTCTTGAAGAGAACACGCGCGATGTCATCGATCCGCTGATTTCGAACAAAGAAGCTTGTTGCATCAGCATTTCGACCAGCTACGGAGCCGGCGCAGATCAGGTCTTCCTCGACTCACCCAAAGCCGAATGGCTATGGGAGTACGCGCAGGCCAAGGATGTTCTCGTTCATATTCATCCTCCTCTGGTATCGATAGGCGCAGCTCAAATGCAGCAATACAGGCTTATCGAAGCCGTAGGCCGGCCGTTTGATACCGCGCTGTCGGCAGCTCGCATGATCTATAGCGGCGTCTTCGATAAATACCCAAAGCTGAAGGTTCTCTTTGTTCACATGGGCGGAGCCCTTGCCCCGGTCATCTGCAGGCTCGATTGGAACTGGGACCTGAACTACAAAGGCATTGCGAACCCACCCATCAATAAGGTCGATAAGAATCTGCGCAGGCCTTCGGATTACTTCAAGTCGAACATCTACGTGGATACCATGGGGCCAAGCGCAATCGGCCTCAAGGCCATGATCGAAATGTGCGGCGTTGACCGCGTACTGTTTGGCACCGATTTCGGACCCGTTCCAATGAGCCCGAAACTGCACATCGATCTTGTAGACAGCACGATTCCCGACGCTGGAGACCGCAAGAAGATTTTCTCAACCAACACTCTTGCGTTGCTCCGCCTGGCTGAAAGTGCACCTCGCCTCGTGCCCGAGCTTGCTTTTGCTTGATCTTCATGTGCGATCTCCCTGGGAGCTGTGTAGAGCTCCCAGGGGCACCGTGCAGCTAACGGCTTGAGCAAACTCGTCGTCATCGGCTGCTGGCAAAGGTCGCCATCGAGCCAATGCGTTAAGTCGAGTCGCATAGCTGTGGCTTCAATCATCGGTCCGTCTGCCATGCGGAAAACGATCGAGAAGCTGAGGCAGCATCGGAAACTGAGGTTGGTTTGATGCTGGTCCATCAGACTGCGTTGCCGGCATCGGTACAGGAGTGAGGTTGGTCATGAAGATTGGTTTTTTAGGGAAGCAGAATGCATTTGCGCTGGAGATGTTACGGCGACTTAAGTTGGAGCAATCACAAGACGACTTTTCTGCATGGCAGCCAGACGAAGAGGCTCCATCGACGGAATTGGAAGTGATCATTGCTTTCGATAGACTCGCGTCTACAGAGATCGCAGCACAAGCAAAGCTTGGTCTGATCCAGATGGCATCTGCGGGCTACGAGGGAGTAGACGTGGATGTAGCAACGAAGGCTGGTGTCTGGGTTGGCTCAGCCCCCACGACGAAGACGGGCAATGGTGAGTCAGTTGCGGAAGTTGCGGTGCTGTTGATGCTTGGCGCCTCTCGCAGGCTGAATGAGGAACTCTCGGTTACTCATGGCACCCCACAGAACCTGTCTGAGAAGTGGCAAGTGAATAGGGCGCTTTTCGGCAAGACCGCTTGCATTGTGGGGTTAGGAGGAATCGGAGATCTGTTGATCGAAAGGCTCCGAGGATTCGGAATGATCTTGACGGGTGTCGATAACCACCCGGAGCATGCGCCGATTGGAGTTCGAGCATACGGACACCACGAGTTGAAGGTCGCAGTGGCGGCGGCTGACTATGTGGTTCTGGCAATTCCGGGAACAATGGAAAACGAGAACATGATCGATGAGACGGTACTGGCGGCAATGAAGAAGAACGCGGTGCTGGTCAATGTCGGTCGGGGGACCCTAGTCGAAGAACCGGCTCTGCTGGCGGCAGTCAAGAGCGGCCGCCTCTTTGGGGCTGGTTTGGATGTGGTGAGAGATGAGCCTGTCAGCGAAGAAAACCCACTTCTCACAGAGCCACGCATCTTTGTCACGCCACATATCGCGGGATCTACGGACGTGATGCTCGACGGCACTGTGAGGTACCTAGGTGAGGTCCTGGCCGAGTATCGAAATGGATTGCGATCAGCGGGCATCGTCAATGAACCGATGAAGCCCAGAGTGCTTTTGCGTGAACCTTCTAACCGGGACAAATCGCACAACAAAAGCTCTCTAGTGACGGCGGGCTGAATCCAGAACGGAAGTTGGTTTTATGTTGGTACGTGAGATCGCTCTACCTAAATGCAAGGTCCAGACTGCCGCAGTTATGTGCTTGGTTATGGCTGCCATTGTGGTCCTGTCCCCGTTGATGGTCATTGCGCAAGCTCCGGTATCAAGTGCAATCAAGGCTGACAGCACTGCCGCACAGGCCCCGGTCGGTACGGAGACAAACGACTCTGCTGAGATTGCACAGAAGCTGACGAATCCTCTTGCTGCAATGATCAGCGTCCCCATCCAAAACTGGTTTGATTTCGACCTCGGCCCCATGAAGGATGGCTTCCGATACACGATGGAGGCACAACCAGTCTATCCTAAGCAGATTTCAAAAGACTGGAACTTGCTAAGTCGTACTACAATCCCAGTCGTCTATCAGCAGAATGTAGAAAGCCGAACGACCCAAACCGGCTTGAGCGATGCGACGGAGAGCCTTTTTCTTTCGCCGGTCCATCCCCCTTCGATCATCTGGGGAGCCGGCCCGATCTTTCTGATTCCGACGGGCACCAATGGTCTGCTCAGCACGCGCAAGTTCGCCATCGGCCCGACCGCAGTGGTGCTTAGGCACAAGGGCCACACAAACGTTGGCCTGCTTGCCAGTCAACTTTGGTCGGTAGCGGGTAGTGACAGCCATCCCTCTGTAAGCGAGACCTACGCGCAACCATTTGTGGCTTACACGACTACGAAAGCCTGGACCTACGCCATGACCTCCTATGACACGTTCAACTGGACAGCAGGCCGGTGGACGGCGATCGTGAATCCGATCAGGGTATCCAAGCTGGTGAAGTTGGGTCCGCAAAGGCTAAGCGTTGGAGGAGCACTTCGTTGTACCGTGACGTCCCCGCAATATCAGCCGAAAGGTTGCGGTCTTGAGTTCACCGTCACTCCTGTATATCCAGCGAAGCGGTAGGAGCCTTCAATCCATGCAGCAAAACTCATCTCGCCAGAGACGCAAGCGGCCAGTTCAGCTAGAGGGTTCTGGGATGACGCTAAATCGCCTATGCACTCATTGACAAGCGATGAGTATCGATGCATCTCGTGGCGAGTACGGCAAATTGCATCAGGCTGCGGCATATCGGTTTGCTCAGCAACGGCCATGGAAATGCCGGGGTATGGAAAGCATGGAAAGCCATGCGGCCGACTTTCCATTCTTCCCGCACCCGTTGGAAATCCCCGCTGGGATTCGCACATTACTAAGGCTGCGGCTGTGAGTTTGGTAAAAACCCTTTGTGGCCGAATAGGAGAAAGGCCCGTGGCTAAAGCCACACCGATTTTGGGGGCTTTATTCGGGAGGCTAAAGCCCCCCGCTCCCTCCGACGGATGGAGAGCCGAGTTCTCACCCAGCTGTGAAGTCGTGACCTCTTACCAAGCCCCGAAGCATGGGCCGAGGCACTTGAAGCTCTCGTCGAGTCCCACCTCAAGGCTGACGGCATCGCGATCAATGCCTCCACCAATCTGTATTCGAGTGGGGCGTCTGACGACGAAATTGGCAAAGTGATCTCCGAGGTACAGGAGAAGTTCCGCAACCTCTCGCCGTTAATGAGCAAGAAGCCGGGACAGATCGCCAAGTCGGCTTACACTCTGGGCGATCAAGTCGGAATGTTGCCATGTTCCGAGAGCTCCGACATCCTGGTGTTCGTTCAGGGCGCGGGACAAGTGCTTACTGCGGGCCGCGCCACGATGACATTCGTCGTTGGTGGTGCTGCGGAGGCCGCCGACGTGTTTGTAATTATGGCCGACGCCAAGACCGGCGAGATAGTTTGCCTTATTAAGACCTATCCCGGAGCTGGGTTTCTTGATAATGCGGAACTCGAGTTTGGCGATCGGCGGGACTGTCGACTGGCGAACGCGAATATTGGTTCCGCCCGCAAGAATGCCAAAGCGTGCGGAAACTATACGCGAACGAAACCGGACCGGTGTATTCGGCTTGAAGCGGGTGGCGACGGCGGAGTCCGATGAGACAACGGATTCTGGGCGAGTTCTTCGAGCGCCGGCGGCTGGTGGTGTATGGTGGTCACTGACTTTTGGAACGTAATTCGGAATGAGGGAATCGAATGAGGGATTTTTGCGGGCGTGGGCTGATGGTGGCTGGTGTTGTGGCTGGCATTTTGGGGAGTGCTGGAGTTGGCTTGGCGCAGGGCGGTTTTCTTGCTGACTACAAGGGGACGCCTTATCACGACAGCAAGTACCAGGGCGGGGCGCAGGCCGTTCCAGGGAAGGTGATGTGCGCGTATTACGACCTGGGCGGGGAGGGCGTGGCGTATCACGATTCGGACGCGAAGAATAATGGGAGCGGCGCGCTGAATCCCGCGAACGGGACCTATCTGAACGAGTTTCGGATGAATGAGGGTGTGGATACTTCTTACACGAAGTTCGGGCTGGATCCGAAGATTGACGATAATCCTTACGATAAGGTTGTGCCGCCGGCGAACCTGCTTTATGTGGGGTGGACGGAGCCGGGTGAGTGGTTCAATGTGACGGTGAATGTGGCGGAAGAAGGGGATTACGTTGCCGATCTTCTGTATACGTCGAACCGTGGAGGGACGATTTCTCTGGATGTGAATGGGAAGGCGGCGACGGGGCCGTTGACGATTGTGAGCACGTTGGATCCGGCGGAGCCGGTGGCATGGCGGCAGTGGCATCACTGGAATTTGGCGCCGGGGATCGCGACGATTCATCTGCCGAAGGGGAAGGCTGTGCTGACTGTGCATGTGTTGACGGAGGGGATGATGAATCTGGCTACGTTCGAGTTTCGGAAAGTGAAGTGAGGCACCTACGGTGCGGCAGACGCTCGCGGGAGGCTCGCACTTGGTTGGTTGCGGTGCATGCGGGGATTGAGGCTCGAGTATATCTCGCCTCTGACGGGAGCCGCTTGAAAGCTGAGACCGTTGAAGCTTGCTGAGGCCGCCTGTAAAGAGTTCTTGACATACCCCTCTTCTGCCTGTAAAGTATTCTTTACAGGCTAGGGAGACATTGGAAAACCGCTTGAAGGCGATGCGCGAGGCACGAGGCTGGAGCCAGGGCGAACTGGCCCGGCGGCTCGGTGTGTCGCGGCAGACGATCAACGCAGTTGAGACCGACAAGTATGATCCCAGTCTGCCGTTGGCGCTCCGTTTGGCGAAGCTGTGCGGTGTCGCTGTAACGGAACTGTTCATCGATCGCTGGGAGCCGGAGAAGGAGTGAGAATAATGGCCATTAACGGATCAAGGACACGTCCGCGAGGAACGCGGATTCCATCCATTTTTATGTTCGTTGTCATCATCATGTTCTGGGCGCTCTTCTTTTGGATGAGCCAGGGTCGGCACACGAGCGGCACCGTGGATGCCGGACGCGCCTCCGTATTCTTCGCGGGAGTGGTCGGCATGCTCCAAATCTCGTTCGGCCTCGTCGCGGCGGCGGTTCGCGCCAGCGCAGCATTCCAGGACGATCCCGAGGAAGCCCGCGAACTGCGCCGGGACGGCCGCGCACTGCTGCTCGGCGCCGGCGCGCTGATTTCATCGGGGGCCGCACTGATCTTGCTGAGCCTTACCGGGCCAGGGCGTGCCGTGCCGTCCGTCATTGGTCTATCGGGCTGGCTCTTCCTGTCGATTCTGGCAGCAGTGCTCGTTGCTGTGCGCTGGCGCGGGTTAGATGAGTTGAATCGAGCGGCGGCCCGGGAATCCGACCACCTTGCTTTTAAATGGCTGTGCTTGATTGGTGGCACGTGGGCAATGCTGGCGCATCTCAATTTTATAGCCGCTCCGTCCGCGCTCGATTGGCTGACAATGCTCGCGGGGGCCAGCTTCGTCGCAGGCCTTGTTGCCGCGGGCCGGATGGGTGTATTCGACGTCCCCGTAGCGGATCGCGGTCGAGCACAGGAGAGGAGTTAGCAAACTTCTCTAGAAGCAGGCGGCGGTGCATCACTCCCACTGCGCTCATAGAGACAGTGCACCACTAAACGCCACGCAAGAAAAGGGTGCGTTGCTCAGACGGATACGAGGCTCCTACGCTCCCCGGTCCCCAAGCGCGAGGGGCCGGGGGCACCCACTGTCTTACGAAATCGGCATGGGTTGATTTTTAGTAGTCGTAAACGGTGACGGAGACTGAGGTGGCTACGGCTGAGGGTGTTCCGTTGATCTGGTATGGGTTGTATTTATATTGTTCGACGGCTTTGAGGACGGGTTTCTGGAGTTCTTTGGGGCCGGACATTACGGTTGCATGCTGGACTTCGCCCGACTTTGTTAGCTCAAATGAGACGACTACTGTGCCCATGCGATGGATTTTGTCGCGGGAAACTTTCACGACGGGATTGGCTTTTTCGATGAGGAGCTTTGTGGCTTCATCGGGGGAGATCCAATCGGTGATGTTGTCGCGGCGGAGTTGGTTCTGGAAGGATTTCAAGTGGTTGATGTCGTAGACGTTGCTGGTTTGGGCGGAGAGGGAGAGGGCGCAGAGGGAGCAGAGAAGAAGGATGGTGGGCGTGGTCCTCATTAGATGGGAGTTTACGGCATGGACGCGGCAGATCGGAAAGGGAGAGGTGTGGACGGGGACGTCCACACGACAGCCGGCCTGGAGGCCAGCGCTACAGTCGGACTGGAGAACGGCGATGCTTGCATATGCGGCTCGCCGGTAATCCTAGTGGGCACCGACTAGCTCTTCGTTCTTGGCGCTTTGGCCGTAGTGGCTGACTACGTACTTGTCTAGGATTTGCTTGAAGTCGGCCACGATGGTGTCGCCGCGGAGGGTGGTGTAGAGCTTGCCGTCGACGTAGACGGGGGCCTTGGGTTCTTCGAAGGTGCCGGGGAGGCTGATGCCGAGGTTGGCGTGCATGGATTCGCCGGGGCCGTTAACTACGCAGCCCATTACGGCCAGCTTGAGTTCTTCAACGCCGGGATATTGTTTGCGCCACTCGGGCATGGAGGCGCGGAGGTAGGACTGGATCTGCTCGGCCAACTCCTGGAAGTAAGTGCTGGTGGTGCGGCCGCAACCGGGGCAGCTTGTCACCTGGGGCATGAAGCTGCGGATGGACAACGATTGCAGGATCTGCTGCGCGGCTTGCACTTCTTCCGTGCGGTCGCCGTTGGGCTTGGGGGTGAGCGAGACACGGATGGTGTCGCCGATGCCGGCTAAAAGCAGTGGGGCGAGGCCGGCGGTGGATGCGATCAATCCTTTTGACCCCATGCCGGCTTCGGTGAGGCCGAGGTGCAGGGCGTAGTCGCAGCGGGCGGCGAGGTTGGTGTAGACGTCGATGAGGTCGCGGACGCCGGAAACCTTGGCGGAGAGGATGATCTGGTCGTGGCGGAGGCCGTAGTGCTCGGCGGCTTTGGCGGACTCGAGGGCGCTGACGACCATGGCTTCCATCATGACGTCGCGGGCGGGAAGGGGATTTGTAAGCTTGGAGTTCGCGTCCATCATGCGGGTGAGGAGTTGCTGGTCAAGCGAACCCCAGTTGACGCCGATGCGGACGGGCTTCTGGTTCTCGACCGCGCACTCGACCATGACCTGGAAGTTGTCGTTGTCCTTTTTGCCGATGGAGGCGTTGCCGGGATTGATGCGGTACTTGGCGAGGGCGCGCGCGGTTGCTGGATATTTCTTGAGCAGGAGATGGCCGTTGTAATGGAAGTCGCCGACGATGGGGGTGTTGAGGCCGCGCTTGTCGAGGCCTTCCACGATGTGCGGGACGGCGGCTGCGGCGTCTTCGTTGTTGACGGTGACGCGAACGATCTCAGAGCCGGCCAGGGCAAGGGCTGCGACCTGCTCGATGGTGCCGGGGATGTCGGCCGTGTCGGTGTTGGTCATGGACTGGACCAGGACTGGGACCGCCCAGCCGACACGGACGTTGCCGATTTTTACTGTGGGGGTTTTTCTGCGCTGGATATCCGCCATGGTTATAGTTTACCCGGAATGGGGTTTGCGGGGAATTGGGGGGGTATTGGGATATCTGGGGGCTTCTGGTTTGTTGATGAACCGCTCGCGACGATCTCGGACGGGATACACTCAATTCGTCATGATAGAAAAGCAAACTTTTGAAAGATTCATGTCAAGCGTGCCATCAACGGCGAGAGCGGCAGCAAAACGCCAGATCGGTCGGGCCCTCATTTTGAGTATCGTTAGTGTGTTCTTGCCGATCAACCCCGCGTGCGGCCAAGACGATCATCAATCCAAGAAAGAAGACAATCTCTATTGGATGGCCCTAACGGCGAGCGTCAAAGAGATGGAAAAGCAATGGGGAGGAATAGATGTCGCAGGGGACGGCAGAATCCGTATAGATTATCGGAACATGCTCGTTCGGCGGAGTCCAGAAATTACCGACGGTTTGCCGACGGTCTCAGGAAGCAATCGCTTCACTTTTCTGAGCGATGGCGGCCTTCTTGGTCGATTCAAAAGCCAACAAAAGGACTATGCAGTTCTTGAAGTCCATCCTATTCGCAACGAGGGACAGCGATTGCGGGTGGAGGTTTCGCTATCGTGGGTCAGTGGCGAGAAGGGCAAACTTACACTCGGCATTTCGGATTGGAGCGACGTTGATTTTGCATTCGACTGCACGAAGCATATCTATGTCATTTCCTCGTTGAAACTGGGCGGCATCTGACCCTAATTACTAGATCGTCGCCAATCCGGAAGCCGACCTTTCCAATTGTGTGCATGCCTACAAACAACCGAAGATCTTTCGACTCGGCTACGCTCCGCTCAAGATGTCATATCCCTGATTTAGCCAAGAGTTGCTTTTGATCGGTTGGAGAGCCGGAAACTGCGCGACTCCTGATCATTGACGCTTGAATGTTGTCGGCCGCAGGGGTTAAAACCCGTGTTTGTTATGGGAAGATTGCGGCACGAGTAAACTCGTGCCCTGATACAGAGCGCGCCCAGTGTCGAGCTTTCATGAGGTTTCCGGACGACTCAAATCCCTTGAGCGGATTAAGCCGCCAATAGGTGCGCGAAGGGTGCACGGCCATCGTACTGCTTCCCACTCATCGTGCGATAGGGATATTTACTTGACGCCACCAGGCCCAACAGGTTGTGGTTTGACCAATTTGGCGAACGGGACCGGGTCTGTCTGCATGG
>Ga0302201_10002783_pt1 | contig 13435 bp, 13 predicted proteins | sample II_Bog_N3_2_FD_194586 | JGI IMG/M metagenome (GOLD analysis project Ga0302201, IMG submission 194586) | Peat permafrost microbial communities from Stordalen Mire near Abisko, Sweden - II_Bog_N3_2 | ecosystem: Environmental > Terrestrial > Soil > Wetlands > Peat | place: Sweden: Abisko...
TCAATTGGCTTTGCGGGAGTTCGGCCCGGTTTCAATATAATGTGTCAAAGAACTGCGAACGGGGGTGCCGACATCCATGCCAGAAAACTCCACAGGAGGAACCCATTCGTCACCCTCCTTCACTGCGCACGGCAGGCAAAATTATGCTGATCCAAATCCAGCGAAACAATTTCGCATTGAAAACTCATTTGTCAAATTCTTTGCAGGCGGAAATTTGAATTTTCCCCAATCCTTAGCCGTAACCATGCAGTTGAAAAAGTGCTTAACCGCAGATGCACGCAGATGCACGCAGATGAGGAGAGGTGGCAAGGACCGAAAATGGGTTAAAAGGTTAAAGCGTTAAAGCCGTTAAGCCGAATAAAACGGGTAATATGGGATATTTTGTTCATTTTTATTTGAATAGTTGGGGTGGGGTGCTATAGTTGGCCCCGTGTGTCAGGGACGTTTAAAAAATCATGAATGAGGCGGGTTTGAACATGAACGGCCAGGTGGAGCCCCCCCGCCCGGAGGCCCGGCTCACGCCGGTGGAGGTGGAAGTGATTCAGCTCTTCGTGCAATTTTCGCGCGCGGTGGGCCAGCCCCGTTCCATTGCCGAGATTTATGGGTTGCTGTTTGTGTCGCCGGAGCCGCTGACGCTGGATGACCTGGCGGAGCGGCTGGAGTTGAGCAAGGGGTCGGCGAGCCAGGGTTTGAAATATCTGCGGGAACTGGGGGCGGTGCGGGTGGTGGCGGTGGCGGAGGCGCGACGGGTGCATTATGAGGCGGTGGCGGAATTGCGGAATCTGGCGGGCAGCTTTCTGCGCCAGCAGATCGCGACACATTTGAGCGACAGTTCGAGCCGGCTGGAGCACATTGCGGCGCAGGCGGAAACGCTGACGGGCGAGGCGCGCAAGCATACGCTGGCCCGGGTGCGAATGCTGCAAAGCTGGGAGCGGAACGGCCGGCGGGTGATGCCTTTTCTTTTGAAGATGCTGGGCGGCGGACAACGAGACGGGAAAAGCTGACGCGCAGAAATCGGAAGCGTCCGGGGCGGGGAACGGTGACCACGGGCGCATGCCTTGGTTCAAAAACATAGCCGGGGGCGACCGGATGACGGTGGCCCACAGGAATCAGAGCGGAACCTTTTGCAAAAAATGTTGCAAAACGGCCAAGGGCGGCAGCTTGAGAAGGCCGTGGCGGCCTGTCTCATTGCCATTGCCCGGGCGCGCCTGGTCCCCGCCGGATTGATCCCGGCGGCCATGGCCTCCCGGTTGCTTGAGCCGGAAAGGCAGCTCTACCCTCTGCTGCGCCAGGAGGGTGGGGATGCGTATTCCCGATACAACGCCCGGTTGCGGGAACGGGTCAGCTTCGAGTCCGCGCTGGACCGGCGAATGGGGGGCGGAATGGTTTGCGGCCCTTTCTGTCCGTGGGCTGAAGCCACACGGCTACCATCGCAAGGTCGCTCCGCGACGGTCAAACCAGACACCCAATACTGATACGCGATTGAGCATTGGATCGGGCTTTCAGCCCTCGGGTATTGGTTGGGCATGGAACCTGGGGCGAGGCCCCAGGCTGGTATGAAGCCGGGCCTTTGGCCCTTTCATGGGGGTGAGGCGCAAGACGGATTTTAGGACGGCGAGGCTCAGGGCCGGATTCAAGCGTCGCTCCGCGACGCGCCCGTCTTTGGGGCACCCCACCCATGGGCCCAAGCCCATGGCTACCATCATCTGATCGCTCCGCGACCCGCCCAAACAATAATTTCTATCACGAGTTTCTTAACAGTGCGGCGTATGATTTCAGCTTATTAGTTTACTATTTATATGGATGTATCGCATGAAGCGCGGACGACCGGAAAACCGGAGGACTGGTCGCTGGTCATCCGGCCGCAGGGCCGGTGGTGGGAATTGCAACTGGCCGATGTCTGGCATTACCGGGATCTGCTCTGGATGTTCATCCGGCGCGATTTCGTCTCGGTCTATAAGCAGACGGTGCTCGGGCCGGTCTGGTTTTTCGTCCAGCCGCTGCTGACCACCATCATGTTCACGGTGATTTTCAGCGGGGTGGCGCAAATTCCCACGGACGGGCTGCCGCCCATGCTGTTTTACCTGGCGGGCACGACGCCGTGGAATTATTTCGCCATCTGCCTCACCAAAACCTCCGGCACGTTCATCAACAACGCCAATCTGTTTGGCAAAGTGTATTTTCCGCGCCTGGTGACGCCCATTTCCATCGTGGCCTCGAATCTCATCCAGTTCAGCATCCAGTTTCTGCTGTTCTTTGGTTTCCTGGCTTATTATCTCCTCCGGGGCTACCCGTTGCATCCGAACTGGCTGATGGTCGTGGGGCTGACTCCGGTGCTGCTGCTGTTGATGGCGCTGCTGGGGCTGGGGACGGGCATCCTGGTTTCGTCGCTGACGACGAAATACCGGGACCTGACGTTTCTGCTGACGTTCGGGGTGCAACTGGCGATGTATGCCACGCCGGTCATTTACCCGATGTCCAACATTCCGGCGAAATACCGGGTGTATATCGAATTGAACCCGATGTCGGCGATCATTGAAACTTTCCGCTCCATTTATCTGGGTCCTTCGCCGGTGCTGGTGGCGGGGGATTTCAAGGATTTTTCCGCCCTGGCGGGGAAGTTGAAGGCGCCGCCGGAGGCGGTGTCCGCCTGGGTGACGAACGAGTTGTCGTCCACCACGTTCAAGGGATTGGTCGCCTACACGGGGGCGCCGGCGGAGGCCGGGCCGCTGGAAAAGGCCCTGGCCCGCGAGCTGAACGACGTGATGCGCACCAATTCGATCTATACGGTGGCGAGGTTTGCCGGGGTCACGCTGCGGCCGGAAACGCAGCGGTTGCTGGCGGAGAATCCCTCCCGGGACGTGCGCCGGCTGAACCGGCAGTTGTTGGAGGATGCTTATCCCGGCGAACTGATCCCCAAGGGCAGCGGCATTCCGTGGGCGCAACTCGGTGTTTCGGCGGCGGTCACCCTGTTCCTGCTGCTGGCGGGCATCGCGATTTTCAACAAGGTGGAGAAGACGTTCATGGACACGGTGTAAAGAATTATTAAAAAATGAGCAACACGGTCATTCGGGTCGAAAATATTTCCAAGCTCTACCGGCTGGGCGAGGTGGGCACGGGCACGTTGCAGCATGACCTCAACCGCTGGTGGCACCGGATCCGGGGCAAGGAGGATCCTTATCTCAAAGTCGGGCAGGCCAATGACCGCACGGTGAAGGGGGGCGGGGAATATGTCTGGGCGTTGAAGGACATTAATTTCGAGGTGAAGCGCGGCGAGGTGCTGGGGATCATCGGGCGGAACGGGGCGGGCAAGAGCACGCTGCTGAAAATCCTCTCGCGCGTGACCACGCCCACGACCGGGGAAATCAAGATCAAGGGGCGCGTGGCGTCGTTGCTGGAGGTGGGCACGGGTTTCAATCCCGAACTGACCGGGCGCGACAACATCTATTTGAACGGGGCCATCCTCGGGATGCGCAAGCGTGAAATTGATGAAAAATTTGATGAGATCGTGGAGTTTTCCGGGGTGGAACGCTATGTGGACACGCCGGTGAAACGTTACAGCAGCGGCATGTATGTGCGGCTGGCGTTTGCCGTGGCGGCCCACTTGGAACCGGAGATTCTGATCGTGGACGAAGTGCTGGCGGTGGGCGACGCGGAATTTCAAAAGAAGTGCCTCGGGAAGATGCAGGATGTGGCGGGCCATGGTCGGACGATTTTGTTTGTCAGCCACAACATGTCCGCCGTGCGGAGCCTGTGTACCAGCGGAATCATGCTGCAAAGCGGCACCCTGCTGGAGGTCGGCCCCACGGAAAAGATCGTGGACCGGTATCTGGCCAATTCGCATGATTTGAGCCGGGTGGTGATGGATTTGGATGCGGTCAACCGGTCCGGGGACATGGGTTCCCGCCTGAAGGTCACCCGGCTGGTGTTCAACGAGGGCACGGATATCCGGCACGGACAGGCCCTGCGGATTGATCTGCACTTCAAGGCGTCCACGGCGGCGGAGGAGGTGGCGTTCGGCCTGGGCTTTTGCAACCGGGATGGCATCCGGCTGTTCTCGATGGACACGGACATTCCCGGCGAGCGGCTGAAAATTGCGGCGGGGAGTTCCGGTCGCATCACCTTCACCATCCCGGTGCTGCACTTGGAACCCGATTTCTACCTCATTGATGTCGGCGTCCGGTCGGGGGACAATTTCACCCTGGACTACGCGCCGAGCTGCGGGCTGGCCGCCGTCATCCCGAGCGAGGCCACGCCCTCGGTGATCGCCATGCGGGAAACCGGCCGGGGCGGTTTCCGGCAACCCTCCGAGTGGCGGGTGGAATACCACAACGTATAATACCATGAGTAAGTCAAAGTCCGCGTTTTCCCTGGCGACGGCCGCGCGCAACTGCGTCCGGCTGCCGTTCAGCCTGCTGTTGGAATTTCTGTATCAGCGGTCGTCCAAGCCGGCGCAGGCGCGGGCGCTCCAGCGGCAAATGGACCAGTGGGCGCGCCTGTTGCAGGTGCCGATCTACTGCGGCAACGTGGATGAATGGCATGCGTATTTCGACCGGCACCACGACCGATTGCCGGGACTGCTCGCGGCCCTCCAGGAGGGGACCGACGAGCGCAGCCGGGAGGAACTGGCCCTGTTTTACGAGCGCTACCGCCATGTATTCCCGCCCTCACGCTTTCAGGGCCAGGTGTTTTTTGACCCGGACACCATCCTGACGCCGGCGGAAAAAGCGGCGGCCCGGGAGTTGAAGGAGTTCGCGGCCAAACCGTCCGAGTTTGTGTTTCCCAAAGGGGTGGGCAATGAGGAACCGCACCTGTTCTGGTCGCAACTCGGGCTGGTGCATTTGCCGCCGGCGGCCCGCGGGCAGATTCGGGACGGCGATGTGATTGACGGCGGAGCCTACTGCGGGGACTCGGCCATGGTGTTCACCAAATATCAACCCCGGAGCATCCATGCTTTCGAGGCGTTTCCGGCCAGCGTGGAACTGCTCAAACAAATGATTGCCCTCAACCACATGGAAGGCCGGATTCTTCCGGTGGGGCTGGGTCTCGGCCGGGCGAAGGGTTCTTTGAACATGACCCGGCGGGTGGAATCCGGGAGCGGGATGGATGTCCAATTGCAGCCGGGTGAAGCCGCCGTGCCCCCGGGGCGCAAGGTGGTGGGCACGGTCGGGGTGACCACGATTGACGATTATGTGGCGGAACATCAGCTCCGGCCGGTGGCGATCAAGCTGGATGTGGAGGGGGCGGAATACTCCGTAATTGAGGGGGCGCTGAAAACGATCCGCGATTTTCACCCGATTCTGTTGATATCGATTTATCACCGGCCCCAGGATTTCTTTGAAATCCGGCCGTTGATCGAGACCGTCACTCAAAAATATGAATACCGGTTCCGGTATTTGTGCCCGACGAGTCCCTCGAACGAATTCATGCTGATCGCGCATGTGCCGGGGAAGAACGAAGACCAATGAAAATCGTTCACTTTTGTTTTGGGATGACCCCGGATTTCGGGGGGCGGCCGTTCAGCCTCTCCCATTATCTGGCGGTGCGGAGCGCGTGGGAGGTGCTGCGGCCCGGGATCATGTTCCTGCACTGCGCCCATGAGCCCGCCGGCCCCTGGTGGGAACTGGCGCGGCCGTTGCTGACGGTCCACCGGGTGCGCCCGGTGGCGGGGATTTATGGGTTTCCGGCCGCCCATCCGGCGCACCGGGCGGACATCGTCCGGCTGGCGGCGCTGCTGGCGCTGGGGGGGATTTATCTGGATCTGGATGTGCTGGTGGTGCGGCCCTTCGACGCCCTGCCGGCGGCCCCGTTTGCGGCCGCGCTGGAAGCGCGGGCGGATGGCGCGGTGGTGGGGATCAGCAACGCGGTGCTGACCGCCGAACCGGGCTCCCGGTTCGCCCGGCTCTGCCTGGAGGGGCACGATCCGGCGCGCTCGCTCTGGGGCGGTTTCCGCTCCCGGGGCCGCGATGAACACTATACGGAATACAGCGTACACTATCCCTGCCTGCTCGCGCGGCTGTGCCCGCAGTTGATCCGGGTGCTGCCGGCCGAAACGTTTCTCTGGATCAGTTGGGATGAAAAAAGCCTGCACCGACTGTTTTCGCAGGACGTGCCGGTGCCGCTGGGCGTGTTGGCGCTGCACCTGTGGGAAAGCCATGCCTGGCCGCTTTACCTGTCAAATTTGAACGGGGAGGACGTGGCCCGCCGGGATACGACGTTCAACCGGCTGGCCCGCCGGTTCCTGCCGCAAATTCCGCCGACCCCGGGCGCGCTGACGGCCCCGACCCCGGCCCTGCAAACCGGTCTGGAGGAGATGGAACGGATTTGCCAGGCGGCGGATTTCATCGCGGAATCGCACCGGCCGCCCCGGGGGCCGGCCGACCTGGTGAAACGGAAGTTGCGCGCGCTGGCGGGCCGGGCGCGGCAGGAATGGCTGCTGCCGGTGCGCTGCCAGGTGGAACGGCTGGACCGCCGGGTGCAGGGTCTGGAGGAGCGCGACGGCGTTCCGCCCGCCGACCCCGGGCCGGGGCCGGCTCCGCTGATCCGATGCGGACCGGGCGACGGTTCGGAGGCGCTGGCGGCCGGGCGGCCGCCCCGGACGGGTGCGCCAATAACGTATATCATTGCCACCGGTGCGGAGCCGGCGGCGGCCGGCTGGCTGGCCACGCGGCCGGGCGCCCGGGGCGTCTGGATCACCCCGTCGCTGGCGCGGGCGAAAACGCTCGCGGAATGGTCGGCGCGGACGGGCCGCCTGTGCCGGGCCTTGCACTCGGCGACGCCGCCGCACGAATGGTCGGCCCTGGTGGCGGATGCCGCGCTGCCGGCGGAACCGGCGGTTTTGGTGCTGGCGGGCACCGGTCGGGAATTCTGGCAATGGCGGGCGATGGAGCGGATCCGGGCGGAACGGGTGCTGGTGATCTGCAATCCGTTGCTGCCACCGGAGAGCACCCTGGCGGTGCCGCCGGAAGCGGCGGAAACCGCCTCGGGGCTGGCCTGGGGGGCGTCGCGGGGCGCGTTTGTGGAGCTGGCCGCCACCCGGGGTCTGGTTCTGGCCACGGCTTCGGCGGACGGCCAGTTTTTGCTGTTCGTGCGCGGGGAGGAAGCAGGCGCGGAGAAATTCAGCCCGCCACCGGCTTTGGAATCCGTCACGATCCGGACGGTGAGCGGACAGACCCTCGAGATTTCCCGGGGGGACGCCTTGAAACTGCTGGCGGGAGTGCCGTTGATCAATACCCGCAGCGGCGAGCCCGGCGGTTTGAAGGGCGACGAAAAAGCCGGCCATGGATTTTGAGCGGCAATGGTGGCTGCTCCGCAGCAAACTGAGATTTCTGCGGGCTCCGAAGGAGCGGCGGGTGCGGTTGGAAATCGCGACGGACGGACGGCAACTGACCTACCTGCTGGTTTCACTGGCGGCACTGGGCCGGGTGGTGCAGGTGGTGACGAGCCCGATGCTGTTCCGGGAGTTGTATTGTCTGCGGCAGACCCTGCCATTGGGGTTCATCTGCGGCGGGCGGTTGCGCGAATGCGGGCTGGTGATCAGTGACCGCCCCGAAGTGGTGGCCCAGGCGGGGCGGGACGGGATTCCCGCGCTGGAGTTGGATGCGGATTATTTTGGCGCGGGCCGGACGGAAGCGCGGATGCCGTATTTCATGCATCCCATGGTTTACCACCGGGCGTGGCACCGGCTGGCGATCCCGGTGCCGGCGGCGGAACGACCGGTGCGGCTGGGGTTTTTCGGGACGCGCGACGCGGAATTTTACACGCGCCACTTTCGGTTTCCGATGCTCAACCGGGAGGAGATTCTGGCGGCGTGGCTGCGGGAATTCGGCGGGCGGATCTGGACGGCCGAGGGGCCGTTGGCGGAATGGCCGCGCCGACCGATGGCCATGGCGATTGACACCCGGGGCGGCGACCGCACGGGCAAGGCCTTTCTGCCGTTGCGCGATTATTTGAGCGCGCTGCGCCAATGCGATTTCTTTTTGACGCCGCCGGGCAAATACATGCCGTTTTCGCACAACTTGATTGAAGGCATGGCGGCGGGAAGCGTGCCGGTGCTGAATTACCCGGAGTATCTCGAACCGGCGCTGGTGGACGGCGTGAATTGCATACGGTTTAACGACATCGCCGGGCTGAAAGCCGCCGTGGAACGGGTGCTGGCCATGCCGGCGGCGGAGATCGTGCGGATGCGCGCGGCGGTGATGCAATATTACCAGGAGCACCTCGACCCGGGAAAATGGCTGGGCCGGGTGTTGCAAAAGCCGGAACGGAATCAGCGGATTCTGGTGAATGCGGAGGAGGTGAGTCTGGCGGTGGGCGGGCCGGGCCGGGATTAAGACGAACCAAAATGGGAATGCTGAGATTATTATTGGCCGTGGCCGTGGTGTGCTTCCACACGGGGAGCAGGGCGGAGCATTTCCTGATTTCGGCCGACAATGCGGTGCATGTTTTTTTTATCATCAGCGGCTTTTACATGGCCATGATCCTGACGGAGAAATATGGATTCGAGGTCAAAGGGTTGAAAGCCTTCGCCCTGAACCGGCTGCTGCGAATCTATCCCACCTACTACGCGGCGCTGGCCGGGGTCATCCTTTGGCAGTTATTGTGTCATTGGACGAGTCACGGCCACGCCCCGCCGCATCCACTGCTGGCGATGGGCGCGCTGCTGCCGTGGTGGGGGCGGGTCTTGCTGGTGCTCCCCAACTTCACGCTGCTGGGGATTGACCTTCCCTTCCTGTTCAATTACGCCCCAACGACCGGGCTGGCATGGCATGCGAACAACCACCTGGACCCCGGCGTGTCCTGGTTGGGATTGTCGGTGTTGATCGGTCCGGCCTGGAGCATCGGTTCCGAGTTGTGTTTTTATCTGCTGGCGCCCTTCGCGGCCAAAGGGGCGGGGTGCCGGGCGGTCCTGCTTTTGGGCGCGTCCCTGCTGGTGTCGTTGGTGCTGAAGCGATATTTTCAATTTGAAACCTACTTTTCTGGCCGGCCAATTTCTTCATGTTTGCGATGGGGATGCTCGCGCACAAATGGGGCGGCCGGCTGGCGACCCGGGTGGTCCACCGTGTGCGCTCCGGGTGGGGTCGGTGGGCGTTTGTAGGTTTTGCCTGGTTTTGGATCATGGGGATTCCGGCCACCCGGCATGCCCTGCCGGACGCGGTTTTGCTCGCCAGCGCCATGGGGCTTATTCCGTTCATGTTTGCCGTCACCAAGAGCAGCAAATGGGATCGTTTCCTGGGGGATCTTTCCTATCCCTTGTATTGCATCCATATGCTGTTGTTTGAAGTCTGCCGGACGATCCTCGGCCGGTTCCACGGGCATTGGAATCTGTTTTCCCCCATGGTTTTGGTCACCAGTCTGGCGGCGGCCGTATTGCTATACTGGTATGTGGATCGAATCGTGGAACACCTCCGCATCCGGGTGGTCGCCCGGCTGGGCGGGCTCTGAATCCCCGCACCATGCTTCCAACCGGACAGAAGAACAATCGGTTGTTGCACCTGGATTCGCTCCGGGGGGTGGCGGCGCTCGGGGTGGCGTTGCATCATTCATTTTTGTGTGTGGGCCGGGTGCCCCATCTGGAACTGCTGGTGCGCGTGAGCGGCCCTGTTTCCGTGCTGTTCTTTTTTGTCCTGAGCGGTTATGTCCTGGGCCGCTCGCTGCACCAGGCGCCGGCCGCCGGGGGATGGGCCTACGCGGCCTATTTCGTCCGGCGCTGTTTCCGCCTCTACCCGGCGATGGTGTTTGCCTTGATCATGGCGGTGTTGGCGGCCAAAGCCATGGCGGCCCCGATGCTCTGGCCGGCCAACGGTGATTTTCCCAAGGAAGTCATCGGCAACATGCGGGGGGTGCTGGTCAACCATACTTACGTGCCGGAATTCCTGTTGGTGACCACCCAGTTGATCGGCCCGATCTGGTCGCTCAAGGTCGAGTTCCTCTGCTCGCTGTTTCTGCCCTGCTTTCAGATGATCGTGCGTCAATTTTACCGGCTGGCGATGCCGCTGGCGGCGTTTCTGGCGTTCATGATGTTGCAACAGGGGTATGACTCGAATCTTTTCGGAAGCCTCTGGGAACTGCATTATCTGTTCATCTTTTATCTCGGTTATTTAATCAGTTGCATCCCGGCGGACAGTTTTCCCACCAAAGCGGCCGCGAACTGGCTGCTGTTCCTGGTGGCGATGTCGTTGACTTGGGCCTTGGTCAAGGATCCGCTGGTCACCGGTCAGGCCATGGGAGCCTTGAACCTCTCCATTTTACTGGGCGGTTTCCTGATCTTAATGATTCCCTGCCACCAAGTTTGGCTGCGGCGCCTGCTGCACTCGGGTCCGCTGCGGTTCTTCGGCCGCATATCGTATAGCTTTTATCTGCTGCACTGGCCGCTGTTGTTTCTGACCTGCCATGAGATTTATCAGTATGCCCCGGCGCCTTTCGCCCGTTTGCCGCTGGCCGTGCAGGGGTTGCTGCTCTTGATCGTTTCCACGGGGCTGGCGGCGGCCCTGGCGGCGGTGGCCGAGCGCTGGGTCGAGCAGCCTTTCAACCGGCTCGGCCACCGGCTGGCCAAACAACTGGCTTCCTGATTTCCGGCCTTGAAGATTCTCTTTGTGCTGTCCGAATACCTGCCGGATTCCGGCGGGGGCATCATCTCCTACTACGCCGGCGTCCTGCCACCGTTGGTCGCGGCGGGACACCGCGTGGACGTGCTGGTGGCGGCGGCGGACAAACTGGACCGGCCGGAAACTGTCCTCGGCGGAGTGCGGGTCCGGTATTTGAAATCCGCAACGCTGGCCCGGGCGGCGGCGGGGTGGGAACGGTATCGGATCGGGTATCCGACCTTTGCGGCTTTTCTGCCCCTGGCCTGGGCGGCGTATGAGGAGGCCGGACGCGGGGCGGGTTATGATCTGGTGGAAACCACGGATTTTCCGCTGTTATTCGCCCCCTGGGTGGTTTCCACCGATTCGCCGCCGGTGGTGGTGGCGTTGCACGGCAGTTGCGGCCAGTTGGAATGGCATGAACATCCCGAGCGGGTGTCATTGGATGCCGACCTGCTCCGGTTGGTCGAACGGGCGGCCCTGGCCTGCGCCCCGGCGATCTATGGCAACAGCGAGACCAACGCGCGCTTCTGGCGGGCGGCCACGCGGCGCGAGGTGGGCCTGCTGCCGCCCGCGTTTTACGGGGAAGTGGGCGCACCGGTTGCGGCGCGCCGCCCGGTTGGCACCGGGGTGGTGGCGGGGCGGTGCCAGAATTGGAAGGGGCCGCACGTGCTGTGTGAAGCGTTAAAACTCCTGCCGGGTGTCAAGGTCCGCTGGTTTGGCCGGGATGTGGTGGATGCGGCCACCGGATTGTCACAAGCGGAGTTTTTGCAGCGGAAATATCCCGGGATCATCGGCACCCAATTGATCCTCGAGGGCGCCCAACCGCGGGAGCGGGTATACGCGGAAATCGCCGGGGCGGCGTTCCTGTGCGTCCCTTCGGAATGGGATGTGTTTAATCTCACCGTGGTCGAGGCGATGGCACTGGGCGCGCCGGTGATTTGTTCCCTCCGGGCGGGGGCCGCGATGCTGATTAAGCATGGCGAAAACGGTTTTCTGTTTGATCCGGCGGTGCCCGCGCAATTGGCGGCCGCCATCCAGGCGGTGCTGGCCCTGGGCGAACCCGCCCGCCGCCGCCTCGTGGAGCAGGCCCGGGCGACGCTCCAGACCCGGCTGGATCCGGCGACGCTCACCGCGGAACGGGTGGCGTATTACGACGGCGTCATCCGGGGGGTCACCCCCTGGCGGGTGGATGACTGGCTGCGGCTGGCGCTGGCGCCGCGCCCCGAAAGCGAACCGCGCGGCCACGGATTACGGGCTTATACGGTCCGGGAACTGGCGGGGGCCGCCGCCCGCCAATTGCTCGCCGGGGTGCGGCGCCGACTGGGCCGGTCGGCGGAATAACCAAGGTAGAATCCATCATGGCTGAACAATTGGGCTTCAGTGTCTCCTGTTATCGCGGGGATATTCCGCTGGTGCGCGGGTGTCTGGCGAGCATCCGTGAGTTTGCCCCGGACGCGCCGGTCTGCCTGGTGGTGGACGGGAATTTTTCGACGCGGGCGTTGGAGCAAGCCTACGGGGTGCAGGTGATCCGCCGGGCGGACGTGAAGGATCCCGGGCTGAAAAAGCTCAGCTACGGCTTCGGCCTCACCAAGATGATCGCCTTCTGGGAGGCTCCCTTTGACCTGGTTTTCCATGTGGACTCGGATGCCGTGCTCTGGGGGGACGTGCGTAAGAACCTGCCGCCGGGCCCCTGGGACGTGGTCCACAATGAGCCGCATGAAACCATCACGGATTATATCCAGAAGACGCAGTATTTCGATCCGGCGCGGGTGTTTCAACACGTCCCGCCATTCGCCTGGGAAGGGCACCCGTATTTTCAGGCCGGCGTGATTTGCGTGCGCCGCGGGGCCTTGAATTTGGATGAATACATTCGGATGCTGGAATTGCAGCGCCGGTTTCCGGACGTGTTCATCAACGGCGACCAGGGGATGCTCAATCTCCTGGTGTTTCGGGCGTTCCAAGCCGGAACCCTGCGGGTGAAACCGGCGCATTTGCAAACCGTGCTGCCCGTATTGGCGAAGGCCGAATTGGAACAGCGTTTCCGCATCGAAAACGGCCGGCCGGTCGTGACGGGCCAACCCACCATCCTGCACTGGGCCGGCCCCAAGCCGTGGCGGGGGAATCCAGAAGTCTTCAAGGCCCCGATGGATTATTTTCGGGCCCGGGGAATGCGCGCCTGCGGCCTGCCGGGCGTGGTGCCGCTCCCGGCCGCGATGGCGGCGGATGAATTTCGCAGCCGCGGCTGGCCCCGGCTCCTCGCGCGGGGAAAGAAAAAAATCAAACGCCTGATCGGGAGAAAATGAGCGAACCCGTCAAATCCGACCAGGCCCACATTGATTTTCTCGATCCGTTGCGCGGGTTGGCGGTGGGGGCGGTCATGGCGTTTCATCTCCTCGGGGCGAATGTGGGCTGGTATCGCCTGCCGTGGTCCGGGTGGTTTCGCAATTGTTTCGCATCGCCGGGCACTTTTCTCCTGTTCCCGATCACGTATGGCTGGGCGGGGGTGGCGGTCTTTTTTGTCATCAGCGGTTTTTGCATCCACTTCAGTTTTTGCCGGTGGCCCGATTGGCGGGTGTTTTTCCTGCGGCGGTTTTTTCGCATCTACCCGGCGTATGTGGCGGCGGTGTTGTTCTGCGCCCTGTTAATCACCCGGGTGCTCCATTTCCACCCCGAGGATCCGGCGTTCGGCATGGGCCGGCAAATTGTATATCATTTGTTGTTGATCCAGAATCTCAACGACCAGGCGTATTATGGCATCAACCCCGCTTTCTGGAGCATTGCCGTGGAGGTGCAGCTTTATCTGCTGTATCCGCTGCTGCTCTGGCTGGTTTCCCGAGTCGGCTGGCGGC
>Ga0302201_10002784_pt1 | contig 13431 bp, 7 predicted proteins | sample II_Bog_N3_2_FD_194586 | JGI IMG/M metagenome (GOLD analysis project Ga0302201, IMG submission 194586) | Peat permafrost microbial communities from Stordalen Mire near Abisko, Sweden - II_Bog_N3_2 | ecosystem: Environmental > Terrestrial > Soil > Wetlands > Peat | place: Sweden: Abisko, Stordalen...
CAGATCGAAGACCCCAAGGCCGAAGTCGGCTTTCGCGTCGAACGCATGAAGCTCTCCAAAGACAAATCCGAACTCCGCTACAACGACTTCCTGCTTCTGCGCGGCATCCCCGCCGCCGCCTTCGACTACCGCCTCGGCAACCGCTCCGCCCTCGAATGGGTCATCGACCAGTACCGCGTCTCCACCGACCCCCGCTCCGGCATCGTCAACGACCCCAACCGCGAAGACGACCACAAGTACATCCTCCGTCTCATCGGCCAGGTCATCACCGTCTCGTTGGAGACTCAACAGATCATCGCCACCCTCCCCTCGCTCAACTTTCCGACCGCTCCCTGACCCGCCTAACACCACCATCGAAAAATCTTTCAGCGAATTTGCCCGTAAAATCGCATGTCAAGCCCCTCGACGCCAAAAAATCCCCCTAACTCCCACCCTATCAACCACTTCCCTCCGAAAAATAGTTGGCATAGTAGTTATGCTCCGCTTGATACACTTAACATATGGATCAAATCCATCGAGGGGCAGCTTCGACCGCGCGGAAATAAACTCCCGCCGCCCGCTCGCACCGTTCTTTCTCAACCGAATAAGCCGCCGTTGAAGTCGTCATTCTGGCGAAGCCAGAATCTCCGTATTTGCCTTTATTGCGCCGCTGCACTTCAGTGGAATCGAATAAGCAACACAGAATCAGTATTTTACCAGTAACTCCCATGCGGTGAATCATTTGCCGGAGCCACTCGCGCCAGAGCCTCTTTTTCGCCCATAACCCTTCGGTCCTGAATATTTTATCCGCAACCCTCCGCGAATGAATATTTTAGCCAACCGCGCACCGCTCAACCAATTGATTCCAAACCGCTTGCTCCTAAATCGTTTATTATGGTTATTTTCCCTCTGGCCGCTACATAACAATCCACTTAGCACCAATCCCTCGCCAAGGGGGGATGGCAGGGGGAGGGGAGAATAAAAAGCGATCAAACGCCGAACAAATGACGAGGGGGGGCACCCCGCAATCGCAGCGCATTTAGACTGCCAAAATGCAATCTGCGGTCGATCCAGTCTCCGTTGGTGTACGTTAGCCACAGAGCCTTATGCCCATCCCACTCACCTCCCGCGAACGCATCGCCCTCGGCCAGGCCCAGCGCAAACACATGCGCCGCGCCGATCACGCAGGCTGGCAGCCCAAACTCCGCCGCGCCGATCCGCTCCATCTTCTCGCCGAATCCATGCGCGGACGAGTCCCCGCGCTCGTCCCCATCAAATACGACCGCATGGCCGCCTCACCCTTCGGATTCTTTCGCGGAGCGGTGCCCATCATGGCCTGCGATCTCTCCCTCGGCCCCAACACCGGCATCCACACCCAGCTCTGCGGCGACGCCCACGTCCGCAACCTCGGTGCCTTCGCCGCGCCCGATGGCCGCCTCGTCTTCGACATCAACGACTTCGACGAGACCATCCGCGGCCCATTCGAGTGGGACGTCAAGCGCCTCGCCACCAGTCTCCTGCTTGCCGGGCGCGAGGCGGGCGCGAAGCCGGGCCTCTGCCGAGACGCCACGCGCGTCTTCCTCAAGAGCTATCGCACCGCCATACATACCTTCGCGCAGATGCCCGTACTGGAGCTTGCGCACTACCAGGTCCATCGTCTGCACACGGTCGAACCTATCTCCGACATACTGAGCCTCGCCGAGCGCGCCACCCCGCTGCACAACCTCGAAGCCCTCACCATCGAAGCGCCCACCCGCAGCAAGAGCGCCGCAACCTCAAAAATGCTGCCGCGCAACGCAGAACATACACGCATCTTCAAAACCATCGACCCAATCCTCACCCGCGTCCACGGCAATCTTGCCCGCGCGGTCCTCGACTCGCTCACCCCCTACGCCGAAACCCTCCAGCCCGAGCGCCGCCACTTCCTCGCCCAGTACACACCGCTCGACGTCGCCTTCAAGATCGTCGGCACCGGCTCGGTCGGCCTGCGCGACTACTGCATCTACATGCAGGGCAACGGCGCCAAGGACCCGCTCTTTCTGCAGATCAAGGAAGAGCCGCTCTCGGCCTACGCCCCATATCTGGGCGATGTGCCCGCCGAGTCGCATCAGGGCCGCCGAGTCGTCGAGGGCCAGCGCGCCATGCAGTTCCAGTCCGACCCTTTCCTCGGCTACACCACCATCGAGGGCCGAGACTTCCTCGTCCGCCAGCTCAACGACCACAAGGCAGCCGTAGAGATGGGCGAGCTGAAGTCCGCCAGTCTGCTCGAGTACGCTTCCGTCTGCGGAGAGACGCTCGCCCGCGGCCACGCCCGCTCCGCCGACCCCGGCATGATCGCCGGATACATCGGCACCTCCGCCCGCTTCGACTCCGCCATCGCCCGCTTCGCCGCCGCCTACGCCACCCAGTCCGAGCGCGATTGGCAGACCCTGCTCCACTCCCGACGCCCCGCCAAGTCGCACAAGCCCATCGCCAGGAAGTCGTCTGTCAGCACTACTCCCAAGTCTCAGCGCTCCCGCAAACCCAAGCCATAGAAGCCAAAAAGAGCTGCCCCGCAGGGCAGCTCTTTTTGTGCAATCTCGTTACTCCACGGCGAGGCAAATCTCCGCGCCGTGTCTGGAGGGCTAGAACAGGATCTTCGCGGTCAGTTGTGCATCACGCGAGTTATTCGCCTGAGTGCTCACCTGTCCGAAGGTCGCGCTCCCGAACGTAGTCCCAATCCCGCCGAACTGCGTGTGGTTGGTCAGGTTGTAGAAGTCGCCCTCTAACATCAGCTTTACGCCCTCATAACGCAGTCCAAACGTTCGCCGCAGACTGATGTCTATGTCGTAATTTCCCGGTCCGTACAGGCCATCTGGAGATGTGCGCGCCAGGTTGCCGAACAGAGGGGCCGCCGCCGTCGTAGGTACATGCTCGAACGCCGCGCTGTTGATGTACGACATCGTGCTCGCACTGTTCGAGAAGCCAGGCCCGGCCACCACTCCATGTCCCCAGTCGTGGATCTTCGGTGAGGCCCCCGCTGTCCATGCCGGGTTGTAGCTCGGCATACACGTTCCAGACGCCGGATTGGTCGCCGTGCAGGTTGAAGATGACGACTCGGTAATCGCCAACGGCGATCCCGAATACATCTGAATAATCGACGACACCGAGAAGTTGCTCAGCAACGTCCGAGTCACGTAGTTCTGACCACCCAGGATCCCCTTGCCGAACGGTAGATCGTAGACGCCCGTAATCACCACATGCTGCGGCTGGCTTGAGGTAGATGCAGTTCGTTCGATCCGGTCCGCCGCCCACGAGTTGCCGCCCGTCTGGATGAACTGCGCCGGGATCGCATACCCCGAGCGGAACGTCCCGCCATCGTCAATCGCCTTAGACCATGTGTAGTTCACCATGAAGATCAGCCCATGCGAGAGCCGCTTCTGCACGGTCGTCTGCAAGCCGTGATACACCGAGTTCGCCATGTCCCCATACGCATCCGAGAGGCTGTACTGCGGAAACGGCTTCAGAGCCGTTGCCACCGTCTGCGTTGGATCAAACGTCACGGAGTTGTAGTTTGGCGCTGCGATGCCAGCAGCCGCAACCGCCGCTGCCACATTGGCCGGAGTGGCCTTCGCGCTTAGGGTTGCGCCGGCAGTCAGAAACGCCGGGTTCAATTGATCGATCCACTGACCTCTGGCATTGCCGCCATCCGTGATCTCGAAGTGTCCCTCCGATCCCACATAGCTCACCGTCAACGTAATGGTATCGGTCAGACTGCGCTGGAAGCCAAAGCTCCAGTTGATGTACTGCGGAGCACGGCCGCCCAGATAAGGATCGCCGTAAGACGCAGTCTGCGGAGTGGAGCCGCCGATGTAATAGCCGGTCCCGATCGTCGGGCTGAAGTTCGGCAGCGTAGGCGGCGGTACCAAGCCCTGGAATCCAGCCTTCAGGAACTGGTTGGTGAAGGTCGCCCCAGCCGTGTTCGCCAGTGTATTGGTGAAGGTCGGCTTCGGTGCCGTCGAAAAGCCCAGCGTTCCTGTGCCGTTCCTCGAGATCGCCGACCCGCCCACGCCGTTGCCGTGCGTGTACATCACGCCCCAGCTTCCGCGCCATACCGTCTTGGAATCGCTCTGGAACGCAAATCCAAGACGCGGCCCCCAGTTCTTGTCGTAGCTGTTCACGATGGTGTGGCAGTTGCATCCGGCCGTTCCCGCCGCGCTCCCCGCGAACTCAACCGTCCCCAATGTTCCTGTAACCGAATTCGCTCCTGCTGGATTGAAGAAGGACAGCCGGTCTTGCACCTCTTGATAGGGTGGGTAGTAATCCCAGCGCAGCCCAAGATTCAAGGTCAACCGCGAGTTCACCTTCCAGTCATCCTGCACATACGGCGAGACCGGGTGGAACCGCGCTCCAGTCTCCGGCGCCGCAAGGCTGTCGGTCAGCGACTGGCTGTCCGCCGCGCCCGCCAGAAAACTCGCATACGAGAAGCCCGTCGTCGAGTCCAGCGTCGTTCCGCTCTTGAAGTTCTCCGTCTCGGTGTTGGCATTCGCAATCGTCAGCGGGCTCGTCCCGCCCGTGTTGATGAGGTACTGGTACTCCAGCCACGAATACATCGCTCCAACCGTTATGGCATGCTTGCCCAGCGTCCACTGTAGGTTGTCGGTCATCACATACGCATTCGAAAGCGCCACATTTGCCGTATTCCCCGCCCATCCGGTCGGTGCGTTCGTGCCGGTGAACGTCGTGAACGGGAATGCATTCTGGGCTTGCCCCACAGGCAGTCCCGTAATCCCCAGCGCCGTCGCTGCGAATGCTCCCCCGCTGTTCGGGTTGAACGTAGGCCCGTTGTATCTTCCGAACCCGTAGTTGAACTGGTTCACGATCTTCGGAGAGATAACATACGTCTCCTGTAGCGTCCACACGGTCGTCTTCGGCGCATACACCTGCCCATAGTTGTATGGTGCAAGCGGCGTCACGTTCCTGCCCGCTGTCGTCTGCGATGCCGGCCCGGCGCTGGCCTGTCGGCCCTTTCCAAAGGTCAGCGACAAGGTGTTCTTTGAGTTGATGATCCAGTCCAGCTTGTTGGTGGTCATCCAGTTGTATAGGCCATATTTATACCCACCGACAAAGTTGTTCCCGATCACCGTCGGCAGCGTGTAGTCCTTAATCAGGAAGCTCTGCATGGCAAGCGCAATGGGGTCCTGCAAACCCACCGGAATCACATCCTTTGTTCCCAGCGGAATACCGACGTTCGTTGCATCGCTGGCATACTCCGTGCGTGTGCAGGTTGTCCCCGCGACATTGCACGTCGTCGATCGTGGATCGTAGATATGGACTCCCTGGTCGCGGAAGTCGCCTGTCACCTCAGCCGCAGTCGGCAGCGACTGCAACGCGGCCGATGGCCCGTGCGAAAACTTGTACTCGTTGTAGTTCAAGAACAGGAATAGCTTGTCCTTCACGATCGGGCCGCTCAACGTAGCGCCAAACTCATTCATGTGTTCAGTCGGCTTCTGCGCAGGTGCCACAATGCCAGTGATCGGATTCTTCACCGTAAGCGACGGTGCGAAGAACCCCCATGTGTCCAAAGCCGTATTGCGGAAGAAGTCGTATGCAGACCCATGAAACTTATTCCCGCCCGCCTTCACAGAGTAGTTCTGCACCCCCTGGCCCTCATACATCGCCGAGTAGCCGGAAGTCTGCACCTGGAACTGATCGACCGCATCCACCGAGATCGCCGACCATACGTACCGCGTGTCGCCTTCGCCCGCCACCGACGTAAACGGAAGTCCGTTTACATAGACTGCCGACGCCGCGCCCCTGCTGCCCGAGCCGTTCACCACGCCCGTGTTGGTCGTCGCATTGCCGTTCGTCTCATTGCCCTGCACACCAGGCATCAACACGGCGAAGTCCGTGGCGCGGCGCTGGTCGGGACTGCCAGCGGAACCCATTTGAATTGGCAGCGCGGCGTACATATCCTGTTCCATCGTCGCGCCAAGCACCGCATTGCCCGTCTCCAACGCCGGTGGCGCGGTACTGACTGTCACCGTCTCAGCCGACGAACCAACCGTCAGAACCGGGTTATAGTCCACGATCTCCAGAGCATTCACATGCACATCCGCCTGCGTCTGCTTCTCAAAACCGGCCGCCGTCACCGTCACCACATACACTCCGGCATCCAGCGGAGAAATGTCATAGATCCCCGATGAGTTTGTCGGCCGCGCCGTGCTCACACCAGTCGACACCTCTGTCGCCGTCACCGTCGCGCCCGCCACCACGGCGCCCGTCGGATCCTTCACCGTACCCGTGACCTCGCCTTTGCCGGCCAACTGCGCCCGCGCCACACCGCCAGCCAGTCCGGCCAGGACCAGCAGGATTGCGAGGAAGTTGCTAAAAAACTTAACGGAAGACGTTCTCGGTAGCTGCTTGGTAGTTGTTCTGGACATTGGTATGCGCCTCATGGAATCGAACTGAATTCGTATTGCAATACACGCGTGGATCTGGCCAGAAAGGCCAGATCCTGAAACGAAAAAGGAAATTCACACTACATTAATATGTAATTGAGCTTCCTCTCGAAGAAAGACCTTTGTCAAGCAATTAAGGATGACATGCGCCCCACGCATTACCCCTTGCGAGTTAATGGAGAACTCGATTATTCCGGCTCTCTACTAACCCCCGTGCGCGTCCAGCCACTGCCGCAGCTCCGGCTCCTGCGCCGCCCGCAGAGCGACGCAGTCATTGATGCTGTCGATCGACTTCGACAGCGTCCGTTCCGCGGACGCCACCGGATGCGCCGCAAAAAAGCTCGTCACCTCGTCGCGCCTCTCCACCGAGCAGAAAGCCCCCGCCGCCACTACAATCCGTGCATCTGAGTTCTCCGTCGCCTTCCGTTCAATCTCCGCCCAGTGTTGCTCGACGAACGCCCATGCCTGGTCCTGCGTCTCGCGCTGCGACAGTAGCCGGGCAATCAGCGTCCCTCTGTCCTGGCTGCGAACTGCATCCGACACCGCGTACTCCAGCGTCCGCGCCACCAACTCTGGGGCCTGAAACCGAGTCAGCGTGTGCAGAGCGTCCTCCTTCAAATCGGGGTCGGTCGCCGTCTGCGCCACGCGCAGCATCTTTTCGTACATCGCCGCATCGCCCTTCGCTGCAACCAGCCCGACCGCCGTATCTACGACCGCGGCATCCTCAGGCTTCTGTCCGGCAAGCAGCGCGTTCGTCACGCTCACCGCCTCCGCCAGCACCATTGGATCGTCCGCCCGCCCCAGAGCCTCAAACAGCGTCTCGCGCAGGTCCGCGTGCTCGTCCGATTCATGCCTTCCGCCCTTGCCCAACCCCGCATACACTCCGCCGAACTCTCGCCGAACCACCCCGTCCAGCCGTTTGCGGTCCTTGTCCGTCGCAATCTGAGTCCCAATCGCGCCAATCTTTCCCAACGCGCTCTCCAGAACCGTCGCGCTTGGGTCCGCCTTCACCCCCAGCGCCAGATCCAGAAACTCGCCCACCGACCCCTCGCCCGCCTGCATCAGAGCCCACCGGTCGCCCAGCAGTCCAATCCGCTCCTCCACCGTCAGCCTCGTCTCCGCATTCGCAACGATAGCTTTAAGTTGTCCCACCGAATAATCCGTCCGGTAGTATCCCTTGTCCCCCGCATTCGCATAGAAGAGCGCCGCGTCTGTTGTCCACGCCAACATCGTCTCTTCCGGCCCAAGCAGCTTGCACCCTCCATCTTTCTGGCAGATCGGAATCGTCCAGGCCGCATTCCCCGCAGGCCCCGTGGTTGGCGCGGCCAGAAAAAATCTCCCCTGCCTCGCCGGAATCGCATCTCCCACAACGCTCCCAAACCGCACCAGCGGAACCCCCGGCTGCGCCACAAAGCTCTGCATCACCTGGTCCACCGGCAGCCCGCTCACCCGCGCCTCTGTCCCCCAGAAGTCCTCCGCCGTCGCATTGCCATACGAATGTTCCGTCAAGTACTCATGCACCCCGCGTCGAAACACCTCGTCTCCCACCCAGTTCTCCACCATCCCGATCACCGCGCCCGCTTTGCCGTACGCAATCTCGTCAAAGCTCTCGTTGATCTCGTCCGGCGTCTCCGCCCGCGCCCGGATCGCACGTGTCGTCCGCCCCGCGTCCTCGTCCATCGTGCTGTCCATCTCCACCGCCGCGTCCTGCTCGTACTTCCACTTCGGATGGGCCTTCGCCGCCTCCTTCGTCTCCATCCACGTCGCGAATCCCTCGTTCAGCCACAGATTGTCCCACCACGCCATCGTCACCAGGTCACCAAACCACTGGTGCGCCATCTCGTGCGCCACGGTCTCCGCAACCTCCTTCTTGGCTGCCAGCGCGCCGTCCTTCTTATCCACCAGCAGGTCCGTCTCGCGGAATGTAATGCACCCGAAGTTCTCCATCGCTCCTGCCTCAAAATCGGGAACCGCCACCAGGTCCAGCTTCGCCATCGGGTATTTAATTCCGAAGTACCGGTCGTAATCGCGCAGCGTCTGCTTCGCCGCGTCCAGCGCAAACCGTGTCAGCTTCACCTTGTCCGGTGTCGCGCAGGCCCGGATCGCCACCCCATCCGCCTTCCCCTCGCTGCACTTGAAGTCCCCCACCAGCCAAGCCACTAAATATGTCGACATTCGCGGCGTCGTCGTAAACACCACCGTATGTTTTCCCGCCGCAGGCCCCGCCGTGTCCGAAACCATCTGCGTGTTCGAGATCGCCGTGTCGCCCGCATCCATCACCAGCGTCACATCAAATGTCGCCTTCAACGCCGGCTCGTCGAAGCTGGGAAACGCCCGCCGCGCGTCGGTCGCCTCGAACTGCGTCACCCCATACCGCCGCGCCTTCGTCTTCGACAGATAGAACCCGCGCAGCTTGTCGTTCAGAATCCCCTTGTACTCAATCTTCAGAGTCACCCGCCCCGCCGGCAGCGCCTGCGCAAAGGTATACGTCGCCTGCTCCTTCGCCGCATCCAGCGTCACCACCGCGTCCAACCCGCCAACACCGCTGTCATCCCCAACACCGCCGTCATTCCGAGCGAGCGCAGCGAGTCGAGGGACCCCCGCATTTGTACTTTTCCCCACCGGCTCCACCACCGCCTGCACCGACACAAACTCAATCTCTGCCGCATTCAGCGTAATCGCGTTGGTCGGCGCATCCAGCACCACATCGATCGTCTCGCTCCCCACAAACGTCGCCGCCTTCAGGTCCGGCGCAATCACCAGCGAATAGTGCTCCGGTCGAACCCCACCCGGCAGCCGCTGCGCCTCAACTCGTCCCGCCGCAACTACACCCAACCCCACCACCAGGCCCGCAACCGCCAACCCGCGCCAAATTCTCATCTCGCCCCAATCCCCCAATCAACTCCCACCAGACTAAATCCCTCGCGCAATCAGAAGAGCAGCGTGGCTGATGAACAAGCCGAACTGCGACGCAATCTGTATCCACCCGAACTGCTCGGCATGCGTTCTTCAGGAGACAGTGCTGGAGCGCTCAGTTTGTTGGTCGAGAACGTCTGAATATTGAGAGATGGTGTTGCTGAACGACAGTTGCTCCCTCGGCTCTCGCCACGCTGGCGGTACCTATCAAATAGAGAACCAGCCAGAGCAGGCTGGCTGTTGCCATCCATGCCTTGGAGAGAAATCCAGCCTCATTGGAGATGAAGTACTGCACCACAAGATAAAGGCCCGATGCAACCAGCCAGTCGGTGCGCGTTCGTGAGATGGCAACGGTGAGAGCGACGAAGGATGGCAGCGCCAGGATGTAGTCGTGGGCCCAGGAATATGGGGCCGTGCCCAGGGAAACCAGCAGAACCAGCGGGAGATGCTCCTCCCAGGTCCATCCGCGACGGTTCCTGATCCAGTAGCGCGCGAACCATGCGGTCCCGATCGCCGTGGGTAGAAACTGAAGCCATCTGTGCTGCATCCCAAAGATGGACCGCAGCACCCCGCCCACGCCACAGGGGAAATCCATGGCGGCGCTGACTGTTCCATGAAAACAATTCAGAACATTATGGTTGAAGGCGATGGCGCCCAACGTAGAACCCGCATAGACGAAGATCGCACTGATGGCAAGCGACCATCTCCTGGTCTGCACGGTCCAGAGCAGAATCGCGAGCAAAACCAGATAGAGCAGATGAGGCTTCAGGCCGAGCGTGAGCAGGCAGGCTCCGGCAAGCAAGTACCTCTGGCGGCGCAACAGAAAAAGAAATGCCGTCAACCCGGCCAGGATCAGCGGGGTGATCTGTCCCATATGCTCCGCCGAGCCGAGAGGCAAAAACGTGACGAAGAGAGCAAGCCCGATCCACTGTTTGCTCTTCTCGCCGCCGAAGTACCGCCATAAGGCGACTGCGGAGACCGCCTCCAGGACCAGGGAGACTGCCAGCCACGCATATTGCGCGGTATGGAACGGCAGCACACCAAACAAGGCAACAAAGGGAAAAGCCCAGGGTGGGTACAGCAAGCTCATCTGTTGCGCATAGGACCAACCGGCGGAGCGCTCCAGCGCATTGATCGCAGTTGCGGAATAAGGATTGGAACCGGAAAGAAACAGGTGGCCGGAGGCCCAATAGATCACAGAGTCGTTCACCGGCAGCGCAGAGAAGAGCAGCATCAACCGCAGACGGAGCAAGTCCAGGCAGATCAGGATCGCAGGCAACAGCCGCCACAAACTCATTGCAACCGGCTGCGGCGCGGCAGACGGTGCGGTAGTCGTAGATTCGTCTTGCGGCTGGGCCACCTCAACTTGCAGGCTGCTCATCGGGCTTTCCCTCGGATGCGCGGTCAGTGGCCGCAACGTATTTTGGCAATCCTATGCTCCCGCCATCTGCCGATAAATACCGCTTCTGGGGTATCCCGCGGCACATAAGAAGGGCCGGACCCCCATTCATCGCGATCTCATCGCGATGGGTGGGGGCTTCGCATTGAATCAACTGACGCCCTTGAGACGTATTGGTTCAATCGGTGGAGATCGGTGATAATCCTCTCGCTCAGCCGTCCACCGACGCCGCCCGCTCCGAGTGCCCCGTGATCTCCGCCGCGCGCGCCTCCCCGTACGCCGCCGCGCCCAGCAGCGCACAGCTCTCGTCCAGTATCACGCGCACCGGAATCGACTCCAGCAGCGGCGACATCCGCCCCTTGTCCAGAAACGCCTGCATGAATCCGCCGCTCGCCAGTGTCTTCAGCGTCTTCGGCGCAATCCCGCCGCCCAGATACATCCCGCCCGTCGCCAGCACCTTCAACGCGATGTTGCCAGCCTCCGCGCCGTACGCCGCCGCAAACGTCTGCATCGTCTCGCGGCACAGCTCGCTCGACCCATCTTCAGCGCATCGGCCAATCACCGCGTTCGGGTCTTCCACGGCCATCCGCTCGCGCAACCACGCCGGCTCCTCGATCTTCTCCACGTCGCGCAGAAACCCATAGATGTTCTGAATCCCGAGCCCCGAAACAACGCGCTCCCAGCTCACCCGCCCACCCAATTTGCGCCGCAAGTACTCCAGCAGCGCGATCTCGCGCTCCGTCCGCGCCGCAAAGTCGCAGTGCCCGCCCTCCGACGCAATCGGCCGGTGCCGCTCGCCGTCCCAGATCAGCAGCGCCTCGCCCAGCCCCGTCCCCGCCGCAATCAATCCCCTATGCCCCACCGCCGCAGCATCGCCCTCATGCAGAGTGACCACGCTCTCCGCCGCAAGCTCAGGAATCCCGTACCCGTTCGCTTCCAAATCGTTAATCAGAAAGACGCGCTCGATCCCCAGCAATCGCGCCAACTCACGCGTATCCAGCGTCCACGCGAGGTTGGTCAGCTTCAGCCGACCATCGCGCACCGGCCCCGGGCAGCCAAAGCAAGCCGCAACGATCTCTTCCCTACTGCCTCCGGCGAGAAACGTCTTCACCGCCGCGTCCAGCGAGGCAAACTCATGCGCCGGAAACCTCCGCTCGCGAACCACCTTCAGCCGCCCGCCATCAAAGCTGTAAAGCGCAAGATGAACCTTCGTCCCACCCACATCGCCCGCAAGAATCATCTATATCTCCAGAGTCGCGACATATGACGACCCACTCCCGGCAGCTTCCGAACCCGCAGCTCTCGGCAGCATCGCCGCCGCCGCCGCATCCAGCAACAGCGTCAGTCTACCGCTCGCCGGGCGAATCAACTGCGCCGGTTTCGCCTCCGGATCGTACGCCCCGCGGAACACATCCCGCACCACCTGCGCCTTCGCCGCGCCCTCGATCAGGAACGCAACCTCGCGCCCCTGCTGGATCACAGGCCACGTCAGCGTCACCCGCCACGTCTCCTTCTGTGGCACATGGTTCGCAACCGCAATCCGTACCATCTCAAACAACGCCGCCGTGTGCGGAAACAGCGATGCAGTATGCCCATCCTCGCCCAACCCCAGCAGCACCAGGTCGAACGCTGGAATCTGTGCGCCCTCCAACCGGAACGCCGCGCGGATCGCCGCCTCATACCGCGCCGCCGCAACCTCGGGATCGAGTTCGCCCTCCATCCGATGAATCTGCGCCGCCGCCACAGGCACATGCTCCAGCAGTGCCTCCTCCGTCATGCGATAGTTTGACTCCGTGTCCGTCGGCGGCACGCACCGCTCATCCACCCAGAAGATCTGTAGCCGATCCCACGGCACCTGCGCAAAGTACGGCGCGCTCCGGTCCGCCAGCAGCGCAAACATCCCCTTCGGCGTTGTGCCGCCGGAGAGCGCAACCCGCGCCACTCCCCGCGCCTTTGCCGCCGCCGATACCACCGACGCAAAGAACTCCGCCGCGGACGCCGCTAAATCTTCTGTCGTAGGGGAAACCCAATAGGATACTGAAACAGGTCGTGGCACTCTCGCGCTCCTCGTCTTCAACCAACAAGCAGCAACTCGCAACGTATCGCTATGGACGGTATTCGCTCACGCCGTTCTCCCCCGCCACCAGCGCCAGCGTCGCCATGCCCAGAAACAACCCATGCTCCACCACTCCAACAATCGCGCGAATCGCCGCCGCAGTCTTCCGCGGATCATCGATCCGCCCGCACGCGCAGTCCAGAATGTAGTTCCCCTCGTCGGTGATGTATGGCCCGGCCCCGCTCTTCGCCTGCCGCAGCTTCGGGTTCAACCCCAGCGCCGCCAGTCTCGGCTGCACCAGCGGCAGCGCCATCTTGACCACCTCCACCGGCAGAGGGAACTTGCCCAGCACCTCCACCATCTTGGTCGAATCGGCCACCACGATAAAGCTCTTGGCTGCGCTGGCCACAATCTTCTCCCGCAGCAGCGCGCCGCCGCCGCCCTTAATGAGTGCGAATCCCATCCCTGGAACTCGCGCAATCTCGTCGGCCCCATCGATGTATACATCCAGCTCAGGCAGTTCCGTCAGCGTCGCCACGCTCATCCCCAGCGACTCCGCCAGCGCGTGGCTCGCGTCCGACGAAGCAACGCAGTGAATCTTCAGCCCACGCACAGCCAACTCGCGAATGAACAGCGTCGCG
>Ga0302201_10002791_pt1 | contig 13411 bp, 9 predicted proteins | sample II_Bog_N3_2_FD_194586 | JGI IMG/M metagenome (GOLD analysis project Ga0302201, IMG submission 194586) | Peat permafrost microbial communities from Stordalen Mire near Abisko, Sweden - II_Bog_N3_2 | ecosystem: Environmental > Terrestrial > Soil > Wetlands > Peat | place: Sweden: Abisko, Stordalen...
CAATGTGCTTTGAGCCTTCGTTGGCAAGCTGCGCCGCGACTTCGAGGGTGTTGTAGGCGCTGCGACAGTCGCCGCTGGAATAGCTGGCGATTAATTGAAGGGCATCGTCGTCTGCGGTGATCTCCTGTGCGCCCAGGCCGCGTTCGCGGTCTTCAAGGGCGCGGCGGAGCAGAGCTGTGATGCGCTCTTCACTGAGCGGTTCGAGCACGTAGACACGGCAGCGCGATAGCAGCGCGGAGATGATTTCGAAGGAGGGATTCTCTGTTGTGGCGCCGATAAGGCGGATGACGCCGCGCTCGACATAGGGCAGGAAGGCGTCCTGCTGTGCCTTGTTGAAGCGGTGAATCTCGTCGACGAAGAGGATGGTGCGCGAATGCATCTGGGATGCCTGCGCGGCGGCGGTCATCACCTGCTTGATCTCCTTGATGCCGCTCATGACCGCGGAGAACTCAATAAAGCTGGCCTTGGTGGTTTCCGCGATGATCTTGGCGAGGGTGGTTTTGCCCACGCCGGGCGGACCCCAGAGGATCATCGAGCCGGACCCCGAGTTGTCGAGACTGTCTCGTTCGATCTGGACGCGGAGCGGTTTGCCGTGCCCAAGCAGGTGCTCCTGGCCGCTGTATTCATCGAGAGTGCGGGGGCGCATGCGTTCGGCGAGGGGAGCAGTTCGTGGAGTGCCGGAGGGACCGTCGGGTTGGCCGTCGAACAGGCTCATCGATGGCCTCGTTGGCGGGAGGCTTCGTAGAGCAGGATGCTGGCTGCGATGGCGGCATTGAGGCTTTCGACGGGGCCGGGGCAGGGGATGGTGATGGTGCCGTCGGCCATGGCGGAGATTGGTTTGGGAACGCCATTGCCTTCATTCCCGATGAGGAGCGCGACCGGGCCGGTGAGATCGATGTGATCGGCCGGTTCGGCGGCGCCGACCGTGGTCGCGAAGATGCGCAGCCGCGCCTCGCGCAGGCGGGCGATCGAGTCGATGGCGCTCGCGGCGATCAGCGGGAGGCGGAAAACGCTGCCGGCAGAGGCACGGACGGCCTTGGGGTTCCAGGCGCTGACGGTGCCGGGGAGGGTGAGGATGCCGGCGGCTCCAAAAGCTTCGGCGGAGCGGAGGATGGTGCCGAGGTTGCCGGGGTCCTGAATTCCGGCGAGGACCAGAACCAGCGGGGCGGAGTTTTGAGGATCGCCGAGGAGGTTGTCCCAGGTCCACTCCGGCGGTTCGACAAGGGCGGCGATGGGCTGTGGGGATTCCGTGGTGAGCGCGGAATCGAGGAGTTCGCTGGGTAGCAGCACAATTTCGGCCTGCGGGGGAAGTTTGAAGGAATCGAGAAGGCGCTCGGCCCCCTGGGCGACGAAGACGCAATCCACAACGAGACCGGCACGCAGGGCCTCTTGAAGCAGGTTGGGGCCCTCAATGCCGGCCAGATGAGGCGCACCGCTGCGCAAGTCCCGGGCGGGGTTGGCCAGCGCCTTGCGGAGTTGCTTCAGGCGCGCGTTCTGCTTACTCTGTACAATGCGAAGAGGCATGATTGAGAAACCGTTGATATCCTTAGCCGATTCTAAGCCGTTTGGATGCTGGACGTGGGTAAGGTGACGGGCGCGACTTGCACCATTGCAGGTGCTGTGTTAGTTTCCGTCTTTGTGGTTACAGTAATCCGGGAATTGAGGTAGAGCTTCTTGTCCGCGGAGATCTTGCGCGTCCATCCCGATGAACCCCAACCAGACCGGATTGACTATATTGTCTCCTGCCTGCGAAAGGGCGACGTAATTGCGCTGCCTACTGATACTTTCTACGGGCTGGCAGTTGACCCGGTGAACCTGCATGCCGTGGAGCAGATCTACAAAATCAAGACCCGGCAAAAGCACAAGCCGCTTTCGCTGCTGATCTCCGGGCTGGCGCAGGCGTATACCTTGGCGCGCGATACCGACCCATTGCTGGATAAGCTTGCGGACCGTTTCTGGCCGGGACCGCTGACGATTATTGTGCGGGCGGGAACCAAGCTGCCTTTGCGGTCGACGGCAAATACCGGGAACGTGGCGCTGAGGGTGCCGGATGCGGCGATTCCGCGGGCTGTAGTGGAGCGCTTCGGGCTTCCGATTACGGCGACCTCGGCCAACCTGCAGGGAGCGCAGGAGTGTACGCATGCCGCCTGCGTGCGTGACCAGATTGGCGACCGCATTCCGCTGATTATCGACGGTGGACCTACGGGGCATGCGCAGCCGACAACAATTGTGGACCTTTCGCTGGGACCCGGGCGCTGGGAGATTCTGCGTGAGGGCGCGATCCCGACACATGAAATTGTGATGGTGTTGCAACGCTAGTTGTCAGTGGTCAGTTTTCAGTAGTCAGCAAAGGCACGAAGTCAGCTATTTGATGAATCGGCGGCAGGTCTCAGGTGGCTGGAGTCCCGAGTTGAAACTGACAACTGATGACTGAAAACTGACAACTGCTTTTCGAAGGTTTCGATGACCCGCAAGACCAAGCCAAGACGAGGCAACTGGCGCATCCGCGTGGCGCTGGTTGTGCTGCTGGCACTGGCCGCTGGGATTGCGGCATGGAGTTGGTGGGTTTATTCCCAAATTGAAATCTATGCCGGACAGGACCAAGCTGCGCCGTCTGACGCGATTGCGGTGTTTGGGGCCGCGGAGTATGACGGGAAGCCGTCGCCGGTGTATCGAGCAAGACTCGACCATGCGCTCGCACTGTACGGGCGCGGGATTGCGCCGCTGATGATCACGCTGGGCGGTGCAGGAGGGGACGAATACTCCGAGGGCGCCGTGGGGCGCGAATACCTTGTGGGGCAGGGCGTGCCGGAAGAGGCGATTATTGCCGAGACGGTGAGCCGCAATACCGAGGACTCGGCGCGGCGCATTGCTGTAATTGCGCGGGCCAATGGGTTGAAGCGGCTGGTGATTGTCAGCGATGGGACGCATCTTTTCAGAATCCATGCCATTTGCGCAGCGGACGGGCTCGATGTGCTGACGTCTCCGCGGCCGCGGGTGGTTGTGGAGGGCGGTATAGACGAACTGGAACGGATTGCGCATGAGATCCTGAGTTATACCGCCTGGCGTTTGCATTTGCATTGAGTTGCAGCGGTATTAGCGGAGCTAGCCCGCAAACAAGTCGGCAGACGAGCATTTATTCCTTGTGTCATACTCTTTTCACATGCTGAAGCGACGCACAATTCTGCTTCTGGCCGCGGTGTTGACCCTGGGTGCGGCATTTGCTTTGCCGAGCGCGTCCAGTGACCGCGGCGCGGAAGTTTGCGCGATCATCTGCCTTGCGGAGCAGCAATGCGAGAGGCAGGAAATCGGCGTCGGTGCACGCGGAAATGCTCAGGCTGCTTCAGCTCCTGTTTGCTCGCATTACAAGGCGCCGCAGGTGCAGGACTTTGATTGGCCGGCGAGCTATCAGCGGCCTCCCACCTTCTCTCCTCTTACCTAAGTCAGGTTTTCAATCCAACACGACTTACAGCCAGCTGGATAGGAGAGTGCCTCAGTGCGCGATTTCCTGAGAAATCTATTTGTGCGAAATGGTTCGCCTTCGCACCGTCGTGACGTAGCAGCGTATCGTCGTTACGTAATTGAAGAGGTCAATGCGCAGCGGCGAAAGCTGCGGAGAATGACCGAGAGTGCATTGCAGGTTTATGCGCTTGAAGCGCGGGAATTGCTGGAAACGGTCGCCGTTGCGGCGGTGGCCGCGGAGCGATTGCTGGGCCTTGAGATGTTCGACGAACAGCTTCATGGCTCGCTGGCGCTGGCCGATGGGCGCATTGCCGAGATGCAGACAGGAGAAGGGAAGACGCTGGCCGCGGTGCCTGCGATTGCGTTGTATGCGAAGACGGGCAATGGTGTTCATGTGATGACGGTGAACGACTACCTGGCGCGGCGGGATGCGGAATGGATGGGGCCGATATTCAAGTTTCTTGGGCTCACCGTGGGTTGCATTCAGCAGGGGATGAGCGGAGAGGAACGCATGCGGGCTTATGCCTGCGATGTAACGTACTCGACGGCCAACGAGATTGGATTCGACTTTCTGCGCGATCAGATTGCGCTGTATCCGGGGGAGCAGGTTCATCGGCCCTTTGCCGCGGCGGTCATCGATGAGGCTGATTCGATTCTGATTGACGAGGCGCGCATTCCGCTGGTTCTCGCGGGCGGCGAAGGCGGAGATGCCGCCCTGGCTTACCGGGTAGATGCGGTGACGCGCCGATTGCGGCCGAAAGTGGACTATGTGCTCGATCAATTTGGGCGGAGTGTCTCCCTGACGGACGCGGGGATTCATGCGGTCGAGAGGGCATTTGGCTGCAGGAATCTGTTTGATGAAAAGCACCTGAAGCTGTTTACGGCAATTCAGGATTCGCTGCATGCGCACGCCCTGCTGCGGCGGGATGTGGATTACCTGGTAAAAGACGGCGCGATTGAATCGGTGGATGAGTTCAAAGGGCGGGTGGTGGCGGACAGGCGATGGCCCGCCGGATTACATTCCGCGGTGGAAGCAAAAGAGGGCGTGGCGGCAAAGACGCAGGGCAGGATCCTTGGATCGATCACGCTGCAGAACCTGACTGCGCTCTATCCACGGGTGTGCGGGATGACGGGGACGGCGGCGACGCAGGCGGGGGAGTTTCGCGCCATCTACGGCATGGATGTGGAGGTGATTGCAACCCATCGGCCGGTGATTCGGGTGGATCTTGCGGATCGGCTCTACCAGGCGAAGAAGGAGAAGGAGCAAGCAGTGCATGACGAGGTTCTTCGCGTGCACCAGACGGGGCGGCCGGTGCTGATTGGGACAGCGAGCGTGGAGGAATCGGAACGGCTGAGTGCGGCGATGGGGGCGCTGCCGCATGCGGTTTTGAATGCGCGGAATGAAGAGGAAGAAGCAGCGATTATTGCGCGGGCCGGGGAACGGGGTGCGGTGACTGTCTCGACGAACATGGCGGGACGCGGTGTGGACATCCGGTTTGGGATGGGAGTGGCGGAACTGGGAGGGTTGCACGTGATTGGCGTGAATCGGCATGAGAGCCGGCGCATCGATCATCAACTGCGCGGTCGGGCGGGACGGCAGGGCGACCCAGGCAGTTCGCAATTCTTTGTTTCGCTTGAGGACGATCTGCTGGTGAAGTTCGGTGTGGATGAATTGAATTCGCCCGATGCGCCGGCGCGGATTCAGAGGAAGATTGAAACTCAGAATCTGCAGATTCGGGAGTTTCTTCGCAAATACGAGGGGGTTGTCGAAGGCCAGCGGCAGAGAGTGCAGGAGCGGCGCCAGGGGGTTTTGACGGGAGAGACGCCGTGCGCGTCAGAGTTGGAACGCCTGGTGTCCCTGACGACGATTGACGAACTCTGGTCGGATCATCTTGCAGGTGTTTCGGGGCTGCGCGAGGCAACTCAATGGACTTCGTGGGCGAATCACAATCCGCTGCACGAATACCTGAAGGACATTGACGATATGTTTCGGACGATGGAGGTCACGGTGGAGGAAGAGATTCCGAAACGAGTGGCGCAGGCGGAGGCGGGGGGGATTGATCCGGCGGAGCGCGGGGCTACGTGGACTTACCTGACGACGGACCAGCCGTTCGGGAGTATTGAGGAGCGGATTGTTAGCGGGCTGCGGCGGATGATTGGGCTGCGCAAGGTGTAACGCGGAGTTAGCAAGTTAGCGGCATTGGCGGAGTTAGCAACTTGCTCAGACTAGCCGATTCCGAAGTGGGGGAGAATGGCAAGGAACCCTAGCGCAAAAGCTGCGGCGCCGGCGGTTGACAGGAAATTGACGGCGTCGTTGTTGAGCCACCCACGGCGTTCCAGGGTTGCGCCGAGGAGGCTGTCGAAAACAAGGCCGAAGGTGCCACCTGCGCAGCTCACGGCAAAGACGGTCCAGTTCGCACCCAGCGCCAGCGTTCCCAATGCGGCCACAATCGCTGCGGCCACAATGCCCGCCAGTGTGCCCACTGCACTGATGGCTCCATCCTGCCCCGGCTCGGCTGCGCGCAGGGTGGTGATCATGCGCGGGCCACCTCCGAAGACCTGGCCCAGCTCAGAGGAGACGGTATCAGCTGCAGCTTCCGCCAGGGCGGCGAGGCCGACCGCAAAGATCGGGATGGGTGCCAGTGTGCCGCGCGAGAAGTGGTGGGAATCGATGAGCCACGACTGAACATTCTGGCTTAACACAACGGCGGCGATGCCAAGGTTAGCGGCTACTTGGGAGGCGGCGCGGCCCTCGCGGTTCTCTGCGGTGCCAAGTCGCTCCTTTTTTGCCCGGCCGATCTTTGTTGCGGTGTGCGCGAGGAGTGAAACCATCAAAACGGGAACAAGGGCCGTGTGCCAGGGCTGATATGGAAAAGTCACCGTAGAAAACATGAGACTGGCTGTAATGATGAAGCCGGTTGCGGCGGCGACCGGGGTGGCTGCCTTGAGCTTGATTACGACGAGGCCGAGCAACAGGCTGAGCCCGAGGGTCCAGAGGGCGACCGATGGCGAATGCACTGCCCACCATTGGGTTTGAAGAACCACGTTGACGCCAGCGAAAGGAAGAACCAGGAGGAGCACCAGCTTCGACTGCCAGGCGAGCTTCGAGCGGGATTTGGGATTCAGGGGTGCCACAGAACCAATCGTATCGCTCCGACCCTCATTTCCACGGGACAGCTCTGACCAATCGGTTTACACTCAGTGCGCGGCGTTTTTCATGCGTTTGCGGCGTGCAATGGAGTTCGAATGCAAAGGTTTACATTGGTTGTTTCGCTTTTGGCCGGGTTGGCTGTTTCGGCCGTGTCTTTTTCTGCCCAAGTGCCGGGCCAGCCGAAGGGCGACGCGGAGAATGCAAGCCAGCGTCTGGAGCTGAATCGCGGAGGCGCGACGGTGGTGCTGGAGCCTTACGCGCCGAACATTCTGCGGATCACGTTGAGCCTGAAGCGCGAGCCTGCTGAGGCCGCGCCCGGTTATGGGATTGTGGGTACGCCCGCGCCCACAGGATGGACCGCGAGCCAGACGGAGCGAACCGATGTCTACCACTCCGGACGCATCGTGGCCACGGTGGACAAGGATTTGCCTCCCACGCATCCTCCGCTGCAAACAGAGATCGATATCAGCAAATACTTCAACGGCTCCGCTCCCGGCGCGCACATTACGCTGTGGACGCCGCAGGGCAAAAAGCTGCTGGAGATGACGGGCTGGTCGCAGGCGGTTCCGAACCACAAGGATGCGACGGCGGCTTTGGCGCGAGACCGTAGGCCAACGGATCCGGAGTCGTGGATCCTAGGAGCAACGTTTGTTTCGCCGGACGACGAGCACTACTACGGCCTGGGGCAAAGCCATGAGGGATTCCTGGACCATCGCGGTCACCCGGTGTATTGCTGGAACAACTACACGGCACCGGCGGCTCCGACCTTCTGCGTGCCGTTCCTGATGACCAACAAGGGATACGGATTGCTGTGGGACAACCCGTCGAAGACCACGATTTCCGCGGGGTTCAACGAGCAGACGAACTGGACATCGGAGGCGGGCGACCGGGTTTCGTTTTTCGTGATTGCGGGCGATACGGCGGACGAGATTTATGCGGGTTACCGGCTGCTGACGGGGCCAACGCACATGCTGCCGAAAGCAGCCTATGGGTATATCCAGTGCAAGCAGCGTTACGCGAGCCAGAAGGAAGTGCTGGATGTAGCGCAGGGTTACCGGGATCGGCATTTGCCGGCGGATGTGCTGGTGGTGGATTGGTTTTACTTCACCAAGATGGGCCAGTTCGATCTCGATCCGAAGTTCTGGCCGGACCCTGCGGCGATGAACAAGCAACTGCACGCCATGGGGTTTGAGACCATGATCAGCGTTTGGCCGCGGTTTGTTCCGGAAGACCGTTATTACGCCGATCTGTTAAAGAATGGTTGGCTGATTCATGAGGCGGATGGAACGCCGATTGATGGGCTGCCCTACGACCGCGCCGGTTCGGACATCGACACGACCAACCCCGAGGCGGCGAAGTGGTATTGGAAGACGATTCACGAAAACATTCTGAGCCTGGGATTCGATTCGCTCTGGGCGGATGAAACGGAGCCGGATTTGCCGCCGAATGGATCCTATTTCCATATTGGGCCAGGGACGCAGTTCTTCAACGTGTACCCGCTGTTTCATACCAAGGCGTTGTACGACGGGTTCCGCAAGGACGAGCCGGAGAGGCGGGCGCTGATCCTCTCGCGGGACGCGTACACCGGGGCGCAGGCGAATGGGACGATTTTCTGGTCGTCGGATATTTATCCAACATGGGATACGTTGAAGCGGCAGATTCCGACTGGGCTTGACTTTGCAGCTTCCGGGCTGACGTACTGGTCGAACGACACTGGAGGGTGGCAGTATCTGCCGGCGGAGCATCATCCTGCGCACAAACCGCTGCTCGACCCAAGCGACGCTCGGGCCAATGTGGGCGGCTACGACGACTATCCGGAGTTGTATACGCGGTGGTTTCAGTATGCGGCGTTCCTGCCCATCATGCGGTCGCACGGGAGCCGGGTTGCAAACGAGGTATGGTCGTATGGCAAAGACGCCGAGCCGATTTTGGAGAAATACCTGCGGCTGCGGTATCAGCTTATGCCCTACATTTATTCGCTTGGATACCAGACGTGGCTGACCGGAGCGCCGTTCCTGCGGGCATTGCCGCTTGATTTTCCCAACGATCCCAAGGTAGCCGATCTCCGGGACGAATACATGTTCGGGCCGGCGTTCCTGGTGGCGCCAGTGACGGAGCAGGGCGCGACGAGCAGGGAAGTGTATCTGCCCGCAGGAAGCGACTGGTACAACTACTGGACGAATGAGCGGGTGAAGGGCGGACAGGCGATTACCGTGCAGGCGCCCATCGACACTCTGCCGCTGTTTGTGCGGGCGGGCTCGATCATTCCGTTGGGAGCGGCGGTCGAAAGCACGCACCAAGTGCAGGCGATTGCCAAGGTGCGAGTGTATCCGGGAGCGGACGGGAACTTCACTTTGTTTTCTGACGATGGAACCACCTATGCGTACGAAAAAGGCGCGGGCTCGGTGACAAAACTGCACTGGGACGATGCCCAGCGGCAACTGACTCACGAGGGCGCCTCGGCCTGGAGCGTTGAGGATGCGGGTATTGTGGACGTAGTCGGACATTGACACGGGGTCGAAGGCGGCTGGCGTGCATCAGGGTGATGAGAAAGGCATGGCTCGAGGGATACCCTTAGCGGCTCTCCGAACGTCTAACCCCCACCTGCCTGATTTACAATCACGAAGTAAGCAGGAACGAACTGAATGAGGGTTTTTCCAATGAAATTTGGCCAGGCGCGCACGCGGTTGGTTTGCGGGGGTGCGGCGCTTGCGTCGGCAGCCCTGATCGCCGGCTGTGGCAGTACCTATCGGCCCGTCGTAACGCCTATCAACCCCAGCGGCCCGGCTCCGCAGGTGTCGTCCTATGCCATCGTGATTTCGGCTCCTTCGCCGACAACGCCTGGCATTGCCACGGTGGTCGACTACTCGGGCGATGTGGTGCTGGCCATTGCGCCCATCGGTCCGGGCCCGAGCACCTTCACCCTTGACGCCTTGGGCGCCAACGGCTACACCATCAACAGCGACCACACGTTGAGCAATTTCCCCATTTCCGCGACTCTGCAAACCAAGCAGGTGCAGTACACCACCCTTCCTTCAACGGCGGTTCCGGTGAATCTGTTTTCGCCAACGTCCGGTTTGTGGGCTGCGGACCTGGACGGGAATATTGCGGATGTATTCGGTGGATTTCCACAGGCATTCAGACTCTCAATTCCGGTAGCTCCAACGCCGATGATGATTGCCGGGTCCAGCGCCGTGGGTCAGCGCTACTTCGCGATCAGCCAGAACATTGCGAGTCCAACTGGCGTGGAGTGCAATACTTCGCCCAGAACGCAGCCTTTGGGTAAGGTGGATACGCTTGAAGTGGCGACCTACACGGTTTCCGCCAGCATCCCGGTGGGCAAGTGCCCGGTGTATGCAATTGAGAGTCCGGATACCAAGCGGTTCTTTGTCCTCAACCGGGGCGACGACACCATTACGGTGATCAATAGCCAGGACAACACGCTGGACTCCTGCACTCCGTTCGTGAATCAGGCTGGCCAGACGGTCAATTGCCATCCGATTCTGCCGTTGTCGTTGAGCGCGGTGACGGCGACTGGCGTTACGCCGCCCAATGGAACCAGCGGTATGACGAAGACCGCCGGTCCGGTGTATGCGGAGTTCAACCAGGCGACTGCTCAACTGGTGGTGGCCAATTATGACGGCGGAACCATCAGCGTCATCGACGTGAGCGAAGATGAGTTCGGGAACGACAGCGCGACCTTCGGCACGACTTACACCGTTCCTGTAGGTAACAATCCAGCCAGCGTGACGGTGCTTGTCGATGGAACGCGCGCCTACACGGCCAACCAGACCGACCAGACAGTGAGCATTGTAACGTTGAGTAGTCACACCTTGGAAAAGACACTGACCATCACTGGCCATCCGCGTACCGTGGCTTCCACACAGAATTCGCAGCAGGGCAAGGTCTATGTCGCGTCGCCGGATAGTCCCTACGTGACCATTTTGCGGACCGACCTGGATCTTGTGGATACGACCGTGCTGGTGGAAGGCAATGTGGTGGATGTGCGCGTGACCACGCAAAATGGTTCGCAAGGTAACGTGAACGCCGTGAGCCGTGTGCCGGGTTACGGGCAACCATGCAACATGCCGCCGACCCCGACGAATCCAACGCCTGCGCCGACGGGCGGCCAGACGCCATTGCAGGCTTGTCAGCAGTTACCATAAGGGCATTTGAAAACGCGGGAGACCGCAAATAAACCAATAGACAGACAAAGGGCCATCCATTTCGAACCGGATGGCCCTTTTGTTTTGCGGAGCATGTGACCGGGCAATGCCTCGGACCTGTCTTGGGAATCGTTGCCCAGGCTAAAAGGACAGCAAACGTGATCTCGGATACAGACCGCACTTCCCTTGCGCGCCAAGGATGTTCTCATGTGAAATGTCGAACTCGCACATCAAAACCGGCCTTCTGACGCGGCGTCAGTTTGTAGCTGTCAGCGCCCTCTCAGGTGCGGCGGCCGCCATTGGATGCCGCGCAGCGAAGCGAGGGAATTGGGACTTCCTGAACGAAGACCAGGCCCGGACGCTGGCCGTCCTGTGCGACGCAATTGTGCCCGAGGATGGGTATCCCAGCGCCTCCCAGGCGGGAGTGCTCACCTACATCGATCGTCAACTTGCCCGCCACTACCGGCGCCACCAGGACGCTTACCGGGAAGGGCTTGAGCAGGCTCAAAAGCTGAGCATGAAGCGTTTTGGCAAGGAGCCGGCAGCGCTGAGCGCGCAGCAGCAACAGAAGTTGGCCGAGGCAATCGAGCATGGAGATCGCGGCTTCTTCGAACTGGTGCGTAGTCACACCTTCGAGGGCTACTACGGCTCGCCGCGGCATGGCGGCAATCGCGACGGAGTGAGTTGGCGAATGCTGGCACTTGCCGATCCGCCCGTACGGGGTCGCGCGCGGAACGACCTGGGTCAGGGATCAAATTCATGAAGCAGGTGAATGCGGCTGTAGTGGGGGCCGGAGCCGCGGGCGGCATCGTGGCCAAAGAACTGTCGATAGCGGGACTCAGCGTGGTGCTGCTGGAGCGGGGAAAATGGTACACCGCGAACGATTGCCGCAAAGACGACCTGCGCAATCAACGGACGACGGTGCTGGGCAACGCGTTTGGGCCGGAAGATGAAGGCAATCCGCGCGTCTGGGTGGACGAAAAGGGCGCGCCGCACATCGCGTTGCCAAGCGAAGGACCCTATCAGAACAACGCTGCCTGCGTGGGTGGCGGCACACTGAGCTACGGTGCGCAGGCCTGGCGTTACTTGCCGCAGGACTTCAGAATGCGGTCGACGTATGGGGCGCCACAGGGTAGCTCGCTGGAGGACTGGCCGATTTCGTACGACGACCTGGAGCCGTTCTATGAGAAGGCCGAGTACGAGATTGGGGTTTCCGGTGATTATTCAGGAACTCCCTTTCATGGAACCCGCAAGCGCCCGCTGCCGATGCCTCCGCTTCCGCCAGGCCTCGAATTTCAAATCCTGGAGCCTGCGGCGAAGCGGCTGGGGCTCCATCCGTATCACATTCCTATGGCGCGCAACAGTGTTCCTTACAACGGGCGCGGGCCGTGCATGCGCTGTCGCTGGTGTGTCGGGTTCGCCTGCGAAGTGGACGCAAAAAACGGCTCGCAGAACACGGTGATTCCCGTCGCGCTGAATACTGGGAACTGCGAATTGCGCACCGAATGCATGGTCAAGGAGATTCTGACCGACGATCGGGGCCGGGCGCGTGGCGTTTCTTACTTCGACGAGCGTGGCCGGCTGCAGGAACAGCTTTCCGACCTGGTAGTCGTCTCAGGCTGCGCCACGGAGTCAGCTCGCCTGCTGCTGAATTCGAAGAGCAGGCTGTTTCCGGATGGGCTGGGAAATCGCTACGACCAGGTCGGAAGGAATCTGCAAGGGCACCACTACACAGGGGCGGTCGGCTTCTTCGACTTCGAGACCTATGACGACCTCGGCCCCGGCGCAACCATCGCCATCAGCGATTACAACCACGGCACCCCGGGGCTGTGCGGCGGTGGAATGCTGGCCAACGAATTCATCCGGCTGCCCATTCACAATGTCGACCGGCTGCCCGCCGATACTCCACGCTGGGGTGCTGGACACAAACAGGCGATGCGCGACTGGCACAAGCGCAGCATCGTTATCATGGGGCCGACGCAGCAGATTCCCATGGCGGAAGGGCGAGTGACCACTGATCCCACGGTGAGAGACAAGTGGGGACTGCCGGTGGTGCGGTTCTCGGGAAACGTGCATCCGCACACTTTTGAAATTGGCGAAGTGCAGGCTCAGCGCGCGGAAGCGTGGCTCAAAGAGGCTGGCGCGGTCAGCACGTCTCGGATGGCGGGCAAGCCGCAACTGGTTTCCGCGAGTCAACACCAGGCTGGTACCTGCCGCATGGGAAACGATCCGCACAGCTCAGTTGTGAGCCGGAATTGCCAGCTTCACGACGTGGACAATGTGTTCGTGATCGATTCAAGCGTGCATGTGACCAACGGCGGTTTTAATCCGGTGCTAACCATCATGGCCATTGCCTATTTTGCTTCGGGTGGATTGGTCCGCAACTGGAAGGGTACGGGATTCCGATCGTGAATCGATTCTTCAGGCTTGCGGCAGCGGCGATCGGCTTGTCGGCTTTGCTGGCGGCGGGTGGCGTCTATGGGGCCTCGTGGTACTACACATCGGAGCATGGCCAGGGTTGCGCAAGCTGCCACGAAATGGCCGAACATGTGAGCGCGGTGCATGGTTCACCGCACAGAAATATCGGCTGTGTGGAATGCCATGAGGCGAGCATTGCTACCAAACTGCGCCA
>Ga0302201_10002793_pt1 | contig 13403 bp, 2 predicted proteins | sample II_Bog_N3_2_FD_194586 | JGI IMG/M metagenome (GOLD analysis project Ga0302201, IMG submission 194586) | Peat permafrost microbial communities from Stordalen Mire near Abisko, Sweden - II_Bog_N3_2 | ecosystem: Environmental > Terrestrial > Soil > Wetlands > Peat | place: Sweden: Abisko, Stordalen...
CCGCCCAGGACGAGCGCGGAAAAAATCAAAAACCATCGCCGCAATAAAGCCATGCGCCGAATCTAAACGACACGGCGTAATGACAAAAGCGGGAAATCCAGAAGTTTCAACGCGCACCTGGCTCCGTGGCAGGGCGGCGCTGCTGCGCCGCCTCGGGAAAGCCGAGCAGCAGCTCGGCCCTACCGCACCAAATGTTTTGCCCTTGCGCGACGGGACGGTTCTGGGAAGATTCATTCATGGCCGAGGCGATATTGGAATTAGCCCAAATCGGCTCGACTCAATCAGTGTCAGGCATACTCCGCATCTGTTATGAATGCGACACCAAATAACAAGAGAAGCTGGTGGCAGATTATTGTTTTTGTTGAGGAGGCTTATCTCGCCTTGACTGGTTTTGTATTTTTTATCTTGGCGGGTGGTCGAATTGATACGGATGGCCCGACAGCGGCATTTATGGGTTTGAGTTATTTGGCTGTAATCGTTGCTTTGCTTATTTCAGGCGTCTTACTTATTGCTTTGGGCAAGAAGAAGCCCGGAGTTGTTGCCTTGGCGATTGCATTGGGCGCATTTGGATTGCTAGTTTTACTGATGCCAGCGTTCGCGGCACTCAAAAAACACACATGAGCCGTATGCCTAATATGGAGTTAGGCCACACTTCCGTTTACCCCAGCACGCTCTTCAAATAATGCCCAGTAAAGCTCGCGGCGCAGTGGACGATTTTTTCCGGCGGGCCTTCGGCCACGATTTTCCCGCCGCCCGAACCGCCTTCCGGCCCGAGGTCAATGATCCAGTCCGCCGTCTTGATCACGTCCAGGTTGTGCTCGATGATGAGCAGCGTGTTGCCCGCGTCGCGCAGCTTGAACAGCACTTCCAGCAGCTTCGCCACATCGTGAAAATGCAGGCCGGTCGTCGGCTCGTCCAAAATATAGAGCGTCTTGCCGGTGGCCTTGCGCGACAGCTCCGTTGCCAGTTTCACGCGCTGCGCCTCGCCGCCGCTCAACGTCGTCGCCTGCTGGCCGAGCCGGATGTAGCCCAGCCCGACTTCCGCGAGCGTCAGCAACGGATCGAAAATTTTCGGCACCGCGCGGAAAAAAGTCACCGCCTCCTCCACCGTCATGTCCAGCACGTCCGCGATGTTCTTGCCCTTGTAGGCGATTTCCAGCGTCTCGCGATTGTAGCGCTTGCCGTTGCACGCCTCGCACGTCACATACACCGCCGGCAGAAAATTCATTTCAATTTTTAGCACGCCGTCGCCTTCGCATTTTTCGCAGCGCCCGCCCTTCACGTTGAAACTGAAACGTCCCGGCTCGTAGCCGCGCACTTTTGCTGCTGGCAATTTTGCGAACAGGTCGCGGATGTGGTTGAACATGCCGGTGTAAGTCGCCGGATTGCTGCGCGGCGTGCGGCCGATCGGCGACTGGTCAATCACGATAACCTTGTCGAGGGATTCAAAACCGCGCAACGCCTTGTGTTCACCAGGGCGCTCCTTCGAGCCGAAAAATTTTCGGAACAGCGCGCGCTGCAAGATGTCGCTGACCAGCGTGCTCTTGCCCGAACCGCTCACGCCGGTGACGCAGGTGAACGTTCCGAGCGGAATCCGCACGTCAATGTCCTGCAAATTGTTTTCCGTCGCGCCGACAACTTCCAGCCAGCCCTTTTCCTCCGTCGGCTGGATTCGCTTTTTCGGAACCGGAATGGCCAGCTCGCCGGTCAGGTATTGGCCGGTCAAAGATTTTTTGGCCGCGAGAATCTCCGGCAACGTGCCCGCCGCCACCAGTTCACCGCCGTGGACGCCCGCGCCCGGGCCGAGATCCAAAATGTAATCCGCCGCGCGGATCGTGTCCGCGTCGTGCTCGACGACCAGCACCGTGTTGCCCAAATCGCGCAGGCCTTTCAACGTGGCGAGCAGGCGGTCATTATCGCGCTGGTGCAGGCCGATGCTCGGCTCGTCCAAAACATAAAGCACGCCGACGAGCGCCGCGCCGATCTGCGTCGCCAACCGGATGCGCTGCGCCTCGCCGCCGGAGAGCGTGCCGCTCTCGCGGTCCAGCGTGAGATAAGCGAGGCCGACGTTTTTCAGGAAGCCGAGCCGCGCGCGGATTTCCTTGATGACTTCGCCGGCGATCTTGAGCTCGAACTCCGTCAGCCTGAGCGCGGCGAAAAACTCATCGGCCTTTTCCACCGACAAGCCGCACACATCCATGATGGACTGGCCGGGAATCTTGAGAGTTTTAGATTTTGAGTTTTTAGTTTTGAGCTTGGAAACAAACTGGTCGCCGCCGAGCGTCACGGCGAGGATTTCCGGCTTCAACCGTTTGCCGCCGCAGACATCGCAGAACTGCGGCGTCATGTAGGCCTTGAGGCGGTTGCGCATGAATTCGCTTTCGCTCTCGGTCGCGAGGCGTTCCAGGTTCACGAGCACGCCCTCGAACGGCCGGTCAATCGTGCTGACCTTGCCGCCGCGCCAGAACTTGAACGCGACGTTGTCCTCGCCGGAACCGTTGAGCAAAACCGCTTTGAAATTTTCCGGCAAGTCTTTCCACGGCGTCTGCAAATCCACATTGAAATGCCCGGCGACGCTCCGCAGCATGGCCTTGTAATAAATGTTCATCCGCTTGCCGGCGCGGCGCCACGGCTGGATGGCGCTCTCCAGCGGCTCGTCAAAATTCGGCACCACCAGCGCCTCGTCGAAAACCATTTTCTGGCCGAGGCCGTGGCAAACCGGGCAAGCGCCGGCGGGCGCGTTGAAGGAAAAATGTTTCGGCGTCGGCGGGTCGTAGCTCTTGCCGGTCGCCGGCGAACACATCTTGTTCGAGTGCAAAGTTTCGACCCATTCCACAGTGGCAGGTGACGCGTGACGCGTGACGGGTGACGTGGATGCGCGCCCCGCGTCACCTGCCACCCGTCCCTCGCCACTTTCCGGCAACTGATGCAGCGTGAACATCACGCCCTCGCCCAGCCGCAGCGCGGTCTGGACGGAATCACCGAGGCGCACGCGGATTTTTTCGTCAATCACCAACCGGTCAACCACCGCCTCGATGTTGTGAAATTTCTTTTTGTCGGGCTTGATGCGCGCGGCCTCTTCGCCCAGCTCCAGGATGGCGCCGTCCACGCGCACGCGGACGAAACCTTCACGCGCCAGCCGCTCGAACACGTCGCGGAACTCGCCCTTCTGCCGGCGCACCACCGGCGCGAGCAGCATGATTTTGGTTTTGGGCGGCAAGGCGAGAATCTTGTCCACGATGTCGCTGGTGCTTTGCGTGGAAATCGGCACGCCGGTTTCCGGGCAATGTGATTTGCCGATGTGCGCGTAAAGCAGACGCAGGTAATCGTAAATTTCCGTCGTCGTGGCGATGATCGAGCGCGGGCTGCTGCCGGAACTGCGCTGCTCAATCGCAATCGCGGGCGACAAACCCTCGATAAAATCCACATCCGGCTTCTGCAACTGGTCGAGGAACTGCCGCGCGTAGGCGGAAAGCGATTCGACATATTTGCGCTGGCCCTCGGCGTAGATCGTGTCGAACGCCAGCGACGACTTGCCGCTGCCGCTCAGGCCGGTGACGACCACCAGCTTGTCGCGCGGAATCTGCAACGTCAGGTTCTTGAGGTTGTGCTCGCGCGCGCCGCCGATTTTGATGAACTCTTTGCTCATGGCCGTGAATTTCCCGTCGAAACGAAAAATGACACTACGCCACGCGGCGGGAAAAGCAAAGCGAGAGTTGCCGAGGGGAAACAATCGAAGCCCGGCTCCGTTGCTGGCGCATGACCGAATCGTCTGGCGCATCCCCCCGTCATTCTGGCCGCTCCCCCGCAGTTTTAGGGTGTTCCCCCGGACAATTATCCTTTTCCCCCGAAGTTTTGGCGCATTCCCCCGATATTTTGGGCTGTTCCCCCGCCCAACGGACGCTTTCCCCCGGACAATTTGCCAGTTCCCCCGCACATTTGGCGCTTTCCCCCGGACAATTATCGCGCTCCCCCGGACATTTGGCGGGTTCCCCCGGGCAATTATTCCTTTCCCCCGATGTTTTGGGCTGTTCCCCCGCCCACCGGGCGCTTTCCCCCGGACAATTTGCCAGTTCCCCCGCGCAATTGGCGGTCTCCCCCGGACTTTTGGCCATTTCCCCCGGCCATTTTTCGAATTCCCCCGGAGTTTTGGGGCATTCCCCCGCCATTTTTAAGCCGGCGAACGACAATCAAGGCATTTCCCCGCAGCATTTTACGCCATTGCCACTCATTTTTGACGTTCCCTGCATCGCCCTGCCGGATGGGTGGTCAAAAAGCGGAATTGCGGGGCGGCTAATGCGTCCGCACCAGCCGGTAGAAGCGCATCGGGCCGAGCGGCGCGGTCTGCGCGCCGTTGTCCGTGAAGGTCGCCACGCCGTTGGTCGTGGCGGTGGCGGGATTGGTGACGGTGTTCCACGCGGCGGCGAGGTTGGTCTTCCATTGCACCTGATACTGCGCGCCGGCGGCGGCGGACCAGGAAAGCTGGACGCTGCTACTGCTGGCCTTGACCTTGCTGAACCCCACGGCCGATCCATAAATGGAGTTGGAATCATTGCCGTGATCGAAGTCCACCTCGACGCGGTAGGTGATGGGAATGATGTCGTTGGGATTTTGCACGCCGAGATAATAGGTCTGGTTCGTGACAATATATGCCGGCGGATTGGTGTTCACCAGCGACCCGAATAGGCCCAGCAGCGCGGATCCATTGGTGGAACCGGCAAGCAATTTCACGTCGCCGGAGCCGGTGGTGGTCGGCGGATTGTTGGTGCTGAACCAGAGATTCACCGGCGCGGTGGCGAAGTCAATGATGTTGGTGGCGTAGCTGGCGTTGGTCGGCACGGTATAGGCATACCAGTCAATGGCACCGGCGGCCAGGGTGTTGGTCTGCGGGATGCCGCCGGTCGCATTGCTGACGGTCACCGTGGACGAGACCAGGTTGGTGTTGGCAAAAGTGAATTCCAACTGCCAGCCCAGCAGCACGGGGGTGTTGGTGCCGGTGGCACCGGCGCGGTTGTCCAGGATTTCCAACTGCCAAGGATTGCCGCTGGCCATGGTGCCGTAGGCGCGCTCGCCGACAAGGCCGCTGATGTCCTGCTCGGCCTGATAATACAGGTTCGCCGGCAGTTCCGTCAGCGCGAGGTCATCCAGCAGCGTGCTGGTGTCGAAGGTGATGGTCAACGTGCCGCCGGCGAAGGTCTCGCCGGGCGAAGCGGTGGCGGAGCCTTCCAGGAACAAGGCCGTATTGGTGTCCGTGGCGGTGAAGGTATAATTTTGCGGCTGCCAGTTGGCGTTCAAGGGATCCAAATTGCTGCCCTGCTGGAAGGTGAAATTATACTTCCGGCCCGGCACGGTGACCACGTTGGTATAGATTGTGCCATCGTCCATTTGCAATGAGTTGGTGCCCGAATTGGCCGGCGGGTTGGTGACAATTTCCACCTGGCCTAATAAGACAGTCCACCCGCCAATAAAACTGGCGGCCGGCGTGTTGGTTCCCGCCGGATAGGAATCAAAGTTCTCCACCAAGACCGGAGTTAAATTGGTCTGCGGCACGAACGGCGGCGGCGCGAACTTGATGGGCGTCGTCGTCAGGTTCGTGTCCTCGGTGAAGGCCAGATAGACAAAGTTCGTCGTCACGGTGCCGATGGAATAGGTCCAGGCCGTGCTGTTCGCGCCGCCGTTGTTCCAGTTCCCGAACTGGTCCATGACCACCGTGAGGTAGGTCGTATTGGTCGGAACCCCCGGCGGCGGGAAGCTGACGGTGAAGGTCAACGGCTGCGTGTTCTGCGCGCCGCCGCCGCCGCCAATCGGCGGGTTGTAGATGAAACCGGTGTTGGTGACCTGATATGGTGAGCCGAGGTAGAAATTGGTCGGATCGGTCCCATAATAGACCATCATCTGGTCGGGCACGGTGTAAAAATTGTAGGTGATCGGGATCGTGCCGTAGGACTTGCCGACGTTGAAGACATTGGTGGTGGGCAGCCCGTTGCCGTTGGCCGAGGCGTTGAAGACGTTGGTAGTGATGATGTTTGCTCCGCAGCCGTTGGTGCTCTGGCCACCCCGGTTTTCCATGAGTAGATAGCGGTTCCCTATGGGGTCAACCAGCGTGAAGACCAGGTCCGAGATGCGTGGATGATCCACGCGCAGGCCGACGCTGATGCCCTGGATCACGTCGGTGTTGGTCACATCCATATAAGCATAGTTCACCGCATCGTCCAACAGTGGCACTGCGCCGGTGGAATCATAGTCCAAGATGGTCACCGCCGAGGAGGTGTAGAGCCCCAGCGTCGCGCCGATTTCCACGGTGTGCGCCACGGAATCGGGATTGTAAATGCCGATGTAATAGGTGCCCGGCTCCAGCGGCGGCCCGATGGAAACGGAGTTGCTCAAACCCATAGTCAATGGGAGTAATGACGGCGGCAATGATACTGGAATTGACAATTGATTGGTTCCGTCATTATCCGTCAAGGTCGGGTTGGCGCCCAATTTTACCGCCAAAGTATCAAGAACTGCCGGCGTTGGCGTTGTTATATCAATCCCATACACCGTGAGATTGGTGTAGCCCACCGGCACGGTCACATAAGTGTAATACCAACTGTTGGACTGGACGGAGACCGTGACGACGCCCTTGGACGGATCCTGATACTTCTCGAGGAAGAGGCTGCCGCTGATGCTGCCGACAAAAGCGGGCGCGTCGTCCGCCGCATGCAAATTCCAGATGCCCTCGCCTTCCTGCCGGATATACTGGTTCAGGGAGCCGGGCCCGGCGGACGGCTGCGAACCGGGAATGTCGTTCCGGACGCTGTCGTCATAAATGTTGGTATAAATGCCGGGCGTATTGGGGGCAAAGTGAGACGCCAGATCCACCGCCCCGCTGCCGGCCGCCGCCGTGGAATGGCTCAACGCGACCGCCACGTCGCCGTAGTTTTGCATGGCCACCACATTGGTGACCACGACGCGCTGCAACGCGACCGGGTAGATGGCCAGACCAAGGGTGTTGGTGTAGCCGGGCAGGTTCCCGACGGGGTCCGGGATTTCCACCGGGAAAAACGTCACCGTCTCGTCGCCGTTGGGATTCAACTGGCTGAACGGAATGTTGCTGAACTCCGGCAGAAAGTCATATTCACACGCCATCTGATCCTCGGACTGCACGCCGATGTAATACACCTGCCCCGGCGTGGAATTGGAATCAACAATGAACTTCGAACCGCCCCGGTCCAACGCCGCGCCGTAGAAAACAGCGCCGCTGGACGCGCCGACCTGTGCATTGCTGATGCAGACGGAAATGACATTCGTGTCCAGGTTTGTCAGCGCCGCCGCGCCCGGCCCGCTCGCCACAAACAAATCAATGTTCGCCTCCGGCAGTGTGCTGTTGGCATCCGAACCGGCGAACACGCCCTGGCGCGGGATCGCCAGCGTATCCGGCAGAAACACGGCGAAGGCGGCGTTGGTGTAGGTCGAATCCGCGCCGGTGTTGGTGACGACATAGAAATGCCACTGGTTCGTCTGGCCGATGGTCAGCAGCGCGTTGGTAACATAGGGCGAACCGGCGGGAAACGGAATGGTGTTGGTGGACATCACCGGCGAGCTTGCCCCGACCGTCTGGTTCATCAGCGGCGCGTTGGTGCTGAGAACCACGGTGATGCGTTGGTCGCCGGTGGGATTGGACGCCGCACCCGTCGCCGTGACGGCAAAGCCGTTGGTGTTGGAACCGTTGCCGCTGGAAATGACGAGCGCATAATCCTGCGTGATGTTCGGCGCATAATTGCCGGCGGCGTCGTTGGTCTGCGTGGTGACGGCGTTTACATTCACGGCGGTGCCGGCGACAACGATGACGAAGTTGGTGCCGGAATTTTGGGGCAGGAAAACATTCTGCACATTGTTGATGTTGTCCAGCACCGCCGGGTTGGTGGCGTTCTGCGCGTTGTTGTAAAACCCGTCGGTCTCGATATCGTTGCCGAAATAGACATTCGTGCTGTCTGTATTGGTGACGATGAGGCTCAGGTTGTTGACGAGCTTGAGGGCAGCGGCGGGGTTGCCGGGCGGATCGGTCCAGGCCAGCGTGATGCGCAGCGGCAACGCCTGCGCGGCGGGCGTGAGGTGAATCGTGTAGGTCCGGGTGTCGCCCGTGGCCAGCGTATTGGTCGGGTTTTGATCCACGAAGAAGACCGAGTTGTTCGCCGTCGTAATAACGTTGGTAAGCGTGGCGGGAATGGAGTTGGGCAGGTTGACGAGGCCCCAGCCCTCGTAGTTGATGGTGTTGTTGACCTGGAGATTGTAGTAGCCGGTCGGCCGCGCGCCGTTAATGAGCATGGCCTTGAGCAGCGCGGGGCTGGGCACGGTGTGCAGCGTGTTGGTGAAGTAATCCTGCATCAGCGCCAGCACGCCGGAAACGTCCGCCGCCGCCATGCTGGTGCCGCTCTCGTAGCGATACCACGGCCCGAGCGAGTCGTTCAGGTTGCTCAACACCATGAAATAGTTGCCCATGTCGTTGGTCGTGACCAGGGTCACCAGCACATCGTAGGTCACCGGCACATTCGTGGGATTGCCAACGCTGAAATAGAATTGGCCGTTGTTGTTAAAAATTTGCGTGAGATAGGCGACGCCGGTGTCCGCCGGGATGTTCAGGGTGTTGTTGACGGTGGAAAAATCGCTGTTCCCCGCATCGGGAGTAGTGTTGGTCACTGAAACATAAACCGGCATGTTCGCCACATTGGCCGGATCCTCGGGCAGAACCTGGATGGTGATGCTGATGACATTGCTCAACGCGGTGAAACCAAATTCGTTGAGGTCGTAAGAATTCACCGCCGGACTGGCGCCCACCGTGTCCGGACCGATGCCGCCAAACAGTGAGGAGTAGTATTGGTGATAATAATTGGTCGGGTTGTAATACGTCGTCGTATCCCAGTTCGTCGAGCGCGTCGAGACGACGAACGTCCCCGGCGCAACCACGTCCGGCTTGAACCGCCCGTAGGCGCCTTCCGTCCCGATGCCCACATTGCCGCGCGCCGAAAAGCCCGCCACTTCCGTGCCCGAAGACGTCTGGCCATACCAAGGCTCGACGGGATTCGTGGTTCCGAACGGAATGTAGGTGTTCGTGATGTCGCGATACTGCTCCAGCGCGCCGACGGTGATGACGTTCTTGGCCGTGGCGGGCGACGAGATGGTGTCCGGATTGCCACCGCCGCCGTCGTCATCGCCGCCGCCGCCGTTGCCCGCCGCGAAGACGAACAGCACCGGCTGCGGCCCCGTCACTTCCGGCAGCGCGTCGCGCACGGCCGCATCGTAGCTTGCCGCCGCGAGGTCGTATTGGTTGTCGCCCTCGTTCACCCAGCTGTTGTTGGAAATCAGCGCGTTCGTCGCCGCCGGCGCCTCCTGCAAATACCAGTCGGGATACTGGACGTAGAACGGAAAAACATCGGTCGTCGCGCCCAGCTTATGAATTGCCGCGCCAGGCAGGAAGAAATTGGTTGAGCCGACGGTGAAGGAACTATCGTCCTGGCCACCCACGCCCTGCCGGCCGAGGATGGCTTCGTCCGCACTATATCCGCTGATGCCGCCGACAGAAAACAGCGTCGCCGCCGGTGCCATGCCGCGAAACTGCCCGTTGGTCGGCGGCATGATTGAGCCTTCGGCATTCGTCACGGTCAGGGACTCCGCGCCGCTGCCGGCGATTTGTCCCGCGACGAACGTCCCGTGGCCGTCCGGGTCAAAGCCGCTGCCCGCCGAGTCCACAAACACGCGCCCCGTCAGGTCGGGCTGGTTCGTATCAATGCCCGTATCATTCACCTCCACCAGCACGTTCGTGCCGGTCAGGTTTAGATAGTTCGTCTGCGCGACGGACGTCAGCGCCACGCCCAGGGTCTGCCGCGAAAGGTCATTCGCAGAAACGCGCCGGTGCGCCGGCTCCACAATTTGCACGCCGGGCAGTTGCGCCAGCGCAATCCAGTTCGCCGGTGGCTGCACATGAAGCACCGGGCCGAACGGCGAGCGGTCGGCGCCCACGATTTCGCCGCCGAGCTTTTGAATCTGCGCCTCCGTCGCCGCCGCGTTGCCGCTGAACAGCCCGAGCGTCAGGTAGGTATTATCCGGCAGCGGCTTCTGGTTTACCGCCAGGCCGAGCAGCGACGACTGCACCTTGTAATAGGGATCATACGGCAGCACCGCCTGCACGAGCGGGTTGCCGGCCAACGCCCCCGCGCCCGCCGCGTCCAGTTGCACGAGATACGCGTTGTTCGGGATGTAGGAAACAATTTGTCCGCCCGCCGCCGCCAGCGCCGCGCGGAACGCCGCGCTGATGACGCCGCGCGCCTGCACAATGAACGCACCGGGGTCGCCCGCCGCGCGCAGGTGCGCCGGGATTTTCAAATTCATTTTCGCGTCCGTCTCGATCAGCGCGTTGTCCAGGAGGATGGCGTGACGGTCGGACGCAAGCTGGCCGATGGTTTTGGCCGTGTTGGCGAGGCGGAACGCGAACCGGTTGGTCTTCGCGGAAATATTGTTGGTGGCGACGGTGGCAAGGCACTTGGGGAGGGCGTTCGCCGGCGGCGGCATCAGCGCGGCGACGGACACAGCGGGCGCGGCGGCAGCGATGGATTTTTTCACCGCCGGCGACGGCCGGTGGCCGGATGGCCACAACAGCCACGCGCCCGCCACGGCGAGCACGCACAACACAATCCAATAACGACTTTTCATAACTTTTTCAAAATTTGGGAACCGGTGGTTAGAATCTAACCCACCCGGCTTCCGTCCGCTAACTTACATTCACATTCTCGGCCATTCCCCTGCACCACCATTGTTTCTTCATTCATCATTCTGCCTTCAACCTTCGCTCATTTCGGCGGCAACGGCACGTAACTCTCAACCACCACGCGCGGCGCCTTGGTGGTGGCGTTGTCCACGCGGATGACCGCGCGCGCGGCGCTCTCCGCCGTGATCTGGTAATTCGTCACCAGCCCGAAAGGATTCATTCCACTGGGCAACAGGGACGAGCTGGTCACCACCGAGTTCGGCGCGGGCCGCAGCGTCTGGCCGTAGCAATAAACCACATAGCGCGGCGTGCTGCTCAAGCGCAGCAGGCCCAGCGTCTGCTGCGGCAGCCATTCGTAAAGCTCATCGCTGATGCCTGATTGCTGCTGCGCGGGGTCGCTCCAATTCAGGAACGGCGACTGCTCGGTGAGCGCCGGCGTGCGCAGAATATCGCCAATGTGAGTGAACGCCCCCAGCGGGAACAAGCTGGCGTTCGCGCGCGTGGCGTTGATGCCCTGCGTGCCGTTCACCAGCAGGGCAACGGCGGAATTGACGCTGTCCGGCCCGGCGGGCGGGATGTTGGTATAGCCGCCACTAATACTATTGGTCACCACGAGGCCGCTGAACACCGCCGACCACGCGGCGAGATGCACCTGGTTGACCGACAGCGTGCCGTGCGTGGCGTTGCCGTTCGGCGCGGTGCTGAACAGGTCAAACAGTCCGGCGTCCTGCACCGGCGCGGCGTTGGTGGCGTCAAAAATATTTTGATCGCCGGTCCACTGTTGCCAAGGCAGATAGTTGTTGTTAGCCGTGATGTCGCTGGCCTTGAGATAGACCGTCTGCCACGGCGTGCCGCGATGGACGCGCCCGAGCCAGCCGACGGTGGGAAACTTGTAGTTCGGAAAATCCCAGTTGTCCGACTGCGCCACCGACGGATCCTTGATCTCCAGATTATATTTGTTGGTGAGGATAAAACCAGAAACCACGTTGTTCTTGTATTTTGGATTGCCACCCCACGGCATAAAGTTGTCATTTAGCTGCTGGCCCATGAGACTGGTCAGGGGCGTCAAAGTTTGACCGGGGTTATAGGAGTTCAAACCCGGCTGGGGGAACAAGCCAGTCGTCGGCATGGGCACCGTCGAGACAAGGTCGCTGGCCAGATAATGCACCAGCGGGTCGTTGGCCTGCCACAAAAGATACTGCACCACATTGCGGGTCGGCGTAAAAGGCGCCTGCACGCTTAAGGGCAGATTGAAGCCCGCCTTAAAAAATGCGGTGAAATTGGCCGCCTGGCTGCCGGCGGTGGTTCCCAGCGCACGCGCTTCGGGATCAGCCTTCCAAGTGCCACCACCATCGGGCGTCGGAACATACAAATTCTTTGCAGCCGAAATCTGATTCAAGATGCCCCATGTCACCCCGTTCGGCGCCGAACTGCCGTTGGGATAGTTGGTGCTCCAGACGCCACCACCAGTCGTCAAATTTACGCCGCTAGCGCCGTCGGCGTCGGCCAAGTTCGAATTCACATTGAAGCCGCCGTCCGGCCCGGCGAAGCTGGCATAATCAATGACCCGGGTTCCGCCACTGTCAACCGCCAGCATGAACACCTGCAGCCGGTTCGTCAGCACCACGCCGAACTGCGGGAAGTGAAATCCGTTCGCCGTGTTGGTCTCATAAATCGCCGACGGCGCAAGATAACCAAAATAATTGGTGTTCATAAAACAGGGTGCAACCAAACCGTTCACCAGGTTCGCGGCGGTGGCAGAAGGCGAACGATAGGCGGAAATGGGCATCGTCGGCCCAACATAACTGGCCACCATGAAAGAGTTGGTGTTAGGACTGCCACCGGCCAGGCCCGTGCCCGAGCCCGTCCAGTTGGTGACGGCATACACGGCGTTGTTGGTAAAATAATTTGGAACCGGAGTGCCCGGATGCGCGTAGAAGTTGGGGTCGTCATTGGTGATGGACAGCGAGGCGTTTTCGTTCACGCCCACCCAGATGATGCCGGAATAGTTGGAGATGTAGGAGTTCCAGAACTCGATGCCGATGGAGCTGTTCAGGCCCATCGTATACATCTGGTTGGTGCCGGTCATCTGCACCGCCGAATTATTCGTCGTGCGCGTCAATTGCAGCCGCCGCGTGATGGCGAGCGTGTTCGCCATCGCAAACTCGTTGAAATTCGGATAGCCCTTTTTCGCGCCGACAATCCACGGCACACCGTAGATGTTGATGTAGTTCGGCACGCCGGTGGCCATCGAACTTACGATGTCCGGCAGGCTGAAAGGCGGATACAAAGGATTGGCCGGATCCGTATTAAAGGTGGCCGTGTTCACATTGGTGACCTGATTGTAGCCGATGATGAACACGTCCTGATTGGTGCCGTCCAAGATCTGCGTGAAGACCGGCCGGAAGACGGAGGGATAATCCCGGCCCAGCGCGGCAGTCTGGTTGGTGGTGGCGTCATACATATTGGCCGCGAGCTGGAGGATGCGGTTGACGGCGGGCGAATAAACCATCTGGCCGTTGATATAGACCGGGATGCTGGCGACGCCAAAGGCACCGGTGACCGACGCGCCAAACGTGTTGGTGAAGGCCCCAAAATTCGCCGACGCCCAGTTGGCGGTGTAATAGCGCAGCATCCGGTCGGCAGCGGCGTTGAA
>Ga0302201_10002812_pt1 | contig 13351 bp, 8 predicted proteins | sample II_Bog_N3_2_FD_194586 | JGI IMG/M metagenome (GOLD analysis project Ga0302201, IMG submission 194586) | Peat permafrost microbial communities from Stordalen Mire near Abisko, Sweden - II_Bog_N3_2 | ecosystem: Environmental > Terrestrial > Soil > Wetlands > Peat | place: Sweden: Abisko, Stordalen...
CAGGTGTCCTGAGACATCCTGGAGCAAGGCGACAAACCCGTCACCAGTCGTAGGGATACCGGCCAGCACCAGCACATCCGATGCGGCATTCCCCGCTTGTGCCGCTGTGGCCTTCAGCTCAAACTGACCATGTCCCAGGTACTCCGTCCCTCCATTAAGGACCGGCATCTTGGTATCCGTTCCAGTGATGCTGTTGTAGGAGAAGTTGGCAAAGAAGTGCCCATCTCCTGTCCCATCAAGCACCACCGCCGTGGTTGCGGGTTGGATGCTACCGTTGTAGTAATAAACCTGTTGGGTGTAGGCCAGACCCATGATCGGTTGACCCGCATGGGGACTGCCTATGGGATAGACAGCACCATTAAAATCTCCGGTCACCAGATTGGTGATGGCTCCACCGCTGGCCAGGAAGCCCTGATTGACAAGATTTGGCAGGGTTGAGTGAAGGGAGGAATCGATGAAATTTCCCCCTGTCGTGGAAGTGGCCTCCGTCCCCCAGATGCTGACACCTGTGGTGGGGTCGTTTCCGGGATTCATAAAAACGCTGATCCCGGTGTTGTTGTTTGGTAGCGACGAGGCGACGGCAATATCCAGAATCGGGGTGCCATCGGGATAGGTTGCTCCATTAAAATCCCCAACGGTGATGGCTGAGGTGCTGGTGTCCAGTGAGTTCAATCCGGGAACAGCCAGATAGAGCACCGGGGAAGCGTTGGTAATCCCCGCAGCCGACCCAAAAACGATGCCCAGCTGATCGGGTGAGTTGGTCATGAACACCTCATCGGCGTACCCATCGTTGTTGAAATCAATCAACTTCGGCGTTCCAATGTCACCTGCGGCGCGGTAGGTCGTGACGACGGCAACCGCGCTCGCAAATCCCCCTGCGTCGGTCGGCGTCAGAGTCCCGGTTGAAATGCTGGCTCCGGGTCCGGCATTTCCGAGAGCGTTGCCTCCATTCCCCAAGTCGAAATTGATGTTTCCATTCATGGAAAATTGCCCGAGCGAAAGCGTGCCTGCGGCACCACCCGCGCCAAGGAAACCCTCCCCGCCGCTTCCTGTCTTGATCTGGACGAGACCTTCTACCGAACCCGAACCGACGTCCGAAAGATTCGTGATGGAACCACCGTTACCTCCCTTGCTTCCATCGCCGCCGTTACCAGCCTGAATGCGCAACCCTCCGCTATCGCCGTCAAGTGCCACATTGCTGATGCTGCCCCCATTGGCCCCGATGCCACCATCGCCTGCAACGATCCCATTGATCGTGAAGGGTACTGGGCTGGCACCTGTGGTGGTGCTCGCGGTGGCGCTGTTAATCGCGGAGATTCCGATAATATTGCCACCTGCCACTCCCACTCCCGGGGTGTATGGCTTGAGGGTGCCCCCCTCCTGCAGATCACCTGCCACATGGTTGGGATTGGTGGTTGTGGTTGAATAGTATCCGAAGCTGAAGCTGTTTCCACCGGCAGCGGTTCCCGTCTTGACGGCACCAATGTAGGGAGTGACACCGGAAACCTGATAATACGGGGTACCGATACCATTGAAAGCTGCTACTTGGGCGGCGGTTCCCGCCGTGTCAATCACGATGCCATCCCCAGCCGCACCATCACCAATACCCCCTCCGGCATAGATGTTGCCATTGATGGAGTAGTTACTTGGCGCAAGATGGGTCAGGTAATTGTCCCCCGCAGGCACATCGGCTGCTGTCAGAGAACGGAGGGTGATCGCGTCGATCGTGGAGTTCAGCAATAAGAGGCCATCATGCCCGGTAGGATTACTCCCATCGGAATTCGAGAGAGTCCCATTCGCCTGCAGGTTTGTCACGATGTCGCCATTAATATTGACGAAGGAAGTCAGTTTCAGGCCGTTGCCCGCGGAAATACCGGTGATGTCATTGTAATCGAACTTATTACTCCCGTTGACATCAGTTGTATAAATCAATGCCTCACCCTGAGTGACGGCCATGAGATAGACTCCGTTCGCCTTGAGTCCGTGACCCGCCGTCAGGAGTTGGGGGGTCCCGAGGGTGACATCGATGTAAGTGATGCCTGCCAACCCCGCTGGAGCGATGCGGGATTCAAGGGATTCTAGGAATGATCTCGCCGGTCTGGTCATTTTGGGGAAAGAAGGAGTGTTCTTTTTCACGAGGGGGGGAGTCGTTTTGAGGTTCATGGCGCTGGGCTAAACGGCAAGGGGAACGGTGGGCAGATAGAGACCATAGCCCGAGGTTTGGCTGGAGTCCGTGGTGAGGAACGCGGTTGGTGTAAAATTACGCGCCTGGGTCAGCGTCAGCGCCGCGATGAGTCCATCGAGCGGATCCGTTGTGCCGAGCGTCCAGGCAGATGAACCCGAACCGGAAGGCGTCAAGAAACCGGTTGTTGTCTGGAAGTAGTCCGCTCCTCCTGTCGTCGGACTGCCAGCCTTGCCGCCGACAAGATTAGCCGAGTAGAAATTGCTGTAGGATCCGTCAAGGTTCGTGGTCAACGCCGTGGAGCCTCCGAGATAAAGGGCATCGACCTTGTTCACGAGTTGCGGCGAGGCCGCGCGTCCGGCAACGATCGTTGAAATTGCCTGAGCGGTGATGTTGGTGACATTGCCGGCCAGGCCGGATGTCTTGGCAGGAAGTGCCCCGGCGTTGCCATTCACGCCACCTATTCCGGCGAAAATACCGCCCATCGCGCTCCCATCGGTTGCAAAGCCATAATTTTCACCGGTCCGAATACCGATGTCTCCGGCCACATTGACATTGGTCACACTTCCTCCAAGGGCCGCCTTCACTGTCGCGCTGCCACCGACCGAACTGGTGATGTTCCCGCCGTTACCAGCTGCGATGGCATTGACAATGACGCTCGCCGAAGACGATATCTTGTTCACACTTCCTCCAAGTCCTGCGGCAGCCGTGCCGCTCCCGCCGTCTCCGGCCTGGACTGAAAATGCCTGTTCTCCTCCATAGATGCTGAGTCCAGTGAAGGATCCTCCTGCACCGGCCTTGCCGCCAGTTCCACCGGATCCTGCGAGGAAGATGGCGGCATCAGCCGCTGTGGTGTCCGTACTCGTGTAACCCGAAGCATTGGTTACATTGCCGCCACGACCGGCCAGTGTCGTGGAGGAGATGGCATCGCCACCGGATCCTGCAATCACGGAAAGAGTTCCTGTGGATCCCAGCGTTCCCGCTGCTCCGGTGAAGGCCACCTGGGAGATATCTCCTCCGTTGCCGCCGATAGATCCGGCCCCTGCCTGGAAAGCAATACTACCGAGCGCCAAGGCGCTTGCATTGAAAATCGAGCCGCCTGCAGCTCCCGTGGATGGCGTCGTCCCGAGAGCGGCTGCACCAGCATCACCAGCCTGGATGGTGACGGAGGATTGCAGCGATTTCGCGATGATGCCCTGTGCTATTGTCGAGGAACCAATAGATCCACCTGCGCCGATCTTGCCTTTGTTGCCTTCAGAGCTTCCACCCGTGCCTGCGACAAGGTTCACGGCATCCTGCACCTGAAGATTAGCATTGGTGATGGCCCCTCCTGCTCCAGCGGTGCCGGTCCCGCTGCTGTCGCCACCGAAACCGGCTATGAGCGTCGCGGTCTGGGTATTCCCCCCCGCGTCGGGCACCAGTGCACTGAAGGCAATCCCTGAGAGCGAACCTCCCTTTCCACCGCTCCCCGTAGCGCCCAACACACTTCCCCCATCACCGGCAGTAGCAGCCAGTGAAGCCATTGCTGTATGGCCCTCCGAGGAATCGTTTTTGATGAAGTAATTGAACGATTGCATCGATCCGCCCGCTCCGCCGCCTTTGAAGCCATCCCCTCCGTTGCCAGCCTGTGGGCTCAGGCTGACATAGGACCCAGTACCGGAATCAAAGATCGTTGTGGAGTTAATACTGCCTCCAGCCCCGCCGATGCCACCCGTGGTTCCGTTGCCAAGGGAGTCGCCTCCTGTACCAGCAGTAAGGGATAGGGTAGTCAGCGTCGAGTTGGGAGCTGAAATTCCAGAGATCGTGCCTCCTGCGCCACCGTTGCCGGTAAAGGAAGAGCCGCCCGATCCTGAGTTCACGATCAGACTTTGAAGATATTCGTCCGCAAACCACCCGAAATTGAGATTGCTCACAGAACCTCCGGCACCACCGCCGGATTGGGTATTGGAACCGTTGCCCCCCTGGAAAATAAACGACTCTCCTGTGAGTGGCCCGAATTGGCTGGGAAGTGTCACGCCACTGGTATTGATCACGGATCCCCCCACCGCACCAGTTCCCAAAACGGGAGTTCCTGCGTTTCCGGCGGAAGCATCACCTCCAGCCACATAGACCGTAGAAGGGGGCGTCGTTAGGGGATCACCATAGACATCATCCTGAATGTTGAATGTGGTCACTGATCCCCCGGATCCGGCTTTTTTCCCGGCAGTAAAGAGAGTTCCACCATCACCACCGAGAACCTGAATATCAAAGGCACCCGGTGCGGAAAGCGGGGTGGCGGTGAGGAGGGTTGTATTTGTCACAGCTCCACCGTTGCCGGCAGTCGCTCCAGCGCCGCCATCACCCCCTTGCACCGTCACATCACTTTGCAGCAAGTTGGTCGAGGCCACGATGGCCTTACCACTGTATTCGTATCCTACCCAGACTTTGCTTACTGCGCCGCCACTTCCGCCAGCCCCGGCACTACCGGAAATCGCATCCCCTCCGACTCCCCCAGCAATCAAAATCAGGTCGTTATTGCTGCTGTCAGCCACCCCCTTTATCACGACTTGGGAGACGGCACCACCTGCACCCCCATTGATGGAGGAACCAAGACCAGCACCACCATTACCACCCTGAATCGTCATTCCAGTAGCATCTGACGTAAGTGTCACATTCGCGATGCTCCCACCGGCGGCTCCCGCACCACCTGCACCGGCATAAAGTCCCGTTGAATTCCCCACCGTGATGTTGGAGAGACTTCCGCCGGTAAGTTTCGCGGCAGGAAGAAGCCCATTCCCCTGCGAGCTGTCGCTGCTGAACTGGGTGAGATCACCGAATCCCACGCCTGCATAGCCTCCGAAAGTATAATACGTATTGGCGGCGGTCAGTCCGCTCTGCACAGTCCCATAGACAATACCGGCGCTGACGTTCGAAATGGACCCTCCGGCGATGATGCTGCCAGAGATAGGATTCGAACCGGCAGGCCCATCCCCTGCACTAGAGGAGCCAACATTCCCACTCATAGTAATGGAGCCGATGCTCTGCTTGTTGGAGATCAGGTTATCTGCGGAGATGGTCCACGTGGCTGGATTGGAAAGCGTCTTGGCGATCAGATTGTCTACGATATCGCCGTTCACATTCAGGCCGGTAGAGAGCGCAATCTTGGCCCCCGAACTCAGCGAGATTCCGGAGATTTCGTTGGCCTGGGGAACACCATCGTGGTTGTAGTCGGTGAAAAAAACCTCCGCCGCACCTCCCGCCACACTGATGGAACTGCCGAACCCACCGGAAGAACCCGGGGTGTAGATCAGGAGCGTGTCGCCACTCTTCAGCGGAATGAAGTAATTATCCGAAGTGAAGCCCGTAAGGGTGCCAGTGCCCGGCTGAATCGCAACAGCGGATGCTTTCCCAAAGAGTGTAGATACTGGGTGTGCCGGCGCATTGTTGCTTGCGTCTCCATACTGATAGGTATTATGGCTACCGGCAGGGACAGGATAGGCGGTGCTGCCAGCAGAAACAGGGCCCGCATAAATGACGGCAGGCGCAATGCGGGGTTCGAGCGATTCGAGAAACAACCGGGGAAGAGACATTGGGGGAGAAAGGGGTAGTTAATTATCTGCGAAGCATACCGTAGCCAGTTTTATCGCGCGCGCATCTTTTTTTTTCACCACATCAACTGATTTTGAAGAGCAGACACTTTTTCTTAAGGCGGTCGATTGCGGGCGGACAAGCTGGTCAGCAGGAACGCACCACATCTTTTCCCGAGCTAAGGTCATGTCTCTCACACAGAGTGTCATCAGAGTCATCATTGATTGCCGTATCACAAAAAAACGACCCTCTCCTGAAGGCACCAACCCAACAAAACAAAGAGATCCAAAATCAGCATTATTAATGAGTTAGGAAAAATCGTGTTGCCCGAAATGATGGAGATACCGATTGACAGGAAAGCATCCTTGACCTACTACCGCTGGTGACAGTCCATCCACAAACCACAAACCAAATGAATAAAACCCTTACACTCCTCGCAGTTGTTTTGGCTACCGCAGCGACCTCGTTCGCAGGCGTGGCTGATTCCAAGAAAGTCGTTGTTGCACCGGTTCAGACCGATCTGTTCCGTGCCGGCGAAGTACAAGTTGACGCTTTTGTTGCTGGCGCAGCCGGCAAGTTCAGCGGCAAGAACTACAATGGCGTTGGCGGCGGTCTCGGCGTGAACTACTTCTTCACCCGTTACTTCGGCATCGGCGTTGATGACACCCTCGGTGGCCTCAACCACAACGGCAGCACCTACGACAACCTTCAGGGTAACCTGATCGCCCGTCTGCCCATCGAAAGCTGGCACCTCGCTCCTTACGCCATCGCTGGTGGTGGAGCAACGTGGGGCGCACACAATGCACAGGGCAACGGCAACGTTGGCGTTGGTGTTGAGTACCGCTTTACCCGCACCGTCGGTCTCTTCGTTGATTCCCGTTACATCTATGGTAACCAGGGTCTCAGCGAAACTCTCAGCCGCGCTGGTGTTCGTTTCGCTTTCTAAGAACTCTTAGTTAAAGATTAATTTGCAGAGGCCCCGGAGGAAACTCCGGGGCCTTTTGTATGCCGGTCATCCCTGACCAGGCATCCTTTGGATTCCGTGTTTTCATCCCCTTCGTTGACGCCTCCCGGGAGAAACAGTAGGGTACTCAGTCCAACTCGCTTTCGTCATGACCTCTTCCACATCACCCAGCACTTCCCGACGCGTCGTCGTGGGAATGAGCGGCGGCGTTGACTCCAGTGTCGCTGCCTGGCTGCTCAAGGAGCAGGGATGGGAGGTCATCGGGGTCACCATGAAGCTCTGGCCTCAGGATTGCATGACGCGCGCAGAGGACAAATGTTGCGGCCCGCAGGCCATCGCTGACGCACGCAGTGTTGCCCATACTCTGGGCGTCCCCCATTTTGTCATCGATGAGGCCGTACCCTTCGAGCGACTGGTGATTGATTACTTCGCGGATGAATACCGCGCCGGACGCACGCCAAACCCCTGCGTCATGTGCAACGAGAAACTGAAATTTGGCAACCTCTGGGACAAGGCCACCGCCCTTGGCGCTCACTTCATCGCCACCGGTCATTACGCTTCGGTCGAGCATTCCGATCACCAGCCACCCATCCTGCGCAAGGGACTTGATTCAAAAAAAGATCAGTCCTACTTCCTCTTCAGCCTGCGCGGAGAACAACTCGGACGCGCCCTCTTCCCTCTTGGATCCCTGACCAAGGAAGAGATCCGTGGGATTGCCCGCAAACTCGGCCTCAAGGTCGCCGACAAGGAGGACAGCCAGGAGATCTGCTTTGTGCCAGGGAAGGACTACAAGGCGTTTCTCAAGGATCGGGGCGAAACCTTCCAGCCGGGTGGCTTCTACGACCTCAAGGGAAACTTCCTCGGCCCTCATGAAGGCATCGAACTCTTCACCATCGGCCAGCGCAAGGGTCTTCCCGGAGGCGCGGGCACTCCTCGCTATGTCATCGATATCGATGCGGCTTCAGGTCGCGTCATCCTCGGCGGTGAGGAAGACCTGCTCTGCGAGGAGTTCACCGTCAGCCGTGCAAACTGGCACATCAGCCCCCCATCGCTCCCCTTGAAAATCAGCGTCAAGATTCGCCATGGACACACGGGTGAAGCGGCCGAAGTGGTTGCCGGCCCCGACGACACAGCAATTGTCCGTCCTCTTGAACCCCTTAGGGCAGTCACGCCAGGCCAAGCCGCCGTCTTCTACGACGGAGATCGCGTCATTGGAGGCGGCTGGATCGCCCGGCGCACGATCCTGCCCGCTGCGGCTTCGAAAACCGAGACTGCACAGGAAACCGCTGTAGCATGAATAAAAACCCAGTGGCAAAGGTGGCGACACCGGGCAAGAAGACTCCCGCCCGACGCACGACTACCAGCACCCACTTCGATGCGATCGAGGAGGTCATCGAGGAAATCCGCCGGGGAAAAATGGTGATTGTCACCGACGACGAAGATCGGGAAAACGAAGGAGACCTTGTCATGGCCGCTTCCAAGGTGACAGCGCAGGCTGTCAATTTCATGGCCCATCATGCGCGCGGACTCATCTGCGTGCCGATCACGGAAGCACGCGCCGCCAAACTCGGCCTCCAGCGCATGGTCGCCCATAACCGGGATTTACACTCAACCGACTTCACGGTCTCCGTCGATGCTTCCATCGGTACCACTACCGGAATCAGCGCACGCGATCGCGCCACAACCGTGAAGGTGCTCAGCGACCCAGAAGCGGAACCGAAGAACCTCAATCAGCCCGGACATATCTTTCCCCTGCAAGCAGCGCCGGGCGGAGTCCTTCGCCGTGCTGGGCACACAGAGGCCTCCGTCGATCTTGCCCGCCTTGCTGGACTCGATCCTTCTGGCGTGATCTGTGAGATCTTGAATGAGGATGGCTCGATGGCCCGTCTTCCCGACCTGCTGAAATTCAAAAAAAAGCACGGCCTGAAAATCTGCTCCATCCGCGACTTGATCGCCTACCGACGCGCCAGCGAAAAGCTTGTCCAGCGAGAGCAGGAGATCTCCATGCCGACTGATTTCGGGGATTTTCGCCTCTTCCTCTACCGATCGGAAATCGACAACAACCACCATCTGGCTCTTGTCAAAGGTCCCATTGATCCCAAGAAGCCGGCTCTCGTTCGCGTCCATAGCGAATGTCTTACCGGGGATGTCTTCGGCTCCCGTCGGTGCGATTGCGGCAGCCAGTTGCACACCGCCCTGAGTCAGATCGCGGAAAGCGGGCATGGCGTCCTTGTCTACATGCGTCAGGAAGGTCGCGGAATCGGCCTCGCTGCCAAGATACACGCCTACAAACTTCAAGAGGAGGGCATGGACACCGTTCAGGCCAACGAACATCTCGGCTACCCTCCCGATCTCCGTGAATATGGTACCGGGGCGCAGATTCTGGCCGACCTCGGCGTAAAGAAAATCCGCCTCCTTACCAACAATCCCCGCAAGGTCGTGGGTCTGGATGGCTACGGGATGGAAATCGTCGAACGCGTTCCCATCCGCTCCATCTCCAATCCGCACAACGCCGATTATCTTTCCACCAAGAAAAAGAAATTGGGGCATTTGCTATAACCGCTGAAGGCAAACAGTCGAAGGTCGACAGCTTTCTGAGGTCTTTGACTGAGTCTCTGGCCTTGGATCCTTTGCCCTCGACCTTCCGCTCTCGACTCGGCCTTAACCATCTTTTAGTCTATTCCTTTCAGCCCAATGCTCAAGCACCTCCCAACCCGTCCTCGCGTCTCCGTACAAGGCATCGGTCGCATTGCGATTGTCGCCAGCCGCTACAATACAGAACTCGTCGAAGCGATGGTAGCCAAGGCTCAGGAGGAAATCATGAGCACCGATCCTCAGGCAAAAATCGAGGTGGTGCACGCCCCCGGTTCCTTTGAGATCCCCTTCCTCGCCCAACTGATCATTCAGCGTCACAAGCCTGACGCCGTGATCTGCCTTGGGGTGATCCTCCGTGGCGCGACCGGCCATGCCGATCTCATCGCCGCCTCCGTCAGCGACACCCTCTGCCAGCTCTCCGTGACAACCGGAACTCCAGTGATCCATGGTGTTCTCCTGCTTGATAATGAAGAACAGGCCAAGGAACGCTGCCTTGGCGATGAATACAATCGGGGTACCGAGGCTGCACGCGCCGCGCTCGAAGTCCTTCGTGAGGCAAGAGGCATCATCACACGCTGATTTATTATGGGAGTCCGACGCGAAGGCCGTGAGGCCGCCATCCAGTTTCTTTATCAGCGCGATCTCGGCGGCGGTGCCGGAGTCTCCGATTTGGAGGATTTCTACGCTTTCCGGGGACTTAGTCCCGCAGCCCGTCGATTCTGTGAGGGGCTCGTGCGAGGCCTGCTTGATCACACTGTGGCAGTAGACGATGCCCTGCGCACCCACAGTCAGAATTACGAACTCGACCGCCTCTCGGCTGTTGATCGGAATATCCTCCGTCTTGCCATTCACGAGATGCTCTTCTGCCCCGAGATTCCCCCGGTTGTCTCCATCAACGAAGCCATCGACATCGCCAAAAAATACAGCACGGAGGAATCGGGACGATTCGTCAACGGGGTCCTGGACCGCATCAAGGCGACGTTGAAGCGACCAGACCGAACCTCAGCCAAAGCAGCCGAGTTGGCATCCGACACCACGGAAGATGAGTAGTTGGCTCAAGGGCGTTCTGGGACGCATTACCGGGACACACGAGGCGGTCGATTGGGAAGAAGTGGAAGCGGCGCTCTGGCAGTCCGATCTTGGCGCACCCACCGCCACCGCAATCTTGGAATCCCTGCGTTCAAAAGGTCTCGCCCTCCATGCGGATAATGTCCTCGCTGCCGCCCGCGACGAGGCAGCCAAACATCTTCCAGAAAAAGGCGCTGATCTCACCCCTTCCCACGAGGGCCCTGTCGTCATCCTCATGGTTGGCGTCAACGGAACCGGGAAGACCACCAGCAGCGCCAAGCTCGCAGCCCTCCTGAAATCACGCGGCCAAAGCGTTCTTCTCTGCGCTGCTGACACCTTCCGCGCCGCCGCCGTGGAACAACTCAAAGCCTGGGGTGAGCGCCTCGATGTCGAGGTCGTCAGCAGTACCTATGGATCCGATCCAGCAGCCCTCTGCCATGACGCGCTCTCCAAGGCGCGCCGCCTCAAATCCGACTTCCTCATCTGCGACACCGCGGGACGCCTCCACACCAAGGAGAACCTCATGCAGGAACTCTCCAAAGTGAAGCGTTCCCTCGCCAAGATTGATCCCACCGCTCCGCACGAAATCCTGCTCGTTGTGGACACCACGACCGGGAGCAACGCCGTTGTGCAGGCCCAGGAATTCCATGCAGCCACCGGACTCACCGGGCTGATCCTCACCAAACTCGATGGCTCGGGGAAAGGTGGCGTCGCCGTTGCCGTTGCTCGAGAAACAGGCATCCTGCCACGTTTTGTCGGAAGTGGAGAACAGTCAGGCGATATCGCCCTCTTTGACCGTTCGACTTTCCTGGAACGGATGCTTTAGGTTTCTCTCTGAAAAGATCGGATCACCCTCTCCTTCGGGGAAGGGATGCTCACTCCACGGGGCCGTCTCCCTCCGGAGCGCAAACAGAGGGAATCATCGAAGAGTTTAGTGCTTGTCGCTTCGGAACGGCGCTGCGGGTAACCCGGCTCCATTGATGAGATTGCACCCCTCGGGATAATTAGCCCAAGCGTAGCGTACCGTCACGGGTGAGGTAACGGCGGAATTCTTCACGATCACGGCATCGCCGGAGATGGTCGCCTCCGCAGGCAGATAGTTGCCGTCGATACCGGCAATTTCGAAAGTCTTGAGCGGGCCGTCTTTCGCCGTCAGTCCATCGGCATGCGTAAATTTCACCCGAATCGTACTGCCATCGATGGTCGCGGACTCAAACTGCGGACCCGAAAACTCGATCTTGCGGTCGTAGTTCTTGGCGAGAGCAATGCGCGACAGACGGTCTCCGACGGCCTGTTTGTTCTTGGGATGGACGTTCTTGGGATCACCGATGTCGATCGTCACCGCCATCGCAGTGCCTGGGATCTTCAGCGCCTCGGCCTGCCATTCGCGCACTTGCGGGCTGTTACTCGGGTTCTGCAATGCCGCAAGCTGGCAGAAATAAAACGGCAGATCACTCCCCCAAAGCTTCCTCCAATCACTGATCAGCGTCGCGGTGAAAATCGGAAAAAGTGGTTTCGGATCGGTGATGGATTCCCCTTGATACCAGATCACGCCTCGGATCGCGTAGGGCACGATCGGCGCGATGAGGCTGTTATAGAGCACGGTGGGATTATGTTGATTGGTTACCGGATTATTTCCCGGCTTGCCGGGTGGCTTTTTATGGGCGGCCTTCGCGGCGTTGACGGCCTTCTGCCAGTCGGCGAGCTGCTGGGCCGTGGGCGGGACGAAACTCTTCACCTGCGCGTCGAACTGGTCGAGCACGGGCTTGAGCTGAGGATCGGCCTCAATGGCCTCCCGTCGAATCCAGGCATGCACGCAACTCGCGCCGAACGCCATCGTGATCACGCCGACCGGCACATTGAGTTCCTTCTGAAGGTCGCGCGCAAAAAAGTAGCCGATGGCGGAGAAATCCGGCGCATTGGCCGGAGTGGCAACAAGCCACTCGCCTTGCACGGTCTCCTGCGGGGTATAGGTTCCGTCGGCCTTTCCGGTGAACATGCGCACGAGCGGATGATTCGCTGCTGCGATTTCCTCCGCCTCGTTGGTCAGTCCCGCAAACGGCGCGTGCGCCTTCGAAATCGGGAAAACCATGTTCGACTGTCCCGAGGCCAGCCACACCTCGCCCACGAGCACGTCATCGAGTTGAAGCGGGGTGGCTGTGAGTGCACCAAACACCACAAAACTGCGACCTTCAGATGAAGCCTCGAGAGCATCGAGCGTCACGCGCCATTTGCCATCCGCACCGGCAACGGTGGTTTTCTTTTGGCCCGCAAATTTCACGATGACCGCCTCACCAGGCGCAGCGGTTCCCCAAATCGGCACCGGCATTTCGCGCTGCAGAACCATGTGGGAGGTAAAAGGACTGGCCAGCTTCACCTCGGCCAAAAGCGGGGAAGTGACGGCAACAAGGGCGAGCGCGAATCGGAGGAGGAATTTCATGGAGGGGAACTAAGAGGTGAAACATAGTTATGGCGCGACGCGTGTTTCGGGTCGAGCCGAGATATTACAGGACGCGTTGGTTGGCGTGCTTCAACAGTCTCGTTGCGATTAAATCAGCGCTTCCTTCAGGCAGGGGAAGCCCCTTTTCGGAAGGCGGTCGGCGTGAGCCCTGTCAGCTTCCGGAAAGCCGAGGTGAAAGCACTATGGTTGGAGTATCCCGCCTCAAGCCCGATTTCGGTGATCGACTCCCCACGATTGGCCATGAGCAACTGCATGGCGCGGATGAGTCGCGCCCGCTGGATGAAAAGCTCCGGCCCCATGCCCAGCTCCTTGAGGAAGCGTCGCCGCATCGTTCTCTCACTTTGGCCCGTCGATACGGCCAGACCGCGTACCGTGATGCTGTCGAGTTCCTGCATGATGGCATCGATAGTGCGTTTCAGAGCTTCGGAGGAACCGACAGGAAGCGTGGGCCAGGAACCCTCCAGAATATTTTCACTAGCGGCCCCATGGATGACCTGAAAGAGAGCCGCCGTGT
>Ga0302201_10002836_pt1 | contig 13289 bp, 12 predicted proteins | sample II_Bog_N3_2_FD_194586 | JGI IMG/M metagenome (GOLD analysis project Ga0302201, IMG submission 194586) | Peat permafrost microbial communities from Stordalen Mire near Abisko, Sweden - II_Bog_N3_2 | ecosystem: Environmental > Terrestrial > Soil > Wetlands > Peat | place: Sweden: Abisko...
CTTGCGGTGGAGCGGGACGCGCGGCGTACGGAGCGCTTCTGCGTGCTGGTGTCGGATGTACGCCTGCCCACCCTGACGCAGAACCAGCAAGCGATTCTGGCGGAACTGGCTGCCTGCGGAGGAGAGATGCCGCTGGCTGGGCTGCGAGCACGAGGGTTGCCTCCATCGACACTGCAAACACTGGTGCGGCGAGGACTGGTCCGCATCGACGAGCGCCAGGCAGCGTTTCGGCTGGGAGGGTTGGTGCCCGCTGCTGCGCCGTTCCCGCTGAACGAGCCACAGACTGAAGCGCTGGCGAGCATTGTCTCGGCGCTGGGCGCGTTTAGGCCGTTCCTTCTGCATGGCGTGACCGGGTCGGGGAAGACAGCGGTCTACCTGGCTGCGATGCAGTGGGCGCTGGATCGAGGCTTGTCGTCGATCCTGCTGGTTCCGGAGATCGGGCTCACGCCACAGACGGCGGGCTTGCTGGATGCAGCGTTTGGGCAGCGCGTGGCACTGCTTCACTCCGCGCTGACGCCGGAGGAGCGCAGCGAGCAGTGGCGGCGGATCAAGCGCGGCGACGCACCGATTGTGGTGGGTACGCGGTCGGCCATTTTTGCACCTGCGCCGAATCTTGGCCTGATCCTGGTGGACGAGGAACACGACCAGAGCTACAAGCAGGAAGAGACTCCGCGCTACAACGGGCGGGATGTGGCCGTGATGCGGGCGAAGCTGGCTGGAGCGGTGGTGGTGATGGGTTCGGCGACGCCGTCGCTTGAGAGCTGGCAGAACTCGGTGCAGAAGAAGTATCAGCGCATTGAGATGCGCGACCGCGTGATGAACCGGCCATTGCCCGAGGTGGAAGTCATCGACATGCGGCGGGAGTTTCAGGAGACGGGCAAGGAACAGCTCTTCTCGCGCTCGCTGGTGGGGGAGACGCAGCAGGCACTTGACCGGAACGAGCAAGCGCTGATTCTGCTCAACCGCCGCGGGTACTCGTTCAGCGTGCTGTGCCGCGCCTGTGGGGCAAGGCTCGAATGCGAGAACTGCGCCATTTCGCTTACGCATCACAAGCCAGCTGAAGACGATGCGGGGATTGCGCGAGAGGGGCAGAGGCTGGAGTGCCACTACTGCGGATTCCGGCGTAGCGTGCCGGCGCGCTGTCCCAAGTGCGATAGCGAGCATTTGTATTACCTCGGCGCGGGGTCAGAGCAGGGTGAGGAGCGTCTGGCGGAGATCTTTCCGTCGGCGCGGATCGGGCGGATGGATCGGGATACGGTGCGGGGGCGGGGCGATCTGGAGAGACTGCTAGCGCGGCTGCACTCGGGCGAGATCAACCTGCTGGTGGGCACGCAGATGATCGCCAAGGGGCACGACATTCACGGCGTGACGCTGGTGGGGGTGGTTGGCTGCGATCATTCGCTTTCGATGCCGGACTTTCGCGCAGCCGAGCGGGTGTTTCAACTGATGACGCAGGTGTCGGGAAGGGCAGGGCGCGGAGATTTGCCGGGCCGGGTTGTGGTGCAAACGTACTATCCCGATCACTACGCGATCCTGGCTGCTGCCAAGCACGACTACGCGAGCTTTGTAGAGCGCGAGCTCAAGTTCCGCCGATGGATGCACTACCCGCCGTTTGGCGTGCTGGCCAATGTGCTGATTCAATCGCAGAAGCTGGAAGAGGCGGTCGCGTGGTCGACGGTGCTGGGCAAGTGGTTTGAGCAAGCCGCGCCGCCGGGAGTCAGGTTCCTCGGTCCATGCACTGCTCCGATTCCACGCATCAAGGGGACGTATCGCTTTCACATGATTCTGAAGGCGGAGAAGCGGAGTGCGCTGAATGTGGCACTGCACGGGATGTTGGCGCACGCGGACAAACAGGAGATTCCGCGTCGGAACTTGATTGTGGATGTGGATGCTCTCCGGCTGATGTAGTGAACTGTGGTGCGGCGCAGAGCGCGTTGTAGACTCGTGTGATATTGGATTTTTGGAGGGTAGAACGAATGCGGTTGAAACGTCGTACTGGCGGTCTGGTGCGTTGCGTGGTTTTTGGTTTGCTTCTGATTTCGGGCATTGCCGCACCGCTGCTCTTTGCGCAGTCAACGCCGGCCCCCACGCACGTATTCCTGCGCATCGTGGTGGGCCCTTCCATTACCGCACCGGTGAGTGGCCGATTGCTTGTGTTTCTGAAGCAGGGCAAGGGCGACAAGGAAGTCGGGATCAGCGAGTTTCATCCGGAGGCGACTTGGGTGGCTGCGCGCGAAGTGCATGATGTGGCGGCTGGCAGCACTATCGAGCTGGATGCCAACGAAATTGCCTATCCGAAGGGCTTCTCGGCGTTGAGTGCGGGCGACTACGAGGCGCAGGCGGTGCTGGATGTGGACCACAGCTACAACTACAAGGAGCGCGTTCCGGATGACTGGGAGAGCAACGTGGTTTTGCTTGGCGGGTGGACGCCGGGCACTGGAGACGAGCCAGTGTTCGTGCTCGACCATCATCCTGAGGTGAATCCGCGCCGGTTAACAATGATGGACATGGCAAAGTCGCAGGTGAAGCCGGGCGAGGAGGGGCTGGAGGAGTATGAAAGCCCGATGTTGAGCGCGTTCTGGGGTCACACGGTAAAGATCCGGGCCTGGGTGATTCTGCCGCCGGGGTATGACGGGCAAAAGGCGGAGAGCTATCCGACTGCGTACTGGACGTTCGGGTTTGGCGGCGACATCGATGGGGCGATGGTGCAGGGGGTGCGGCTGCGGAAGAGGATGGCTGATGGGAAGATGCCTCCCATGATCTGGGTGATGCTGGATGAGTCGATTCCGGAGGGGACGCATGAGTTCGCCGACTCAGTGAACAACGGGCCATGGGGCGCGGCACTGACGCGCGAGTTCATACCTTATCTTGAGGCAAAGTATCGGATGGACGCACGGCCGACCGGGCGGCTGTTGAACGGGCACTCGAGCGGGGGCTGGGCTACGCTGCAGTTACAGGTGAACTATCCGGATGTGTTTGGCGGGACATGGTCAACGTCGCCGGACCCCAGCGATTTTCATGACTTCACTGGGGTGGATCTTTACGCGGCGAACGCGAACTTTTATCACTGGACCGATGGATCAGCAGTTCCTATCTTCCGCAACAAGGGGACGGTGGTTGCGACGGCAGAGCAATTGACGAAGATTGAAGACACGACTGGGTCATTTGGCGGCCAGATTGCTTCGTTCGACTGGGTGTTTTCTCCCAAGGGCAAGGATGGAGCCCCGGAGCCGATGTTTGACCACGTGACAGGCGCTGTGCATCCGGAGGTGGTTGCCTACTGGCACGATCACTATGACCTGGCGCATATTGTGGAGGCCCATTGGGCGGAGCGCTCGGCGAGCCTGCAGGGGCGGATACACCTGATTGTGGGCACGGCGGACACGTTCTACCTGGACGGCGCAGCGCACAAGTTTGAGGCGGTATTGAATCGACTGGGTGCGGAGCCGCATTTCACGTATCTGCCCGACCGCACACACTTCGATCTCTATGGCGTGGACAAGGATCCGCAGGGGCTGTTTGACCAGATCGGCGCGGAGATGTGGGCGGTGGCGCGGCCGGGTGTGGAGTGGAAGAAGCACTGAGCAACTGTGTTGAGCAGGCGCTAGTTATTCGCTCGCAGTGGTTGCGGCGAAAAAATGGCAAGGGGAGTTTGACAGGCTCGAACTGCAAGCCGCTGCGGCCTATTGTTCCTGAATTCAGGCAGCCTGTGGGCTGGCAAGCACGCCGGGGTTCCGCGGGCGGACAGGCCGCGGCGCCGGGGCCGAGAAGGCTCACAGGAGGGCGAGGACAGGGAAGTCTGCTGGCCGTCGGACGGAGCCTAAGGGGGAGCGGCCCGGTTGACTAGCTCTTCGTGGCTTCGCCTGTTGCAATGGTGTGGAGTTCTTTGCCGGGCTTGAAGCGGACTGCTTTGCCGGGGGTGATGTTGACCTCAGTGCCGGTACGGGGATTACGCCCAATTCCGGTTTTGCGGGCACGGACGCTGAAGACGCCGAATCCGCGGAGTTCGATGCGCTCGCCGGCGGCCAGAGCCTGCTTCAGGCCTTCGAATACCGTATCCACCGCCGACTCTGCTTTGGTGCGTGGGAGTCCCGTGCGCTCGATTACGTGATGGACGATGTCTTGTTTAATCAAAGGAGTAACCTCGCTGGGGCGACTGGATTGAATGTACTACGCCTTCTTGCGCTCATGCTACAGGTTTTGGGGGAATTAGGGAACAGGAGAATTATAGGCAATTAATTTTCGCATGAAGAAAACCTGTACGGTCCGCGTGTGAAACGGGCTCTAAGCACGTGAATTGTGACTCGCGTCACGCATGTTCGTATCAACACATTGTCAATTACTTTTATGTCCCTTAAGATGGACATCAAAGTTCATAGTTGGAACAAGGATCTTTCCGGGAAAGAGAAATCTTTACCCGATGGGGAGAAGCATGGCAATTCAGAGCGACCGTTGGATCAGGGAACAGGCCATCACTCACCGGATGATTGAACCCTTCAGTGAAAAGCAGGTTCGTGAAGGGGTTATCTCTTACGGACTCTCTTCGTATGGATACGATCTTCGTGTCTCAGACGAGTTCAAGATCTTTACCAATGTGAACAGCGCCATCATTGACCCCAAGGCCTTTGATGAGCGTTCGTTTGTTTCAGTCCAGGCCGAGTCAGTTATCGTCCCCCCCAACTCATTCGCCCTGGCTCGCTCCATTGAGTACTTTCGAATCCCCCGGGACGTATTAACGATTTGCGTTGGAAAGTCGACCTATGCGCGTTGCGGAATCATTGTGAACGTAACGCCATTTGAGCCGGAGTGGGAGGGATTCGTAACTCTCGAAATCTCAAACACCACCCCATTACCGGCCAAGGTATACGCCAACGAAGGATTGTGCCAGATTCTGTTCTTCCGCTCCGATGAAGTCTGCGAGGTCAGCTATGCCGACCGCAAGGGCAAGTATCAAAACCAACAGGGAATTGTTCTTCCCAAACTTTAGCACTGGGCAAGACGGCCGAGTTGGATCGATAGCGGATATAGCGGGTTTGCAGAAGTTGAGCCGGATGGTGGAATGCGCCGGCCAATTGGGCCCAATCCTCCTTGAGTCATTCCGTGGGGAGGGCCATTGTCCGCGCTCAGAAACTTGGAACCAGTTCCGATCGGATTGTTTTCCGATGAACCGATTCGGTTGGAAGGTCTCACGTGCATTTTCGAACAGCCTGCATCCGATGGCGGGGCGCAACTGGTTCCTATGGTGGGGACATTCGAGCAACTTCTCTCCCGCCACTCCCTGGAGTACCTGGTTCTTGACCTTCAGGCATCGTCTGTGAACATGCAGACGCTGGCGACAGTTCGTCGCGCGCGTCCCTCACTGAAACTGATTGTGATCGGCCCAGAAGGCGACGATGAACTTGTGTTGGAGGCGATTATTGCCGGTGCGCGGGCCTGGCTGGGGATGACGGCGAGTCCCGATGTGGTGCGTATGGCGATCGAGGTGGTTACAGGCGGATCCATCTGGGCGCCAAGGCGGCTACTTTCCAAGCTGATCGACCGGCTGCTCAAGGTTCCAGATCCGGGGACCTCCCGATCCAACCCTCACCTGACCGATCGGGAGAAGCAAGTTCTCGACCACATTCTGCAAGCGCGCTCCAACCGCGAGATTGCCAATCAACTTGGCATAGAAGAACGCACGGTGAAGGCGCATGTGGGCAGGCTGATGCGGAAGACCGGCGCAGACAACCGGATTGAGCTTTCGATGTGCGCCCTGCATCGGCCGTTGGTTCCACATACACATCCAAGGGGACAGCATCGTTCTGTGAACGGCCTAGTGTTTACTGATTCCTAAACTTTAGCGATTACTTAAAGGCCCGATCCTTCAGTACTCTTGTGAGAGATCGAGGTTTTCCACAGACTGTTCTGAGAAACAACGCAGATCTGGGGAAAGGAGTTCTCAGGCAGCATGTAAACCATGCGACCTGGGAACTCCTCTTTTTTCTTATCTGGCGATCTGGGTTCCTTGCGCTGGATCCTATGTATTTTGGTGCTTATCTCCCGATTCCCCATCCAAGGTTATGGATGAAGTCAGACGGCATTCGCGACTCTGCGATGAGCAATTTGGCGTCGCAGCACTTTGGATCGTCGGAATGCCAGGGTGTTTCCTATTAAGTAAGTAGTTTCTTATTACTTAAATGTTGGGTCCTTCCGTGCTCTTGCGAGAAAAGCGAGCCTTCTCCATACTTGTTTTCAGAAACAACGCAGATCTGGGGAAGGAGTTCCCAGGGCGCATGTTTTCCATGTTTCCTGGGAACTCCTCTTTTTTCTGCGCTGCCATCCTTCCCGAACCCTCCTTTTACCGTCCTCGTTCAATTTCCCCCCCCACATTCATCGTGCAATGAAGCGCCGATAGCCACCGAATGGCTCCGGCGCTCAGCGCGTTCAATTCCCTTGGAATGGCAAGAATGTTGTAGGCTGTTGCAGGAGATTCCGCTTGAACGGCTTCCCTGTTCCATGCCGTTTGCAGAAAACAGAACCGGCTTTATCGGATCGACTGATCGAAATACCTGCCTGATGCCGGCTCCATTGAAGAACCGCAACGAACCCCACGCATCCATCCGGTTTGGATGGGAAAGGAATCGAGAAAATGAAAAGAGCGATTGCACTTCTCACCATCTGCGTTTCTGTTGCATCGGTCGCCTATGCTTCATCGCGCGAGGACTTGCAGGCGCGCATTGACAACGCCAAGACCGTACTTGACGAGATCATGGGCGCCCAGGACCATACCATCCCTTCCAATATCCTGCGTCAGGCCACTTGTGTAGCAGTCGTGCCCGGCATGCTGAAGGGCGCCTTTGTAGTGGGCGCATCGTACGGCCAGGGAGTGGTTACGTGCCGTACGGGTCACGGCTGGAGCGCACCTGTTTTTATCCGAATGGCAGGCGGCTCGTTCGGTTTCCAGGCTGGCGGACAGGCGACGGACCTGATTCTGGTTGCGGTGAACAACCGCGGAATGCAAGACCTGCTCAAGAACAAGTTCAAGATTGGCGGAGACGCTTCAGCGGCCGCCGGTCCGGTGGGACGCAGCGGCGAGGCTTCGACCGACTGGAAGATGGGCGCCGAGTTGCTTGCGTACTCCCGGGCCAAAGGGCTCTTTGCCGGGATTGACCTGGGCGGGACTAGCGTAAGCCAGAACTCAGAAGACACCCAGATTTACTATGGCGCACCCCATCCGTTTGACGAGATTCTGAGGGGCAGCGTGCCAGTGCCGGCCGACGCGGTTCCATTTGTCCGCACTGTAGCCGCGTACTTCGTGGCTGCCAAGAACGCGCACAAGTAGCCGGAGTTTGCAACGGAATCGATTCGGCTCCGGGCGCCTTTAGCGAGGGTTCGGAGTCGAAGAATCCGACCGGGCTTCGAACATCCCCGCGATGGCTCGATACACTGGACACTGTCCTTTATGCGGGAGACGCTCGAGTTTTGGCTGGTATTGGCGGTCGCCAAGACGCTGGGTCGAATACCGCGCGGGCTCGCCCGGATTTTTGCCGAGCTGTTGGCTATTGCGGTGTATTCCACCATGGGCCGCTTGCGCCGGGTGGGTGTGCGGAATCTGTCAATGGCACTGCCCGAACTCTCAGCGGACTCCAGGGAAGAGATTCTGCGTGGGGTTTACCAGCACCTTGGCTGGCAACTGGTTGAGTTCTGCCGCATGACCCGCTATACGCCGCTGAACACGAAGAACAGGCTGCGGAGCGAAGGCCTGGAGCACTATCTCGCTGCCCAGGCCAGGGGCAAAGGCGTGCTGATCGTTACCGGCCACCTGGGGGCGTGGGAGCTCTCCAGCTTCTACCACTCGATGATGGGACATCCGATGGGGATGGTGATTCGGCGGCTGGACAACAGGCGTCTCGACGCATGGGTTAATGCAGTCCGGTGCATGCACGGCAACCACGTGATCCACAAGGACGACTTTGGGCGCGGACTTCTGACCTCGATGCGGGCGGGCGGGACAGTCGGGATCCTGATGGACACGAACATGACGCCGCCCCAAGGGGAGTTTGTGGAGTTTTTCGGGCAGCAGGCTTGCACAGCAACCGGCCTTGCGCACATTGCCTGCAAGACCGGCGCTGCGGTGCTCCCGGGATTCATGCTCTGGGAGAAGTCCGAGGGCCGATATGTGCTGCATTTTGGCCCGGAGATCGAGATTTTACGCACGGGCAACACGGCGGAGGATATTCTTCGAGCGACAAAGCAGTGCGCTTCTGTGACCGAGGCATGGATTCGGCGCTATCCTGACCAGTGGCTCTGGATTCATCGCCGCTGGAAGACGCGGCCAGCGGGAGAGTCGGGGCTCTACTAGAGGGGGGCTGACATGACGCTAGGCGATTTGGTAAATGCGCTGGGCGGAACGCTCGTCCAGGGAAGCCCGGAGACTTTGCTGATCGGCGTGGATGACGTGAGTTCTGCGAGCTCAATGGACCTGGTATTTGCGGAGGATGCGAACACGGTTGCCAAGGCTCTGGCGAGCGGCGCTTCGGCGGTGGTGCTGGCGCAGGGGATGACGGGTTCCGGTGCACCCGCAGGGGTCGCAATAGTTGAGGCAGATCAGCCTCGACTGTGGTTTTCACGCGCCGCCGCGATGCTGCATCGCCCTCCCATTTCCGAGGGTGTTCATCCAACTGCGATCATCGGCCCGCTGACGGAGATTGGCGAAGGCGTCACCATTGGGCCCAATGTCGTGATCGGACAGGTGGCCCGGATTGGCAACGGCACACGCATCGAGGCTGGCTGCGTGATCGGTTCGTATGTCTCCATCGGCGACGACTGCCGAATCTATGCGCGCGTCACCATCTATCAGGGTAGCTCGCTTGGGGACCGCGTGGTTGTGCATGCGGGGGCAGTGCTCGGCGCGGATGGGTTTGGGTACGTGCGCGATGGGAAGACCGGTGCTTACACGCAGTTTCCGCAGCAGGGAACGTTGTTGATTGAGGATGATGTGGAGATTGGCGCGAACTCTACCGTGGACCGGGGAGCGCTGAAACAGACGCGGATTGGCCGGGGGACAAAGATCGACAACCTGGTGCATGTGGGGCACAACTGCGACATCGGCGAGGACGTGATTCTGGTGGCGCTGACGGGCGTCTCAGGGTCGAGCACGGTGGGCAATGGAGCTGTTATTGCTGGACAGGTAGGCATCGGCGACCACGTGACCATTGGCCCGGGCGTGATTCTGGGAGGGCAGTCGGGCGTTTTCAATGGCAGCAAACTGACCAACGATGGGCTTAAACCCGGCACCGTGCACTTTGGGACGCCAGCGCGGCCGTTGCAGCAGGTTCTTCGCGAGCAGGCAACACTTTCGCGACTGGCCCGACGCCGTACAAAGAAGCAGGCAGACTGAAGTGCAACGTGGGAGGGAATCATGCTCGAGTCAGCCATGCCGCTGCTGCATGTTTCGCACGCGCAGGCGGCACAAGAGTTTTACGCGCGACTTGGTTTTCGCATCGAGTACGCACACGGCCCACTTGTCAGCCCCGCAAGCCCGCATGCCGATCCCTGCTACATGGCTCTATCGCGCGACGAGGTTTGGATTATCTTGTCTTCGTTTTCAGGCGACGGAGTTGCGGGCGGCGTGGTGAACTTTCATCTCGACGACGTGGACGGTCTTTACGACGAGTTTATGGGTGCCGGCATTCCTGTGGATGTGGCCCCGGTGGATCAGACGTGGGGCACGCGCGAGATGTATGTGCGCGACCCGGACCGGAACAGCCTGCGCTTCGTTGCGCAACAGACGCTGGCTGCGTAGCGGTGCAGGGATTCAAGGAGAGTGAGCCTAGAACGGTTTCTCCGTCAGGAAGGGTTCAGCCTTCAAGGAGCCGTCGCGCTGCTTGACAAGCATCTGCACCTTGCCTTCGGCTGCGTCGAGTTCCTGCTTGCACGAAGCCGAAAGGCCAACGCCTTCTTCGAAGAGCTTGAGCGACTCTTCAAGAGCGAGGTCACCCTTCTCTAGCTTGTCTACGATGGTTTCGAGCTTCTTCAACGATTCTTCAAACGACGCCATGGTATTTACTCCGTATTGCTGGTGGGGAGCACGCTCGCCATTACCTCGGCCGCGGCTGAGTAGCGGCCAAACGGCGCGCTTACCTGCACCCCCTGGACCAGAGGGCGCACCGCATCGAGCATTTCCTGGGCGATCTTGATTCCTTCTTTGCGCGCAGCGTCTGGGGAGTCGGCGTGGGCCATGCGGGCCATGATCTCGTCGGGCATGGAAACGCGCAGATCGTTCTTCATGAACTCGGCGTTGCGCAGGCTGGTGAGCGGCCAGATACCGGCGATGACCGGAATCCTGTGGCCTTCGATTCGCTTGAGGAACACCTCGAGCAGTCGCAAATCAAAGACCGGCTGGGTGATGGCGTACTCAGCGCCGGCTTCCACTTTGTACTCAAAGCGGCGGAGCTCGTGTTCGATGTCCGGCACGCCGGGGTTGGCAGCAACGGCAATTGTGAAGTTGGTGCTCGCGCCGATTGAGTTTGATCCGATGTCGAGGCCGTGATTGAGCCGGCGAACGATGTTTACCAGGCCGATCGCGTCCACGTCGAAGACCGCTGTTGCGTCAGGATAATTGCCGAGCTTTGGCGGGTCGCCGGTGAGGCAAAGAATGTTGCGCAGGCCGATGGACGAAGCGCCGAGCAGGTCAGACTGGATGGAGAGGATGTTGCGATCGCGGCAGGTGTAGTGCAGCACCGTCTCGATGCCGGTGTGCTGCTGAATCTGGATGCACAGGCTCTGCGCGCTCATGCGGGCCGATGCGCGGGGCGAGTCGGGCACGTTAATGGCGTGGACACCCAACGCTGCGAGAGTGCGCGCGCCCTCAATTTCCTTGCTGCAGTCGATTCCGCGGGGTGGGACGATCTCAACGAGCGTGACGAACTCGCCGCGATGAACCAAGCTGCCGATGTGGGACCGTTGAGCCATTGGAGATGGAGGGGTTTCAGTGCTCAACGCCGGAGCGGTCTCGTGAACTTCAACGCGGGCCTGCGCATCGATGGCCCGCATGGCGGAGCGCATGGCGCGAATGTGATTCGGCGTGGTTCCGCAACAGCCGCCTACAACCTGGGCGCCCGCAAGTATCGCTTTGCGCGCAAAGCTCGCCATGTATTCCGGCGAGCAGAGATAGATATTTCGGCCTTCGACGGCGCGTGGCATACCAGCGTTGGGCATGGCCGCGAGTGGCAGGTCGGTGGCTCCGCGCATCGCCTCGATTGCGGTGAGCACTGTGGCGGGGCCGGTGGAGCAGTTTACGCCGATAGCGTCGGCGCCCCACTCGGTGAGGAGCGCGGCAGCCTGGGCGGGAGAAGAGCCGTCGAGGCAGTTGCTGTCGTCGTCGACCGTGACCATGACGAGCACGGGGAGGTCGGGCGCTGTTTCGTGCGCGGCGATGAGGGCCTGGTGCGCCTCGTTGAGCGCAGGCATGGTCTCGATGATCAGTAGGTCAGCCCCGGCTGCGGCAAGAGCGGCGATCTGCTCAGAAAACGCCTCGCGGGCTTCGTCGAGCCCGGTTTTACCGAGGGGTTCAAGCCGCACACCGAGCGGACCAATCGACCCGCCCACCCAAGCATCTCCGGCCTGCTTTTCTTTCAGGTGATCGGCGGCCTGCCGCGCCAACTGGACACCGGCCGCGTTGATTTCGGCAACCTTACCGGCGAGGCTGTGTCGCGCCAAGCGGAAGCGGTTGGCTCCGAAGGTGTTGGTTTCCAGAATCTCCGCGCCTGCCTGCAGGTACTCCTCGTGGATGGAGAGAATCAGCCTTGGGTCGGTGAGGTTCAACTCGTCGTAGCAACGATTGATGGTGATGCCACGGGCGTAGAGCACGGTTCCCATGGCGCCGTCGGCGAGCACTGTACGGCTGGCGAAGATATCCGAAAACTTCGGCATTGTGTTGCAATGCTATCGCATTGACCGGAAAGGCGTCTCTCAGTCAAGCACATGACTGTCGAGGGAGCAAAGAGGGGCGGTGCCCTGCGGTTTTTGCCCAAACCTGCCATGCGTTGGAGCCGCGCCAGGTAGGCCCGCTTTGCTATACTTCGATTGTTATTCGCTGGAGTTGAGGGGGTCTTGTCCCCCGGACAGTTCGACGGCCGGAGGCTTGTGAAATCAACTGCTTCCGTTGTAAACCGTCGACAGCTAATTTACCAAGCGGCTGTGGCCGCCGATATCGTATGCGGTTCGCGCCGCTCGTTCTGTTGAGGTAAGTGATTTTGAAGAATAGAAGTTTATGGATAAGCGCTGCCGCGGCCCTGGCCGCCGCGGCTGCTCTTGCCGGATGCGGCACCGAATCCTACTTTGCAGGGCGCAATTTGCCCCCCAGCGGACTCACCAACCGCGTTGCCATCGCTATTCAGAACGCCAGCGCCTTTACCAAGGGCTCGCTCCAATTTGTTGACGCCTACTACGACGTTCGGAGCGGATTCAAAGGGACCCCAGCCAGTTTTTCCATTAACGGTTTTTCGGGGGCGCTGCCGATCACCATTCAGAATATGCCCGAACAACAACTTGGCGCAGTCTACGGATCTGGTGACGGCAGTTTCAGCATCATCAACTATGCAAAGGAGAACGTAAGCCAGACTCAATCCGGGCTTAACGGGCCTTCCTCCAGCATTTTCGTTACGCGGAATCAGAACTACACTTTTGCGGCAAGCCAGCAAGCGCATGTGCTGACAATTCTCGACCATGTGAGTGGCGGAAGCGTTCCGCTGAGCCTTCCCGGCGTCTACCGCGTAAGCGTGAACCCCGGTGGATCTGTAGCGCTGGCGTTTGTGCAGAACTCAAACTACGTCTACTATCCGATCAAGCTGACCGCAGCGCAGACGACGAACCTCTCGGGCGGAACGAGCACCTGGCCGAAGGCAGCGGTGGATTGCGAGCCCTTGAACGCGCCGAACTGGTGCCTATTTCAGGCGCAGAGCCCGGACCATGTTGATGCGACGGGCAGTTACTATGGCGCGCCGCTAACATTTGACCGGCCGATCAAAGCTGTTTTCTCTGCTGACGGTGGAACCGCCTACGTGCTCAACTGCGGTCCGGAGTGTGGCGGCAACAATGCTTCAATCACTTCGCTTCCCATCGGGCCGATGATTTTTCTTCTAGGCCAGCAGTCAGGGACGCTTCCAACAACGGCGAAACTCGCGAGTACGAACCTTCCGATCCCCGGCGGCGCCAGCAATGCACTTGTCGATACGTCGACCATGTATGTGGTCGGCCAACAGCCACAGCAGGTGCAGGGCCAGACGCTGTTCACGGGCGCTCTGACT
>Ga0302201_10002852_pt1 | contig 13231 bp, 15 predicted proteins | sample II_Bog_N3_2_FD_194586 | JGI IMG/M metagenome (GOLD analysis project Ga0302201, IMG submission 194586) | Peat permafrost microbial communities from Stordalen Mire near Abisko, Sweden - II_Bog_N3_2 | ecosystem: Environmental > Terrestrial > Soil > Wetlands > Peat | place: Sweden: Abisko...
TCTTCTTCATCGGTATCTTCTTCCTGGTACTCATTGCCAAGACCTACTACACCGTGCGCACTTATACCGCCGGTGTCGTCGAACGCTTCGGCAAGTTCGACCGCATCACGCGCCCTGGGCTGCACTTCCTCTTCCCGTTCGCGGAGCGCGTCTACTTCGTCGACCTGCAGGTCAAGCAGGCGCAGTTCCAGGTGGAGACCAAGACCCGCGACAACGTCTTCGTGCAGATTCCCGTCAGCGTGCAGTACCAGGTGCTGGACGACAAGATCGCCGACGCCTTCTACAAGCTCTCCACGCCGCAGAAGCAGATTGAGAGCTTCGTCTTCAACTCGATCCTCGGCCACGTGCCCAAGCTCACGCTGGACGAGACCTTCGAGCAGCAGTCCGGAATCTCCGTCGCCGTCAAGGTCGAGCTCGACGCCATCATGAGCGGCTTCGGCTTCAACATACTCACCGCGCTGGTCACCGACATCATCCCGGACAGCAAGGTGAAGGACGCGATGAACGACATCAACGCCGCGCAGCGGGCTCAAGTGGCTGCGCAGGCCCGCGGCGAGGCCGAAAAGATCCTCAAGGTGAAGCAGGCTGAGGCCGAAGCGGAATCGAAGGCGCTACAGGGCAATGGCATCGCTCGCGAGCGCCAGGCCATCATCGATGGCCTCTCTGCGTCTATTGAAGACTTCCAGAAGGGCGTCCCGGGCTCCAGCGCCGAGGAAGTAATGAGCCTGGTGCTGCTCACGCAGTACTTTGACACGCTGCGCGACATCGGCACGCGCGGCGGAACGAACACGCTCTTTTTGCCCAACAGCCCCGGTGCCGCAGGCGAGTTCCAGACCCAGATCCTCGCCGGCCTGCGCGGCGGCGTTACCCCCGCACCGGGCATTGATGCCCCCCGCCCCGTGCTGCCACCACGCCCGGAGAACCCGCCTGCGCCGCCCGTCGGCACGCCGGGAATGCCGAATCCGTATATCGGCCGGTAGCTTGCCGGACTCCGGCGGGGCGAGCTTCGACCCGTGGGCCCGGGGGGCTCCCCCCGGGTACTTTTTGGCCTAAAGTCTTCAAAGATCGAGGCTTCGCGCCGGACTTGTGAAAGTCTACCCCCACTTTACGGATTAGCCTTCGCTCTGCTCGGTGACGACTTCCAGCTTGTCCTTGAGCAGCCGCTCGGTGTGCTCGTGGGCCTCGCGCGAGAACTCCTGTGCCTGCCGCGAGTGCTCATGCGCTCCGATGTGATCGTTCTTGTTGTGGGAGGCCGCGGCGGCCTCGTGGGCGTGGGCTGCTCGGAGGTGCATCTCGGCGAAGTGGGAGTGTGGGGTAGTGGGCATGGTGGTTCTCCTCTGCGGGTTGGATGCAAAAAGACGCGCGGCCGGTAAGGACGTTTTCTGGTCCATTTTCCCCATCATCATGGGCCCGTTACCAGATTGTCGAAAGACTGGCACTTCGGATGCGCCGGTCGCGGCTCATCACAGGCACTCCAAGGTGGAGCGCAGTAGCAGCCACAATCCGGTCGGGCATATCGGGCACTTCATCCCTGGGAATTTGCCACATGGCCTGAGCAATCTCTGCGTTCAGGACAGCCTCAGTAAAAACATGCGTAGGAGAGTTGAGGGCGTATTTCAATTCATCATAGGCAGAAAGCGGGAGCCTGACCTTATCTACCAGGTACACCATCTCCACAAGGGTGATGGAAGAAATTGCAACCTTGCTTCTGTTCGCTGCCGCATCCAGAATGGTCGCTCTCGCCAACTCGGAAAGACGAGGATCTTTCAGCAGGTACCAAACGGCGGTGTGCGTGTCGGCCAGGGCGACGATCTGAGTCAAAAGCCTTCCCCAAAGTTCTTGAAGATCTCTGACCGGTTCTCATCGATGTCCTTTTCAGAGACGTTCACGCCGTACTTTGACCACATGCCGTAGCCCGTCTCAAATGGGGGCAGTGTGGTCCCGGAGGGAGTGTCTGCGGCCAGGTCGCGTTCCAGCAATTCGCGCAAATAGTCACTCGCCGAGACGCCGCGCGCCTCGGACCGGACTTTGATCGCAGACTCGATCTGCGGGGGGAGTTCAATCGACATGGCACATGCTCCAAAGGGCCTGAGAATGTAATTGTACTTCCGCAACAACTGGTAGTTGAAGTTCAGTTCCAATTCTAGTAGTTGAAGTTCACTTCCTCTTCCTCCTCCACGCCGTAGCGGCGGAGCAGGTTGGGCAGGCCCTGAGAGAACGCCGCGCGCGGCATCACCACGTCGCAGCCGGCTTCCACGGCCTTGGCCTTCAGGTCGCCCTGCAGGTGGGAGAGGAACCCGACGATCGACACCGACTTCTTGAGCTTCGACTTCAGCTTGGGAATCAGCGTCATCGGCTTGGCGTTGGCGTTGTTCAGGTCGAAGACGATCAGAGCGGGCTTGTTCTCTTCGCCCTCAGTCAGCGCGGCGATCGCGTCCGCGTCGTTCTTGATGAACGCGACCTTCACGCCCAGCTTTTTTGCCGTCTCCTGGATCTTGGCGATAAAGAACAGCTCTTCGATGAAGAAGTAGATGTGAGTCTGCGCCCCCTCAGGGATCGGAATGGGACGCGGCATGGAGTGGTCAATCGGCTGCGAGTCGCCGTGGTGGCGATGCCCGCCTCGGCGGCCGTTAGCATGGAGCTGGATGGTCGAAGCACCGGCATCGGTGAAGGTGCTGGATTCGCGGTAGCTGTGGTCCATGGGGCCGACGAAGCCGCGCTCCTTCTGCTGGCCGCCCTTGCCCTTGCGCTTGAAGTTGCCGTTCGTGTTGCCGAAGTTGTCCGGCCGGTAGCCGTTGGAGAAGCCGCCCCCGCCACCATTGCTGCTGCCGTTGTTATCGGCGCGGAAGTCGTTGCCGGGGTTCTCATTGCGCGCCCCGCCGCCGGGACGACGCTCGCGGTCGCGGAACTTCTTCTTCCAGCGCTTGCCGCCCTGGCCCTGCCCGGGCTGCTGCTGGCCGTTCTGGCTGCCATTCTGCTGCGGCTTGCGCTGCTGCGGCGCAGCGGAGGCCAGCGCGAGGCTTTCGCCCTCCATTACCAGCGGGACTTCCCCGCCCGGCGCGGCGAACTCGCCCTCACCACCGGCGTCACCCTGCACGCTGGAGATCTCGCCGGCGATCTTGTTCTTGCGCTTGCGGCGGCGGCGGCGGCTGCTCTTGCTCTGCCCCGTTCCCGGAGCGGGCTGGCCGCCGTGGCCGCTGCCTTCGGACTCTGGAGAGTCGAAGTCGGCGCTGTTGCCGAAGTTGTTGCCGTCAAAATCCTCCGCCGCATCGTGCGACGAAGACTCGATTACATTCTGCTCTGACATGGTGCTGTGGTTTCCCCTTGCCTTGGTGCGTTTGAGAGGCGCTGCCCGACACCCGTGCCGCCCCGCCCGCTCCATACTGGCAGTGGACGGCAAAGGCTGCGGATAGCTGGATGCGTTGATGGTCTCAAGTGCTGACTCAAAGTAGTCTGTACTGCTCTATTTGCCGCGGGAGTCTACGGCACTCCCCGGGATGTTCTCCGCGGATGCCACTCTCGCCTGGCCCATCTGCCCATCTGGCAGACGGATTGTTGCTTTTGCTCTTCCCGGGTCGTATACCCGAATCTCCCGCTCAGTTCAGGGAAGGCACTCTGGAACGCTCTGCGCGTGTCTCCGGGTGGTGCCCGGGATCACGATCCTGCTTCTTCAATCTCGGTCGATGTGTTCTGGATGAACCTTAGCGGCAACCCTCAGCCTGTGATGCCCTGCGTTTAGCAGAGACTTTCGCTTTATTTCCAGTGCGATGGTGTTCTGGCACTCTACCTTCAACTCGATCTACCGGACGACCCACGGTACGAGCGAAACTTCTGCCTTCCGAACAAGTTCGATACTACGCCCGGCGGTGCCGAAGTGCAAGCCGGGCATTGGGGCCAAACCTGGCTGCTCATTCTGGTGCCGCCGCGGGCCGGAAATCGCCCACTGGAAAGCCATTGGGCCATCTCCCCTCCCCGGAAGATGGCCCTCAGCTCCTAACGGCCAGTCACTGGCCTCCAGAATGATTCCTTAACCGGAGTCCTCTCTAGGGAGGAGCTTCCTCGTGGAACCCGTCCGGCGGGGGACCGCACCTCGTTAGATGGGTGCGTCTACATCCCAAAAGACCGAACATCCGTCGCTCAGGGGTCTCGCAGAGCGAGGATCCTGATCTCGAACACCCTTTCCTGTAGCAATCACCGTACCAAACCGCCGACCGCGTTTTTCTTGGGGAATTGGGCATTTTGGACCCCGCTCCCCACCAAAAAACGGAGGCGCCGGACCCCGCGAATCCACTTTTCGGAATCCTTGACTTCCGGGCGGCGCCGTACCGCATTGACCACCCCCCTGCGCTCTCCTATAATCGCCAGTAAGCCGACTATCCTCTCGGGCCCGCGAACCTCTCTTTTCCACAACGAGTAAGACAGGGAAAGCTGGTGACACCAGGTACGGTGTTTCGACGGGCGGAGGAAGGCGCGGCAGCCTTCCCCTCAGCGCTATGGCGCCGGGAGCGACCCAGCCGATCATCTTCTAAATTCCGGGAACCGGATATCTGTAAGGAGTTTCAAACACAGCATGAACCGCACCCTTGTCTTTGCTACGGCGTTGGCCGCAGGCCTCGCTTCGTCCACTCTTACTGTGCAAGCTGTCGCACAGGCTGCGGCCCCGGCCGCGGCTCCCGCTGTCGCACCGGCACCCCAGGCGATTCCCGCCAAGGTCGCCGTCATTGCCTTTGAACAGGCCGTGGTCGCCACCAACGAAGGCCAAAGGGCCGTTCTGGAGATCCAGAAGAAGTACGAGCCCAAGAAGGCCGCCATCGACGCGGAGAACGCCGAGGTCGATTCGCTGAAGAAGCAGAATCAGTCTCTGCCCTCCACTGCAACCGACGAGGCCCGCGCCAAGCTGCTGCGCGACATCGACACCAAGGAGAAGGCGCTGCAACGCGACGCCGACGACGCCAGCCAGGCCTACCAGGCCGATCTGCAGGATGCCTACGGCAAGGTCGCACAGAAGGTCGGGGCCACCGCCGTCAAGTACGTTCAGGCCAACGGCTTCACGCTGTTGCTGAACGTCGGCAGCCAGCAACAGGCTGACCCCGTCCTCTGGTTCACCCAGGAGACTGACATCACGCAGGCCGTGGTCAATGAGTACAACAAGGTCTCCGGCGTGGCAGCTCCTCCGCCGCAGGCCCCAGCCCCGGCGCGCAAGCCCGCACAGTAACTCCGCAATAAGACGAGCAACAACAACGGAGGCCTTCGGGCCTCCGTTGTTTGCTCTAGATTGCCGCATTTACCCGAGCCACTTCTCGATGGTCTTCATGGTGAGGAACATCCGATCCGGCTGTGATGGAAATGGGATAAAACCGTACTTCAAATAGAATTCTCTTGCCCCCTGCTTCGCGTCGACCACAACTGCCCAGGATGCGATTTCTTTAGAGGTACGCAGGGCGCGCTTGAGCGCGTGGAAGAGCACATACGTTCCAAGCCCACGACCGCGATGCGCTTCACCAACAGCCATACGGCCTAACAATGTCGCGGGAATTTGATAGCGCGGCAGTTTCGTAGCGAGATCAGCCGGTAGATGCTCAGCCAACACGGACCGTGCGGACAAAGTGTAGAAGGCATCAATATGGATATCGTCCGCGGAAAAGACAAAGACTGTCGCAAGATGGCGGTCTACATCCTGCCGCGCCTGACGCTGGATATACAAATCAAGCTCATGGACACCGCATGAAAAGGAGGCTCGGTCATGGTAAGGAGCGAGCGATTCAACACGGAGATCTTCGTACATATTCACAGACGAGACAAAGCCTTCTTATACCGCACCGCAGCAGCCTTCATATAAGCGGTCGGCTTTGGAGGGTTAAGAAGCGCTGCAACGAAAACCTTGGTGTCTTTTTCGCTCAACCTCCACTCACGTTCCTCCTGGATGATCTCCTTGGCGGCCTGATCAGAGTGCTGAACCATGAAATCGGAGACAGACAAGCCGCGCAAACTCGCAGCGGCCTCAATGCGGCGCTTCTGATCGGGCCTTAAGCGGGCTTCTGTTCGCAGGCTTCTTGTAGCAGCGGCTGGCATCCTGGCTCTCCTTCGTGTACGGCAGTTCTCCGTACATCAAAGTATATCGCACTCTCCGCTTGGGCGGCCACTCCTCCCCGGCTTTTATTTTCCTATTCCTCTCCTACTTTCAGCACCGCCAGGAACGCCTCCTGCGGAATGTCCACTTTGCCGATGCGCTTCATCCGCTTCTTGCCTTCCTTCTGCTTCTCTAACAATTTTCTTTTGCGGCTGATGTCCCCGCCGTAGCACTTGGCGATGACGTTTTTGCGGATGGCCGTCACCGTCTCGCGCGCGATGATCTTCGAGCCGATCGCCGCCTGGATCGCCACCTCAAACATCTGCCGCGGGATCAGCTCGCGCATCTTGCTCACCAGCGCCTTGCCGCGGTCGTACGCAGCATCGCGATGCACAATTACGCTCAGCGCGTCCACCGGATCACCGCCGATGAGGATGTCCATCTTCACCATCGGCGACACCCACGAGCCCGCGAGGTGATAGTCCAGCGACGCGTAGCCGCGACTCACCGACTTCAGCCGGTCGTAGAAGTCCAGCACGATCTCGTTCAGCGGCAGCTCGTAGGTCAGCATCACGCGCGTCTCGCTCACATACTCAAAGTTTTGCTGGCGGCCGCGCTTGTCCTCGACGAGCTTGAGGATGCCGCCGACGTACTCCTCGTTGGTCAGGATCTTCGCCGTAATCACCGGCTCCTCAATCTGCTCGATCTCGGTGGTGTCCGGCCAGCGCGAGGGGTTGTCCACCTCCAACACGGTGCCGTCGGTCAGCGTGATCTTGTAGCGCACGCCGGGCGCGGTGGTAATGAGGTCGAGGTTGTACTCGCGCTCCAGCCGCTCCTGGATGATCTCCAGATGCAGCAGGCCTAAGAATCCACACCGGAACCCGAAGCCGAGAGCGACGGACGACTCCGGCTCGAAGTTGAAGCTCGCGTCGTTGAGGCGAAGTTTCTCCAGCGCATCGCGCAGCAGCGCGTGCTCGTGTGAGTCCACCGTGTACAGCCCGGCGAAGACCATGCTCTTGATGTCTTCAAATCCCGGCAGCGCCTCCGCGCACGGCCGGTCCACATGCGTGATGGTGTCGCCGACCTTGGTGTCCGCGACATTCTTAATCGTCGCGACGAAGAACCCAACCTCGCCCGCGCTCAACTCTTCCAGCACCACCGGCTTGGGCGTCATCACTCCCATCGACTCTACGTCGAACTGCCGTCCGTTGGACATGATCTTGATGCGGTCGCCCTTGCGCAGGCGTCCGTTAATGATGCGGGCCAGCACAATCACGCCGCGATACGCATCGAACCACGAGTCGAAGATCAGCGCCTGCAACGGCGCCTCGGCGTCGCCCTTCGGCGGAGGCAGCAACATCACCACCGCCTCCAGGATGTCCGCCACGTTCAGCCCGGTCTTCGCGCTCACCGCGACGGCGTCCCGCGCCGGGATGCCCACGGACTTCTCAATCATCTCGCGGGTGCGCTCAATGTCCGCGCTGGGCAGGTCGATCTTGTTGATGACCGGAATAATCTCCAGGCCGCCGGCGATGGCGAGATACGCATTCGCGAGCGTCTGCGCCTCCACGCCCTGCGAGGCGTCCACCACCAGCAGCGCGCCCTCGCAGCTGGCCAGCGAGCGCGAGACCTCATAGCTGAAGTCCACATGCCCCGGCGTGTCGATCAGGTTCAGTTGATACGTCTCGCCGTCGCTGGCGGTGTACATCATGCGCACGGTGTGCGCCTTGATGGTGATGCCGCGCTCGCGCTCCAGGTCCATCGCGTCCAGCACCTGCGCCTGCATCTCGCGCGAGGTCAGCGACCCGGTCAGCTCCAGCAGCCGGTCGGAGAGGGTCGATTTTCCGTGGTCAATGTGCGCGATGATCGCGAAGTTACGTATATGCGAGGGGTCCATGCAGTCCGTGAAAGGCGAGAAGCCTCAACCTCTAGGATAACAGTGGACCCCGCTTGCGGCGCCCGGCATGTGCTCGGCTTCAAGGGAGCTGCTCAGCCGTCACTTCCACATCAATGTGCCGCGTTGTGTCGGGAAGATCGAGCGAGCCCAGGGTGACCGGCTTGCCCGGAACAAGAAGGCTCGTATTGCTGAGCACCATCTGCCGAATGACCGGCTCATCCACGCCATCCAGCTTAGCCGGCGCTGGAGCCACGCTGGACTGCTCGACTTTGCTGCTCAGTTCAATGCCGTTCGCATCCTCGGAGACCGTCGCGTCAATGTTGATACCGACGTCCAGATAGGTAAATTGGGTCTGCGCTCCAGCTTGCGCGTTGGGGCCGTAGCTCCCCGTGACGACCGGGATCTTCTCGCCCATCTTTACCGTTCCGTGGTTGGTCGGCGCGCTCACGGTCATCGCGAAGTGCTGCACCCCTACGCGCTTGCCTGCTTCGCTCACGGACAGGGTGTAGGTCAAACGATAGGTGTGCGCCAGTGGCCTGGGCGTGAGCGAGGGAACCGCAGCGGGCTGCTGAGCATGCAAAGCCACAGGCAGAAGGGAGGCGATAAGGGAGGAAGCGAGCAAGAGATTCGTGCGTGTCATTCCAGGTCTCCGTGGATGGGGTGCGTTTGCAGCGAAGACTGCAAAGGACTGGGGTTCTGGTGGTCAAGTTCAAAGATTGCGTTCGTACCCACGCCGTGATTCGCCACAACCTCGGTGTTGGTAATCAGCGCCGGAGAGCGTTCCATCCGCAACGACTGGGCCAGTTGCAACAGCAATCGCTCCTGCGCGGAGAGCGGCAGCGGCGGCGGATTCAAGAACTCCGGCGAGGCTTGCTCGTGCATCTGCTGATCCGTTCCTCGTCGTGACGTGACTCGTAACATTGAATGCCGCGCCCGTACCAGATGCGCCGCGGCCTTCGGTGGCGACGCAAAAGCAACGGCGGCGGCATGGGACTCTGCGCTCGATGCACTCTGCCCGATCTGCACCTGCTCGCTCTGGCGCAGATTCACCAGCAACGCCGCAATCAAAACCACCGCAAATGCCGCCAGCGCATACATCCCCGGCAGCGGGAAACCTCCGCGTGCCGCGGCTCGCTGTGTGAGCACCATCTGCCGCCCGCGCAGCCCAGCGGTCAGGCGCTCTTCCATCCCTTCCGGCAACGGCGCCCGCGCCAGCAGCCGCAACGCTCGCTCCGCATCTTCGTGTGAATCGAAAACTTCCTTCATTGCCTGCCTCCTTTCTTAGAGCTCGGACCCGAATCTGTACTCTTCAAGCGTTCGCGTAGATGCGCACGAGCCCGAAACATCAACGACCGCACACTCGACTCCGACCGCTTCAGCACGGCCGCGACCTCCGCAGTCGAAAGCTCTTCCATCGCGGAGAGCAGCAGCACGTCCCGCTCCGCGCGCGGCAAACGGTCCACGGCGGCCAGTGCCCGCGCCAGTTGGCGGGCCTCCGCGACAGCTTCATCCGCCGGCCGTTCGCGCGAGATCAGCGAAGCCGAGACAACCTCATCCATCTGCACCGGCGCCGTTCTGCGCTTGCGGTCGAGCGCGAGGTTCCACGCGATGCGAACCAGCCACGGCTTCAGCTCGCGCACCTCCGCCAGGCGCGCGCGGCCCTCCAGTACCCGGACAAAGGTCTCCTGCACCACATCTTCGGCCTCGGCGGGATGGCGCAGCAGCGAAAGCGCGACGCGATACAGCACGCCCGAGAAGCTCGCGACGAGTGCGCTGATCTCCGGCTCGTCGCGCGCATCCTCCGCCGCCATACAGCCCAGTCCCGTCTCTCCGATTGCGATGGCCATGCCTGCCTGCTGTAGTGAAGACGTTCCCCGCCGGCTTCCGCTCGGAAATATCTCAACGCTCCGGCCGGGGCCCTGCACCTGGGCAAGGACTACCAGATGCCCCGGGCCGCGTCCAACCCTTACAATGACAAGGTTGATGGCAACCCTGCGAACGACCCTCCCCCCGCGCCGCTGGTCCCCCGTGCCGGCCTGCGTTCCGCTGCTGCTGGCGCTGGCGCTGTGCCCGCTCCTCCGCGTCGCCGCCCAGACGCCCGCGCCCCAGGGACCCAGCCCCACGGATGCGCAGGCCGCAGAACAGTCCGAAGCGCAGGACGCTGCCGACGCCGCCCACGCCCAGCAGGTGCTTCAGCTCATCAACCAGGCCGAGGCCGACTACAACGCCGGAGTCGCCAACTACAACGCCAACCACCTTGACGCCGCGCGCGCCGACTTTGACGCCGCCGTCGACCTCATGCTCTCCAGCGGCATGGACCTCAAGAACGATCCCCAGCTCGCCGACGACTTCGACCACCTGCTCTCCGAGATCAACTCACTGGAGATGGACGCCCTGAAGCAGGGCAACGGCTTCTCGCCCAAGGTGGAAGAGGCCCCGCTGGACGCCGCCGACAACGTCACCTTCACCGCCAACCCTGCGCTGGTGAGCAAGGTCACCGCCGAGCTCAAGACCACCACCTCCGACCTTCCGCTCGTGGTCAACGAGTACGTCGCCGGTTTCATCAGCGCGTTTCAGGGCTCGCGCCGCGGCACGCTCGAGCGCTCGCTGGAACGCGCCGGCAAGTACAAGGACATGATCCAGAAGGTGCTGCGCGACAACGGCGTCCCGCAGGACCTGATCTATCAGGCCGTCGCCGAGTCCGGCTTTCAGCCGCAGGCGCTCAACTCGCGCTCCGGCGCCGGCGGCATGTGGCAGTTCATGCCCTTCGCCGGGGCCTACGGCCTGGAGCGCAACGGCTACTTCGATGAGCGCTTTGACCCCGAGAAGTCCACCATCGCCTACGCGAAGTACATGAAGTCGCTCTACAACCAGTTCGATGACTGGTATCTGGCCATGGCGGCCTACGACTGGGGCCCGGGCAATGTGCAGCGCGCCGTCGCCCGCACCGGCTATGCCGACTTCTGGGAGCTCTACCGCCGCGGCGCGCTCCCCAGCGAGACCCGCAACTATGTCCCCGGCATCATCGCCGCCGCGATCATGGCCAAGAACCCACAGCAGTACGGCCTGTCGGACATGGTTCCCGACGCGCCCGTGCTCTCGGACACCATCACGACCTCCTACGCCATCGACCTGCGCCTGGTCGCCGATCTCACCAACTCCTCTGTGCCGGAGATCGTCGCCCTCAACCCCGCGCTGCTGCGCCTCGCCACGCCGAGCGATATCCCTTACGACCTGCACCTTCCGCCCGGCACAAAGCAGGTCTACCTCGACCGCCTGAAGTCGATCCCGGAGGACCATCGCGACAGTTGGCGCTTCCACGTGGTCAAGCAGGGCGAGACGCTCGACGACATCGCAACGGCCCTGCACGCTCGCGCCACGCAGATCGCCGCCTTCAACCGCGTGACGGACGCTGAGCCCATCCAGGCCGGCGACATCCTCGTTGTTCCAATCGAAGCCGTCAGCGCTTCCCCCGGCCAGCAGCGCTACACTCTTCGCCGCGGCGACACCCTGGTCACCGTTGCGGATCGTTTCGGCGTCACCGTTGAGCAGTTGCGCGAGTGGAACCGGCTCTCATCCAGCCACGTTTCGCCGGGCCGTTCGCTCTACGTGGTGGAACCGGTTCGTCTCGCGCCGGGCATGCACCTCTCGCGACGGCGTCGCGGAGCGCACTCGTCGTCGAAGTCCACGCACTCCGCCACCACGCGCAAGCGCGGGAAAAAGCACAGCCGCTAATGTTGCTCTCGCTCAGAAACTGCCGCTACTCGCTGCTCGGCCCTCGGAACCACGGAAAAAATAATTTACGTGCACCTAAAAAGGTGCTTGCTATTTAACCGCTGCGAGCGTAATCCTTTTCATAGCACTCGTGCGGCGAAGTTACGTTGCGTTGTCAAGCACTTCGTTGAAAAAGGTTCCTCAAGCGCCGCGCAGTTTGCTAGCATCGTTCTTGCAAGTGGAAAACGTGCAACGCAAGAAAAGTCGGAGAACAAGTTCATGCTTCACGACGACACGATCCTCAAGCTCCACTCAAGCGCCTACGGCGACGACCAGGATGACACCACCGGCTTCCGCGATGTGGACTCTCTGGATGATGAGGAAGAGGAAGAAGAGTTGAGCGCCACCGGTGATCTCTCTCCCGATGCGCACGCTGAAGAGGCTGAGATCTACGCCCCTCCCTCCACACCGGCCGCGCCCTATGAGCCGCCCACCCGCCTCTCCACTCCGCCGGTCGCAGCGCCTGCTCCTGTGCAGCCGCCTGCCGCAAGGAAAGCTCCCGCAAAAAAGAAGGCTGCCAAGAAGGCGCCCGCCAAGAAGAAGGCCGTGAAGAAGCCGGCCAAGAAAGCGGCGAAGAAGAAGTCCGCTAAAAAAGCTCCCGCGAAGAAGAAAGCAGCGGGCAAAAAGAGATCAAGTTCTGCCGCGAAGAAACGTGTCCTGCGCGGCGGTAAGTCTGCCCGTAAAAAGGCAGTCGGCAACAAGGGCACAAGAACCAAAAAATCAACTATGAGAGGTACTACCTTGGCTACGAAGAAAAAGGCAGCGAAGAAGAAGGCAGTGAAGAAGGCCCCAGCGAAGAAGAAGGCAGCGAAGAAGAAGAAGAAGTAACTTCGCTCCACCAACCGCAACACAGGCAAGCAAAAGCGCCCGGATCTCTCACGAGGTCCGGGCGTTTTTGCGCCTGCCCGCGGTGCTAGTGCTTCATGGCAGCGATCGCCGCCAGCACCTGGTCGCTGTGCCCCTGGATGTCGTCGACCTTCCACTCCTGCACGACCTTGCCTTTGGGCGAGATCAGGAACGTGTCGCGCTGTGCATAGCCGTTGCCGTTGTGCTGCATGATCGGCACACCGTAGGCGTCGATCGCCTGGTGATCGGGGTCGGCCAGCAGCTTGAACGTCAGCGAGTCCTTGGTGCAGAACGTCTTGTGGCTCTCCACCGTATCCAGGCTCACGCCCAGCACAACGGCGTTCAGCGCGTCGTACTTCGGCAGGTCGCGCTGGAAGTTGTGCGCCTCCAGCGTGCAGCCGCTGGTCTGGTCCTTGGGGTAGAAGTACAGCACCACCCACTTGCCCTTGTACTGCTTCAGCGAGACCGGCTTGTCCTCCTGCGAGGTCAGCTTAAAGTCCGGCGCCTTCGCGCCCACTGGAGCCAGATCGGCCACGGCCGCCATCGGCGCTACCGCCAGCAGGCAGGCCAGCAAACCGGCAAATCCTGTGGCAACGTTTCTTGAGTTCAGCATGAGAGTTTCTCCTCTGCGACCGGCTCCTGGC
>Ga0302201_10002863_pt1 | contig 13196 bp, 9 predicted proteins | sample II_Bog_N3_2_FD_194586 | JGI IMG/M metagenome (GOLD analysis project Ga0302201, IMG submission 194586) | Peat permafrost microbial communities from Stordalen Mire near Abisko, Sweden - II_Bog_N3_2 | ecosystem: Environmental > Terrestrial > Soil > Wetlands > Peat | place: Sweden: Abisko, Stordalen...
TGCCCCATCTCGTCTTCCGATCGATTCCCCGCGCGCACCCGGACGGGCGGATTGTGCGGATTGTGCGGGTTGGCCACGGAATTGTCGTAGGTGTACTTCATGTGCAGGACTGTGCCCTTGGGCAGCAGCAGCGGCTCCTTGTAGCGGTAGACGCTCTGGCGGTCGATGTCCCAGTTTTTGATCCACACCAGCCATTTCTTTTCGCCACTGGGAAGAATGGCCCACCCCTGCATGTTGTGACCCAGGTAGTGCGCGTGGGGGTAGGCGCCGAGCACCTCGACGTCGGTGGGCAGGGTGAGCGAATCTTCAACCACAAAGCTGGAATCGCCGGGCGGAATGTCGAGTTGATCGTCGCGCTCGAGAGCCAGCAGCATGGGCTGCTTGGAGGGCGGATCGGGGGCGAAATAGAGGCCCACCTGGGCATCGATGGTTTCCGGCTTGCCGGAGGGTTTCAGGTGGATGTTCAGGACCAGGTCATTGCCGGGGTCGAGCCGCCAGGGCATTCCCTCGGGTTCCACCAGGGCGGGAGTATCCGGCTTCCAGAAGAGGAAATGGCTGTCCGGATCGAAGTGGTTCCCAGCATCGACCACCAACTCCATTCCGGCGATGCCGCCTTCCCAGTCGGCGGGATGCTGGTGGCGGAGGCTGGCGTTGCGATCGATGATGACATTGGCGTGATGCACCACCTGGGGCGCGCCGGGGCGGATTTCCATGGCGCGAATATAGTGGGTCTGTTTCAGCGGGTAGGGCAAGATCAAATTGCGGAAAGCGTCAGTTCCCCCGGCGGGAAGCGAAAACGGCTGTTGCACCTTCAGGATCAGGTCAGGCTTGCCGAGCTGCCATGTAGCATCGTAATTCGGTTGGGGAGGAGCGGATTTCAAGTCGCCCTCCGGCATGCCGGCGCTGACCCAGCGCCTGATCAGCGCGATGTCGGGATCGCTGAGGCGGCGAACATCGGCAAAGTCGCCGTAGCCTGGCTCCGGAAGCCAGGGCGGCATGAAGCGAGACTGGGTGACGTTTAGGATCTGCGGAGCCCAGCGCCGCGCATCGGCGTAGGTAATCAGGCTGAAGGGACCGGCCCCTCCGGGATGGTGGCATGTTGCGCAGTGGGTATATAGGACACACGCAATGTTCCGCGACCAGGTCGCCGATGCGGCTGTCTCCGCAACTTGCGCGGAGGACGAAGCGAGTAGACCCAATAACGCGATGAAGGGCAGAACCGAAAGTGCCCGACCCATCACAGAAGCTCCGTGCCCCGTCGGGTGCCCTCTGGGTGCGCCTTCTTTTTGGCGCGAGAGCGGGAAGCTACAACCTTCAATATCCGTTTTCATAAGGTTGGTCTTCATTTTTGCAGGAACACGATGGAGCAGCCAACGGCGGGACCGCCCGGCGGCGAAACTGGTTTGCCGGCAAGCGCGGCAGTGATGGCTTCTTCAAGGTCGTGATGCTGCGGCTCGGGGCGTTGCTGGCCGAGCGAAATATACCGGTCGTCAATGCGGCCGTGGTAAACCTCACGTAGACTGGCGCCATCGACAACAAAGACCGCTGCCTCCGGAGTCACGGTTGCGTGAGCCCAGGCGACAAGGTGCTGTTCGGGATCGAGCAGCGTGCGCGACTCTGCGCTTTCGCGAATGGAAAAATCCCGATTGTGCTGCGCAACTACCGGCGCCGTGTCCTCCGCATTCGGATAGACCCACCAGATGCGGACGGGCTGTGCGGAGAATTGCTGGGTCAGACGGGCCACTTCCGGTACGTATCGGTTCGAGATGGGGCAATCGCTCGCGGCGAACACAAGGACAACGACTTTGGTTTGCGGCCCCCCCAGAACGCCGATGGGCCTTCCGCTTAAATCCACTCCGTATCGCCCAGTGGCCGCAGTACACGAAAGGCTCAGCGTCAGGGAAAGCACTACCGCAGCCAGGCAACGCGAAAGGATACGAAGGTTGAAATTGCTGCTGATCGGCACACCGGGATTTTAACAAGTTAAGGCGCCTGTCGGTTGTGATGCGACCGCCATGGAACCGCTTAGAGCCCCAGTTTGCTCCAGATCGCATCGACCTTGGCCTTGGTCGCGCGGTCCATTTCAATCATCGCGGGCCATTGACGCTCAAAGCCTTCGGCCTTCCATTTGCGGGTGGCGTCGATGCCCATCTTCGATCCGTAGTTGGGCAATCGCGAGGCGTGGTCGAGCGAGTCGATCGGCCCGAGGGTGAACTGGATATCGCGCTCGGGGTCGATGTTGTTGGTCGCACGGAGGGTGACTTCGCCGATGTCCTGCACGTCGCAATCCTCGTCCACCACGATGATGACCTTGGTGAACATGGCCTGCCCAAGCGACCAGATGGCATTCATCACCTTGCGCGCCTGGCCTGGATAGGACTTCTTGATGGACACCAGCATCAGGTTGTGGAATACGCCTTCGACAGGAAGATGAATGTCGACGATCTCGGGTATCTGCATGCGCATGGCGGGAAGGAAGATGCGCTCGACAGCCTTGCCCATCCATGCGTCTTCCATGGGCGGCTTGCCCACGATAGTGGCAGCGTAGATGGGATCTTTGCGGTGCGTGATGCAGGTGAGATGGAAGACCGGGTAATCGTCGGTGAGCGTATAAAAGCCGGTGTGGTCTCCGAATGGACCCTCGCTGCGGAGTTCGCCGAGCTCGACGTAGCCCTCGATGATGATTTCGGCGTGAGCAGGAACCTCAAGGTCAACGGTTTCGCACTTGACGATCTCGACCGGCTTGCCGCGCAGGAACCCGGCGATCATGAACTCTTCCACCTCCGGCGGTGCGGGAACAATTGCGGAAAACGTGGTCGCCGGGTCGGTGCCGATGGCTACGGCAACTTCAAGTCGCGAGCCTTTCAGATTTCCCATCGCAACCTGCGGCAGCCCGCCAATGGGGCCGTCGGGGATGCTGACCGCGCCGCCTGCCGACTCGGCCATGGCGGCGACGCGGGCGGTGAGCGGATCGGCGTCGGAAGCGCCAGCGGCGGCGTTGCGCAGGGCTTCGCGATAATGCTCAGCCGCCACCTTCTGGCGCTGCCAGTGCATGCCGGTGGTCTGGCCGTCGTAGACCTGCATGCGATACATGCCGATGTTGCGCTTGCCATTACGGGGATCGCGGGTATGCACGCAAGGCAACGTAATGAAGCGGCCGCCGTCGTGCGGCCAGCACTTGAGGATCGGAAACTGGTTCAGGTCGAAGTTGTCCCGGAGAATCACTTCCTTGCAGCGGGCTTCCCTGGCACTGACTGTCTTGGGAAAGGCGCTGGTGAGCGCGCCCAATTGCGGCAGCATCTTGAGCTTGTCCAGCAAGCCCCCTGTGGGCGGCTTCATATTCAACAAGCCCTTGATGCGGTCCGCGATCTCATCCAGGTGGTCGACGCCGAGGGCCATGGCCATGCGCCGCTGGCTGCCGAACTGGTTGATAAAAACTTTGTGGCCGGGATGACCCTTGATGTTTTCAAACAGCAATGCCGGACCGCCGGGAGCATGGTCGGCATATGCCGCAGTCCCCTTCCCTTCGCGTGCGCGCGAGCCGCTTTTTGAAGCGCGGTCGGTGATCTCCGTGATTTCCAACTCCGGCGAAACTTCTTCGCTGATGCGCTTCAGTTCGCCGTGTTTTTCGAGGGTCTTAATCCAGTCGCGGAGATCGTCGTAAGCCAAGGGTGCGGACTCCTGGGATGCTGATTGTTTCCCCCTCATTCTACGACTTTTGGATTGTTCGTTACCGGATGGAAACGAGATTCGAGAAAGGGTTGATGGCAGGAACCGGGTCCATCGGGTACCCCAGGCGCTTCCACTCGTCGAAGCCCCCGCGCAAGGGGCGAACGCGATCAATCCCAAGCTTGTGCAGGGTCATGGCGGTTTTGGCGGCTGTGGCCTCACTGGGGCAGGTGCAATAGAGCACGATGTCGGTGTCGCGAGAGATCTCGAGATGGCGCTTGGCCAGGGCATCGGGCGAGAAGTGATGCGCACCGGGAAGCGTGAAGGGGTCCGAAAGGAGCTCCAGCGGGTGACGCAGGTCGACAATGTATACCTTCTCCCCCGCATCCAGTTGCTTCTTCAGCTCTTCCGGCTCAAGGCGCGAGGAAACAAGTTTCCGGAGGACCATTCGGCGGCGATAGACGCGGACGAGGAAAAAACCGAGGATGCCAGCCACAAGGAGTCCGCCGGAAAAGCGCCCGGCCCAGTTGAGAAGACTTGGATCGCGTTTGAGCAGGTCGCCGAAGAACCTTCCCAGAGTCAGAATTGCCGTAAGCCAGAGAGTGGCGCCGATGGCGTCAAAAAAGAGGAACTCTCCGAAGGCCATGCCGTTTTGGCCGGCAACTGGAGGCGCAAGAGTTGCCAGACCGGGAACAAACTTGGCGATCATCAGGGTGACGCGGCGGCGGCGGCCAAAGGAGTCGGTGGTGCGGCGGACACAGATAGTTGGCTCCATGGACAGCTTGCACAGCAGACGCAGGACATGGTGGCCGTATTTGCGGCCGACCAGGAACCAGGTGCTGTCGGCGATGAGCGCGGCAACGAGACCGGCCAGGAGTGCAAGAGGAAAGCTGAGTTGGCGCTCGGCAGAAAGTGCTCCGGCAGCCAGCAGCACGGGGGTGGCGGGCAGGGGAATGCCGAGCTGCTCCACCAGGACCCAGGCGAAGAGCAGGAGGTATCCGTACGTAAGAAGTATGTGAGTGGGTAGTTCCATGGGAAACGGTCCTGTCGTGACTTATGGAAATGGGAGTGCCTGAATGTTCCGCGGGAAGAAAGTGCCGCACGCACACATAATAGGATGATTCAATCGCAAATTCGCTTCACGGATGGAGATTGGCGCGCTGATTCAGGGAATAAGGCCGGACAGAGGCGGAAGAAGCCGCCCGAGGGCGGCTTTCCGTTGAACAGGTTGAAGCCGGAGAACTGGCCTTACTGAACGGAATGCGGGACGCCGGCAGAGGCAGCTTCCTGCGGGCCGCGGGCGGCAAACCAGTTACGATCCCAGAGGTTCTTGTAGAACTCGCCGGTAAGCTCGGCCGCTCTTGGGCCGAAAACGGGGCGGCCGCCTTCAAGGAAGAAGACCGTGACCAGGTTTCCCTGGGGCGAGTCCGAAAAGGATGCGAACCAGCCGAAGCGGGTTCCATTGTTGGAGCAGGTTCCGGTTTTTCCGAAAACGGGAAATTCGTGAAAGTTTGCGCGAAGACGACGCGCAGTTCCGTATTCCACGGCGCCTGCCATGCCGTCCTGCATATCGGGAACGTAGCGGGCGATGTCCAGGGTCCGCTTGACCTTGGGCTCGAATGCGGCAACATCCTGCAATGTCGTGGGATGCTGCAGATAATAGAGCGTACCGCCATTGGCGAGAGCCGCCACGTAAGCGCCCAGTTGCAGCGGAGTGAGGGAGACGCCCTGACCGAAGCTGCACATGCGTCCGACGCCGCCCTCGGAAGCGGGTAGTTCCTGGTCAGGATAGACGCCCAGTTGCTCGCCCTGAATGTTGTAGCCGGCCAGTTCCCCAAGCCCGAACTGCGTGGCATAGTGGCGGACGCGCTCGAAGCCAAGTTCGCGGCCCAACTCTTCAAAATAGAGATTGTTGCTGTGGGCCAGCGCGTCGGTCATGTTCATGCGGAACCCTGGGAGCTGCACCATGGTGTCGCGGGTGACCAATCCCTCAGAAAGAGCTGCCATAGCTACGGTGATTTTGATGGTGGAGCAGGGCTCAGCACCCGGCGAGAGCGCCAGTTTCTGGTTGACCATGGCAAGGATGCGACCGTTCGAGGGATCGATGACCACGGCTGTGCCGTTCATATCGCCCAGCGCGTCAATGGCGGCCTGGCGAACGATCGGGTCTTCCCCCTCAGTTACATCGCCTGCTCCGATGGCTCCGACAGCAAAGGAACTGGCGGTGAAGCGCTCGTAGGAACCATGCCGGCGCCCGGTGACAGACACGCGGCGTGTATTGGCGCGGGCCGTGCCGCGGACAGTCAAATGAGCCTGCTCGCGCGAGGGCGCGGCATGGGTGGTCGGCGCTGCGTGTGAAGTTGTGCGGGCGGTCGCGGGGGCCGTGTGGGTGGCGGCCGGCTTGGCGCCATGAGCTGCCTCGCGACGGCCAGTGGCACGATGAGGCAAGGTCAGACGGGATTCCGGCTTGGCGCGATGCAGCGAATGCGGTGCATCCAGCGCAACAGCGCGGGAAGCGCCGAATTCAAGAGCAATCAGAATCAGGACAAGAGCCGACAGGCGAGAAACTGTCATCCAGGCAACATCCTCTCAACAATGGATTTCGTTTCGTGCTTCTGCCTATTGGCAGCCTACTGCTTACTTATCGGCGTTTCGCGGATCGGTTCGAATCTGAATCGCGAATGAAGCCCACTGTACCCCGGTAATTCTGTACAGGAAGTGACGCAAATCACCTTCCGATTCGGCCTTGGAATTCTTGGACAAAACTCAAGAATCCAACAACGACCTGTGCATTTCCGAGGCCGTTCGTCTTATCTATAGAGCTATATTGCACTATACAGCTCTATTGCCCCATTTCCCTAGGGGGATCTCTGTGCGTTGGCCCCTCGAAACCACTAAAACCTCAGTCTGCGCATGAATGCCGGCGTGTCCAGATCACGCTGGACCTCTTCCCCCGCCTCCGAAAAGAGCGATGAAGACGCTTGCGCCGAGGATGGATTGGCCCCTAACCCGAGAAAGCTGGCTGGAGGTGCTGGAACGTAGTCGCTTGATGGCTCGGAATAGGGAGATTTGGGCGCGACAGGCTGGGTGAACTGCGCCTGGGGCGGAACGGCCGGACGCTCGACTCCTTCCGAAGAAAGGTCCACAGCGGCTCGCGGCAGAGCCTGCACCGGAGCGGGGGCGACCACAACTGCGACGCCGGTCGAAGCGGTGGAGGAGAAAAACGCCGATTCATCTTCAGCAAATGCCTCCTCTTCCTGGTCCTCGTCCTGGCTGAGGAAGCGGGCGGGCATGGGCGCGGCAGCGGGCTCGGGCACAGGCGCCGGCTCATGCAGCCACGCATTGGGCGCGACCAACGGCACCGATACTGGAGATACGGGCACGGGAGAGGCGGTCGCGGGTGAAATGGGGGCCAGCGGTACTGAAACCACGGCCGCCTCTTCGACGCTCAACATGCGTGCGCGCCGTTCGGGCATCTGGTCGCGGAAGCCCGTAGCGATGACCGTGATCTTGACCTCTTCGCCCATCGATTCATCGAGAACCGCGCCGAAGATAATGTTGGCATCTTCATGCGCCGCCGACTGGATCAGCGACGAGGCTTCATTCACCTCAGAAAGCTTGAGCGAGCTGGAGCCGGTGATGTTGATGAGGATGCCGCGCGCGCCGTCGATGGCGCCCGCCTCAAGCAGGGGCGAAGCCATTGCCGCCTGCGCCGCTTCCACAGCGCGATTGGTACCGGCGCGAACTGCAGTGCCCATCACCGCGTGGCCCATGCCGGCCATGGTGGTCTTCACGTCGGCAAAGTCGCGGTTGATGATGCCGGGAATGGTGATGATGTCCGAAATGCCCTGGACGCCCTGGCGCAACACGTCGTCGGCGATGCGGAAACTCTCAAAGAAGCCGGCATCCTTGGCCACCACAAGCAGCTTCTCATTGGGGATCACGATCATGGTGTCGACGCTGTCCAGCAGCTCCGCCATGCCGCGCTCGGCCTGCTGAAGTCGCCGCTTGCCTTCAAAGGCGAAGGGGCGGGTAATGACGGCGACGGTTAAAATGCCCATCTCACTTGCCAGCGAGGCAATCACCGGCGCAGCACCGGTGCCTGTGCCGCCGCCGAGGCCTGCGGTGACGAACACCATGTCCGCGCCTTCGAGTGCTTCAATGATCTTCTCGGAATCTTCAAGCGCAGCGCGGCGGCCCACGTCAGGATTTGCACCCGCGCCCAGGCCCATGGTGAGACGGACGCCAAGCTGAAGCTTGACCGGCGCCTGAGACAGCTTGAGCGCCTGCACGTCGGTGTTGGCCGCGATAAACTCCACGCCCTCCATGCGGGCCTGGATCATGCGATTGACGGCGTTGCCGCCGCCTCCGCCCACGCCGATTACCTTGATGCGGGCCCCGCGTACAGGCTCGTCGTGATATTGAATCCGCATTCCGCTGGCATCGTTGCTCTGCTGATCCATCTGATCCATTTCGATTTCGGCCTCCCGATTGAAGACTTGTGAATCGTACCTGCTAGAAACTTGCTGCAAAAATGGCGCGCAGCTTGGAGCGAAGACTGTTGTTTTCCGCCGCCCGTGTAACGCGGGCTCGATGTGCATAAAGGAGCATGCCGATCGCAGTTGCGAAGCTCGGGTGGACGAGTTCCCCCGGCATGTGCGACAGACGCACCGGCATCCCGGTGCGCGCCGTCACGCGCAACTGGCTTTCTGTCACATCGAGCATACCCGGCAGCATGGCGCCCCCGCCGGTGAGGACGCAACCGGCGCCCAGAGCATCCACAACACCGCCCTGGCGCAGGCTCTCTTTCACAAAATAAAGCAACTCGCGCGCGCGGGGCTCAAGGATTTCAGCAATCGTACGCAGCGGCAGCATGCGCGGCTGGGGAGAGGCAATCTCGATCTCCGCCAACTGGGGCACGGCGGTAACCACCGCGTGTCCATACATCCGCTTGAGCTCCTCGGCCTGGGCCACCGGCACCTCAAGGCCGACGGCAAGGTCGTTGGTAAAGTGCTGGCCGCCGATGGGCACCGATGCGGTATGCGCCACCGCGCCCTCAAAGAAGACGGCGAGGTCGCTGGAGTGTGCGCCGATGTCGAGGAGGCAGACGCCCAATTCGCGCTCGTCGGCGGAAAGCGTGGCCTCGGCCGCGGCAATGGACTCGAGCACCGCTTCAGACACCTCAATGCCGGCGCGGTTGGCGCAAGTGACGGTGCTTTGCAGCGCGCTTCCGGAGCAGGTGGCGATGTGCAAATCGACCTTGAGCCGCGTGCCCACCATGCCGACGGGATCGAAGATGCCGGGTTGGTCGTCGAGGATGAATTGCCGAGGAAGCAGGTGCAGAATCTCGCGATCGGGAGGGCGCTCAATGGAACGGGCGCGCTCAACAGCGTTGCGCACGTCTTCGCGCGTGATCTCGCGCATGCGGGTGCCCAGGTCGATTCCGTCGCTGGTGTTGAGGCCGCGAATATGCGGACCGCCGACGCCGACGATGCACTCGTCAATGTTGATGCGCGCCGAACGCTCGGCACGTTCGCTGGCTGCCTTGACGGCCTTGAAAGCCGGACCCAGCTCAGCGATGAGGCCTTTGCGCATCCCGGCGGATTCCACGATTCCATGACCGCGATAGCGCAGAGAGCCCTCGTTCAGGTCCGCGGCCAGCACGCGCGTCCATGCGCTGCCAATGTCCAACACGACGATGAGGTTGTCCTGTTTCTGGCTCATGGCGTCACTGCCCTTCCGCCGCGGACGCGGACCGGTGGGTTGTGGATGCCGGCTTCTGCTTGCCGGCGCTGAGTGCGGCCCGCCTTGCCTCCGTGCGCTTCCTTTTGTCGCGGGCTGCCTTGTCTTTGGCGGTGAGTGCCTTGATCGCGGCGGCCTTCCGGGCTGCGATTTGAGTCTTGGAAGAGCTGCTTGCTGCCGGCTTTGTGTCCGCGCTTGCCTTCTTCACCGAAGGGGTCTGGCTTTTCTCAGCAGGGGTTACCGGACCTGCATCGGCACGAAGACCTGGCTTCGGTTTGGAAAGGCCCGTATCCGCCGGATTGGCTTCCGGTTGAGGAATTGGAAGCGCACCCGCAGGTGCTGCGGAGGGCGTGGCTGAAGCAACCTGGTCGGGTTGGACTGCGCTGCCGCCATGAGCCATCTCCAGCACGACCTGCTCTTCGTAGCGCAAATCGACTGCTGCCAGATTCGGATATTGCTGACGCCACTCGGCGATGTGCGCCTTGTAACGCTGATAGCGCTCAAGGAAATGGTCGGCGCCAAAATGGGCGAGGATGTCGGCTCCCTGCTCCGGCATCAGTACGCGGGCGTCTTCAGAATCAGTCAGGTCGATCTCTGAGATCTGCTCGGAAAGATGCTGCCCATTCGAGTCCAGCTCAGCGAGCAGGCGCTGATAAGACGCCATCCGCGCCTTGCGGCTGGCGGCAGGATCCTGGGGATCGAGGCCGGTTACAACCGGGAATGAGTAGTGGTGCTGGGCCATCATGGCTGCTGGCATGGTGAGAAGAACTCCACTGGAATCAACGAGTTCAATCTGCTGACCCTGACGGACGAAGGCCACCGGCTGGCGTTCGATGAGGGAGACGCGAATCTGGTCGGGGAGGATGCGCATGACGGTAGCGCGCTCCACCCAGGGGATGGCTTCGAGCTGCTTGCGGCGCTCGGCCAGGGGAACGAAGAAGATGTTGCGGCCGATGTCTTCGCCGAAGACGGGAAGCATCTCCGCGCGGCTGACCTCGGTGAGGCCGGTGGCCTCAATGTTACCGGCGCCTGCGATGCGGAAGCGGGAGTCGCGGCCGAGGTAGGTTCTCAGGAGGAAAATGGAGGTCGCCAAACCGCCCACGACGATGAGCGCAGCGAGGCCCAATGCGACGCCACCGACGGTGCCGGCGGGACGCCACCAGGGATTGCGCGGCTTGCTAAAGCGCGCGCCTGCAGCGGGATACGAGTCGTCGTCGGGGTCCACCATTTCAAGCGGCATGCCAGGAAGGGTGCGGCCCGATGGGGGCACACTCTGCTTTACTCGCCGGAATGGGGATTCCTCGATCGCTTCGTCCTCCCAGGGCAGGGGGCGGGTTGGGTTACCACGTTGCTTAGTCACGCCTGAGCAAGGTCGTGAGAGTCGCCAGACTCAACTATAGCCCGGGGTCCGACGGCTTTTTTCCGCAGCAGAAGAGGGGGAATCCTTGGGGTTACGGGGGCAGAAGCCAGTTGTCAGTAATCAGTTGTCAGTGGTCAGTCCTCAAGGGTCAAAGGTCTGCTCGGAGGGGTGCGCTACATAGGGTAAAAGGCTGCTTGGGAGGTTGCAAACCGGGGCAAATGACCGCTCGGAGGGTTGCGATTCTTCGAGACAGTAACCTACGGGGCAACCCGCGGAGATGTTTTGGTTGCTGAGAATTGAACTAATCGAGGCATTGGGTTGTCGAGAATTAGCCACTATTTTGGGAAACGCGCTGAAACGGCAAGAGTTACTGGCTTAACTTGTTGATACTGTGTGATTTATTGCGATTTTTCTCACTGTGCACATGCGCGCGAGATTCATCTCGCGCACTCGCCACCGGAATGAGTCATGACGGCGGGAAGAAGCTTGGGTCCTTCTTGATGGCAAACGCCTGGTGCGGGTCTTTGCCGGCGACCGTGATGCCGCGGGAAAATGCTTCGAGCAGGGGACGGGCGCGGGTGACTGCCTGGTCTTCGCCGGCGGCTACGATCCAGAGGCGACCGGCCTCGGCATCGGCGGGGTTGCCGAATATGGGCGCGCAGACGAGGTCGATGCCGCGGATTGCGTGCTCCACGGTGAGGCGCTGGGCGAGAGGCACGCTGATGACGCCGCACAGGATGTGAAGCAGGCCGGGTGAGAGCGCATCGATGAGCCGGGGTACGCCGAAGAGCACCTCTTCATAGGCCGCGTCGTCGGGGAACATGGTGATGATGGCATCGGCGCCGAGTTCGGCTTCAGCGGGGGTGGCGGCGGCGATGGCGCCTTCGCGGAGGAGCGGCTTGGTGCGCTCTTCAGTGCGGTTCCAGACGGATAGCTCGTGGCCGGCGGCGAGGAGACGGAGGGCCATGGGTGTGCCCATTGCTCCCAGGCCTAGAAATCCGATTCTCATGGTGAGTCCTGTTGGTGAGGCCGTTTTTGGTTTGTCGCGGGATGCGTGAGTCTTCATCATAGGGGGTGCGATTTGGGGACGATTCGAGCGATGCCCCGTTTCCAATAAAGGGGATACAATAACGGTCAGTCTGAGGAGAAAAGGGACCCATGGAGGATTCGCAGGGAGCAAAGATCTATCGTTTCACCCCATATTTCCTATGGGTAAGCCACCTCCAGGCTGCGGGAGCTGTGCTTGTTGGTTGTTGCCTGATCGCCCAAGAGTCAAGGGATGGTCAATACTCCCAAGGGCCTATAAAAGAGGGGTTCTTTGGTATTCTCTTCCTTTTTCTCGCCGCTTATCTTGTAGCTCAGGCCAGGCACTCAGCTGTGTTTCTCGCGCGGGACTTTGTTTCCGTCAGGACTGTCTGGGGTACTCGCACATTGGCCAAGGACGACATTCTGGGAGTCAAGATCGATTGGCGATCTGGCATTGTCTATACGACCTTCGAGCCCAAATCTTCGAAAGAGAAGCCCATTGCGGTAGAGCGGTTCTTTTCCTTCGATGAAGAGTGGACAGATTGGATTTCCAGCCTGCCCAATCTGGACAGGGATCATAAGCTTCAAGTGGTTTAGGCAGGCCGACGAGGCTGGTCGTCGTGTTCTGCCCGGATCGCCGGGGAACGGACATTTTGCACATGTGCAACGGCCGAAGAGCAACCGCAGATCTTTCGACTCGCTCCGCTCGCTCAAGATGACAGATATGAATAAAGAGCTATAAGAAGCAGGTCCTTCGACTCCCTTCGCTGCGCTCCGGCCGCTCAGGATGACACCTTATTATTGATCGCGCAAAGCGGTGTCGAGGCGTAGGATGCTCCTGCGGGGACGGCTGTCGAAAATCACATCTCAGCTTGAAAATTTGGTGGTATCCTTCCGCGTCGCTTTTTTGAAGATTCAGGAGGAATGTATGCGAAAGATTTTGCTTTTGGCTGTGGGAGGATTGCTGCTGTTGGCGGGGTGCGGAAGCCAGGGGAAAGATGCCGGGATTCCGGTTGGGCCAAAATGGAAGGGCGCTCCCTACCGGCTTGAGTTTGACACCAAGGCGGCCAAGGTGGACCCGGCGGGCATTACGATTCCGCCCATCAAGTTCACGGCGAACCCTGCCGCGCTGGAGACACGCGCCATCGTGGTGTTGAAATTCACCGCAGAGAACGATGCTTCGGAGCACCTGATTGTTGGAAGTCCCTTGGATATCCACGGGCCGGAGGGAACGCTGCCTGAGGATTATATGGATCGGGCGCGGAAAGGGCTCTCTGATTATCTTTTGGCACACTGCATGAAGGGGAAGGTGGAGCTGAACGTGGCGCTGGCGCGGTCATCGCTGGCCTACCAATCCACAATGGCCCAGGCGGACGCGAAGCGGCTGTCGGACTGGATG
>Ga0302201_10002887_pt1 | contig 13126 bp, 11 predicted proteins | sample II_Bog_N3_2_FD_194586 | JGI IMG/M metagenome (GOLD analysis project Ga0302201, IMG submission 194586) | Peat permafrost microbial communities from Stordalen Mire near Abisko, Sweden - II_Bog_N3_2 | ecosystem: Environmental > Terrestrial > Soil > Wetlands > Peat | place: Sweden: Abisko...
CCGAGCATGGCCGATAATCTTGAGCCGCGCCTGATTCGGATAGTCCATCAGGAAGAGCGCCACGCGGTCGTTCGTCTCCACGTTACCGGTCGTAATGTACTGCTTGTTGCCGGCAAAGTCGGCAAAGGCAAGCGTCTTGCCGTCCAACACCCGCAGAAACCCCTTCGGCCCGCCGCGATGCTGCACATACGGCCAGCCGTCCACGGTGACCGAAGCCAGATACAGGCTGTCTCGCTCGGCGATGAACGCGGCTTCGCTCGCCGTCAGGGCATCGTGGCTCGGGCCGGACTCGGCCAGCCGCTCATACTGCGCCCGCGAGCCATGCTGCGCCTGCAATCGCTTTGCCGCCTCGCCAAACATCGTTTTTGCATACTGCTGTCCCATCGAGCGCTCCCTCCCATTCGACGACGCTCAAGGCAGCAACGATGCGGCACTTCGCAGTCTTCTCTCCAGATGCCGCTCCAGCGTGCCGATCGCGAACGCGCGCAGGTCGGCGCTGCGTTCGGCGGGCCAGTCCTCGGCGGCCAACTCCGGCAACGGCGTGCGCGCGATGCGGACACTCTCGGCGACGGACGCCGCGCTCAGGGCTTGCGATTGCGGGCGGCGGTCGTCGGCGCAGGTGACGCCGTCAGCTGTCGGCGACCACCACACCGTCTCACCACGAAGGTCGAGCGCGCAGGCGGCGCAGTGGCCCAACTCCGGCATCCAGCCCATCAAACGGTTCATCCACAGGCAGAAGTAGGTGATGGGGAGGTAGACGCCAGGAGACTGCGGGTGCCCCACATCTCGATTTTGAGATGTGGGCTGGGCATCCTGCGAACCCACGTCTGAGAGTCCAGACGTGGGGCACCCAGAGTTGAGGCTGGTCAGGACGGTGACGGCGAGGCGGAAGATGTTGTCATCGGCTGCGAGCTCGGGCATGGCCTCTTCGAGGACTTCGACGACGAGCTGGAGCGCGGCGAGGCGCAGGGCATCAACCGGCGCGGTCATGGGCGACCAGAGGATTTCGAAGCTATCTAATCTGACGAGCTCCTGCCCGGGACGCTCGGTGTAGTGGGCTACGACCTGCGTGGCGGGCTCCAGCGCGCCGCCGAAGCGCTTGCGCGACTTCATCGCATGGCGCGCGACACCCTTCACCCGTCCCTGGTCGCGCGTGAACAGCGAGACCAGCAGGTCAGCCTCATGGAACGGCCACGTCCGCAGCACGATGGCCTCGCCGTGATGTTGGATGAGCCGTCCTTCCGCCATGCTTTATCGTCTCATCCGCAGAACTGCAAACGCGGAGGACGCCAAGTACGCCAAGGATCGCAAAGGAATTCTTCGCGCACCTTAGCGTCCTTCGCGACCTTGGCGTTTGCAGTAAACGCAAGAACGCGCGACCCGAAGGCCGCGCGCCGTTGCAACGTGAAAAAGCTCTATTGCCTAGCGACCAAAGAACGTTGCGTTCTTCTCCAGGTAGGTGGCCCATTTCTCAGGCAGGTCGTCGCCGGCGTAGATGGCCGAGACCGGGCAGACCGGCACGCATGCTCCGCAGTCGATGCACTCGACCGGATCGATGAAGAGCTGTTCGGCGGTGTCGCCGCCGGGCTCATCGGCCTTGGGGTGGATGCAGTCCACCGGGCAGGCATCCACACACGCCCGGTCTTTGGTGCCGATACAGGGTTCTGCAATGACATACGCCATGTTTCTGAACTCTCCTTGAGGTGCAGCTATTTGAGGTGCCGCAAATTTCCGTCTGGTCTGAACTTCAATTTTAGCAACAAACCGCGCTCAGCCAAAGCCCCCGGCGAACTCAGGCGTCCGCCTGCCCGGTTACCGTCCAGATTTCGCGAGCCAGCGCGGCGATATCCGCCGGAAACAGCCGCTCCGTCGTGGCCTCCATCTCGGCGAGGCTCCACCAGCGCGCCTCCTGCATCAGGGCCAGTTCCTCGGCGGTCACACCCAGCAGCCGCGGAGCCTCGCGGGCGCACCGGCCCGCGAAGAAGACATCAAAGTTGCGCACCGTCTCGCCCAGGTGAACGTAGCTCCCGCCGCTCTCTTCATGCACTGGCCCGGTGAGCTGCGGACGGATTCCCAGTTCCTCAAACAGCTCGCGCTCCGCCGCCTCGCGAGCGCCCTCTCCGGACTCCATCTCGCCGCCGGGCGTCACCCAGAAGACGAACGGGCCGTCTTCCAGCGGCGCGACGATGCGAATCAACAACACGTCGCCAGCGGGATCGAAGAGAAAGACCCGCGCCGAGCGCCGCAGGCGGCTCTCAGCGGCCATGCTCTTTCGCCGCCCGCCGCGCGGCGAACTCCGCCGGCGTAGGAATCGGCTCCAGGTTGCGGCCCGCGAACATGTCCACGAACAGGTGCTGGATCTCCGCCCCAATCAGCCCGTTGGTCGCGAGCACTTCGCGGCTGTCCAGCGTAAACTTGCTGCCGTCAAAGTGCGTGACAGTGCCACCGGCCTCTTCCACCAGCAGGTAGCCGGCGCTGGTATCCCATGGATTCAATTGGAACTCCCAGAAGGCCTCCAGCCGGCCGCAGGCGACGTACGCCATATCCAGCCCCGCCGACCCCGCGCGCCGTACGCCATGCGAGCGCAGCGTGAACTCCTGGTAGAAGTGAACGTTGGGCGAGCGATGGCGCTTCTGGCTGGGAAAGCCCGTCGCTACGAGCGACTCCGCCAACACCCTCGTTTTGGAGACATGAATCGGCTCGCCGTTCAGCGTCGCGCCCGCACCCTTTGCCGCCGCGAACATCTCATCGCGCAGCGGATCGTAGGTCACGCCCGCGACCATCTCCCCGTCTTCGTCGGGTTTCAATCCCTTGGCGCGGCGCTCGCAGCCCAGCAACACGCAGAACGCAGGGAATCCGTGCGCGAAGTTCGTCGTGCCGTCGAGCGGGTCCACGTACCAGCGGAACTCGGCGTCGAGGCCGGAGCGGGTGCCCTCTTCGCCGTAGATACCGTGAGTCGGAAACGCCGCGCGCAGGCGTTCGCCGATCAGCTTCTCGCTGCTGCGGTCGGCCTCGGTGACCAGGTCCACGTCGCCCTTGTACTCGGTGCGCACGCCGCGATGGTAGAACTCGCGCAACAGCGCGCCCGCCTCGCGCGCAATCTCTTCTGCCTTGCTGACCAACTCTGTCACAGACTTCCTTCCAATATCTTCCTTACAGCCGCGCACCCTCTTCGCGGTTGCCGCTGCGTCGCGAGCCCGCCGCCCCACCCTCGGTGATGGTGCGAATCTGCGACTTATAGATAAACAGATTCGGCTTGCCCTCGCGCGTCAGCCGCACCATCATGTCGTCAAAGTATTCAATCCAGCCATGCACCACCTCGCCGTCGCGCAGCTTCACGGCGACCTGCACCTGGCGGTCGCTCAGCGACTTCAGATACAGCGCCTCCTGCCCGGTCTCGCCGGAGGGCGGTCCCTTGTGGCGCTTCTTGTTCGTGGACATATCCAGATTGTAATGGGGAACTCTTGCCATGCGGCGCTTCATCCTTAGTCTGATGCGATTAAGGACGCTCCCGGTTACCGTAGTACGCCGTCCTGTAGCGCAACGTGTACTTCGCCCGCAGCGCCGGGTCCTTCAACTCCAGGTGAATATGCCGCAACCCGGAGAGCTCCACGCCGCGCTGCGGAGCATAGTAGCCGACCGTATATTGCGTCCTCAGGTCATCTGAGACATGCTGGAAGGCCGGCCCGAGGTCGCGCTTGTCTTCGACATAGTAGTACTTGCCGCCGGTGTCTCTGGACATCTGGATCAGCGCATGTTCGCCGCCGGTGTTGCGACCGGCGTCGGCGTCCACGGGCACGATGATCAACGCATACAGCATGGCCCCAGCTCGCTCCGCCTGCTCGATGGCGTCGTCGTAGCTGCCGTGGTGCGTAGTGTTCTCGCCATCGGTAATCAGCACGACCACCTTGCGCGCACCGGGCGCCGCGGACGCCTCGCCCAGCCGCTGCGATGCCAGATAGACAGCGTCATACATCGCGGTCGCGTCGCCGTGCTGGATGCGGCCCAGCCCGTCCTCGATCTGGTGTGTATCGCTGGTAAAACCCACCAGCTCGTCCACGCTGTCGGCGAAGCTCATCAGATCCAGGCGGTCCTGCGGCCGCAGCAGCGAGCGCACAAAGGTCTTCGCCGCATCGCGCTCCAGGCGGTCGTCCGCAAAGACGCTCTCGCTGGCGTCGATGGCCAGCACAATCTCCAGCGGCGTCGACGACTCCTTCTCAAACACCGCGATCTTCTGCGGTTTGCCATCTTCCGCGATCTCGAAGTCCGACTGCGTCAGCCCGCCCACCGGCGCGCCGTTGGCGTCCACCACATTCAGCGCGACGCTCACCAGCCGGCTCTCCACATGGATGGTGGGAATCTCGGGCGTCTGCCTTTCTATAGGCGCTGGCTGCTGCGCGCACAGCGCCGCTGCCGGTAGCAGTACGAGCGATGCGAGTGCGATGCGTGCTGCGTTCACCGGGGGGTCCCTGCAATCTCTGCGGGGAACGGTTCGCCGTCGGCCCACACCGCGCCATCAGCGAACTGCTCCCGCTTCCAGATTGGGACGGTCTTCTTGAGCGTGTCGATTACCCAGCGGCAGGCCTCAAACGCCGCGCCGCGATGCGCAGAGGCCACTGCGATCAGCACGCTGGTCTCACCCACCTCCAGCCGACCCAGCCGGTGCACGATCGCCACCTCGCGCACGCCGAAGTGCTCGATGGCTTCGGCACGCAGCAGTTGCATCTGGCGCAATGCCATCTCCTCATAGGCCTCGTAGTCCAGATGCAGCGTCCTGCGGCCGCGGGTGTTGTCGCGCACGATGCCGTCAAAGACGCACACCGCGCCGTCCGCCCCGGCCTTCACGCTCTCTACCACTGCCGCCGCGTCGATGGCCTCGCGCACCAGCGCAACCTTGCTCTCGCTGCCTCCACTCACCGGAGGCAATATCGCCACCTCGTCGCCGTCGTGCAGCGTATGCGTTGCGCTGGCATACTCGTGATTTACAGCGACCGCCACTCCGCGCAGCACATCCTCGGGAAGCACAGCCTCCGCGCGCAGCAGCTCCAGCAGCCCGCCCACGGACTCGCCAGCGCGCAGCTCGCGGCTCTCGCCGCCCGCGGCAAACGCGGACTTCAGCGCTCCGAACGAGATTAGTCGCACACGCATAGAGGAGGGACTCACCCAGCCAGAATACGTCAGCCCGCGCGCTGCACACTCGCAGCTCACAGGCCCGGAGCTCGCCGCTCCGGCAAGACCGGCAGATTCCATTGGGATATACTCGCCCAGTTCACCCAAGCGGCGACCTGCTCTCGCTCGACTCATCGTATCTGGAGGATTCATGTTCAAGGGATTTCGCGACTTCATCCTGCGCGGCAACGTCGTTGACCTCGCGGTCGCCGTTCTCATCGGGGCGGCCTTCGGCGCCATCACCAGCTCGCTCACGGCGAACATCATCACGCCGTTCATCTCCGCTCTGTTCGGCGCGCCGGACTTCTCCACGCTGGTCTTCCACATGCCGGTGCTGCATGCGGTGGTGCCTCCCAACCCGCTGCCGGCTAACTATGTCGCGCCCGGCGTCCTCCACTATGGGCTCTTCCTCAACGCGGTCATCAACTTCCTGATCGTTGCCTTCGTCATCTACTTCTTCGTCGTGCTGCCGGTGAAGTCCCTGCTGGCGCGCGCCGAAGCCAAGGAGGAGGCCACCACCAAGGACTGCCCGCAGTGCCTCTCCGAGGTGCCGCTGGCCGCGACCCGCTGCAAGTTCTGCACCCAGCCCCTGTAGAACATCTTTTCGCCATGAGGCCCAGGCATGGTCTTCGCGTAAACTCCTAGGTGACGACTCAAGGAGTTCCTCACGATGCGCCGTTTCACAGCCTGGGCCTTTCTTCTCCTTTTCCCTGCATTCGCAACGGCCCGACCGCTGGTCCCGCGGAGAGCCCTGTCCGCCCCGGCACAGGAGCAGCCCACCCAGTCTCAGGACGCCAGCGCGCCTCCCAAGCCGGAGGCGACGCCGGTCGTCATCCCGGTCTTTGCCGGATCGCTGCCCACCAAGTCTTCCGTGCCTCAGCCCGTCCCGGTCAACCTCCACACCGAGCCGCCCGATCCCACGGAGACCGCACCCCAACAAAACTCTATCGACACCGAAACGCCGCCGGTTCCGCCGGCAACGGCGCCATCGTCCCCGAGCGCAACGCCTCCTGAGGCCGCGCAGCCCACGGCGACAACCTCGCCTGCAACCCAGACCTCCATCGGGGAGCCCACCCCGGCTCGTCCCAACGCGCCGCCACCGGTCTATCCGAAACGCACAGCGGCTAGACGCGCGATCAGGCCCAAGGCAGCGCCGCCCGCTACAGCATCGACCCCCGAACCCACTCCGACACCTGCGACGAACGTCCCCACGATTACGACACCGTCTCCCTCGCCCGAGGTCTCTGCACCTCCCGCGACCGTGCCCTCCGCCGTTGTATCCACCCCGGCCCCCGTCGGATCGAGCCAACCCGCCGCAGAGACCTCGGCTCCCGCGACGCCACCTGCAACCTCCACCCTGCCGGCCACGGAGCCCACAGCTACAGCGCCGCCCGCCCCCACCGAAACGGCACCAACTCCTACACCCACTGCGGCTGCGCCTACGCCTCAACCACCCACGCCTGAGCCGACTCAAACAGCAGCTCCAGCCTCAACCGCTCCAGTGGCCACGCTGCCTCCACCCCCGGCGGAAGAGGCCCCGGCCGCGACACCGCCAGCCTCTTCCTCCCCTGTCGCTACAACGGCCACCATCCCTGCCGCCTCCATGCCCATCGTCATGGATCTCGGCCCGTCGCCCAGCGTCTTCGGCTACGCCGATTTCTCCAAGTACAAAAAGTGGGACGACCTCTTCCTGGCCGTGCCCAACGCCGCGCTCGCCGGAGAGGAACTGCAGAAGCTCACCTCCGAGCCCCACTGGGCCAGCTCCCCGGAGGACTACCGCACCGCGCTCTACGTCGCCGCCAAGTTCAAGGCCGCCGGTCTCCAGACCCAGATCGTTCCCTTCCGCGTCTACCTCAACGCGCCAACCAAGATTGAGATCACCGTCCTCGACGCCTCCGGGCGCCGCCTGATGACCGGCCCCACGCCCGAACACGTGGACCCCAAGGCCTACGGCGGCGATCCCTTCCAGGACGACCCGCGCATCCTGCCCGCCTTCAACGGCTCTTCTGCTTCCGGCGACGTCACCGCACCGGTGGTCTACGCCAACTACGGCACGGTCGAAGACTTCAAGAAGCTGGAGCAGATGGGCGTCAGCGTCAAGGGCAAGATCGTCCTGGTGCGCTACGGCGCCAACTTCCGTGGCGTGAAGGTCTATCTCGCCCAACAGTACGGCGCCGTCGGTGTGCTCATCTACTCTGACCCCGCCGACGACGGCTACGACCGCGGCGACGTCTATCCGCGCGGCCCCTATCGGCCAGCGACCGCCGTGCAGCGCGGCTCCGTCCAGTTCCTGCCGCTCTATCCCGGTGACCCCGAGACGCCCGGCGTCGCCTCCACGCCCGATCTGCCGGAGTCCAGCCGCATCCTCGATCGCGCCAAGATGAACCAGCCGTTGATTCCTTCCAACCCGCTCTCCTACCAGGACGCCACGCCCATCCTGAAAGGGCTGGAGGGTCCCGAGTCGCCGCGCGACTGGCAGGGCGGTCTGCCCTTCACCTACCACCTGGGCGGCACCGACTCCATCACCGTCCACATGAACCTGGTGCAGGACTACCAGTTGCGCACCATCTGGGACGTCATCGGCACCATCCCCGGCTGGGACAGCCGCGCCTGGGTCGTCGCCGGCAACCATCGCGACGCCTGGGTCTTCGGCGCGGTCGACCCCAACAGCGGCACCGCTGCCATGCTGGAGGCCGTGCATGGCCTCGGCGAACTCATCAAGCTCGGCTGGAAGCCCCGCCGCACCATCGTCATCGGCAGTTGGGATGCCGAGGAAGAAGGCCTGATCGGCTCCACCGAGTGGGCTGAGCTGCACGCCAACGAACTCGCCCACGCCGTCGCCTACTTCAACACCGACGTCGGCGTCTCCGGCCCGGACTTCACCGCCTCCGCCGTCCCGTCGCTCCAGCAGTTCCTGCGCGAGATCGCCCGCGAGGTCCCCAGCCCGAGGGGCGGCAGCGTCTATGACCAATGGTTGAAGACCCAGCAGTCCGGCGAGGGCAGCCGCAACGGAACAGTTCGCGCAGCCGAGCCGCTCTCCGAGGTCCGCATCGGCACCCTCGGCTCCGGGTCGGACTACACCCCGTTCATCCAGCACCTCGGCGTGCCCTCTACGGACATCGGCTCGGACGGCCCCTACGGCGTATATCACTCCGCGTTTGATAACTACAACTGGTTCGTCAAGTTCGCCGACCCCACCTTCGTCTACGAGCAGCAGCAGGCGCGCATCTTCGGCCTGGAGATTGTGCACATGGCCGATGCCGACGTGCTGCCCTATGATGACCAGTTCTACGGGCAGCAGATCGTCGGCTACCTCAAGGAAGCCCAGGGCCGCGCCACCGCCACCGGCATGAAGGTGGACTTCGGCCCCGCCGACACCGCCGCTCAGCGCTTCGCCGCCGCCGGAGAGAAGGTTCACCAGATGCAGATGAACCCCCAGCCCGGGACCGCGCTCGCTGGCCTGAACTTTGCCCTGCGCGACGCCGAGACCGCCCTGCTCAACCAGGCCGGCCTGCCCAAGCGGCCCTGGTACAAGCACACCATCTACGCTCCCGGCGAGTTCACCGGCTACGCCGCCGTCGTCATCCCCGGCGTCAATGAGGGCATCGACGCCGCCGACAGCGCCCGTACCCAGGCGCAGCTGGATGCCCTGATCCAGGCGCTCAACCACGCCGCGAGCCTGCTCGAAGACGCCGTCAAGTGACCCAAAATGGGACGTATCCCATTACTAATGTAGGGGTTGGGATACCGACGTTCGTAGCATTTACATCCACAGGGCCATGCCGCAAAGTGTTCAGAACGTGCGGATTCCTCGCTCGTGGAGAGCGGTCGTATCTCTCCTGCCCGCAGTGTTGTTCATCGGCATAATGATCGCTCTCCGAGCGAAGGGCCCGCGCCTCCACGTGGGCCTTTCGTTTCACGGCTTAAGCGCTTACGCTAACTCCGCAGCGCCATCTGCTCGGTAACGATCTGAGTCAGGTCCGGCTTCTTCAACCCGTGTACCTCCTCGTTGAACTTATCCACCTTGCTGGACCAGTTCATGCTGCAGAACTTCGGCCCGCACATCGAGCAGAATGCAGCTTCCTTGTAGTAATCGTCAGGCAGCGTCTCATCGTGCATGCCGCGCGCCGTCTCCGGGTCGAGCGAGAGCGCAAACTGCTTGTCCCAGTCAAAGGTGTAGCGCGCGTGACTTATGGCGTCGTCGCGGTCGCGCGCGCCCGGCCGGTGCCGCGCAATGTCCGCCGCGTGCGCCGCAATTTTGTAGGCGATGATGCCGTCCTTCACGTCCTTCTCATTCGGCAGCCCGAGGTGCTCCTTGGGCGTGACGTAGCACAGCATCGCCGCGCCGTACCAGCCGATCATCGCCGCTCCGATCGCCGAAGTAATGTGGTCATACCCCGGAGCGATGTCAGTCACCAGCGGCCCCAGCACATAAAACGGCGCGCCGTCGCAGAGCTCGACTTCCTTGTCGACCTGCTCCTTGATCTTGTCCATCGGCACGTGGCCGGGGCCTTCGATCATCACCTGCACGTCGTCCTTCCAGGCCTGTCGGGTCAGCTCGCCGAGCGTCTTCAGCTCGGCAAACTGCGCCTCATCACTGGCATCGGCCACGCAGCCGGGCCGCAGCCCATCGCCCAGCGAATAGCTCACATCATACTTCGCCATCAGCTTCGTGATGCGGTCGAAGTTCTCATACAGAAAGTTCTGTTTGTGGTGCGCGGTCATCCACTGCGCGAGGATCGCGCCGCCGCGGCTCACAATGCCCGTGATGCGCTTGGACACCATCGGAACATACTGAATCAGCACGCCCGCATGGATGGTGAAGTAGTCCACACCCTGCTCGGCCTGCTCCTCGATCACTTCCAGATACAGATCGATGTTCAGGTCCTCGACCTTCTTCACTCGGCTGAGTGCCTCATACAGCGGCACAGTCCCGATGGGCACCGGCGAGTGGCGGATTATCTGTTCGCGGATCATTGGAATGTCGCCACCGGTAGACAGGTCCATTACCGTATCGGCCCCGTAGTGGACAGCCGTATGCAGCTTGCGCAGCTCCTCGTCCACGTTGGACACGAGCGCCGAGTTCCCGATGTTGGCATTGATCTTGCACAGCGACTCCACACCAATCGCCATCGGCTCCAGCTCGGGGTGGTTGATGTTCGCGGGGATGATCATCGTCCCCTTGGCGATCTCCGCGCGCACCAGCTCTGGCGAGAGCTTCTCCTTGTGGGCCACAAACGCCATCTCTTCCGTGATGAGCCCCTTGCGCGCGAAGTGCATCTGGCTCATATTCGTGTCGCCGGTGCGCGCGGCCTCTTCGCGGCGCTTCACGATCCAGTCGCGCCGCGGCTGCGGCACCTGATAGTCGTTGCCGCTCACGTGGCCGTTGCCATTCGAATGCCCGTTTCCATTACTGCTCATGGTCAAAAACTCCCTGTTATCGAAAAAGTATACGCCGCAGTGCAAGACCACCCACAGGTATGATGAAGCCCAACCGACAGTGAATAGTGATGTCCAAATGAACGCACCTATCGAAAATCTCGTTCTTCTGCCAGGTTTGGACGGCACCGGTAAGTTATTCGAACCGCTAATGAATAGCCTTTCCGGGCATCTGGACGTTCAAATTTTCCGTTACGCACCAAAGGAGACGTTCAACTCCTCAACCCTATTGCAGCTGATCTATTCAGATCTGCCAACAGAGCCGTTCGTTCTCATTGCAGAGTCATTTTCGTCCCTTTTAGCAATTGAGATCGCCGCCAAACAACCCCAAGGCCTTCGCGGCCTAGTTCTCTGTGCAGGTTTTGCAACAAGTCCATTGAAGGGATGGCGCCGAAAGATTTTCGGCTTATTGGCGCCATCGCTTTTCCGTTTCAAATTGCCAACGTTTGCATTGAAACATTGGCTTGCCGGTCGAGATGCACCAAGCGCGCTCGTTGCTTCATTGAAATCTGCGCTATCCACTTTGGCGCCCGCGGCTCTGGCTTCGCGCCTTCGTTACGTATCCGGTTCAGATGTTCGAGCCGAACTGTCGCAAATCTCCGTTCCCATGCTCTATCTCCAAGCGACGCAGGATCGTCTTGTCCCTGCATTCTGCGCCAATGAAATCCTCCATACAAAGCCGGAGATGAAAATTGAGCCCATAGCAGGGCCGCACTTGCTTCTCCAGCGGGAGCCTCAACAGGCAACGAACCTTCTGATGAATTTTCTCAGCCAGCTTTAAAACTCGCTTACTTGATAAAGTGGAACAGTGACACGCAGCGACTCCCTCGCACTCCCCCTCGGCTTTCGCTGGTCCTCGGCCATAGCCGGCATCAAGGCCAGCGGCAGGCCCGACGTCGCGTTCGCCGTCGCCGACACCCCCGCGATCGCCGCGGCGATGTTCACCTCGAACCAGCTCGTCGCCGCGCCACTTACCATCGGAAAGCAGCACCTCGCTGCCACCGGCAACAAGGTCCGCGCCGTGCTGGTGAACTCCGGCAATGCCAACTGCGCGACCGGCCCCAACGGGCTCGATGCCTGCCAGCTCTCCTGCCGCGCCGCCGGTGACGCGCTCGGCTGTGTGTTCGACGAGGTCTTCCCCAGCTCCACCGGCATCATCGGCGTGCCCTTCCCTACGGACAAGCTCATCGCCGCCATCCCCGCCGCAGCCGCCGCACTGGGCAGCACGCCAGCGCATGCCGAGGCCTTCGCCACCGCCATCCTCACCACCGACACCAGGCTCAAGGTCGCGCAGGCCAGCTTCTCTATCGGCGGCAAAGCGGTGCATCTCTTCGGGTGCGCCAAGGGTGCGGGCATGATCGGCCCGCAGGTTGTGCCTCATGCCACCATGCTCGTCTACCTCTTCACCGACCTCGCCGCCTGCGCCGAGCACCTGCAGGCCATGCTCAACCCCGCCGTCGAAGCCAGCTTCAACTCCATCGCCATCGACGGCGACATGTCCACCAATGACACCGTGCTGCTGCTCGCGAGCGGCGCAAGCGGGGTTGAGGCCACGCCCGAGGCCGCCGCTGCCTTCCAGACGGCGCTGAACCACGTCTGCCGCTCGCTCGCCCACGCCATCATCGACGACGGCGAGGGCGTCACCCACGTCGTCACCCTCGACATCACCGGCGCACCCACCGACGCCGACGCCAAGGCCATCGCCCGCACCATCGCTACCTCGCCGCTGTGCAAGACCGCATGGTCCAGCGCCGACCCCAACTGGGGACGCATCCTCGCGGCAGCAGGCCGCGCTGGGGTCGCCTTCGATCCCGCGAAGGTCACGCTTCACATCGGCGCCCTGCCGGTCTTCGCCAACGGCGAGCTCGCCCCCGCCTACAACGAGGCCGCCACCCACGCCGCGATGCTCGCCCGCGAGTACACCATCGCGCTCGATCTTGCCTCCGGCTCTGGCCGCGCTAGCTTCCTCACCTGCGATCTCACCCACGAGTATGTCAGCATCAACGCCGACTACTCGACCTAAAGCTAGGAGCCTTTGACGCAAAAGTCCGCCAACTTTAAGACAAAGTTGCGCAACGAGGCCTTCGCGAAACTTGGCTCCCTTCGCGGACTCTGCGTCAAGGCTTTTGCTTTTCCCACGGCCAAAGCTGTGCAGAATCTCCTCAGCCGCATTATCGTAGTGAGTGTGACCCGCGCACGCGCGCCGGAGGGGTTTCCATGGCAACCAAGCTCGACGAGGCAGTAAAGCTCGACCTCACCGCAGAGGTCTCGGAGTGGATTGAGGCCTTTGATGAGGTCGTCGCGCAGGACTGGGAGCAGGGCGCCGCGCTCATCTCCGCGCTACGCACCCGCGCCCGTGAGGCCGGCGTGCCCACCGTCAGCGAAGTCGTCACGCCCTACCAGAACACCATCCCCAAGCACGACGAGGTCCCCTACCCCGGCGACCGGCAGCTCGAGCGCCGCATAGAGGCGCTGCTCCGCTGGAACGCCATGGCGATGGTCCACAAACAGAACAAGT
>Ga0302201_10002893_pt1 | contig 13104 bp, 16 predicted proteins | sample II_Bog_N3_2_FD_194586 | JGI IMG/M metagenome (GOLD analysis project Ga0302201, IMG submission 194586) | Peat permafrost microbial communities from Stordalen Mire near Abisko, Sweden - II_Bog_N3_2 | ecosystem: Environmental > Terrestrial > Soil > Wetlands > Peat | place: Sweden: Abisko...
GCGGATTGGACCGCAGCGGCCACGGTGACAGCAACTGGCATCGAAGTCCTGGTGGCAATATCCTTGTCCATAAAGCAAACTAATTCCGACAGCCGGTACGCCCAGGTCGCTGGCCGCCATCATTTGGTCCCCGCCAGATTTCCAAGGCCGCCAAAATACATGGGCAGGGTTTCACTCAGCATGAACTCCATGCTGAAGTACGGAACTGTCGAAAATGCTGTATCTGGGTGCTTATGCTGGATCCATGCATTGGCCTGACACGATTCCCGATTCTGCCGCAGCAGACTGTCGAGCTTCCGGCGGAACTCCGGCCCACATAAGAGAGCCTGATTTTTGCGCGAGACCGTGCGCAGAATGACCCATGGGTTTTGAGTCGTTGCCCAAAGGCATCTGTCAAGCGCTTCCCACAACTCGTCCGATGCATGGTTCTAAGACCAGAGAAGATTGAGCGCCAACTCAACCAACGCAACAACGCCGTCAATCTTGAACCACTTAGATGGAATCTTCGGATCGTTCAAATTCTCCCCGTGGACGCCGACGACGAGTGCCTGTTCGCAGTAGGAACTTGTAGATGATTCCAAGATGGCAGAGGTGGTTCAACACCAAATCATCCCCGCCTGCGCCCATTTCGAAGGTCGGAATGGACTGACGTTCGGCCGAAATGTCATTTTCTTTCCCAGAATGCACTTCTTATTGGGCAAATTGGCGGGTGAGTACAACTTTAGTTTGGAATTTTTCACAGGAAAGCGGTTGACACCGACCTGCACGCACAGCATTTTTCTCTCATGGCTATGGAAAACCGGACGGAAATTCCCTTGATGAAAGAAATGGGAGGAATTCCGCTTCGGCCAAGAAAGATTATTAGCAAGAGATTAGGCTCAGAACGTTTTAATGGGTTCTCCCTTATTCCGGCTGAACGATTGCACTGATTGCCTCCAGAAATGCACACGCACCGAGTGGTGTTTATTTTACGCGTCTTTCTGGGGCTCAATGACAATATTCGGGAACGACTCAGCATCTCTTTTGGGGTTTGTCCGCAAGCTCCGTGGTGGCTCACAGCCGATTCTTGCGCAGGCAAGCGACGGGGTTGATTACGTCGTCAAGTTTGCGAACAACCCACAGGGGCAAAACCTCCTATTCAATGAGTGCATGGGAAGCGAGTTGTTCCGCGCTTGTGGGTTGGCCGTTCCGAAATGGAAGCCGCTGCTGGTCACGGATGCTTTTCTCGACCAGAATCCTGGCTGCTGGATGGAGATGCCAACAGGCCACTTGAGACCCACTCAGGGGTTGTGTTACGGCTCCCAATTTCTTGGCGGCGCGGACACACAGCTTCTGGAAATCCTCCCTGGTTCCAGTTTTGGTAGGGTCCGCAACCGGAATGCATTCTGGTTCGCATGGCTGATCGACATTTGCGCAGATCATGCAGACAACCGGCAGGCTATCTTCGTCGAAGATGCCTCCAGAACCTTGCACGCAACATTTGTCGATCACGGACACATGTTCGGCGGTTCCAAAGGCGAACAATACAAATCGTTTATCGCGTCGCGCTATCTTGATAAACGTATCTACCCGGATGTAGTCTGGGAACAACTTCGCAACTTTCAAGCGGTTGTGGGGGCTTTGGATGTAGACCGGCTTTGGCAACGAGCGCAGCAGCTGCCGGAGGAATGGACAGAATTGTCCGCACTCCGCCGTTTTGCGGAATGCCTTGACCGACTGGAAACTCTGAGCTTTTTGGAGCAGACGCTCGTCACAATGGTCGGCACCATAGGAAATGACAATCAGCAAAGTTGCACAGATGCAACCCAATGGAGGAAGCCGCCTGTACCAATATTGCCTTCTGGAGTACAACCCGCAGACTCAGGGCGGCTCGCTACTTCGCGCGCGGTTTGCTTTCCTGCTTGCGCTTAAGGACGAGAGAGGCAATCTGGACTTCCGGGTTCACCCCCAATGGTCCGGACTCATACGGGCAGAGGATTCCGAGTACATCGAGTCGTTGCTAACAGATTGGCCGATTCGCGCCAAATTTCAGCCAGACGACCTCTTCAAGCAGCTGTGTTCCTTGTCTGTTGGACCATTGCAGACGAAGCAAACCGGCCAGAACATAGCGGACCACCCAGCCGTTGCGGAATTGATATCGACATTTGAACCCGTCTAACCCTGCCTTAAAATCTATCTTGGTACCGGGCCGGCGTGAATGCGGCGATCGCGCCGAGGGGCGCGTTGCGGAGTTGCGTGATCACCCGTGATCCCTTGGGCCTATTGCGTATTCCAGTGATGTGGGCCACTGATTCCGTTCGATCGGGGCCGAAGTCGGAGCGAAGCGACGCTGGTTGGTTTCTACCGTATCCAGGTGGCCCACATGAGTCAAGAAAAGGGTCAATAAATGTCAGGTAGCGTCATTTCGTTTCTTGCCCTTCTGAGCGGCACGTAAGGACATGGCGCTGCCTCAGTTGCAGGCAGCATCCGAGTTCTGCCGCGAAGGCGACACTCTGGTCATCCACTTGATGGACCGGCTTGCCCGCAATCTTACCGACTTGCGACTCCTGGTCAAGAGTCTGACCGACCGCGCCATTGCCGTCCAGTTCATCAAAGAAGCGCTCATCTTCACCGGCGAGGACTCGCCGATGGCCAACCTGTTGTTGTCGATGCTCGGTGCCGTTGCTGAGTTCGAGCGCACTCATCCTGGTGCGCAGCGCGAAGGCAATGCCTTGGCCAAAGCCGAAGGCAAGTACAAAGGGCGCAAGCTGTCGCCGATAAAGGCCAAGATTGCCGACCTTCGCCGGCGTGCCGCACCTGGCGAAAAGAAGCCTGCGCTCGCTCGCGAGTTCCGGAACTGTCGGGAGACGCTTTATTGCGCTCTCCGCAAACCAGTCGGGTAACCACTCAGCTCAACCGCCAACCACTGGCCAAATCCTCCCAGGCCGATTAAACACACTCATCAGGTGCCCACCAAAAGGTGGCGCCGGCGCAGGTACTGCATCAGGATGCCTTCGTAGACCGCATCAGACGTGTGAGCATCCGACGGTTAGTTTCATGCCGGCACTGAGGCTGACCGGGTCTTTGAAGGTCACGATCAGCCTGCCTCCGGTATGTTGCTGAGACACGGCGACGGTTGAGCCATCGACCTCCGAGTGAACTGAACCTGAAGCGGAGGTGCGGAGCGCGAGGGTCTTGACAGACAATGTGCCCCACTTTATGGCAACTTCGGCGCGCAGGGCCTGGGCGTCTATTTTCTGGGTGAAACTGCCCCATCCCTCGGCGCTGGTGAATGCGCCTTTGAAGTTCTCAGCCGCGATGCGCGGAGCGAAGCCAATGTGCTGCAGTGGACCGTGATATTCAAAGCCGCAGGCGGCGAGGAAGACGCCGTAGCTTGCCATGCTGCGGGCGTAGTGATCACCGCACTCGATCTCATTCCATGGATTTCTACGCCGGGCATGATAGCGCTCATGGAGCGCTCGCACCACGGCGAAGCCCTCCTCTGACATGCCTTCCCAAATCATGTGCCCGGCGGCTTGGTATTCGAATCCATTCATGCATTCGTTGAAGTAGCCCGCAGCCCAAGCTGGCCCCTTGCCCTTGGCGTTTTCGTAGTCCCAGTCTCGCTGGGGGAAGGTACACATCAGCAACCCTGCCTCACCCGGCATGGCGTACCAGCGACCGGGTTTATGGGCTGCGCGATAGGGCCCGACATCCGGGGTGAAGTTATAACGATAGAGAGACTTCAGCGCCGTTCTGGTCTCCTTTTCAGGGAAGATGCGGGGCAGCCCAACCTGGAAGGCCCAGCTCTGGCCCATCACCTGATCGATCTCGCAGCCGGACCCGGAGTTGATCGCATCGAGATGGGCAGCATCGATGCGGCTGAGGAAGTATTCGCCGTTGAACAGCTGTGCGGCAATGTTTTTGCGGCCCACGGTCAGGATGGTCAGGCACTCGCCGGCGAATTCCGCGTCGCCGAGATCTTGCGCCATCTCGACGGAGGCCGCCAGAGCGGCCAGATACAGGCCGCTGAGCCAGGAAACCTTGCCCCACCAATCCGTGTCGAGCGTGTTGTGCTGGTTGCTCTCGATGAGCCCGTCGCCGTTGTCATCCTTGGCGATGAGCCATCCCATGGCCAGCTTGATGCGAGGCCAGTTGCGCTTCAGAAAAACACTATCGGCAGTCATCTGATGTTCACGCAGCGCTCGCAGCACGTAGCCGGACTGCGCATCGATGGCTGGAATGTCGTTGAACTCGCCGCGGAAGTGGATGGCCCCATCTGGCATCTGCGCCAAGCCAAAGTCTACCCGCTCACGAACGTCCCGCTCCAGATCCGGAAACAGGCGGGCGATAGCCTGGGCGTATTGATAAACGTGGCCGCAGGTTCCCTGGCAGTTGCCAACACCTTCCCAGCCATAGAAGCGGCCATTGGCGAGGCGGTGGCAAGTGGAGGTGGCAAGGATCGAGCTGTTCAGAAAGGTTCGATCGAGGAACCACCAGGGAAGACTGGAGTCATACCAGGTATCCCGCCAAAGCCGGGTTTGGGCGTTGAGGCGCTCGAAATTGGCCGCAACATAGTCGACAACTTCCGCGGCGGATGAGAACTGAGTCGCGTAGTAGCGTCCGCAGTTCTCAAACGAGTCCCGGATCGATTGATTGGGAAAGTGCCACGCGATGAGGAAGGTGACCTTACGGGATGCACCGGGCTCGAGGGTAAGGCTGCGGGTGAGCTTACCGGTCAGCTTGCCGGCAAACGGCGCTGCAGCGTCGCCGCTTGTTTCTTCAGCGGGCGCACCCAGCAGCGCCAGGGACATGGTGCCAAAGTCAGAGAGTGATTCAAGCCTCTTCCCGTCATAGGCGGTGGGGCCGGCAGCAGGCTCGGCGGAAAGCAGCAACTGCGTGTGGCCGGGCGATTTCCGAACCGCATTGCGAAGCACTCCGGCCTCGTGGCGATGGTGAATGCAAACGCCGTTTTCGAGTTCACCGGCGAGCGTCGCAACTACGGGCGCTGTCGTGACGTTGCTCAGCGTGAACTGCATCACCGTCACAGGCAGGCTGGAGTCGGGGGTGTTGAGAGGAATGAAGGGCGAAAAAGCTTCGAGTTTGACGCCGAGGGGCAGCTTGGCATCGATGTAATCGACAACGCCGATGGGATACTCACCGCGGAAGGTGACCTCCTCTACACCGGCCTGATCCAGCGCAATCGTGCGGTCACCCAGTTGTAGGGTGAATCGCTGCTCGATGGGCGACTCGACCGTCATCTGGTTCGAGTAATGGCACCCGTTTCTGTCTGGCGTGTAGATGTACTGGTTGAAGATGTCCCAATGCCAGAGACGCCCATCGCCACCGAGGTAGAGTTGTCCGGCGCAAAGGCCACCGACGGGCATGCCGATGTACTTCATTTCGCCACGCGACTTGGCGTAGTGCTCGGGCTCGCCACGGAGAAACAGCGACTGCATCCATGCCGCGGGGAACTTGGCTTCAAGAGGCACAAAGCGGCTGACGTCTTCTGCGGAAGCATAGGGGCTGAAAGCTCCATGGAGAGGGTTCAAGGCCAGCAGCGCCGCACCGGCGCTCGACGTTCTGAGAAACGCGCGGCGGCTCCCGTCCTGCAGGACTTCGTGGGGCTGCAGTGCCTGCTGGGAGGATTGGTTTTCGTCCATGATCAAGCCCTCTTGCCGTTCTGCTTCCGAAGCGCGGGGTATTCGCGAGGATATTGCAGAACGCAGTCCTGGGATTTCCGCTCATTTCCAGCTTAATGCAGATGGGCCTGACTACCATCATCGTTGATGCAGGCCTATTCCAGTTGTTCGGTGATGACCCCTATAAAGCAGCCTCCAATCTTGCGCATTTGCTGGTCGCTGGAGGATCATTCTTGCCATGCGGGAAGTTTTATCAAATCTAGTTAGATGGGTATCTGCCTCACTCACCAAGCCACCAGATCTTGAGGTGCCAGGAGTTTGATCGACTTTTCCAAACCACGCCAGAAGAGTTCTCTGCATGCCTAATTTCCAGCAGTGAAAGAAGTTCTTCAAGTTTGGGAAGAAGGTCGTGCAGGAATTTCCACGGGAATACAGGTTGCAGCTGATTCTTATAGCAGTTTCCTGAAAGCGGTTGGGTTCAATGTGCCAATGGCAGCAACTGTACTCGGAGTACCTTCTGGCCACGTGCAGGCTGGTCCATTACCCGGTCTCGATGTTTTCCGAATGACAATCGCAAGAGAGGATTTGGATCATCCCGAAGACGATCTGATGGTGGCGTACGGCTTCTATATCGTCTCACGCGAGATTCACGAATCTTCTGCTGGGAACGATCCCGACAGCAAAGAAAGGATAAGCGATGCGATATCGCATTATGCAGACTACTACCGGTGTAGCTTCAATAGAAAACTGACAGATTACTACCGTTCTTTGCAGAACATCGAGAGATGGAACAGCGCACTTTGGGAACTGAGAGCCAAATATGGCACGAAAATGACGAACAAGGCAATGTTCATGACTACTCAGCAGTGGAAGCCGTTCGGATCGATCAAGGGAGATGTGAATTTCGACAACTACTACTCCCTACGAATTCTGGCCGGCATCAAGGCTCTGGATAACAACGCGGAGACCCTGGCAAGGATGCTCAATCATTCCTTGAGCAAAGAGGGCTACACACGCCAAACGCGCAGAGGTGATACAATGTAGATACGGAGGTGACATATGGAAGCCTTGGTGTTGAAGTGGGGTAACAGTCTGGCAGTGCGCTTGCCAAAACAGGTCGCTGCCGAGGCGCGGTTCCAACAAGGGGATCGCATTTGTCTTGAAGTAGATGAAACGGGTACAGTGCGGATCAAGCGCGCTTTTCCCACACTGGATGAACTGGTCGCGCAGATTACGCCCGAGAACCGTTATACGGAGAACGAAGTAGGCGTAGTCGGAACGGCTGGAAAGGAAGTTGTTGAATGGTGAAAACTCCGTACGTTCCAGACCTGGGGGACGTCATCTATCTCGACTTTGATCCGCAAGCAGGCCGGGAGCAGGCAAAGCGTCGGCCTGCTCTTGTTATGACCGGCCGCAAATACAATAAAGCAGCAGGTCTGGCCGTTGTGTGCCCTTTAACGTCTGTGATCAAGCCCTATCCATTTGCCCTGCGTGTTCATATCAATGGGCGGGATGGCTGTGTCCTCACCGACCATATCAAAAGCATGGACTGGCAGGTTCGCCGAGCTGAGTTCTATGATAGGGCACCAGATGCAGTTATGGCGCAAGCCCAAAATCTGCTAGGCGTCCTGCTGGGCATTGACTGATTTCCTTCGGTTTTTCCGCAGCGACTGGTCGAAATCTCCTCGATGCTTGTCTTCATGACTCACAAATAAATTGTGGAAGGGAACTATGTGCCAGTTGCCTACTTCGTTAGGGAACCTCTGCACAAGTTCGCGATCCGCGGCCAGTTTTATCAAAATTGAAGTATGAAGCGGAAGGCGCATCTTCAGCGGACGTTGGCGGCTCAGGCGAGTCTTGAGAAGTATGGTCGCAGGCGGCGGTCGAGAGCCAGTCAGGGCGCTTCCCGGAGGCCATGGAGTTGTTGAAACATGCTCTCGCGCTGGACTCCGAGTTCACGGCAGGGTGGCTCGACCTGTCCTCGTATGCCGCCAATTCCAACGACCGCGCCGCCATGATCGAATATCTCCAAAAGGCCTAAGCAGTGCGTTCGCAGGGCACCGCCCCCGTGCGGTACTTGACCGAAGCGCTACGCAAGCGAGGTGTAGGGCGATCTCTTGGGTGCGGAACAGAGCTACAAGGCGATGCTGGCGCTCTATCTCCGCAACGCGACCGCGCATTACGCACTGGGCGATACACAGAGCCAGATTGGCCATCACGCCGACGCCGCCAATACGCTTTCGCGCGCGCTGCTGCTGGCGCCGAACTATGCGGTTCTCTATTACGGCATTTGCACGGAAAAGACGAAGGCTGGACTGCACGACGAGGCCAAACATGCCTGTGACCGTGGGATTGCCCACGGCCTGGACAGCGAGATCATCCGCCTTGGTCTGTTGAAGCTCGCCATGCTCAAACACGATCAACAACTCTATGCACAGCAAACGGCCTGGGCGGAACAGCACGATCCACCGTTGTTGTTTGCCGCCGAGGCCCAGGATGATTTGATGGAGGGCAGAGTACGGGATGCCCTGATACATGTCGCGCAGGCCTGCACCTTGCTCGAGCCTAAGCAGGATGCTGTCTGCAGCGAGTATCGCTTCGGCAATGCCGCGGAATTGGCGCAGATGGGAGAGACAGATCTCGCTCAACAACTCATCGCCCACCGAGCTCCTGCCCCCTCGGACTTCAACGGCTTGACCACGCTGGCGGAACTTGGATACCGAAAGGATTTCGAAGCCGGTCTCAAAGCGCACCAACTGCAACATCCCATCTCGCCGTCATGGGATGCCAAGGTAGGCGCTCTTGTGCGTGCCGACATGCTGCTTGCAGACCATCGCCCGTCCGAGGCGATCGCCGCTCTCGAACCCGCCCGCGCGTATGAAGGCTCCAGCCTAGACTCCTGGTATCTCCGTGCCCTCGCATTTGGTCAGAATGGTCAGCCGGACAGGGCCGCCGCTGAGTTTCAGCGCCTGCTCAAGGCACAAAGCATCGATCCAGACAACGTGGAAATTCCGTTGGCGCAGCTCGGACTGGCAAGAGCGCTTTTCGCTGCTAATCGAAGAGAAGGTGCCCGTCGGGCCAACAAAGAATTCCTCTCGACGTGGGCCCATTCAGACACAGATCTCATCCTTCCAGCCCAGGCGCGGAAGGAGCTGGCTGGCCTCGATGGGCCGACGAACTAATGGCCGCGCAATGCACAGCGTGGGATCGTCGCTCTCGGCCGTTGGAAAGCGTCAGAACTGCGCTTGCGGCGCGAGCGCGCACAGCCATTGCAGCACTCGGTACCCTGCCACGGTGTCGAGTCTGAGGACTCGAACTACAACTGGCCGCACGGGCGCGCCTACCGGAAGAACATGTTCCTGACATTGCGCTGCTGTGCCTTTGCAGGTGTTCTACTGATCAAACAACTGATTGAGCAAATTCAACTCGACTGTTTCTGCGATATGCCCCTACATAAGGTCGAAGCCTTATTCCAGCATGCCCAAGATGGGGTTCACTCAGCGCTCACCAACTAAGTCAAGAGGGGAGATCTGAACGCTTAGTGCGCCAGCAAAAGCTGGCAGGAAATAGTCGATGAAAGTTCGATACGGAAAAGAAATGGCGAATCATTCCGGCCCCGAGTCATGCAGTGGCGCTCGTGAGGGCGCGGCTGAAGCGTTGACAGGGGAAACCGGCAGGCCAGGTATAGAGCCGCGAAATCCGGAATCCGGGATGCCGACGCTGTTAAGCGAAGCGGAAGGCAATATGTTGCAGGGCGTTAACCGCCAGTCCTGCAACGATCCCGCGCGGTCGGAGACCCTGTGCACGCCGGGAAGTTTCCTGCACAGAAGCTGGGAGGTCTCATCTGTGCCCGCGCCACATGGTGCGGGCGGGGCGGGGAAGGCTAAGGGCTGTAATCCTGCCATCGACGCGGATGAGAAGTCGGATACGCCCATATTACCGAAGAAGCCGCCGAACAAAAGAGGTAACTCCACGGAGGCGGTGGAGGGAAGGGGCGTAGCCAAGGGGAACACCGACAAGACTCCCGCACCCCGGACGCAGTGCCGGACTAGTTGTGCGTCGATGGGTCTTGAAGGTGTACGCGAAGCAGCACTCCGTGATGGGCGGCTGCGGTTCACGGCACTTCTTCACCACATTACTCCGGAGCTTTTGCTGCAGAGCTTCTATGCTCTTCAGCGACAAGCTGCGGCGGGTGTGGGCGGAGTGACGTGGCGAGAGTACGAGAAGCTTCTTCGGGACCGGCTTCCGGTGTTGCACCGGGAGATTCATACCGGAGCCTACCGAGCGCAGCCATCGCGGCGGGTTTATATTCCCAAAGCAGATGGTCGTCAGCGCCCGCTAGGCATTGCCTCGATTGAGGACAAGGTCGTGCAGCAGGCCGTGACGACGGTACTGAGCGCGATCTACGAAGAGGATTTTCTCGGGTTCTCGTATGGATTCCGGCGAGGGCGCGGACAGCACGATGCGCTGGATGCTCTCACGACAGGAATCACAAGCCAGAAGGTGGACTGGATTCTGGATGCCGATATCGTCTCGTTCTTCGATGAACTCGATCATGAATGGATGATGCGGTTTCTGGAACACAGGATCGCCGACAAGCGAATCTTACGGTTGATTCGCTGCTGGCTCAAAGCAGGAGTGATCGAAAACGGAAGCAGGAAACCCTCGCAGAAGGGGACGCCTCAAGGTGCGGTGATTTCGCCGTTACTGGCGAACATCTATCTGCATTATGCTTTCGATCAGTGGATACACGCCTGGCGTAAAGCACCAGGACGCGGCTGCGTGATCGCGATTCGCTATGCTGACGACAGCGTGGTGGGATTCGAGAAGAAGGAGACAGCCCAGCAGTTCCTCACACAGTTGCGGGAGCGGCTGGGCAAATTCTGTTTATCGTTGCATCCGGATAAAACGCGGCTGATTGAATTCGGCCGCTTTGCGACTGAGCGTCGTCGCACCCGGGGTGACGGGCAGCCGGAAACCTTCGACTTCCTCGGCTTCACTCACTGCTGCGGACAGGACCGTAAGGGGCACTTTCGAGTGACTCGCTTGACGGTGAAGAAGCGAATGCGAGCAACGTTGTCCGCGATTCGGGAAACGCTTCTCCGACGACGGCACGAACCCGTGCCCGTTGTTGGCACATGGCTGCACCGTGTGGTAGAGGGCTACTTTCGATACTATGCTGTGCCCACGAACCTGTTCCGATTGGATGGCTTCCGTGCCGAAGTCTGCCGCGCTTGGCGGCATGCACTGAGGCGACGCAGCCAACGAACCCGGTTGAACTGGGATCGATTCAATCGGACGGTGCTCCAGTACATACCGCGGTGCCGAAAGCTCCATCCATACCCGGAAGAGCGCTTCTTGGCGTCACATACCTTAGGCAAGAGCCGTATGCGGTAGTGCCGCTCGTACGGATCCGCGCGGGGGGCGATCAGTGATGGTCGTCCCTACCGCGACCGTGAAGAGCGAAGACAGGACGCGAATTGCCTCCGTCTCAACCCCGGAGAGCTTCGCTGCCATGCTCTTGGCCTTCTCCCAAAAGGGAGGCTTGCAGCGCTGATGGGTCAAAGATGCATTTGGTATCCATGTCAGTTTGTGGTCACCGAGTATACGAACCCCTTCTCGGCCAATGCAGACCTCCTGGCCTCATACCGCTTCTTGGCTTCTTCGCGGGTTGGAAATCGCTCCGATTCAAGCTCATCCCACATGATTTGCCGATCAACCTCACTCCACTGGGCATGGGACTGCTTGACGATGAAACAAGGCTGGCGACTGTCTCCTGAATCACCGAACAGGAGTTCGTAGAACTCCTGTTCACAGAGCGGAGTTTTACGACCATCGCATCTGGAAAAAACTTCCTGCACTGTATGAATGGTCCTCCAGACCGCTAAGCCCGTGCACATGGCAAAGATCCACTGCCTTCGCTCAAGACTCATGCTGCTTCAAGACCCCAATGATCTGCTCTCCCGTAAAACGGCTCTCCTTCATATCAACTTCCTCCCGTTCAGATTATGAGAGAATCCTAGTCTTCACTGGTAGAGTTGTTGGGGTGCACGTCAATTCTATTGCAGTACTCCGGGAATCTGACCTGAGGGGGCCTCTAATTTGCTTTTTGGAGGTATGAACGCTTGGTAATGGGCATCACAACGCTTCCAGTTGAAATGCAACGATTGAGCCGTGTGCGTTCGAAGCAGCCAGTCGCTGGAGCGATTGTTCGGGACAGCCGGGGCGAAGTTGGTAATAGACACATCAGCGGAAAGCCTCCCGTACAATTCAGGGTGTTTCTTAGGACGTAAGAACGAATGGCTCGATCTCCTTTCGGTAGATTGCTTGGATCTCCCTGGCATAATCTCAAACGCCAGGTACTGATCTCCGGAACGCCCGCAAAAGCATTGGCTATCTGATGCGGATTAGATACAAAAAGACTTGACGCAAGAGACTTGAGACGTGCCTCCATGTTCTCTAGGAACTCGTTGAAATTCGCCTGATTGCGGTGTCTTTCCTGGGGATTTCGTTTCTTCCCGTTAGAGATCGGTTTGAATTGCGGTTCTGGTCGGTGTTTATAGGGGTTTGCATGCCTCAGAGAATCATTTCTGAGGCATGCAAACGCTGCTCAGGCACACGGCTCCCTGAGTCTTGCTGGTTGCTGTTGCGCGATGAGCCGAGGTAGCCGGAGCAGGTTGTGGGCGGCGCAACTGAAGACGAACAGCCAGTCCACTTTCTCCAGACCTCGCAGCTTGACTTGGCGCAGCGGGCCGGTCTGTTTCAGCCACCCAAAGCCCTTTTCTACCAGCCAGCGCCGGCTCAGGCTGATGGCATCGCCGGGCTGGCGCGTGGTTCTGCGGTCCAGGTTGCTCTTGCGACCCTTGTCGTTCTTCGTTACATGCGGCGTCACGTTCAACTCTCGCACCGTGCTCACGAAATCCTTCGTGTCGTAAGCCTTGTCCGCGCCCACCGTAATGCGGCGCCTGCGTCCCACTTGCTTGCGCTGGAGCATCAACAGCGCAGCGTCACGCTCGGCATAGCCATCGGCATGCGTCGCCATTGCTGCGGCAATCAGACCATTACGGTTCTCCACAAGCGCATGGCCCAGAAACGCGAGCTTCGACTCCTTGCCGTAGCTCTTCTTGTACAGCCGCGCATCGGCATCGGTGGTCGATTCATGCGTCTTGTTGCTGCGCTTCTGGCCATGAAAGTCTGTTCCGTCGCCATCGTCGCTGCCGTCCTTGGATCGGAAGCTCTTCTGCGAGGCCCAGGCCTCCACCCCACGGACGAAAACCTGTCCGTGGGGACCCCGGTCTGAATCAGCGTCCCGTCCACGGTGAAGTGTTCGTCGCTCATAAAGCGCTTGCCCTGCCTGTTCACTTCCGCAAAGAAATGCTGTGCCACATCGGAGGTCAACAGACGGTCGCGGTTCTTCGAAAACACCGCATGGTTCCACACCGCATCGTCCATTCCCAGGCCAACGAACCACCGGAACAGCAGG
>Ga0302201_10002897_pt1 | contig 13091 bp, 7 predicted proteins | sample II_Bog_N3_2_FD_194586 | JGI IMG/M metagenome (GOLD analysis project Ga0302201, IMG submission 194586) | Peat permafrost microbial communities from Stordalen Mire near Abisko, Sweden - II_Bog_N3_2 | ecosystem: Environmental > Terrestrial > Soil > Wetlands > Peat | place: Sweden: Abisko, Stordalen...
GCGAATGGCAAAGGCGCGCCCTCGTACCTGATCAACCAGGATGTGTTTGCGAAGTCGCAGCTTGAGTCCAAGCTGGCGGAGATCTTCGCCACGCGGCAGGAAAAAGTAATGTTCGTCAAGGGCGACGCATCGCTCGACTTCAGCAAAGTTGCCGAAGTGATCGACATGGGCCACCAGGCCGAAGTCGATAACATCGGTCTCATCACCCCGCGCATTGAGGCGGGCCAGTAAAGTTTAGCTTTGCCTCTACTAGGCCGGGAAGTCTCGCGGTTGTAATATCCGCGGGTCGTCCCGGCCCATTTACGTCTAGATCGATCCTCTCCCGCCCGCGCACGGAGGCCGCTTTGTGCGGTATAGTGGCCTAATATGGGTCAGAACGGCCACCGAACGCACGCCACGCATCCCTGGAGAATCTTCCTCGCGCTGGTCTGCGTTCTTCTGGTGGTTGTGGCGGGTACGGTGCAGGTCGCGCATACCCACGCGGACGGTGCCGACACTCACGCAAACTGTTCGCTTTGCACCGCGGCCCATGTAACTGTCCATCTGGTCCAGACCCCGATTCCCGCGCCAGCGGCCTCAGTGGTCACCGTGTTGGAATCTCTCCCGCCGTCGGTCCTGCCCACCGCTCTCTCGACCTTCGCCCTTTTCACCCGTCCGCCGCCTGTTGCTGCCGTTCCCGCCTGAACATCCCTCGCATTTGGTCTTCGGAAATCCCAGTTGCTAAGTGACCTTCCCTTCGGGAAGAGTTGCCTTGCATCTAATTTTCTGGCGGCTCTTGCATGCGAGATGCTCCCGACGCTCGTCAACATGCAACAGGTAACGGAAAAAGGGGAAACTCGATGCGCCCATCCCTGAGACGTACTGTCTCATCGCCATCTCTCATCTTTCTATTGCTGGCAGGCTTCGCCCTCGTCGCGGCGCTTCACGCCAGCGCTCAAGCCGGTTCAGCGCCCGCTCGGCGCCCGACAGTTCCCGCGACGGCCCCGGCCCGCACTCAGACAGCCGGCAACGCGGCCACGGTCACCGGCACCGTCACGGACGCCTCCGGCGCCATCGTTCCCAACGCCACGGTCACGCTCGCCAACGCAGTCAGCGGCTTCACTCGCACTGTCACCTCGGACAGCACCGGCACCTACACCATCACCAACATCCCCTTCAACACCTACCGGATCACCATTAATGCCTCTAGCCTGGCTCCATTCACCCAGACTGTCGACCTGCAATCCTTCGTGCCGGTCACGCTGAACGCCGCGCTGCAAGTCGCCTCCACCAGCACCACCGTTGAGGTCACTACCTCGGGCAGCGACATGGTGGAAGCTGACCCCGTCGGGCACACCGACGTCGATCGCGATCTTTTCTCTAAAATCCCAGTTGAGAGTCTGTCCTCTTCCGTCAGCTCCGTGGTCACGCTTGCCTCGCCCGGCGTCTCGGCCGATTCCAACGGGATGTTCCACGGCATGGGCGACCACGCCTCCAACTCCTTCTCCGTGGACGGCCAGCCCATCACCGACCAGCAATCCAAGACCTTCTCCAACCAGATTCCGATGGATTCCGTGCAGTCGCTCGAAGTGATCCCCGGCGCGCCGTCGGCCGAGTACGGCGGCAAGACCTCGCTTGTCATCGTCGCCACCACCCGCTCGGGCCTCGGCAATCCGCAGCCGCACGGCGAGGCCACCGCCTCCTACGGCTCGTTCGGCTCGACCAACGTCGGCTTCAATCTGGCCTATGGCACCCAAAAGGTAGGCAACTTCATCTCGGCCAACGTCATGAACACCGGCCGCTTCCTCGACCCGCCGGAATTCCACGCGATCCACGACAAGGGCAACGAGGAAAACCTCTTCGACCGCGTCGACTATCAGTTCACCGCCGTCGACTCCATCCATCTGAACCTCGGCTATACCCGCTCTTGGTTTCAGACGCCCAACTCCTACGACAACCAGTACGCCACCCAGTGGCCCACCAACTCAGCCGGCGTTGCAATTGGGTCGAACGGGCTGCCGGTAGGCCCCGCTGACCAGCGTGCGCAGATTCAGACCGTTAACTTCGCCCCCAGTTACACCCGCATCCTCAACCAGCACACAGTGCTCAACACTAACTACTTCTATCGCCGCGACGGCTTCAACTACTACCCCAGCAAGAACCCGTTCGCCGACCGCGGTGCGCCCGACCTGCAGCAGGAGACCATCTCCCAGCAGCGCTCTCTCGCCAACACTGGCATCGTCTCCGATATCACTTACACTCACGGAGTCAATAACGTCAAAGCTGGCATCTCCTACGCGCAGACCTTCCTCAACGAGACCTTTCAGCTCGGCATCGTCGATCCCACTCTCCTCAGCAGCCGCGGCTGTCTCACGGGCAATCCGGCAGTTCCAGTGCCCGGCAGCCCCTGCGCTACGCTCGCCCCCTACGACCTCACCCGCGGTGGCAGCCCCTATGCCTTCCACGGCCATACCGACGTCAAGGAGTTCGCTGCCTACGCTCAGGACGCCGTCACCGCCGGCCCGTGGTCCGGCAACTTCGGCCTGCGCTTCGATCAGTACAACGGCCTCACTGTCGCCAATCAGATTGAACCCCGCCTGGCGCTCTCCTACAGCATCAAGCGTACCGGAACGGTTCTCCGCCTCTCGTACGCCCGCTCGCTGGAGTCTCCCTTCAACGAAAACCTCGTCCTCGCCAGCGAGGGTTGCAACTACGCTGTCATCGCCGATCTCATTCCGTGCACCCCCTCACCCAACCAGCCCGGCTTCCGCAACGACTTCCACGCTGGCTTCGAGCAGTCCCTCACCCGCTACGCCGTGCTCTCTGCCGATTATGTGTGGAAGTACACGCACAACGCCTACGACTTCTCTGTCCTCGGAGCCACGCCCATTACGTTTCCCATCGGTTGGAATAACTCCAAAATCCCGGGCTTCGACGGCCGCCTGGACGTCCCGCCCATCCACAACTTCACCGCCCAGATCGTCTTCTCCTCGGTCGCCGCGCGCTTCTTCACGCCTCAAACCAGCGGCCTCGGCACGGTACCTGTTCCGCCCGGCTCGGGGCACACGCCGTTCCGCATCGACCACGACGAGAAGTTCAACCAGACCACCCACGCGCAGTACCAGCTCGGGGCGCGCGGCCCGTATGTCGGCTTCAACTGGCGCTACGACTCCGGCCAGGTTGCCGGCTCCGCTCCCTGCTACGGCACGCTGGCATCGAACGATTGCCTGAACACAAACGATCCAACTGATACCGCCATCAACGGTCAGCCCACCGTCTACCTGCGGGATGCTACCGGCATTCCGCTGACTGCGGACCAGGAGGCCCAGGCTGGTTTGGCGTGCAATGGAGTTCGCGCCGCGCTTGGCCACCCCCTCCCCGCCTCCTGCCCGGTCTCGCAGCTCACCTCCTCACTGCTCACTCTCACCGCCCCCAACGCTCAGAACGACGACCATAATCCAGCCCGGATTGCGTCGCGCAGCCTCTTCGATCTGACTATGGGCGAAGATAATCTGTTGCACCGCAAGCAGGACGACAAGCGAACCCTCTCGGCGTCGATGACGATCGTCAACCTTACCAACAAGTACGCGCTGTACAACTTCCTTTCGACCTTCTCCGGCACGCACTACGTCACCCCGCGCTCCGTCACCGGCGAAGTCGCGTACCACTTCTAGGCTGCGTTCGCCTCAACAGCATCCGCACGCATGGCCGCGCCATGCCGCCCGGCCTTCTTTCAGCAGTAGCGGCACGGCTGCCAGCGCCGCCAGCGAATCGAACCACGCGATGTGGAACGCCGCATTCAGCGCCAGGCCAACCAGGGTGATCAGGGCCAGGTAGGCGCACGTCGCCGATTGCACTGCATCGGCGGCCAGCGCCGCATTCCCACTCCGCCAAGCCTCGCGCCGCTTCAGCGCAGCCAGCGCCGGCATCGCGATCAGCGCAGCCACCGTAATTACGATCCCCGCGCAACTCGCTTCAGGCCGCACGTGCAGCGCAATCCCCGCAATTGCAATCGCCACAACCACCCCGGCGAGTATGAACAGCAGCACTCCGGCGGTGCGGCTGGCCTTCCGCTCCGGGATCGCCAGCTTCGGAACCCACTGTAGTAGCACCACCGTCGCGGAGAGCAACTCCACCAGGCTGTCGGAGCCGAACGCCAGCAGGGCGGGGCTATGCGCCGTCACCGCTGCATAGGCAGCCACGCCGAACTCCACCAGCATCCACGCCAGCGTGATTCCCTGCAACCAGAACACCGTCGTCCGAGGCTTCGAGGCCTCAGCCGTTGCCGGTCGAACTCCGATCTGTGTGAAGTCCTTCATCTTGATTCGCCGATCATTTCAGGCCCACTCGTCCACGCGCAAGGTTTCCCCAAACCTGCGACTTGAGAACTGCCCCTCTATCCCACGCGGCAGATCAGGCACTTCAGGTAGCTCGTCTCCGGCAGAGTCAGCACTGCAGGATGGTCAGGCGCCGCGCCGCGCATCTCCAGCAACTGAACCCGCCGGCCGGAATCCTCCGCGGCGGACCGCACTACGCCTACGAACTCCTCAATCCCTACATGGTGCGAGCACGAGCACGTCACCAGCGTCCCGCCCGCGCTCAGCATCTTCAGCGCGCGAAGGTTCAGCTCCTTGTACCCACGCATCGCACCCTCGGCCGCCCGCTTCGTCTTGGCAAATGCCGGGGGATCGAGCACAATCGTGTCGAACCGTTCCCCCGCATCCGCGTAGTCGCGCAGCAGTTCGAACGCGTCTGCCTCGATCCAGTCCGCCTTCGAGTTCATTCCGGCATTCAGCTCCAGGTTCCGATCCGCGACCTCCAACGCCGCGCGACTCGCATCCACGCCTGTCACTCGCACGCACACCTGCGCCAGATGCAGCGCAAAGCCGCCCTGATAAGTACACACATCCAGAGCTCGCCCATGCCCGTATTTCGCAGCGGCGGCATAGTTCAGTCGCTGATCGAGAAACGCCCCCGTCTTCTGTCCCGCGCCCGCATCGAAGTGGAAGCGCAGCCCATTGATCGCGAAGACGGTTGTAAGCGTATCCTCGCCGCCCTCTCGCACAAACAGCGGCTGCACCGGCGCTGGCCCCAGGCGCTCCAACTCCCGAATCCGCGCGTCGGGCCGTTCCACGATCACACTCGCCCATGGCTGCGCCGCCAGCACATCTACAAGCACCTGCCGTACATCGTCCTGCGCCGTGCCCTGCGTCAGCAACTGCACAACCACGAGGCCGCTGTACCGGTCGGCAATGATCCCCGGCAGCGCATCCGCCTCAGAGAAGATCAGTCGGCAGGCATTCGTCTCCGCCGCACCAGGAAAGGCCTCTGGCACCAGCGTCTCCCGTAGCCTCAGAGCCGCTTCCACCCGCTCGCGTAACTCAGCGAGATACTCCGCCCGGCCCAGCCCCGCTTGCCGCGAAACCATCCGCAACGCAATCTCCGACTCCGCGCTATACAGTGCTGTCCCCAGCGGAATGCCGCGCAAGTCGGCCACGCTGACAAGAGCCCCAGCTTCTGGTCCATCCGCATGGCCCGGTGCAGCCGCCATCCGCTCCACGTCCGAGCGGTACACCCAAAGATGTCCAGCCCGCAGCCGCTCCGCCGCGCGCCGCGTAACGCTTGCTACTGCCCCAGTACCGATAGCCTGCAACGCCATCCCTCATGGTCGCACAGTGGAAACTCCCATTGCCGGCGCGGAAACAATCCGGCCACAGGGAGCCGCATCATAACGGCTTAAAGCAGTGGGCCCGCGTCGAGGTTCCGGCGCGGACCCATTCAGAAACTTGAATCAGTTATCACTGCGGAAGGGTGTTATGCCTTCACCAGCTTGCGGCGCATCGTACCAGCCATACCAAGCAGGCCGGTTCCCATCAGGATCAAGCTGGAAGGCTCAGGAGTCACGGTCGACGGAACCTGTGGCACGGGAGCTTGTCCAACTTCCATGAAAGTCTGTCCATCCTGTCCAGCGCTCTTGACGACTTGTCCCCACGAGTTTATATAATCCCCGCCGTCTACCTCCACGAACGCGATCGCGTTCGCCGCGCCTGAATACGGGGCAAGGTTTTGGCTGCTGATTAGAGTGGAAAGTCCCCCATAGGAAGCCCCGCTCTGATCCCAGATCGCATCCTGATATTCCACATCCAGCGTCTTCCCATCGGGGAAATAGGAACCAAGAGCGGCGTCAAGCTCCGCCGTAGCGTCCGTCGGATCACCCAAGCCGTCACCATCAGTTTTGAGGCTGTTATAGACGCTCGTGGAGAAGTCCGTACCTACTCCCTGCGCCTCGACCTCATAGGTGGTCGGAGTGTGAATCTCGTCACTAAAGTCGATGCAGAAAGCACTAAACGTCGCAATCTCACTGCCTTTGGCGCCGCTATTGTCGGCATAGATCGCAATTGTGGTCAGGCCGACATCGTAACCTTGGCTGTTCGTCTCGCCATTGGTATAGCTTGAGACGGTCATATAGTAGTCGGTGCCGACGTCGATGCCAGCGGCTTTGGCTGAGGGAGAGAAGGCGAGGAACGAGGCAGAGAGAGACAGGGCTACAGCGACATTCTTTAAACTCATGTTGGATAGGCTCCAGTTGGAATAGCGATTAGTCTCTGTAGGAGCAATCGACGGGCCAAATCCGCCTCGACGACGCAGGGGTTTTGTGGCGATATCATATTTAGAATGTGTCTCTTGAAAGCGTCTCCGCAGAGAGCCGCTGCAAGAAAGGCAGCCATACGCATGCAGCTTGCACATAAAGGACAAAACTTTACCACTCTAGGAGTGAATCAGGTAGCAAAATCAATAAGTTACAGGTAACGCCGATATGGTTACCGGCAGTCCCCTGGCAGGTTACTTTCTGGTTTGAAAGTTCAGGTTACCCGCGGTTCAAAAGGCGGGCAAGCGTGTACGCCGCCGCCGCCGCCGCGCCACCGATCAGCGATGTCTGGATCGCGCTGCGCGGGCCGCCCGTTCCCAGAAGCCGGCCTTTCAGCGCACCGAACAGCGCGAGCGCCAGCAGCGTGACCACGACCGACACTTTTAGCGCCGCAACCGTCGAGGCGACAGCCGCCCCAACGAACATATACGGCAGCAGGGGAATAATCCCTCCCGCAATATAGCTGGCGGCGATGGTCAGCGCCGAGCGGTGCGCGCGATTTGCAGCCGGTTTCTCCAGGCCGAGCTCGAAGCGCATCATGAAGTCGACGTAGGCGGGATGGTTTTGCTGCAACGCGGCCAGTACTGTCGCCGCGGCGGCACGCGGGACGGAATACTGGTCGAAGATCTGGTAGATCTCCTCGGCCTCGTCGTCGGGCCGCGTGATCACCTCGGTCTGCTCGCGTTTCAACTCCGACGCATAGTGCTCAGCGTCGCCGCGCGCGGCGAGGTATCCACCCAGTCCCATAGCGATCGAGCCTGCGGCGATCTCAGCCAGCCCGGCGAGCACGATGATATGGCTGCTGGAGACTGCGCCGGAGAGTCCTGCGGCGAGCGCGAAGGGAACCGTGAGCCCATCCGAGAGTCCGATAACGACGTCACGGACGGATTCGCTGGACTCGAAGTGTCCTTCTATATGAGGGTGGTCCAGAGAGTCGCTGGCAATTTCATGCATGGCGTGAGTGTAAAACACCGGCTCGGCGCGTGGTAAGTCGCGTGATCTAAGGGAACTTATCGGCCCTGTGGAGGCCACAGATTCCCAAGGCGGTTGCGACCTCGTTGCACTTGGGAAATTATTCCTGCCCGGTCGCGTCCTTTACCCCAGCCCCCCCGTCTGTACTAGCAGGTTCCCGCCAATTTTTTTGCAGATATGTTGTGGCAGGACAGCAAGGCGAGCAATGAGACATCGATTACGAACGGGCATGGTAGTGGCAGCGTGTTTGCTACAGGTTTCGGGGTTACGGATGCAGGCGCAGGCGAACCAACCTGCGGGTCAACAGGCTCAACCGGGCCAGGCGCAGGGCACGGGCCGGGGTGGCGGACGCGGCGGATTTGGCGGCGGCCAGATGGGCCAGCCGGTGCAGGGAATTGTCACTGCGGCGACAAAGGATAAGTTGACCATCAAGACGGATGCGGGCGATTCCTACGACGTATCCGTCACGGACACCTCGCGCATCATGAGGAACGGGCAGCAGATCAAGCTGAGCGATGTAAAGCCGGGCGACAGCGTAACCGCCCGCGGCACGGTAGACGCCACCAAGAAGACGGTCGAAGCCATGATGGTGATGGACGTTGACGCGGCGACCCTCGCGAAGGCCAAAGAGAATATGGGCAAGACGTACGTCACCGGCAGGCTTACGGCGATCGACTCCGACAACCTGAAGCTGACCGTGATGCGAACCGACAACGTAAGCCAGGTGATTGCCGTCGACGACGGCACCTCCTTCCAGCGCGGGAACCGCGGGGTTACAGCGGATGTAACTGCTGCCGGCGGATTGGCGACGGGCGGCGGTTTTGGCGGCGGCCGAGGAATGGGAGGTGGCAGGCAGGGTGGAGGCGCGCAGGCTGCCGCACCTCCGGCTCCGGAAAGTATCACCCTCGCGGATATTAAGGTGGGGGACGCGGTAATGGCAACAGGCACACTGAAGGATGGTACCTTCACGGTGCTGAAGATGGGAGTCTCAGAACCGGGAGGGGTACCGGGTGCGGGTGGTGCAGGTCGAGGCCGTGGGCTCAACGGCCAGGCAGCGTCACCGAATGCTGCTCCCTCGCCGGCGCCTGCTCCGCCGCAATAAGGAGCATTGCTGAAGTCCTATTCGGCGGATTGGGTGAGGGTGTCTCTGTAGGTCGTAGATCAGATGGGTCGGGACAGCTCTCGATGTAGATGTTGGTCGCGGAACGATGACGGTGGGTTGCTTTTCGGTTCTTGATTCAGCCAGGTCGGTAATAGGGAGAGTGTCTGTGCAGCGAGTGAATGCGATGAAACGGTTTGCTGTGGTGGTAATGGGTGCCGTGATGCTGGCCGGCGCCGGTAGTTTTGGCGCGACAGCCCCGGCCCAGACGGCGGATCCCGCTGCGGCTCAAGCCCCGGCCGCTCCACCGGCTGCCCCGGCCGTACCAACTCCGTCCGCGCAAGCCTCGCCAGCCCCCGCCGCAACGACGCCCGATACCCCGGCGGCTGCTCCAACTGTGGCCGCTGCGCCGCAGGGAGGAAGCATCAAGGGTACGGTAAATGCCGGCGGAGTTCCTTTGCCCGGAGTCTCCGTCACAGCTACCAATACGCTGACCGGCAAGAAGTATGCCACCACCACCGATCTCAATGGCATGTTCCAGATGGATGTGCCGCGCAATGGCCGCTACGTGGTCAAGTCGGAGCTGGCCGGCTTTGCCTCCACCACGCAGGAAGTGGTGGTGAACGCAGCGAAAGAGAATGGCGGCCTGCCGGTGCAGACAGCCGAGTTCAAGATGGACCTCGCCTCGCGGGTCACTCCTGAGCCTGCAACGATGACGGCGGTCGCATCCGCCGGGACTGGTGCAACAGCAACCGCTGGGGCAACTCCTGGAACCGCGCCACGCAGAGCCGGAGCCACGGCCGGGGTTGCTATTCCGGGGGCTGTGGTGCGTCAGGGACGCACGACGCAGACGCTGGCTGTGCAGGGCGCGGATACAACCGACCTAACCGACGCAACTACAAACGAGACCAGCGCAGAAACGCAACTGCCGTCCATGGGCGGCCTTGCCACCGACGACACAACGGCAGCCGCATCGGCCAGTGACTCCATCGCAGTCAGCGGCCAGCAGGGCCAGATCAACGGCCTCGCTGGATTCAGCCAGGATGAACTGCAAAACCGAATTCAGAACATGCAGCAGAACGGCTTCAACAACGGCGACATCGCAGGGGCCTTGAGCGGCGTGATGCAAACGGGCACATTTGGCGGACCCGGCGGCGGACCCGGCGGCGGCGGTGGCTTTGGTGGTCCCGGCGGCGGCGGTGGTGGTGGCGGCTTTGGCGGCGGGGGCGGAGGCGGTGGGGGCGGCGGTGGACGTGGGGGCGGTGGTGGTGGTCGCGGTGGCGGTGGAGGGGGCGGCTTTGGCGGACCCGGCGGCTTCCGCGGACAGAATCCGAATGCCTGGCACGGACGGGTCTCTTATACCGGCTCCGACAGTGCGCTGAATGCAAACAGCTATTCCGTGACTGGTACGCCCATTCCGAAGCCGCAGTCGGACCGGAATTCAATCACCGCGAGCGTGACCGGCACACCCTATATTCCCGGCTGGACGACGCCCAACCCGAAGCAGTTCGTCTTCCTCAGTTATGGGATTACGCGCAACACGAGTCCGTCCACCATCCAAACCATCGTGCCCACGCAGGCCGAGCGGTATGGCGATCTGACGCCTGGGTTTCTGGCGGAGAGGATCGTTACCGGACAGCAGTACTTCGATCCCAAGACCGGGCTGCCGTACGGAAACACGAACTGCAATCCGGCGCTCGCTGCCATCGATCCAAATCCGACGGCGTGCATTCCTGAAAGTGAGCTATACCCGAGCGGCCCGGGGGTCGTCACTCCCGGTCAAGCTCTGATCGGCTACTATCCTTTGCCTAACATCACCCCGACGCAGACGGGCGACAACTATCAGATCGCCGTTCCCGGGACGTCAGGCTCCTCGCAGATTTCAGGCCGGTATAACCGCAGCTTCGGTTCGGCGCCCACGCGCGGTGGCCGCGGTGGCGGTGGTGGCGGAGGTGGGGGTCGCGGCGGCGGCGGAGGCGGAGGCCAGAATCGCAATGCCCCTCCAACCCTGCGCCAGAGTATCGCAGAGAACTTCGCTTACTCACATTCGGCAAGCGCGTCGGAGAACTTCTCGCCGCAACTCGGAGGCAAGTCGCTGAGCAATGGGTACAGCTTTACCAGCGGCTACACGTTAGGCTATGGCCGGTTCAACGACTCGTTGACGTTGGGCTGGAACCGTTCGCGTGCCCTCGCGTCCAACTACTTCACCAACGGGACGGCGAATCCTGCGGTGCAGGACGGCGTGCTCGTAGGCAATCCGACCATCTACGGCAACCCGTTCTACTTTGGCGTGCCGTCGGTCGGCTTGACGGGCCTCAGTGGCCTCAACGACTCGTCTCCCAGCAACGCGGTGAATCAGACGATCTCGCTCTCGGAACAGGCGCGCTGGACCCACAAGCGGCACAATTTGCAGTTCGGCTTTGATTTCCGGCGAATCCACGCGGACACCATTGGCTCTGGCGGTGTGCTCGGTTCGTTTACCTTCTCGGGTTACTCGACGGAGAATCCTGCCGCCCAGACCTGCGTGCCGACTTCCACGCAGCCGTGCACGTTCACGGCCAGCGGGTCGCCGGTTGCGGACCTGCTGCTCGGACTGCCGCAGAAGACCACCATCACGGCCGGGCTCAACAAGATCTACCTGCGCGGCAACTCGTGGGACTGGTTTGGAACAGACGACTGGCGCGCTAAGTCGAACCTGACCTTCGAGTTCGGCCTGCGTTGGGAGTACTTCTCGCCCTACTCGGAGAAGTACAACCGCCTGGTGAATCTAAACCTCACCAATAGCGGCACCCCCAATTTGCAGATCTCGAACGTATGCGCAACCGCGTCGGCGGGATGCGCCGCTGTAGGAACTCCAGGCTCGCTGGTCAATCCGGACAAGTCGCTATATTCGCCCCGCATCGCGATCGCGTGGTCGCCGAAGTTCAAGTGGACGAAGAACACCGTGGTGCGGTCCAGCTACGGCATCAACTACAACACCGGGGCATACTCGCGCTTCGCATCGAAGATGGCGTTCCAGCAGCCCTTCGCGATCACCCAGACCAACACGCTGAGCACGCCCAACAGCCCCACCACCTGCACGCCGGCGAACATGTCACTGAACGTTAAGTATCAGAACTCCACCGGCTTCAACTGCTCCACCCAGACCACGCAGAGCAACTTCGGCGTCGATCCAAACTACAAGCTGGGCATGTTACAGGTGTGGAACCTCGGCATCCAGCGCTCGCTGCCGCAGGGCATCGTGCTCAACATCGACTACACCGGGGCGTTTGCATTCAATCAGGACATGCTGCGCGCTCCCAACCGGACGGCAGCCGGAATTCTGAATTCCTCGTCGGGGCAGTTTACCTATGAAGACTCACTCGGCTACCAGCGCTCCAACGCCCTTGCGGTGAATGCACGCGAACGGATGCACAAGGGCATCTCGCTGCAGGCGACGTACACATTCGCGCACTCGATCGACGATGCTTCCTCAGTAGGCGGAAGCGGAGGAACGATCGCGCAGAACGATCAGAACCTGGGCGCCGAGGAGAGCAACTCGAGCTTCCTCCGGCGGCATACGCTGAACGGCAACTTCGTCATCGAGCCGCCATTCGGTCCCAATCGCGCGTTCTTCAACAAAGGCGGCGTGTTCGCAGCCATCCTCGATGGCTATTCCATCTCCGGGAACTTTACGTTTTCGTCAGGCGGCTTCTTGACCCCGACCTTTACCAACACGGCGGCGGAGATCGCCGCGGGTGCTGCCAGTTCGCTACGGCCCAATCGCGTACCCGGTCAGGCGGTTACCGGCGCGGGGACGCATACTCAGTGGTTCAACACGGCAGCGTTTGCCGGGCTCTGCACTGATACGCCGGTCGGCCAGACGCCGTCTCCGTACTGCCTGCCGCAGGGCGTCTACGGCACCGCATCCCGCAATTCGATCGTGGGGCCGGGAACGGTCTCGATCAGCGGATCGCTCTCGCGGACGATTTCGTTCGGCGAAACCCGCGGCCTGGAGATGCGGATCAACGCCAGCAATGCGTTGAACACCGTACAGTATTCAGGCATCGACACATCGCTCAACTCGCCTACCTACGGGCAGGTAACCTCGGCGGCAGGAATGCGGTCCTTTACCTATAACTTGATGTACCGGTTCTAGAACCGTTTGCTGGTTGTGGGCAGTCAGAACAAAGTCTAAGCGGTAGTAATGGAGGAGTGGGCAATGCGGCGAGCGATAGCAGCGGTTTTGGTGGCGGGGATGGCCGGTTCGCCGGCAGGTGTGCCGCTGGCGGCGGTGGCGCAGCAGCAGGACACCGCGCGGATCACGACGCTCCATGAAAATGTCGATCGCGTGCTGACCAACGTCGTCGTGCGCGACAAGAAGACCGGCGGGCTGATCAAGGGACTCAAGCA
>Ga0302201_10002919_pt1 | contig 13028 bp, 12 predicted proteins | sample II_Bog_N3_2_FD_194586 | JGI IMG/M metagenome (GOLD analysis project Ga0302201, IMG submission 194586) | Peat permafrost microbial communities from Stordalen Mire near Abisko, Sweden - II_Bog_N3_2 | ecosystem: Environmental > Terrestrial > Soil > Wetlands > Peat | place: Sweden: Abisko...
TGATCGTGTAGGTGGTGACTCCCGACTGTTCCTGGCGCCGGCGCAGTGTTGCCGGGAGCGTGTCGTCGTCCGTCACGATGATGTGGGTAGGCTGGCCGCTTGTTGCGCGCACGGTGCGCTCCAGCAGCTTGAAGCCGTGAGCGGTGATGAGTGCGGCGACCGCCGTTCGCCGCAATTCCTCATCCGCCGCGATCAGTGTTTGGTAGGTGAGGATTGCGACGGCGCATAGCTCGCGGGCGGCATCGCGCCGATGGTGACGAGCCATATTGCGGGCCCGCTGGAACAGCGAGCGAGCCAAGGCGTCGTCACTCAAATGGGCCTGTGGCCTTGTTCCTTCCGAACGCCCGATCGCCGGAACCGACCATGCCTCGGGGCTGGCTTGGAGGTCGGGCAAGGGTAAGGGGAAGCTGCTGCTATCCATCCCGTTTCATCCTCGCTGACTACCGGATGTTGATCGGCGACATCTGGACGGCGCCAGCGATGTTGAGGGATTGCAGCAGGGCGATGATGTCTGCCGTGCCTTGGATCGAGCCGAGAGATGGTGCGAGGCTTGCCTGGGCGACCGAGAAGTAGCTGCGAAGCTCGCTCAACAGCGACCCTGCGCGCGGGTAGATGATGGTGATCGGCGCGTCGTCTGGCAGGCCGGCGAGTTGTCGGGCGGCGTCGAAAGCGACCTCGTATCCACCGACGCTGTCGACCAGGTGAAGGTCAAGCGCCTGGGCGCCGGTCCAGACCCGGCCTTGGGCGATGGCGTCGACACGCTCCCGCGGCAGTTTGCGGCCGTCTGCCACGGTGTCGAGGAACATGCCGTAGACGTCGCCGATATGGTCCTCGAGGCGGTCTTTCTGTTCCGTCGTCAGTGGCTGGATGCTGGACCACATGGAGGTCGTCGAGCCACGATCGACGGTATGGAAGTGGACGCCGAGATTGGTGGCGACCCCGGCGAATTCCAGCTTGCCGGCGAATACCCCGATCGAGCCGGTCAGGGTTTCCGGGTCGGCGATGATGCGGGATGCGTGGCTGCTGATCCAATACCCTCCGGAGGCCGCATAGTTTCCCATGCTGACCACGACGGGGGTCTTGCGGACGATGCGGCGGATTTCGGCGTCGATCATCGCTGATCCTGTCACCGAGCCGCCCGGTGAATCGACCCGAAGGATGATGGCGGCGATACCGGGCTGCTTGGCAGTGTCTCGCAGCAGCTTCGCCAGCCGTGTTGGGTTGATGGAGCTGGTGTTGGCGGTATCGGCCGTCGGCTCGCCGATCGTCCCGACCGCGGTGATCAGGGCCATCTTCGCCGGCTTGCCTTCAGTGGGGCCGGGGGCTCTTTCGTAGTTTGCGAGCGTAACCGTGGGCCGCTGATCATCTTGCTGTGGCGGATCGAGGGCGACCGCGTCGATGAGGTTTCTGTCGAGGGCCTGGCGTGCGGTCAGGGGCGCGTGGGCGAAGGCATCCCGGACGGCCGCCTCGGACAGATGGCGGGACGTGGCGATGGCGTCTGTTACGGTTCCGTAGAGGCTGTCCGCGAGGCTATCGAGCATCTGCTGATGATCGGGGGACGGGTCGTTCCGCTCAAAGGTCTCGGGATAGGCTTTGTAGCGTCCCTGCCTCGCGAAATCCGCTGACACCCCCAACCGGTCGAGGGCGGCCCGCAGGAAGGGCATTTCCAGGTGGATGCCGGACGCGCCGAAGCTGCCGCTGTCGAGCAGGGCGATGTGTGTTGCCGCGGTAGCGATCAGGTATTCGGACACGCTGCCGGTCCCTTCGCCGAATCCGTAGGCGAACACATCGACTGTGCGGTTGGTGGCGCGGCGGTAGCTGCGGAGGGCAGCCGAAATTTCCTCTGCGGCGATGAGCGAGCAGCAGGCGGGGCCGATGGTGATTTGGATGGCGTGGACGCGCGGGTCCTGCGCCGCCATCGCGATCTTGTGAGCGACCATGGCCAGGGATGGAGACTGCCCGAGCAGCCCGGTCAGGCTGTCGGCGGCGGGCGATACGTCTTTGACGGGGAGCGTGAGATCGATCGAAAGATCGAAGTTGCGCGGAAGCGATGGCGCTGGCCAGAGCAGCAGTGTGGCGAGCGCGGCGATCGCGGTAAGAGCGACGATACGCTGGATGACGATGATTGTTGTGTTGGTGGCCGAGCCGGTGACGCGCAGCACCTGGAAGATGCGGCCGAAGACGGTGCGCGCTCTCGCTAGGATGGTGGATAGCATCGTCAGACCTTTCCCGGTTGCGTTTCAGTTCCGGCCGTGGAGGGGGCCGCCGTGGGTGTTACGAACGGGACGAGGTGCCCTTGGTTGATGAGCACGGGTTGGTAGATGAACTTGAGTCCGCTGGGGCTCCGATAGGTGACGAGTCCTGGTCCAACGTAGATCCAGGCGTACTGGGGTAGCGCTCTGGAAGCCTCCAGCAGCGTTTCAAGCAATGGCCAGGCCGAGGTGTGGGTCTTCGGGAAGTGGTTCTCGTTGAACAGGCCTATGCTGATATCCAGCGCGATCGTCGTCTGTCTGCCGGAGAAGCCGACCAGGCGCTCGGGGAGTTGCGGCGGGTTCGCCGTTACTTTTGTCTCCGTTGGAGGCACGACCATGAGCCAGCACGAGATCCCAGGTATGTGGCAGTGGGGGTCGTCCATCTCGATGGTAGCCCCGACGGCTTTTCCGGTGCCGATCTCTGCCTGAGCGATTGGGTGAGGCGCGAATCGGCCGGTCGGGACCTGTGCATTGAGGGCGTTGGCCCAGGCAGCGGCGAAGGTGTTTGCGTAGCGTGCGCCGATCTCGGCCGGGGACGAGCCTTCTGTTTCGGGGGCCCAGATCAGCAGCCAAGACAAGGACGCCGGGATGATGCGGACCGAGGTCAGCAGGTTGATGCCGGCGAACAGCCCTGAGCCAAGCGATGTGAGGCCTTGGGTCGGAAACGCGGCGCTTAACCCGGTGTTGGTCGCTGCAGACAGCAAGTTCAAGCCATTGCCCGCGTCGATGCTTTGGACAGGAGCGATCCGAGGCGCCGCGTCGTGTAGCCCTTCGGCCATTCCCGCGGTTCGCATGATGAGCATTGCGTCCGAGGGCGGTCCTTCGGTGGACGTGCTGACTGCGCAACCGGCGAGGATCGCGCTGGTCATCAGCATTGGTGCGAAAAAGCGCACTGCAAGGTCTCCTTGTGATATTCCCGATCGCAAACAGACGCTAGCATGCCGTCCGGAAGTCTGCCTACAATGGCCGAAAGTTTTTCGTCGCGGCTTCTGGCCGTCGGGTTGGTCAGGTATCGGTGTGGGTAGGACTGTTGTCGCGGAGTTCGTCGGTGGCCAAGGCTATCTGTGCGGCAGTTTTGTTTGTCCTGGCGGGTTCCGCGGCTGTGGCGCAGGACGCTGTGCCCGGGCGGGACTGGCTACGCGAGGGCCAGCAGGGCTGGTTTTGGTATCACGACCCGCCAGCAGAGGAGATTGTCGCACCGGTTCCGCTGGCGCCGCCCGCTGCTCCTCCAGCGCCGGACACGAAAGCCCGGCCAGCCGCACCCGTTCCGCCGCCGCCTACTGCTGTCGATCCCGCAACCTTCTCCGCGGCCTGGTTCCGGGCAAAGCTCGATGGATACCGGGATGCCGCGATTGATGATCCCACGCCCCAGAACGTCGAACGCTACCTCTACCTGCAGCACGTGATGATGGATAAGGCGTCAACCTTCACCGATGCGTTTCGGCAGGTCGTGGCGACGACTCCCTATCTTGATGCGAACAACGAGCGTCCGATCGATAGTGCCGGCGCCAATGCGACCAACGAAATTGCCGAAGCTGCAACCACGGATTTGGTGAAAAAGCTTGCCGAAAAGGTTGGTCTGGTTTTTTTCTTCAGCTCCGGGTGCGCGATCTGCGAGCAGCAGGTTGATGTGCTTGAGGCTGCTCAGCGGATCTACGGTTTCAGTGTTCTGGCGGTTTCCTTGGATGGCAAGCCCTTGCCGGGTGGTAGGCCAAAGGCATGGGTGGTGGATGCCGGACAGGCCCATAGAATGGGGGTTCGTGCCGCGCCGGCCATCGTGCTGATGCGGCCACCTGGTGAGTTCGCGGGTGTTTCGGAGAGCGTCTTGAGTTTGACCACGCTGGTTGAGCGGGTGCTGTTGCGCGCCCGGGTCGCCGGCTGGGTCAGTGATGCGGATTACCAGGCGACGCAGCCGGTGCAGAAGCGGTCGCTGCTTGGGCTGTCGCAGGAGATCACCGCGGAGATGCTGGAGGACCCCGTGTCGCTCTCGCAATTCCTTCACCAGCGGCTGGGGGGCGCGCCATGAGGGGCATTCTGGTTTGGAGGCCGTGGCGGCTTTTGGTCACGCTGCTGGTCGCGTGGGCCTTGCCGCGGGCCGCGATGGCGGATTTGAACGGCGAGATGAATACGATGTTCGGGTCGATGGCGACCGCGACACCGCCGTCGCTCTTTGCGACCGCCCGTCGCGGTGTGATTGCCGGAGGGTCGTTGGCTGTTCGCAATCCGATTGTGAACACCAATCTGGTCTCGATCACGCCCCCTGGTTTCAAGGCCGGCTGCGGGGGAATCGACTTCTTTGGAGGCTCTTTCTCGTTCATCAATGCGGCTCAGTTTCAGGCGCTGCTGAAGGCGATTGCGGCGAACGCGGCCGGCTATGCCTTTGAACTGGCGATGAACTATATGTGCCCAGGGTGCATGTCGACGATCGAGACCCTGGCAAGGAAAATCCAGGACTGGATTTCCAAGTTTTCAAACTCCTGCCTGATGGCGCAGGGTCTGGTGAATGATACGGTGGCGGCTGCCACGAATACCACTAATAACAAGGCGTCTGTGCTCGGGATGTTGGATGGGGTCAAGCAGGACGCCTTCGACGCATGGACCAACCTGACCAGTCCGAGTCCGGTTTCATCGCTGCTGGCCGGAGCGCCCGCGACCGCGGCGAAATCGCTGCAGGGCAATGTTACCTGGCGGGCCCTTGTCAAGCAGAACGCGGTGTCCTGGTTTGGCTCCGGCGATAACAATCTTCTGCAGATGTTGATGAATATCGGCGGAACGGTGATCGTTGGCAATCTGACCGATGATTCGGAAGGCACCGGCAGTCAGGACCTTAATCTTCAGACGATTATCGGCAGGCCGGACCTTCTCACATCCATGATCAACGGCGGCACATTTACCATCATGGTGTGCGATACAACCGACCAGGACGGTTGTCTGGCGCCTACCTCGGGTTCCGTTACGCTGGTCGGGTTCCAGCAGATGATTGTCCAGGCCTTCGAGGGGTCGGCAACCTCGACGGGGATCATCGCCAAGGTGGCTGATGGCGTGCCGCTGACGAGTGCTGAGCAGGCCGCACTGGGTTTCCTGCCGGATGGCTTGGGTGGTCTTGTGATCCGGCTGTCGGCGAAAAGCCGGGATGCTGCGACGGCGCTGGTTGACTCGGCCGCGCCCCAGATCGCCGGCTTGATGGCAAAATCTTTGGTCGATGGCATGCTTCGCGCGGTTCGGGCGTCGATATCCGCATCCACCGACGCGCACGCGAAGGATGTGGAAAAACTGTTGCAGGAGTCGTGGACGGCGGTGCGCGCCGAAGAACTGGCGCATCAAAGCCTCTATGGAAGCCTGCCGCAGGTGGTCGCGAGTTACACCTCTTTGATGGGGGTGACCATGCCCCCGTCATCGACATTCATGAGCGCCTTGAACGGCGCCGGGAAGAAGAACTGAGATGTGGACGATCTATTCCGTCGGCGACCTGGCATTTCTGCAGCAGGTGCTGCAGGGCGTCGTCATGCTGTGTGGTGCCGACGACTGGATGGCCGCGGCCAGGATAGCGACCCTGATTGGAGTCCTGTCGGTTTTTTTCCGGAGCTTGAACAGGGGAGGCATGTCGATCGACTTGAAAGAGCCGTTGATCGCGATGATGATCTATCTGATGGCTTGCGGCACCACGACAACGGTCGCCATCGAAAGCATTGAAACCGGCGCTGTCGTGACGCAGGCGGGTGTTCCGCTCGGCATGGCTGCTGCCGGATCGATCGTGTCGTTGCTCGGGATGCGCCTGACCGAGCTGTTCGAGCAGGCATTCGCGACCCCTCAGATGCTGCAGAATGGGTTTGGATCGTCACTTGAAGCGATCAAGGTGGTTCGCATCAACACGATGACGGTTTTTGGCTACGGAGCCGCTAACGCTCCCGATTCGGGCGCCGATGTCTATACGAGTTGGGTGCATTATTTCACGGAATGCACGATTCCTGGTCTGGAGAAGGGGCGGATTACGGCGAACCAGCTTTTGAGCAAGACGCCGTTCTCGGCGGCGGTGCAGCTTGTGACGCCGGTGAATGGGACCGAGATCTATATCGGCGGCGCGCCCACGGACACCGATTGCACCAATGCCTATACCCAGTTGCTAAACTATACGACCACGCGTTTCGTGCCGCTTCTGTTGGCCCAGCTTTCGTCGCCCCTCGGCGGGGCGCCCAATTCGACGGCCGCGGCTACAACGATAATTACGAATGCCTTGAATGGTATTGGCCAAGGGACGGTTTCGGTAACAGACTTCATCGAGACCGGCGTTCTGGTGCCGATTTTCTTCGACGCGTTGTCCTCTAGCGCCGGATCGACCTTTGCGTCCTCGTATTCGACCATGGTTGCGGATGGCCAGCGGAACCGGGCGTCGCAATGGCTCGGCCAGCAATCCCTGTTCACTTCGTACATCCGGCCGATGATGGCCTTTATCGAAGGTTTCCAGTTTGCGATTATGCCTTTGGCCCTGCTGGCTGCTCTCCTCGGTGGCGCTTCTTTCGGACTTGCGTCGAAGGTTCTTGCCGGGTTGGTCTGGATACAGCTTTGGTATCCCCTGCTCGCGATCGTTAATCTCTATGAACAGATGGCGTTGACCGGCGAGATGACAGCGATGGTCGGCGCCGGCAACGCGTTGACCAGCTTGGCCGGCACTCTCCAGGGAGACCAGTCGTTCCTGTCTTGGTTGGCGATCGGCGGGATGTTGGCGACGTCCGTCCCGGCACTCGCCGGCGCTTTGGCTTTTGGGACCTACCAGGGCGTCGCCGGGTTGGTTGGTTTGGGCGCGGGGATCGGGAGCTCGGAGAACCTGGTGCCTGACGTGGCGGCGCCTCGCGAGATCGGTCATCAATATTCGGGGATTTCGGCGGCGCCGTTGAGGCAGGTTGACCCGACGATGGGTCTGCGGTCGACCGGCTCTGATGCAGTCGTGCCGTCGATGACGTTTACGAAGGTTGATGCAGGGAGAATTGAAAGCGCGCGAAATGAGTCCGACGCTAGCGTTTCTGATTTGCGCTCCGTGCTTAGTCACAGCACCGGCACGGGTTTCAGTGTGGATGATCGAGGAGGAGAGTCTTCCAGGGTTAGCCGGTCGAATTCGACGGGAACGACGGAGTCGCTTGCGAGTACGCTGAGCGATGTCGCATCAACCGTGAAGCGGCTTAGTGATGATCAGGGAATCCACGAGGATGTTGGTTGGAAGATGGCGGCTGGTGCTGCTCTTGGATATCGTAAGGCGGGAACTGGTGGAAGCGGTGGCGTTGATCTGAGTCATATGACCGGATTAACCCAGCAACAGCGGACGGCGGGAGAGGAGGCGTTTACCAAGACGTTCTCCGACCAACCACAAGTTCAGGCACAGTTGCTTAGTTCGATTGCCAAGGATATTGTGCAAAACCGTGAACATTCTGTGTTTGCGAGTTCTAACCAGTCTGACCAGAGTGCGATCCAAAAATCGGCGTCTAGGGCCGTTAGTGCAATCGAATCTTATCAATCCGCCGTATCGAGTTCTGTCAGTTCCGGTGCTAATCAGACCGTATCCTCTCAGGCGGCGGTCGCTGCCGTCCTCTCTAATCCGGAGGCTCGGGCGGCATTGACCGGGGCTGTGGTTCGCTTCGGTCTTGGGGGTCAGGCTATGGCAGCGACGAACCACAATCAGGAGCAGTGGCGGCGGAATTATGGTGGCCAGGCAGGAGCTGAGGTGATGGGGCAGTTTTTTGCTCTTGGTGCTTTCAACCCAGCCTCCGCTGATCACGGTGGCGCTTTGTTGGAGAGGGGGGCCGTGAATTCCGTGTTGAGCACTGCGATTGGTGGTCAGTTCCCAACCATCGGGGGTGCTTCGCGGAACGAGGGCATTGGTGGCGGAGCCAAGGGGCCCGCCGGCGGGGCGGGAGGATCTGGGGTTAGGGGCGCGGTCCAGCAGGGCTTGCACGTGGCGGGGCAGGCTGTGGACGGCGTTACACCGGAAACCATTGGGCGCCAGTTTGATCAGAATAGGGCGGCGCAGGTTGAGAGGGGAGCCGTGTTGGCTGCCCCGGTTGCCGACGCGATTTTGGCGCAAAATCAAAAGCATGCTGAAGCAGATCGTACGGCAACGACGGCTGAAAGGGTCCATGGTGTGGTCCAGGGTCTTTCTGACATGGGTGGCGACCTGGTCGCCGCTGTGACTGGCGGAACTTCCGGTGTGGCCGCCGCGGGTGCCGCCCGGGTCGATGGGTATGAGCATCAAGCCAAGCATGCCGGTCTGACTGATGTTCAGGCGAGGTATTATGCTCATCGAGCAGGCGGGGTCGATGGACCGGAGGTTGGCGAGATGTCCAGAGGCGTTCGCCGTGAAGCCGTTGGTGCTGGGTGGAGCCGGAGCCAGGCGGATATGCTGGTCGAGAGGATTGATGCCGCTGCGACCGGCGCCGGGACGCCTGGGGCGGACCTGCGCCTCAGCCATATTGCTGCGGATAATCTGGCGCACAACATGGGTGGCGGTGAGGTGAGCCCCTCGATGAGAGATGCGCTTGGTAAGGCGGTCAGGAGGACCGGCTCTGATCCTTGATCGAAAGGGGCGAATGGCACGCCACGGCCCGATCGATGGTTGTTGTGTTTCCTTATCGGGCCCGGTAGGATGTTCGCCCTTTGTTGCTGCTTTTGGGGCCTAGGAAGGTCGGAGGTTGAGATGGACATCTTGGCCATTGGCGTATTCGTGGTTGTTTGCTTAGTGGTGGCGTGGTGGCAAAGGGGTTCGCGGCCGTCGGATTTCGTCGCCCTTCCGCACGAAGGTTGTGGTTCGGGTTTTGATGATTCGTTTGGCCGGCGCGGTGGAACGGATGTCGTGACTGATCCTACTGGTCTCGCGTTGGCATATGGTCCGCGAGCGGCGTTTGGTGGTCCTTGGGGGTTCGGTGAGCAGCGGGATGAATCCTGCGATCGCTCCGGAATGGGTGTTGTCACTGAGGCACACGATCTAGGGGCGGCATTTTATGGGCCCATGGGCCTCAGTGACCAGTAGACGTCCACAGGCCATCGCTGACCAGCGAAGCCGAGTGGGCGATGGAGGGCAGGATGCGCGTTGAGTTTATTCCGAGCGCGAGAAACGTCGTCGGGTTCCCTGTCGAGCGGCGGGAGCGGCCGACGGTCGATCTGTTGCACCGGGTCGCACCCGCCTTCTACGAGGTCGACTATGTCGCGGAGCTGTACGGGCTGGACATGCCGCTTGATGATCTCCGCGAACAGGTCGGCTGCGAGACGGCCGGCCTCATCGACGCGTGGACGGTTGAAGGTAAGGCTCGTCGCCAGGCGTTGCTCGGCTTGCTGGAGCCGCCGGTGCAGCAGGCGGTTGACGCCTGTGCGGCGGCTCGCGCTGCCGCCGCACAGGCTGAGGCCGCTTTTGGCAAGCTCGGAGAGGCCCGGGCCGAGGGCGGCTACTGGTTGGCGCCGCTGGAGGGGCGTGCGGACAGTCGGCTGCAGCTTGCGGCCGAGTTGTTCGTCGCGGCGCATGCTTCGTGCGAGCGGGCCTTTGGCGTGCATCGGGCAGTCGGTCTCGCACTTAGAAATCAGCCATGGACGGCGTTCGATGCTTCCGTTGCCATGAACGAGCTGTGTGCGGAGGAGGCCCGTCGTCGAGCCTGATCAGCTTGTCGGCGCCGCCGGCGCCATTCTTCTGATTGATGAAGCCCTCGTGCCGCCGCGGTCGGGACGCCGATCGCGGCGGTATTTACGCAATCGCTTGCGACGATTGGCCATCATTCGACGGGTCTGTGGACTGTCCGAACCGGTTTCCCCCGGGCGTTCCCGGGATGCAGAACAGTACCAGCAGGCCGATCGTGCCGAGGCAGCAGACCCAGCAGAACCCACCAGCCGGTCCGGTCGATGTCGTGAAGTCGTCGCACGGCCAGCGTGATCCATGGCAGGAGGACCAGGAGCGACAGGGCGCGCAGGGCGTCGGGGTCTTGCATGGCGTTGCCGACCGCCGCCGCGGCCAACCCGATTCCCAGGTTGAACACCACGAACCACCAGCATTCGGAGCGTGAGGCCCGGCCGGCGAACACGGCGTATCGGCGCAAGGTTAAAGTAACGGCAGGGCCGAATTTCACGTGCGCTCTCGATGCCGATATTGTTGTGGGGCAGTGACTTTGTCGGTGTGCGCGGTCGGTATTGGTTGCTTTACGGGCGGCTGTTGTCCTGCCGTCGTGGACGCTTTGGTCGTGTTACAGCAGATGGCGAAGGGGGGCGAGTTTGGCAGTGGTTGTGCTAGGGACTCTGGTTGTTCACGTGCGATGACCGGCGCCATCAGCGGTGCTGGCATCGGTAGTGCGGTGGTTATCGCACCCTTCATTTGACCGAGTTGCTGGACTGCGTCTTCGAATGAGCTTGCGAGCCCTCTTGGGTCAAGCGAACTGGCTATCAGTTCCCCGGGAATATTATGAGCGACGCTGTACGTCATAAGGCCTATTGCCGCGAAACCGGTGAGGTGGAGATGCACTGGAAGGATGCTCCTGCGTCTTGAGGGACCGACGTGCGTCAGTGTGGCGAACGAATCGGGCGATTCCGGGCCGTCAGCCCACGGTGCCTGGAATCTGCGCGCCGTACTGCCCGGTGCAGGAACAGGCCGTGCCAGCCGGGCTCTTCGCTGTCTGCGGGCACACGATTGGCGGGGCGTAGCAGGTGTGACCTGGCGCCGGGGTGTACAGGATTGTCGGAGGTGTCCGAACGCCCGGAGGAGTTGCGTAGACCCCTGGTGGAGTCGCATAGGCTCCCGGTCCTGTGCCGTAGATGACGGGCGGGGTCGTCGAGGCCGGCGGCGGCTGGGGGTAGTAGGACGGCGGGCCATAGTATGTGCTGGCGGGCGGCGGCCATGTTGAGAACGGCTGCCAGGCGTACGCCGCCGGCGCGCGGGCCGAGGCGGTCGCGGCGATGGCCGAGACAGCCACTAGACGACGGAGCCAAATCCTCCTGCTGGCCATGTGCCTTTCTCCCGCCTCAACCACCTCTCGGTGTCCGGATCGGATCGCCCGAAGGGGTGGGGTCATTGTAGCTGGAATTTGCGACTCAATCCCTGAGATCGCAACCGAGCTTAGCCTTTCACCACCATTGGCGGCGGGATGTGAACCACATCAGGACGATCGCCACGCCCACGGCGACCAGGACCAATGGCAGGGACAACCCGTGCATCAGCCGGCCGACGGCACCATAGATCACGGCGCGGCCGGCGATGTCGGCCAGGTGCGAGGCGAAGCTGGCGGCGTGCTGGTGGTAGGCAGTGAAGGCCCATTCCATAGCGGCTCAATCCCGTTTTCTGTTTGGCGCGGACGATGGCGTGTGGCCGCCTGGCGCATTGCGACCGCCGCCAGCACGTCCGGCCTTGGCTTGGTCCCTGGCAGTTCTTCCCCATCATCGCTTATTAGTTGTATCCATTACAATCGCCACATGGTTGAAGTCGTGGATGATCTTTAGCTTGGCCTTACTCGCAACCCGGTCCAGATCGAACATTTCGTAGCAGTTGCAGAGTGCCCCATTGTCGTCCATCCATCGGAACGGCGCACGCCAGATTACACGCTGGTCTTTGCCGCAGGCTGTGCGAAGGGCGTCGATGACTAGCTTCATTAGTAACTTGTCTTCGTAGGCGAAAGGGAGGACACGCTCGACGTCTGATGTTGTCCTAACCGGACTGGTTATTACGTGTCCCCGCGGCTTGCGCTGCCGCATGGCAAGAACCGGGCCGCGATAGGGACCGTTCGGCTTCCCGCTATTCGGGGTGATGGGGCCACACGCGTAGGTTGAGGCCTGCGCATCTTTCGCTTGCGATTGTGGCGGGCTGCCGGATGGGCCGTCAATGCTGGCCTTCGGCCACCGCGCAAGCGCGGCTAAAGGCATTGACCGCCCATCCGGCAGCCCGCTGTTTGGCAGCGATGGAGAATGCGTTGATGTGCAGGCATCAACCGGGGGGTTCGCTCCCACCGGCTTGGATTCTGGCGTACGGCACCCAATCTCACGCGGCCTTGAGCGGACAGGCGGTGAGATGGGCAAACGGGAACTGGATATTTTCCAGGCGGCATTGGGGCTGGAGGACCCGTGGTTTATCGCGGAGTCCCGTTTCGACGTAGAGGCGAAGCGGCTGGACATCGACATTTCGTTCGCGCCCGACGCGCGGTTCGACTGTCCGTGCTGTGGCGAGGCGGGGTGCCGGGTGTACGACGCGAGGCCGCTGACCTGGCGGCATTTGGACTTCTGGCAGCACACGACGTATCTGAACGCGCGCGTGCCACGTGTCCGTTGCGATGCGTGCGGGGTCAAGAAAGTGCGCGTGCCGTGGGCGCGCGAGGGCAGCGGCTTCACGCTGCTGTTCGAAGGCCACGTCATGACGTTGGTCCGCGACATGCCGGTCGCCCCGGCAGCGCGGATGGTTCGCGAGCACGACACCCGGCTGTGGCGGATCATCCGCCACTATGTCGATGATGCGCGCGCCGCCGATGACCACGGCGGCCTGTGCAGAGCAGCGTTTGACGAGACCTCCGCCAACGGGGAGCAGGACTTCGTGTCGCTGTTCGTCGACCTGGACCTTAAGAAGGTGCTGTTCGTGGCTGATGGCAAGGACTCAGCCACAGTCGGCGCCTTTGCCGAAGACCTGACGGCGCATGGCGGCGATCCGGCGGCAGTCGCCGAGGTGTGCATCGACATGAGCTCGGCGTTCATCAAGGGAACCGCGGAGCATCTGCCGCAGGCGGAGATCACCTTCGACAAGTTCCATGCTGTGAAGATCGTCAATGA
>Ga0302201_10002920_pt1 | contig 13028 bp, 16 predicted proteins | sample II_Bog_N3_2_FD_194586 | JGI IMG/M metagenome (GOLD analysis project Ga0302201, IMG submission 194586) | Peat permafrost microbial communities from Stordalen Mire near Abisko, Sweden - II_Bog_N3_2 | ecosystem: Environmental > Terrestrial > Soil > Wetlands > Peat | place: Sweden: Abisko...
GAGCGAAGGCGAGGAATCCCCAGAAGACGAAGGCGTGGGCCAGTCCGGGGAGTGGGCGCTCGCGGATGACTTTGGATTGGCAGAGGACCTCGCTGGTAAAGGCCCAGACGCGTTTCGAGATGGGGCGGAACGAGAAGCCGAGGTCCTTGCGGGCGGTGAGAATGGTACGGAGGATGGGGGTGAAGCGGAAGAAGAAGAGCCCGGCAGATGCGGTGGCCAGCACCAGCAGCAGGATGATTTCGAATGGGGCGAAGTGCTGGGGCTCGGCGAGCGTCACACAGGGATGATACCGCCGAGGCGCAAAAAGGCTTAAAACCGGTTTACATTGAAGGCACCGATTCTTTTCGAAGGCTGTTGTGTGCTGTCTTGCCGGACGGGGCGCCCTGCGCGGGCAGCGGTCACTTTGTGACGCGTATTGGGCTTCGCGTAAGTGCTCCCGAGGGGCGCAAGCGAAATCCCACGCCGATCAGCGGGAGGCCGACGCGAAGCAGCAAGAGGGCGTGTGAACGCCTAGTAGCTCAGGAACTCGGTGGAGCCGCGGCGCAGACGGACGCCGGTGACGCCGAAGATGGCAGCGAGCGTGAACAGGGCAGCGTCCCAATAGAACATGGGGTGTGCCCAGCCGGGCGAGTAGGCGAGGTCTTGGCCGGCCCACAGGGTGACCAGCGTGCCGATAATGAGGCACTGGAAGCAGAGGACGAGAAAGAGCTGGCCACGGCGTCTGCGGCGATCGAGGGATTCGACTTCCTCGGGGGTGAGGTTGCGCTCCTCGGCGGGGATCAGGTAGTTGGCCATGGCTATGTCTCCTGCTGTGGGATGCTTGGGGTATTAAATCACATCCGCCGCGCGGATTACAGGAAGGCCACGGATTGGATGCCGACGACATCGAAGCGTTTGCGGCAGCGGATGTTCTTGCAGCCGAGCAGGTCGTCGGTGCGGACCATGTAGCTCTGGGCCTTGGCGAAGCGGGCGCGGTCACGCTCGTCGGCGTTCCCGCGGAGTTGAGCCTTCTTGCGGCGGACGAGCCATCCGATCTGGTACTCACCGGGCTGACCGCAGTGCGGGCAGGTTATGGTGTGGGTGCGCTGCTCGGGCTTCTCGTCGAAAAAGTCACGTTCTTCCATGCTGGGTACCCTCCCGGATTTGTGCGGCCCGCAGTTTCGCGGCCGAAATCCTGGCCGAACTGGTGCAGGGAAAAGTATAGGACATGGAGCGTTCGGCGTCTCGGGCGAGTCAAATGGAGCAAGACGCGATGGGTTGGTGCTTTAATCGGGTAGCAAGGTGGAGTGTGCGATGGCCAAGGCAAAGAAGAGGGTCTTCTCGGTGGTGAAGGCGGTGAAGGAGAATGCGCGGGACCGCGTGGGAGCGGTGCCGCCGGCACGGGTGATTCCCGACCCGAAGCAGAAGGCTGTCACCAAGCCGAAGTATAAGAAGACGCTGGCCGATCTGCTGGCGCAGGACCATCGCGACTCGTAGGATGGTGCCGGAAGTACGGAGACCAGAATGAAAGAATTGGCAAGGGCAACGTCTGGAGTAATGGCATTGGTGCTGTGTGCCGCGAGCGGATCGCTTGCGCAGCAGATCCAGATCAACAAAGAGAACAAGACGATTGCGATTACGACGAGCGATCAGGCCGAAGCCATGGCTGATATTGCCGTCCTGACAGTTGGCTTTCACCTCTATGGAAAGGATCAGGACGGGACCTACGCGGATGCGAGCAAGACGTCGAATGCGGTGATGACGGCGATAAATGCGGTAGGTATCCCTAAAGAGGCGGTCGAGAGCGCGGAGCAGTCTCTGAGTCCGCTGGAGCCAAACGACGATGCTGACAAAGCACGTTACGGGCAGGGTATTCGATTCGAGTTTTCGCAGAGCTGGCATGTGACCGTGTCCGCCGAGGTTGTGGCAAACATTTTGCATGTTGCGATTACGGCTGGCGCGAACGACAGTGGCGGCATCCAGTGGGAGTTGAAGAAGGATGACGCGCTTGAAGCCGAGGCGGCCAAGAAGGCGCTGGAGCATGCGCGGCAGATAGCCGCGCAGATGGCCGACGGTCTAGGTGTGAAGCTGGGTACGCTGGTCTACGCGAGCAACCAAACGCCTCCGCGGGGAATTCTTGCAGCACTAGGGCTGGGCGGCGGCGGCCTTCTGAACACGGAAAGCGCCAGCCTCGCCGGTGTAAGGAAGAATCTTGCACCGCTGGCCATCTCTCCGGAGCGGATCACCAAGTCAGCGACCGTGTATGCGGTGTTCGCCATCGAATAGTCAGGGAGATTTGGGAGGGAATGATGGCTGAGTCGAAGGACCGCGAAATAAGGCCGATGGCGGAGGCGGAGGGTTTGTACCGGAGGTGGCTGGCGCATCTGGATGACGAGTTCAGCCGCCAGGAATCGGCCGAGCGCCGGGCGGAGATCGTGCGCGACGAGCTGCACGAAATCTACCTGGGACGGCCGCGTGGCGGCAGAACGAGCTCTTCGCTGATCAGCGAGACGGCGATTTTTGTGCTGGAGGACTCGCTGGACCCGCGCAATGTGGCGCTGGAGGCGGACTACGCAAGCGGTGTGGATATGGAGCGATATGGGCCGCGAAAGCCGCTGATCTGGTTCTGGAAGATGTTTGACCACTCGGCGCTGGGCGAGAACCTGTGGCTCGGGTTCCGATTCCGCTGCATGCTCGGGCGACACATCTTCAAGCAGTTGGGTAAGGGCGTGAAGATCTATCCGGACGTTAAGTTTGACTACGGGTACGATCTGACCATCGAAGACGACTGCACGGTTGGCCGGGGCGCGGTGCTTGCGGACGCGGGCGGCGAACTGTTGCTGCCACAGGGAACCCATGTAGCTGCAGGAGCTACCTTCTCGCGCGGCGGCAAACCCGCATGATGTGGTTTCGGTAGACTGGACAAGATGAATCAGCAGGACATAATTCTGATTTTGTTTCAGGTGATTGTGCTGGTGCTGGCGTTTTCGGTGCATGAGAGCGCGCATGCGTATGTGGCGATGCGGCTGGGCGATCCGACAGCGTACATGCTGGGACGGGTGACGCTGAATCCGGCGAAGCATCTCGATCCTTGGGGTTCGGTGGCGATTCCGCTGATGTCGTTATACTTCGGCGGGTTCCTGATTGGCTGGGCGAAGCCGTGCCCGATTACGCTACGGAACTTCAAAAACGTCCGGCGCGACGATATTCTCACATCGATGGCGGGACCGGCGAGCAACCTGGTCATGGCCTCCGTAGCTTTGCTGCTGCTGATTGCGTTCAAGCACGCGGGCGGAGGTCCGGCGATCGGGGCTGCCATGGATATGGCGGACCATGTTCCGGGCGTCGATCCGAGCGGGCTGCGCCTGTTTCCGGTGGCCCTACTGCTGTATTACGGGGTCACCGTCAACCTGCTGCTGTTTGTGTTCAACTTGTTTCCCGTCCCGCCCCTGGACGGCAGCCACGTGCTTCGCAACTTTCTGCCCTATGAATGGGAGAAGATGTACGACCGGATTGGAATGTGGGGTCTGATCATTATCTTCCTGCTTGGCGGCAGGTTTATTGCCGCGTTCTATTACCCTCTGCTGGACGTCTTCAACCGGCTGCTGGGTGTGCTGTAGGCCCGCATCCTGTACCCTTTATTGAGACCAAAATGAGCGAAGAGAGATTGATTCCAACGCGCAAGCGCGTATTGAGCGGCATGCGTCCCACCGGACGGCTGCATCTGGGCAACTATATGGGCGCGCTGAGGAACTGGGTAAACCTGCAGAACGAGGTGCTGGAGGACGGCAGCCCGAAGTACGAGTGCTTCTACTTCATCGCGGACTACCACGCGCTGACGACCGACTACGCGGACACCAGCGTGTTGCGCGAGAATGTCCGCGAGGTGGCGCTAGATTTTCTCGCCGGAGGGCTCGATCCCAAGGCCAGCACCATCTTTCTACAGAGCGAGGTGCCGGCGCACTTTGCGCTCAACTCGCTGCTGGGGATGATTACGCCGCTGAGCTGGCTGGAGCGCGTCCCGACGTACAAGGACCAGCAGGAGCAGTTGAAGGAGAAAGATCTCGCAACCTACGGGTTCCTCGGATATCCGGTGATGATGAGCGCAGATATCCTGGTGTACCAGGCGGAGTTTGTGCCGGTAGGCATTGACCAGGCCGCGCATGTTGAGATAACGCGGGAGATCGCACGGCGGTTCAACCATCTGTACGGCAGCAAGGGCGCGGTCGCCTCGGCCAAATCCGACAAGGAGCGGCTCGCGGAATTGGAGCAGGAGACCGACGTGAAGCAGATTCTTCCGGAGCCGAAGGTGCTCCTAACGCCGAGCCCGAAGTTGCCTGGGACGGACGGGCGAAAGATGTCTAAGAGTTACGGCAACACGATTCTGATGAGCGAGCCCGAGCCGGAACTGCGTGCCAAGTTGAAGACGATGGTGACCGACCCGGCGCGCGTCCGGCGGACCGATCCGGGCAATCCGGATGTGTGCCCGGTGTTCGATCTGCATAAGGTCTTCTCGGGCGAAGAGACCCAGGCCGAGGTGCGCGCTGGATGTACGTCGGCGGGGATAGGGTGCATCCAGTGCAAGGGTTGGCTGGCCGATGCGGTGGTGAAGGAACTGGCGCCGATCCAGGAGCGACGGCGATACTTTGAGGCGAATCCGGATGAAGTGGACGCGATTTTGGACGATGGCGCGTTTCGAGCCAATGGGCGTACAGCGGTAACAATGCGGCAGGTGTTCCAAGCGGTGGGGCTATCCAGACGATGACGGAAGAGATACAGGGCGGTGAGAACGCCGGGCAGGCACGGGCTGCGGACGAGCAGATCGCGCCGGTGCCTGAACGATTTGTGCTGAAGCCTGGGCCGGTGATCGCTCCGGAGCGCGTCGACAAGAGTAAAGACCCGAAGGGGAACCCGCCGGAAGAGGCTTCGCAGTCGCCGTTCTCGGTGACCGTGGGTCAGGTATACGACGGGCCGCTGGACCTGCTGCTGGACCTGATCCGCAAGCAGAACATTGATGTCTACGACATTCCGATTGCGCTGCTTACGGCGCAGTTCCTGGACTACTGCCACCAGTTGAAGCAGACGGATGTGGATGCAGCAGGCGAGTTCATCTACATGGCGTCACTGCTGATTCACATCAAGTCGAAGATGCTGCTGCCGCGCGATCCGTCGGATGTGACCGGCGCGGATGCGGAAGATCCCCGGCGCGAGCTGGTTGAGCGGCTGCTGGAGCACGAGCGCTTCAAAGCGGCCGCGCAGATGCTGATGCAGAAGCAGCAGATCGAAGAGGCGACGTGGTCGAACCCGGGGATGCGTGACTTTTTGCGCGAGCAGGCCGGGAACGAAGGCGCCAGCGGCGACATGGAGCAGGAGATAGCCGCCGACACCGTGGACCTGGTACGGGTGTTTCAGAGCGTCCTGGAACGGATGCGCGAACGGCCCGTGCTGGACGTCAACGAGGAAGCTGTAACTGTGGCGCAGATGCTGGACTACGTGAAGCGGCGCCTGGTGATGGAGGACCGGCCAGTGAGCCTGCGCAGGCTGCTGCACAGCACGCATTCGGAGCGGGCGCTGATCTGCATGTTTCTGGCGATGCTGGAGTTGGTGCGGTTGCAGGCGGTGCTCTTGCACCAACTGCAGGAGCTGGGCGACATCCTGATCAAGAAGGCGGATGGCTTCGATCAGGTGTTTGCCGAGCAGGCGCAGACGCGGGACGACTGGCGGTAAGAGCGGTTGTCGGCCGGCAGCTGGCGGGCGCCTGGGTAAACGATCTTTCATCTGGCTGTAACTCTCCATTCGCATTTGGCGCATAGGTTGGCTGAGGGCACCCCAATCTCAATCCAGCAAGGTGAAACTTATGGCTACTCCCGCCACGTTGCCTCCTCCTTCCATCCTTGAAGAAAAACTGAAGAAGAAGTCCTCGCCCGGAAAGGCCGGCATGATCGTGTTTGGGCTGATGTTGGCGGGCGGGCTGGGCTATATCGTCGCGCAACTCTGGGGGGACTTGTCGGTGGTGCATAGTCCGAGCGTGTTTCCCTACCTTCTGCTGGGGCTGGCACTCCTGATTGCGCTGGGGTTCGAGTTTGTGAACGGGTTTCACGATACGGCGAATGCAGTGGCGACGGTGATCTACACCCACTCGTTGGAGCCGCATGTCGCGGTGGTGTATTCGGGAATACTGAACTTCATAGGGGTGCTGCTCAGTTCCGGAGCAGTGGCGTTTGCGATCATCCAGTTGTTACCGGTGGAACTGATTCTTAAGGTGTCGAAAGGCGCTGGCTTCTCGATGGTGTTTGCGTTGCTGGTGGCGGCGATTCTGTGGAACTTGGCGACGTGGTATCGGGGGCTGCCGGCGTCGAGTTCGCACACGATGATCGGCTCGATCATTGGCGTTGGGATTGCGAACCAGTTGATGCAGGGGAACTCGGGAACCGCGGGCGTGGACTGGGAGCAGGTGACAAAGGTCTTCAAACAGTTGCTGATCTCTCCGCTCGTCGGCTTTGGTCTGGCGGCGTTGCTTTTCTTCTTCTTCAAGCTGGTCGCGCGCGACCCGCGCTTGTACAAAGCTCCCGAGGGTACGGCCCCGCCGCCGTTCTGGATCAGGCTGATGCTGATTTGCACCTGCGGTGGTGTGAGCTTCTTCCACGGCTCGAATGACGGACAGAAGGGCATGGGGCTGATCATGTTGATCCTGGTGGGCACGGTTCCAACGGCGTATGCGCTGAACCACGCGGTGACCCAGAAGGACGTAGAGAGGTTTCTGGTTGCCTCCACGCAGATGGTGGAGACGCTGGACAAGTATGTCGATAAGGGTGCGGTGATGCAGGACGAGGAGTCGGAGCTGGAGACTTTCGTTAGCACGAAGAAGTACGAGCCTGGAGTAATGCTGGCGCTGCGCCAGATCGTGGTCGATATCCGTAATGAGGTGACGCTGTACGGCTCACTGAAGGGAGTGCCGCAGGAGATGCAGGCCAACGTTCGCAACCAGATGTACCTGGCGAGTGAGGCAATGCGGCTGATGGCCAAGAACGGACCGAAGATGACGGCGGCGGACGCGAAGGCGATGACGGCGTATAAGGCCGAACTGGACACATCGACGAAGTTCATTCCTGCCTGGGTGAAGGTTGCTGTGGCGCTGGCGCTGGGAATGGGCACGATGATCGGGTGGAAGCGCATCGTGGTGACCGTGGGCGAGAAAATCGGCAAGACGCACCTGACCTATGCACAGGGCGCGTCGGCGGAGATTGCGGCAATGATCACGATCGGACTTTCAGACCGGTATGGTCTACCTGTGAGTACGACGCATATTCTATCCTCCGGCATTGCGGGGACGATGGCGGCGAACCGGAGCGGCCTGCAGATGTCCACGATTCGCGATATTGCGATGGCGTGGGTGTTCACCCTGCCGGCATCGGCGGCGCTCTCGGGCGGGCTGTTCTGGGCGTTCAGTTCGATGGTGCGGTAGGTTTTTAGGTTCGAGATTCGAGTGCGGGCGGCTTCGACCGCCGCTTCTTGTCGCGCGCCGCGACGCACAGGCTGCTGGGTTGATAGACTAGCCTCTGGTATCTATGAGCCTGAAAGCAAAGATTGAAGCTGTTATTTACGCGTCGGAAGAGCCGGTAACGCTGACGCAACTGGTGGGCCTGCTGGGTGTCGAGGCGCAGGCGGAGCTGGACCGTGAGGCCGCGGCACAGCGGTCGCTGCTGGACGAAGAGGAACTGGACGCGGCGGCAGAGGAGCCGACTCTGGGGGCGGACTTCGATTCGGTTGGCGGCGATGGCGACGGGGAAGCAATCGCGGCAGAAGACACGGTCTCGGTTGATACCGAGGCGGCTGAGGCGGTCCAATCCACCCAAGACGAAGGGGCTGTCTTGAATGGGCCATCCGATTCGGTGGCCGAGGATGCAGCGGCGGCGCGGGTGGAGAAGGCGCGGACGGTGAAGCTGCGGGCTTACTTCAGGGCGGTGCTGGATCAGTTGGTGGCGGAGTACACGTCGGCTGAGCGGGGGCTGGAGATTCGCGAGGTTGCGGGCGGGTTCCGGTTCGGGACTAAGCCGGAGTATCACGACGCGGTCCGCGGGTTCGTGAAGTCCCTGAAGCCGCCGTTGAAGCTGACTTTGCAGTCGCTGGAGACGCTGGCGGTGGTGGCGTACAAGCAGCCAGTGACGGCGCCGGAGATCTCGGAGATTCGCGGGGTGGATTCGAGCGGTGTGCTGGGTTCGCTGCTGGCGCGGAAGCTGATTACGACGGCGGGGCGGAAGCATGTGATCGGGCGGCCGATCCTTTACAAAACGACACGCGATTTTCTGCTGAAGTTTGGGCTGAAGGACGTGGCCGAGTTGCCGAGCATTGAAGAGTTCGAGAAGATCGCTGGGCAGATGGCCGAGCAGGAGGAAATTCCGATGGAGCGCGAGTCGCCCGAGAACACGGAGGAGCGGCTGGAGTCGGATGCTGAGGCAGCGGTTCCAGAGCCGGTGGCGGATGAGGTGATTGTGGACGGAAGGATTTCCGGTTTGCCGCCGCGGTATGACGATGCGGATGACCCGTCGGCGGAAGAGGCCGCGATACAAAGCGGCGAGGAAGGCTAACTGCTGGTTGTTGCGTGTCCGTGGGGCGACCTGGGGGATTTATGACTAGACCTGATGCTGAAGCTCGGAATGAAAGTGAACCGATCGTTGTTGGGACTCCGGAGGGTGACGGCGATTTTGAGTCGGACGGTTTGCCGGAGACGGGTGAGACCAGCGCTGGAGGCCAATTGGCGCTTGAGATTGATCACGCGGCGGAATCCGGGCCAGATCATCCCGAACTTACCGGGCTGGAAAAGGTGATTGACGAAATCAGCAACGGGACCTTGCTGCCTTGACCGACCTGGAGATGCTGGCGGTTGCTCTGGCGGAGGCGCGGGTGGGGCTGGCGGAGGGTGGAATTCCGATTGGCGCTGCGGTGTTCGACGGGGAGATGCGGCTGCTGGGAGCGGGGCACAACCGGCGGGTGCAGGAGGGCGACCCCAGCGTGCATGGCGAGACAGATGCGTTCCGCCGTGCGGGACGGCAGCGGAGCTATCGCACGATGACCATGGTGACGACACTGGCACCGTGCTGGTACTGCTCGGGACTGGTGCGGCAGTTCGGGTTCAAGCGGCTGGTAGTGGGCGAGAGCGAGACCTTTCGTGGCGGGATCGACTGGCTGCGGGAGAATGGCGTCGAGGTGGTGGATCTGGACTCTGCGGAGTGCAAGGCGCTGTTGGCGGGGTATATTGCAGCGCATCCCGAGGTTTGGAATGAGGACATAGGCACTTCGTGCGGTCCTTGACGCTTCGCGTGAAGACGTCGACAAGCTGAAATTGTTCGCCGAGGCCGCGGCGGTCGCGAGGAGGGAGGGTTGTGGGGTTGGGTGGCTAAATGGTTCGAGCGATTAGGGAAAGGCTGTAGGTTTCGGGGTCCTTCGACTCCGCTTCGCTCAGGATGACGGCGCGATGAGGGGTTACTTAGGCGGTCGTTATTTATTGGTTGCGCGGGTGGGGGTTAGGTGGGAGATGGTTAGGCCGAGGGCGAGGTAGGCCAGATAGATGTAAGGGAGGATGCTATAGGGTGAGGCGGGGATGGGGTAGAGGGTGCCGGCCATGGCGAGGATCATGGCGAGGGCGGCGGCGATGCTGAATATGAGCGCGGCCGGGGTGAGGCGATCGTTGCGGCGGAGGTAGACGGGAAGCGCGAGAGCGACCAGGCCGTAGACGGTGATGAATCCGTAGACGGAGAGAGAGCCCATGTAGCCGTAGATGTCGGCGCCGGAGACTCCGCGGGCGGTGAGGGCCAGGGAGGGAATGAGGATGACGAGGCCGACGGCGAGGACGGCGATGTGAGGGGTTTCGTTGCGGGAGTGGGCGCGGCCGAGGTGGGGATGGACGAGTCCATCGTGGGCCATCTTGAGCAGGATGCGGGAGGCGGGGGTGATGCAGGCGAGGGTGCAGGCAAACATGCTGACGAAGGCCCCGATGTCGATAAGTGGGCCGAGGACGGGGATGTGGGCGAGGGTGGCGAGGGCTCGGAAGGGAGCCTGAGAGGTGCCGAGGTCCTGGTGGAGCTGGCGGAATCCGAGGGTTTCTGTGTAGCAGCAGATGAGGAAGAAGAGGCCGACGAGGACGGCGGAGAGGATGACGGCTCGGGGGATAGTGCGGAGTGGGTTGCGGGCTTCGTGGCCGAGGGTGGTGGCGGACTCGAAGCCGACGAAGCTGAAGAGGGCGAGTACGATGCCGAGGCGGACACCGGAGGTGGTGACGGCGTGGAGTTGGACCTGCGGGAGGTCGAGTTTGGGGCCATTCTGGAAGATGAGGGCGAGGATGACGAGGGCGATCATGGAGACGGAGGCGGCCTCGATCCAGAGCATAAGGCGAGCGGAGGCCTGGACGTCTCGATAGGCAAAGTACGTTGCGGTGGCGATGGGGAGGATGGCGATGAGCCAGGCAGGGAGACCGTGGGCGGCTGGGACAAGGACGATAGCGTAGTTGATAAAGCCTCCGACGACGGAGACGCCGGCGGCGCTGTAAGCGAGCAGGAGCGCCCAGCCTGCGGTCCGTCCGGCGATGGGTGGGAGCGAGTCGGTGGCGTACTTGTAGAGCGAGCCGGGAGAGGCGGAGGTCTGCGCGAAGCGGGCGATGCAGAGAGCGATGAGGAGCGTGGCCGCGGCTGCAAGAAGGTAGGCGAGCCAGGTTCCGTTGCCGGCGAGCGCGAAGACGAGGGGGACGGTGAGCGCAGGCGAGGTGGTGGGGGCGATGGCAGAGATGGACTGCGAGATGGTTTCGAGCGGCGAGAGGATGTTGTGGCGGAGGCCGGAGTCGCGGGGCGAGGCTTCGTCGGGGGTGATGACCTCGAGAGGCATGTGCGGCTCCGGTGTGTCCCGGTGAGTTGGGATGGGGGTCGGATGGATTGAGGTGCGGTTAGAGGTAGGGTATCGCAGAACGGCGAAGAGCGACGAACAGAGAACACGGAGAAAAGACGAGACCACGGAGACGACGAGCTGGAATAGGCGCCCTTCGTTGTGGGGTAGACTTCTTTCTATCCGCAAAATGTCAGAGAACGAATTCATCCCGGTTGGCTCCGAGAGCGTGGAGGCTGAGGAGATTGATGAGAACGAGGAGATGCCTGTGATTGATGTCCATGCACCGCACGGAGGAGTGCATACGTGGAAGGATTTCTGGATTCACCTGGGGACGATTGCGGCGGGGCTGCTGATTGCGATCGGGCTGGAGCAGACGGTGGAGAAACTGCACCATCTGGAACAGCGGCACCAGCTAGAAGAAGACCTGCATGCCGAAGGTTTGAGAGATCGTACGGCGGTGGCGGGAGACCTGCCTAGATTGACAGCACTACCGAACTGACGGCATTCGAAGACCGGTTTGACGATGCCGGGCCCGCCAGCACGCCGGACCTCGCGCGGATGACGTCCTCCCAGCTTGAAGAGTACTCTGTGTTTCTAACAAAGGACCTTGCTTACAGAGACAGAATGGTCAATCGCCTGGGCCTGTTCGATTCGCAGACGGAGGCAATTCTCGATGGCGCGCGGTCGGAAGAGGACCTGATGCGGGCGCTGGGACGGCGGAAGTTCGATTTGGAGAAGTAGTTGGGGCTACTGATGCGGGCATTACGAAGGAGGACGGACGATAATAGAGATTGGTAGACCGCGATGAGCTTGTCCGTGGTCAGAAAGTTGGAATGGATGACGAAAGTGACTGTGATTGGGGCGGAGAAGCAGAAGCAAAAGCAAAATGCGGGAGGCCCTCCACTTCGCTCCGCTCCGGCCGGGATGACGGCGGATGAGGGCGATGTGAAGTTGGAGCGACTGCAGAAGATTCTGGCGGCGGCGGGGATTGCGAGCAGGCGGAAGGCGGAGGAGATCATCCTCGCCGGGCGCGTGCAGGTGAATGGGACGACCATCACCGAACTGGGTACGAAGCATGATTCCAGCACCGATCACATTCGGGTGGATGGCAAGCTGCTGAAGGGGCCGGAGAAGCAGCGCTACTACATGCTGAACAAGCCGCGCGGGTATGTGACGACTCTGGACGATCCACAGAAGCGGCCGACGGTGATGCAGCTGATGGCGAAGCCCAAGGCCGGGCCGCATGGGGACCAGGTGCGGCTGTATCCGGTGGGGCGGCTGGATTATTTGTCCGAAGGCTTACTGCTGATGACGAACGATGGAGAGTTGGCGAATAAGCTGTCGAAGGCGGCGGCGGGGGTGGAGAAGACTTACTTGGTGAAGACGAGCGGGGTTCCTCCAGATTCGGGACTGGACCAGATTCGGCGGGGGATCGTGATTGATCGCGGCCGGCTGGACGAGGTTAGGGCTGGGCGAAGGGACCGGATCGTGACCGCTCCAGCGAAGGTGGAGATGGTGCGAGGTGGGGACAATCCTTGGTACGAGGTGACGCTGACCGAGGGACGGAATCGGCAGTTGAGGAAGATGTTCGAAGAGATTGGGCACCACGTGGAGAAGATTCGGCGGATTGGGTACGGGGCGCTAAGGCTGGATGTGCCGCCGGGCGAGTTTCGCGAACTGACGATGGGTGAGGTGATGGCTCTGGAGCGGGCGGCGGCGGGGCGGAAGGTGCTTCCGAAGAGGAAGTTACCGGAGTTTGCGCAGTTGAAGGCTCCGGTAAAGAAGAAACCGAAGCCACGGTCGAGGTACTAGGTTCGAGGCGGGTTGGGTCGGGTGGGTAACGGATGGGGTTGGCGTTCTGGTATATCACCCAAAAAGGGGTTTGACGAAGGTGGGTTAATAAGCCTAGAAATAACCCGGTTTTTAATACAGCGGTACAAGACGAAACCGGGGCTGATGCATCCAAATAGAACGTGCAGCCGATAAGGGAATTCGGGTGCGAATCCGGAGACATCCGGCACTGGAATAGTTCGTGTTCTTGGCAGCACGAAGCAGCAAAGGCAGACTTCCCTTTTGGGCCATAAGAAGGGCAGCAAGCGAACGAGGAAAACGACCCAACGGGGCAGCAAAGGAGCAACGCAAAGTGGCACTTGAGAAAGCAACATTTGGAG
>Ga0302201_10002929_pt1 | contig 12998 bp, 14 predicted proteins | sample II_Bog_N3_2_FD_194586 | JGI IMG/M metagenome (GOLD analysis project Ga0302201, IMG submission 194586) | Peat permafrost microbial communities from Stordalen Mire near Abisko, Sweden - II_Bog_N3_2 | ecosystem: Environmental > Terrestrial > Soil > Wetlands > Peat | place: Sweden: Abisko...
AAGCCCGCAGCCCGCCGGGCACACTAGCCAATCCAATCACGGAAAGAAAGAGCAACACACCCATCGAGCCATTCTCCTTGTATCTGAGAGTGGGTGTGCGCACAGAATTGTGACTGACCGTTTAGTGAATTTCAAAAGAAACGCCCAGGTCCCGTTTCCAGGACCTGGGCCACATGCCATCCACCTAGAAATCCGAGCTACTGAACAGTCACAGTCAACTCGATCGTCGCGGTTTGACTCACGGAACCAGACGAAGCCGTAACCGACACCTGGGAGGTTCCCGTTGGTGTGATGGGCGGCGGGGTCGACATCGGCGCCATTCCCCTGCATCCCATCAGGCCTCCGGCCGCTGCCAACGTAATGCCGCAGAGAACCAGCAAGCCGAGCAGGCCGCTGTGGCCCGTTAAGCGGCGGCGATAGAACACAAGTACGGAAGCGAAGGGCAGCAGCAGAGCGGTTGCGATTCCCGCCGTGCCCTGTCCCGTGGATTCGAGCCGCGCCGCCGTGCCTCCCCTCGTTTGAATGGTCAGAGTCGAGATGGATGGTGCGGAGCCCGTCGCGCTGATTTGGGCAGGCGAGAACGAACACGTTGTGCCAAAGGGAAGGCCGGCACAGCTCAGGCTCACCGTGCCAGTGAAGTTATAGGTGGGAGCCACGCTGACGGTAGTTTGAACTGACGAGCCGTCCGCAACTGTGAGCGCGCTGGTCGCGGCGCTGAACCCGTACGCAGGCGTGCCCGTTGCAGTGGTGCTGTTCGCGATACCCCCAAAAAGCCCGTGCGCCTCACCAGCAAGCCCCGCGGTGAAGTACACCGTGCTCGGATCTCCACCGCTGACTGAGGTCGTGCCCCCAACCGTAGTTCCACCCGGAAGCAATTCCCAGAGCGCGGGATAGTTCAGAGGCGTGCCCGTTCCATCGGTGAGTTGACCAAGATAGGCATAAGTTGTCGGATTGTAAGCGTTGATTAGCCCGTTGCCAAAGTTGCCAATCAGCAGCGCGCCGCCAAAGATGCCAAAGTCGGCAGGAGCAATTGCCACGCCCCAGGGGGAATCGAGATTGCCTCCAGTCGCGGCGCGCGCAACAAAATTGCCGTTCGTGTCGAAGATGCTGACGGCGCCGTTGCCCAGAGCATTGACAGGCCCAGTGGTGCCCTTCAGCGCGTAAGCCACGTAGATCTGATTGTTGATGACGTGGACCGAGAAGGGAGCATAACCTGCGGGCAGCGTCGGATCGGTAAATGAGCCGGCGAGTGCGGTGGGTGCAAAGGTGCTGCTATAAACCTCGATCTTATTTGCGGTGCCAAAGTTGGCAGCCAGAATATAGCTCGCGGTCGCAGTATTCAGAATCGCGAGTCCTGGGTAAGAGGCGCCGGCAGAGCTGTTATTGATCGCAATTTGAGTAACCGCATTCGCGGTTCCGAGGGCGAAATTCCATCCGGAGATGGTTCCATCCAGCGTCGAGAACAGGAACGAAGCCTTGGTCCCATCGGCAAGAACCATCGGGGTAGCGCCTGCCGTGGTGACTGAACCTGCGGGCGAGCCGGTGCCCGTACCTGAAGCCGGCGGAACAATGACCTTGAACTTGATGCTTCCAACTGGAGCGGTAGACCCAACCACGTAGTCGTAGCCGGTATTCGCTGCGCTGATCCACCAGGTCCCACTGTCAGAAATTGCCCAGGGATTGATAAAGTTTGGGTCGGTGAAGGCGGCGGGAACCGATCCATCGGAGATGAGGTTCGTGACTTGATACGCGCCGGCGGTTTGCGCTGCCGTTTGCAGAGAGAGAACTGCAACGGACAGCGTAAAGGCAAGGAATACCCGTGAGATGACCCGAGTCGTTTTGCAAGACTTCACGACTAGACCGGTCCGCTCAGTGGGGGATACTGAGATGTTCATGGGGGCCTCATTTTCACTCTCTCCGCCGGGATGGCAGAGCCGTTGCCGAACACGAAGAGCGCTCGGTCAACCCAGAGAGTAGCGAAGCCGGGAAAGATAGTTGTCAGAATCTTGTCAACTGATTGTCTCTATATATCGGATCACCCAGCAGGACGTGGTTTACCGCCGCTATCTAACCCCCGGCCACCGCGCCTTCATTCCCGACTTCGGCGTGTACATCACCTGGGAAGAAAACGGCAAAACAGAGTACCGCGCACTGAGCCGCCAGTTGGTCATGTTCTGCGTTGAGCGGCGCAAGGCGTGGCGCATTCTGCAGTCCAAGGCGGGAATCGTCAACAAGGAATACGCGGCCCAGAAAGCAATCCTGGCAGACGTAGACGCCGGCAAGATATCGATGGACGAGTTCCTGAAGAACGCTCGCGAAATCCTGAACGAAAAAGTAGGCGGCGGCGTGTTAGCCAAGGCATAAGCCGACAGGAGCCCAAGACCGTAATGCCCCAAGCCCCGATCAAAAGGCTTGGGGCACAATTAGTCGGGGACCGGGCCCTCAGAAGCTGGGCCAACCGCTTGGCTCCCGTCCTAGATGGCATCAACACGATCGCAAGGGAGGGATCTGATTTTCGCCTCGCATTCGTAGAAATTAGTCTGCCAGTACGGAACCTCCAAATCCGCGTTTATCTTGAGCAGCCAAATAGGCACGCTGACAATGGGCTCCTTGAACGTAAACGTAAAGCTCTGGAGTATTTGCCACGACATCGGTCTGCTGAGGATAAGCTTCTTTGAAAGTTGGCAGCAAAAACCCGAAGCCCTACTTCCCTTTACCGGGAAAACATAGTTTGAAGCTGGCCTTGGATCATCGACATACTGGGCAATGCGTGTTGAGAAGTAACGGATACCGTCAAAACCAGGCTCTGTCCGGATCCATTGCAGTAATAACTGGGGAATTACATACTCAGGAATAAAGGGGTCGCCAGGGTGTTTCACATGGACGGAGCAAGCCGCGAACAATGGCCAGCAGATGGCATGCGCGAGAACGAATTTGGCGGCTTTTCCTTCCAGGCCGTAACTTCTTGGGTGGGTAACCATGAACGCGGCAATCATTGCTGGTCGAAACCCGAGGTCCAATAGCTGAATACTCGACCCTTCTACTGCCCTGAATCGCGAAATCTGCATTTTCTCGAAACTGGGCCTTCCCAACTCTTCCCAACAAGCCCAAACCGAGCCGCCGAGATAGAGCGAAGGAAGCCCAGAGATGCTGTATCGCTGTGGCTTTACAAGCGTGCGCATTTCGAATGGTATGTGGAAGAGATCTCCACGGGAAAAATCTGTCAGACTGCCGGTCCGAATCCTGTAGAGGAACTGTAGCTCCCCGGATACATCCTCAAGAGAAGCCAACGGAGCAAGCCAAGGCCGTACAGCGGCTATTGCATCACTAAAGTGGTCGAACGCCTCGCTCGGAAAGCCATTGAAGTAAGAGTCGAGAGCGGCCAGAATGCCGTCGCTTAGGGACACAACGACGGCCTTATTCGCTTTGAGCTGCTGGCAAACCCAATCGCCACCAACCAATGAATCAACCGTGGAATGAAATTCATCGAACCAACTCTTGAGAAACTCCTTGTAGTCTTCTTCTGAACGATTCCTCGGCAACTCCAAAAGGTCGCCATTGAAAAGATCGAGAATGTCCATAGCGGGTATTTGACCACAATTTTGTGAGTTTCCGAGCTGGATACCCCACCTCGACCTCTCACAAATGAGAATGAGATTCCGGTACCGAACGGCGCCGGGCGCGCCATCCTTCGTTTTTTCTCGCGAAGGGTAGGAGACCATAGCCGGGTGCCCCAGGTTCCCCGTTTGGAATCTGGGACGCCACGAACTTCAACCCCTTAACCTCTCGCATCGTCCCTCCGCGCCGTAGGCGCAACGGTCGTTAGCCCCGCGTTTCAACGTGGGGTAAGCGTTTCAACGTGGGGTACGCGTTCCCCCCAAACCCGACGAGTCCCGTAGGGACGCTGGAAACTTAACCAAACACAAACTGCGGATCGAATTCGACACCACAAATCCGCAGGAGCGTCGTAAACTCCTCCTCGAAACTATGTTTACGATGATGGGCCCCCTGATTCGCGATGTACCTCTTAACCACCGGCACCTGCGACGGACTGACGCTAAAAGCGCCGTAACCCTCCTGCCAGGCGAAGCCCTTGCCCAACCACCGCGATGAACTTCCCTTGAGCTTCTGAATCGCCGTCGCCAGGCACACCGTTGGCGGCAAAATAATCAGCAGGTGAACGTGATTCGCGGTCCCTCCAGCGGCCACCAGAGTGAATCCCTCGCTCCGAGCAATGCCTCCCAGATATGCATACAAATCCGCCATTCGGTCGGCGGCAAGGATCAGCTTGCGTTCCTTGGTGCTGAAGATGCAATGAATGAAATTGGTTGCGTACGTGTGAGCCATCATGCACCGTCCCTACGGGACTTCCATTCTATTGCACGCGTCCACCCCACGCTGAAAGCGCGGGGCTAACCACCATTGCGCCAATGGCACGAGACCCGCCGCATACACATTTCAGATCACGCGATACCTTCATGCCACAGCCAGCGCTTCATCGCGGACCACCCGCAGCCGGAAGCCCGCCTCACAACCCCGGAATATCCGCATTCTCGGTATGCAACTGCATCTGCCAGCGCCCTTCGCGCTTCACCCACACGCTCGAAATGTTCACGTTGCCAGCGATGGTTTTCCCGCCGCAGTTAGCCGTTTCCGGAGCGTGGTAAACAATCGTTGCAACATCGGGTGAAAGAAAAGCCACCGTCGGCTCCACAATCTTTATCGGGAAAAAGTGGCACACCGGCTGCATCTGCTTCACAAAATCAACCAGCTGATCCCGATCCCAAATCAGCTCCTGCACCGTCGCGAAGTCAGCCGACATCACCTTCTTCAATTCCAAAAGGTTTCCCTGCACAAAATACCTGTTGTATGTGTTCTCAGCGGCAATGATCTCCTCCGTAGGCGAAGCCGGAAGCGCGGCAACAGAATGAGGCGCCGAAACATGCGGCTTCGCCTGCGAACGCCCTTCTAGACCCGCGGCGATCAGCACAAGTCCCGCCAGCAAATGCGGCATCAATGCGGCCGTCCTCCGCAATCCACGCCGGCAATCCATCCTGCTCGTCTCAACAGGCCTCTGAGGGGCAATCAACTTCATGCGGCACTCTCTTTCTGTCTGAATTGTTGCTGGGCAAATATCTCCGTCCGGTTCCCCCGTCGCAACGGCTCTAATGGGCCTGGACGGCAAATGAGGAGGTAACGAGTTCCGAATGAAGATGCGCCTTCCACGCACCGTCGCGCCGCACCCACACTGTGCTCATGTTGTTTTCCGATTTGCCTTTGAGGTTGTCGCAGGTTCTTTTAATTGTCGCCACGTACACAATCGTGGCCGTGTCCGGAGAAAGCATCGTAATCAGCGGATGCTTGATGGTCACGGGGTCCACGGTGCATGTCCGCTGGTTCTGCTTCGTCGCGGCCAGAATCTCATCGCGGCCTGCTATCTTCTTCCTCGAGATGCTGGTAAATTCCGGCAAGATCAACTTATCCAGCCCTTCCAGATCGCCGCTCGCATAGAGCTTCCAAAGAAGCTGCTCCTGTGCCAGAATTTCATCTGTGCCGGGCATCGCCTGGGATGTGCCCGATGGAGCAGTCTGCGCAAAACACGAAGAACTTGCAAGAAAAAAAGCTAATACAAAAAGTGGGCGCATGCCAGAATACTAGCCCCGGCACCAATGATTGACCAGTGACTTTTTCCTTAAAGAGACCACCTGGCACATCTTCCCCGGTCGCGCACAAGCCCCCTACGTCCGCACCATATCGCGCGTCCGTTAACAGTCTGCATAGCCGACCATCATCCGAGCGCAGGGCACCCTGATTCGTGTCCGTACCCACAGTGAAGCCCAGCGCGAATATGAATATCGAATCGCAATTGCACACACAAATATTCAATGCAAGTCGTTTATAGTCAATAGTTTAGTCGTAAATCGTCTGCGGCTCGCAGAAGAAATGACAGATTCTCTGCAACCCACTTGCTCGATCAGTTCAACTCTCTGCAACCCAAACACCTGCGCGGGACTGCCCCCACGGTACGTGTCGACGCGAGACGCAACCTCCGGAGCAGTCATTTCGGCGCTTTTGCAACCCTCTACGCAGCCTTTCGAGCTATGTAGCGCGCCCCTCCGGTTGAACCTTTCAAGCCTCATTTGCTCACGAGAATTCCGCTCCAGGCGTTGTCGAATCCAGACCAAAATCGGAAACCCGGCCAACAGCCTCGGGGCTAATCGCGGTTCAGCCGCGACGAAGACTGTACGGAATTCTCCCATAGTTTCCTGAACACATCCCCTTCAGCAACGCTGCCCGCAAGCCGCTGCCGTTCTGAAATTTTCTGTTCGCGATGCAAGGCGCGCAATGCAGCCCGCAACACCTCGCTGGCAGTGTCATAGTGTCCACTATCGATTCCGGTCTGGACCAGATCGTAGACATCGGGGGTAAGTCTAACCAAGCCATTCGACATCAGATTCTCCTCTAAGTTCTGTATGGGTGCTGCCCGCCGGAATCATCTGCAGATTCCCGCAGAAAACCCCGATGAATCGCGCAAATACACATCACGCAATTCGCAGGTTCACTTAAGTGTGGCTGATTCAAGGGATTTGTGACATCAAGCGCCCTCAATTAACGAGAGCGCATCGAATGGAGGCGCACAACCGAGATTCAGTTCGTGGTCTGGAAACGAGACGCTTCAAGCCCAGCTGAACCCGCTCCTCTGCAAGGGCAGCGTGCGTATCCGCTTTCCCGTGGCAGCGAAAATAGCATTGCTCACCGCCGGCAAAATCGGGGGCAGCGTGGGCTCGCCCAGCCCGGTAGGCGCATAGTCCGTCTTGCGCCAATACACATCAATGGGTGGGGTCTGGCGCATGCGCAGAATCGCGTGCTGGTGAAAGTTCGTCTGCTGCACCTTGCCTTCAACCAGAGTGATCTCCTGCCCCATCTCGCTCATGCCATCGATGACGCCGCCGAAGCCCATGCTCTCTGCCGCCTGCGGATTGATGATCTGGCTTCCCACGTCGCCCGCGGCCCACACGTGGTGCACGGTGACCTTGTTGCTGGCGTCCACGCTCACATCGGCCACTTCAGCAAAGTAGCCCAGGTGGCAGAACCACGCTGCAATTCCCATGCCGCGGCCCGGCTCTTTCGGGCGCTTTGCCCAGCCCGACTTCTCCGCGACCAGTTCAAGCACTCCCTTGAAGCGTTCAGGGATTAGAACCTCCTGTCCGTGCGGCTCATGATCGCCAACTTCGTCCTTGCCATTTGATCTCCAGGGCGCCTGCTTGTTGCTTAGAAGCTCCAGTTGGAATTCGAGAGGATCGCGTCCTGCTTCGTGCGCCACCTCATCCAGAAATGACTGCGACACCCAGCAATACGCATTGTCCCCGGGGGCCCGCATGGCCCCGCATCTCAGCATGAGAGGCTGCGCAGATGTATATAGTGCGTAAGCCGGAGCAAATCCTGATGGGTAGGAATCAGAACCGATGCCCCCGCCAGGAGCGCTGTTATTGTCATCGCCAAACGTAACCAGGTGATGCCGCCACGCGGTCAACTTGCCTTGCGCATCGAGACCGGCCTTCAGGCCAACGGTACCGCCTGGTCTGAAAGGGTCGTGCGTCACATCGTCTTCGCGCGACCAGAGCAGTTTCACCGGCGCATCTACACGCTTCGCGATCCACGCGGCTTCAACCGCGTAATCGTTCTGCAGACGACGGCCAAAACTGCCGCCCCCACGCACCATGTGGGTCGTGATGTCGCTTTCCTGGATACCGATCGTCTTTGCTACCAACCCGCGGCCGTCCACTGGCAACGTGCTCGTGGTCCACATTTCGAGCTTGCCGTCCTTCCAGTGCGCGGTGCAGCCCTGCGGCTCCATGGTGGCGTGCGCAATGAACGGATACTCATAAGTCGCCTCAACCACCTTGGTTGACGACCTGAGCACAACGTCCACGTCACCATACTTGCGCAACGTTTTTGCCGGCGTAGCCTGGAGCAGTTCTCCGGCGCGCTTCCTGAATCCCTCACTAGTTTGCGTCGCGGCCGGGCCCAGGTCCCAGTCGACTTTTAACTGCTTGCGGGCTTGCTGCACTTGCCACCAGGTATCGGCCACAATGGCGATTCCCGGCTCCATGCCTGGTTCCCAGGGTGTGAAGGCCGCGGGAGTAATGCCGCCGTCAATGATCAGAACATGGCGCACGCCCGGCAGCGCCTTCACCTCATCAAGGTTAGCTGTCTTCACCTTTCCGGCGAACACTGGAGCCTTCTCAATGGATGCGTACAGCATTCCGGGCAGCTTGATATCAATGCCAAAGATCGGCTTCCCGGTGACGATCGAATGGGTGTCCACGCCCGCTTGCGAGTGCCCAATGATGCGGTAGTCCTTGGGGTCTTTCAGCTTCACGCTGTCGAGTGAGGGCGCGGGCAGCACGGCTGCCTTGGCAGCCAGATCTCCATAACTGGCAGAACGGCCCGACGCAGAATGAATCACGCGACCTGGCTGCGTACTGCATTCCGTTGCCGGCGCATTCCAACTCTGCGCCGCTGCGGTGATCAGCAATTCGCGGCCGGCCGCGCCCACGCGCCGCATGGGTTCCCAGCCTACCGGAGTATTCGCGGACCCGCCGGAAAACTGTATTCCGTATTTTTTCTCGTTCAGGTCGGCCTGTTGCACGCGGACGTTTTTCCACTCGACGTCCAGTTCCTCCGCAATGAGCATCGGCAGCATGTTGCGCATGCCCTGACCAGTTTCAGAAGCGCGGGCCATGATGGTGACTATGCCATCCGGCGCGATTTGAATAAATGCCTGCGGTGTGAGGTCAGGCGGCTTCCCGGCCCCCTGCGCGGCGGCAAGCGGCGAGCGGTACATGTTCAGCGCAAATCCGCCGCCAGCGAGAGCACTCATCTGCAGAAAAGATCTACGATTGACTTGCATCGGGTGACCCTCCTTCGCTGCGCGCTGCTGCGCCGGCATTGGCAGCCTCATGGATGGCCTGGCGAATTCGAGGATAGGTTCCGCAGCGGCAGAGGTTGCCACTCATTGCTGTGTCGATCTCCGCGTCGGTGGGATGAGGCGTGCGCGCCAGCAGGGCTGCGGCAGACATGATCTGGCCGGCCTGGCAGTAGCCACATTGAGGCACATCGATCGCCTCCCAAGCCACCTGCACCGGGTGCAGACCATCCGGGGAAAGTCCTTCAATCGTTGTGATTGCCCGGCCCACAGCGCCACTCACCCGCGTCATGCATGAGCGCACTGCCTTGCCGTCCAAGAGCACGGTGCATGCGCCGCAGAGTCCCATCCCGCATCCGTACTTGGTGCCCGTCGAATTCAGCACGTCGCGCAGTACCCATAGCAGCGGTGTGTCCGGCGAAACGTCAACCGTTGTATTCAATTTGTTGACTGTCAGCGTCAGCGGCAAGGCATCTACCTCTCTTGTTGCGAAAAGAATCTCACTCGCACGTGAACGCAGTCAAACGCAAACGCAGTGGGCCGGAATCTCTGGCGTCGCTGCTGGCGCCAGGAATTCCAGCCCACTGAATGGAATCAACTATCTGCGGTCTTCCAGTGCCTACCGGGTAAAGCTTACATACCGGCGTCCGGAATAGAGTCTGTAGCCGCCTGCCGGGTCCGCCATCACTTGCAGCGGCGTGGGCCGCTTAAGCCCAGCGTCGTCGCCCGTGGCCGCCGTCAGTACATCGTGCGCGCCTACATCAGTCACTACAAACTTATTGTCGGCCACAAACCCAATGCCATACGCACCCGCACCCAGGCTCTGTCCGCCGATCTTGATGGGAACTTCGGTGATGAAATAGGCCTGGTACTTCGACGCCACGTCAGACGAATACCCGCTCGTATCCACCATTGTTGCGAGTACGAGGTACCCGTCGCCAAACTTCACGCCGCCAGAGTTCCTCAACTGCGTGGTCGCCGATTGCGCGCGATAAAAAACGCTGGCAGGCAACAGTTTCTGCGTGTCCGCAGGCTTAAGAACTGTATCGCCGCCCTGCGCCAACACCGCCAAAGGTGCGGTCGTCATTGCTACAGCCATCATCCCGGCCGCCGCCATCTTCAAAATTGCATTTTTCCGCATAGCAAAACCTCCACTTTCTCTTGCGAACCGGAGTATATCGCACCCTCCGCCGCTCGCGCTTCATTCAGAATGTGTACAGATCCACATACTCGTTCACCGGCATCGCCGCGAGCTTTTCGCGATCGAGCGACGCGGCAAGAATCCGTTCCTGCCGACCTTCGTCATAGCGGCGGCGCAGATTGGTCTTGAACTTCTCGATCAGCAGCGGCATTCCCTCTTCACGCCGGCGCCTATGCCCGATAGGATATTCAACCGTCTCCTCCAACAGCGTGCCGTCATTCAACTCCATGCGGAGAGAGTTGGCGATAGAGCGCTTGTCCGGATCGTGATAGTCGGTTGTGAACGCAGGTTTTTCCACGCATGTGATGCGTTCGCGCACTGCGTCAATGCGCGGTCCCCAAAGCGGATCGGCGGCCACTGCGTCTTCGTAATCGCGTGCCGTGAGGCGGCCGAAGATCAACGGAATCGCAATCATGTATTGCACGCAGTGGTCGCGGTCGGCGGGGTTTGCGAGCGGTCCCTTCTTGTCGATGATCCTCAGGCACGCCTCATGCGTGCGAACCGTGACGGACTTGATCGCCGAGGCGTTCTGCGCGCGCTCGGCCAGTTGCCGGTGGAGCTTCATCGCGGCTTCTACCGCGGTCTGTGCATGAAACTCCGCGGGATAACTAATCTTGAACAGCACGTTCTCCATAACATAACTGCCGTAACTCCGCTGAAAGCTGAATGGACGCCCTTTGAATGACACGTCATAGAATCCCCATGTCTTCGCGGTCAGCACTGACGGGTAGCCCATCTCACCCGCCTGCGCCATCAGTGCGAGACGGACTGCGCGGCTAGTCGCGTCGCCGGCTGCCCAACTTTTGCGCGAGCCGGCATTTGGCGCGTGGCGATAGGTGCGCAGGCTTTGCCCATCCACCCACGCCAGTGAGATCGCGTTGATGCTTTGCTCGCGAGTCAGGCCGAGAAGTTTGCAAACCACTGCGGTTGAAGCCACTTTCGCCAGCACTACGTGATCGAGGCCAACTTTGTTGAATGAGTTCTCCAGCGCAAGGCAACCCTGAATTTCGTGCGCCTTGATCATCGCCGTCAGCACATCGCGCATGGTCAGCGCAGGATTGCCATTCGCAACAGCTGTACGGGATAGCCAGTCGGCTGTGGCAAGAATGCCGCCGAGGTTGTCGGAAGGATGACCCCACTCCGCCGCAAGCCATGTGTCATTGAAGTCGAGCCAGCGAATCATGGCGCCGATATTGAACGCCGCCTGCACCGGGTCAAGCTGATAGTTGGTGCCCGGGACCTTTGCGCCGTGCGGAACTACGGTGCCGGGAACGATGGGGCCGAGCAGCTTGGTGCATGCCGGATACTCAAGCGCCTCAAGCCCACAGCCTAGTGTATCCAGCAGGCAATAGTGTGCGGTCGTATAAGCTAACTCGCTTGTAACTTCATAACTCAGGGCGTAGTCCGCGATGTCGGTAAGAACCTGATCCGGCGCCGGGCGCTCATTGCTGATATGCGATGACAAATGAACTCCTTTATGGCCGCTCTTCCATCGGGATAAACCTCAGATTCTCCGGCCCGGTGTAATTCGCCGACGGCCGGATAATCTTTCCGTCCTGCCGCTGCTCAATCACATGCGCGGACCACCCCGCCGTCCGTGCAATCACAAACAGCGGCGTAAACAGATCGATGGGAATCCCCATCCGATGATAAGCAACCGCCGAGTACCAATCGAGATTCGGAAACATGCGCTTGACCTCGTGCATCACGGACTCAATGCGCTCAGCCACATCGAATAGCCGCGTATCTCCAGCAGCAACCGCCAGTCCCCGTGCCACTTCCTTCACAATGTCGCTGCGCGGGTCGCTGATGGTGTACACCGGATGCCCGAAGCCGATAATCACTTCGCGTTCTGCCACGCGTCGGCGAATATCCACCTCCGCCTCGTCCGCAGTCTCGTAGCGCTGCTGAATCTCCAGTGCCACTTCATTTGCGCCGCCATGCTTGGGCCCCTTCAGCGCACCGATGGCTCCGCAAACGCACGAATAGATATCCGACCCCGTACCCGCAATCACCCGCGCGGTGAATGTGGAAGCGTTGAACTCATGCTCCGCATACAGGATCAGCGAAGCCTGCATCGCCGCAATCCATTCGGCACTCGGCTTTTCTCCATGGAGCAGATGCAGAAAATGCGCAGCGATGGAGTCTTCTTCGCACTCCACTTGGATGCGCCGCCCGTTACGCGCATAGTGGTGCCAATAGAGCAGCATCGAGCCGAGCGACGCGAGCAGCGAATCTGCAATCGCCCGCGCGCCCGCATCGCTGTGATCCGCAGCTTCGGGCAACACGCAACCCAGTACTGACACGCCCGTTCGCAGCACGTCCATGGGATGCGTGGTGGGCGGCAGCAGTTCCAACGCCTGCTTTACCGCAGCGGGCAAACTGCGCAGCGGCTTGAGGCTCACTGTGTAGGATCCTAGCTCCGCGGCATTGGGCAGCTTGCCATGCACAAGCAAATACGCGACTTCCTCATACTCGCAGTGCCGTGCCAGGTCCTTGATATCGTATCCGCGATAATGCAGATCGTTGCCGCTATGGCCCACGGTACACAGCGATGTATTGCCCGCCGGTGTGCCGGAAAGTGCCACGGATTTCTTCGGCTTAAACGCCGGGGGCGAGGCTGTTTGTTCACTCATTTTTACTCTCCGCGAGCATCAACTTAATGGAAAAACCTGGCGGCTGTCTACTCTTTGCCTTTCGCAAACAGCTCATCCAGCTTCGCTTCATACGAGTGATAGTCCAAATACTTATACAGATCCGCTCGCGACTGCATTAGCCCCACCACGCTCTTCTGCGTACCCTCTGCGCGGATCGCCTCATACACCTTCAGCGCCGCCGCGTTCATTGCCCGGTACGCGCCGCAGCAAT
>Ga0302201_10002937_pt1 | contig 12973 bp, 9 predicted proteins | sample II_Bog_N3_2_FD_194586 | JGI IMG/M metagenome (GOLD analysis project Ga0302201, IMG submission 194586) | Peat permafrost microbial communities from Stordalen Mire near Abisko, Sweden - II_Bog_N3_2 | ecosystem: Environmental > Terrestrial > Soil > Wetlands > Peat | place: Sweden: Abisko, Stordalen...
CCCGAAGCCATATTGGTTCTCAGCGGCTGATGCCAACCGTACAATCTTGTCAAATTAGCCAGGTCACGCCGAGGTCAGCTTCAGCAGTAAATCACTGCGCCCATTTTCCTTTTTAGGCTTATGAGAACGAGCTGTGGGAATTTGACGAGCTCGGTTATATGAAACGCCGCTTTGCCAGCATTAACGACATGACTATTGAGGCGTCGGAACGCAAGTTCCTTTGGGAGCGGTAGGTGCTTACCGGAACGGAAGCCTCTCTTTCGTGGAAAACCCTTACAATTACTTGAATCAGTCTTGGTATCCCTATTAAAAAACTTTCTCTATTCGTGGGAAAACAGGAAGCCTTGGATAGGAGGGCGCATTTCAATGGAAGAAATGTCAACAAGCAAGGCCTCCCCCTTTGAGAGACTTCAAGGAGTTAAGATTGAACTGCATTAGTTTTGATTAGATTCAATTGAAAAATCGGTAAGTTTCTTAAATCCTTCGCAAGAATCTGGGCAGGTTCCTTTTGAAACAAATCGACGCTACGAGCGGCACGAATACCAACATAGAAGCCGTAATCCAGCATCAGGGCCATATAGCGGCGCCCCGCCTCATGCGGTGTTACCCCTTCGTGTAAAACGTGGAGTAGACGCAGTGCGATCAGCTCTTGTAGCAACTCAAAAGCAGGATCATTGCCTTTAATTTCAACAAGAAATGCATTTTTCTTTTGTGTTGAAATACAAAAGTCACGAACAACTGCAAACGCCTCTTTGATTTGGATAATTTTTCCGGAAGCGTCTCGGTTAATATCACTTAACTTAACATCCGATGTAACTGACGCAGCTTCGTTAACGCTCGTAATCGACACCCTTTTCTGATCCTTTAGCGCAGATTTAGAAATGGCCGAAAGAAAGATGCTCAAGGCGTCCCGTGGCACCCCAGCGGCAACCCATACTAACCGTTCAAGAACTCCACTGCCGCAAATATATCCGACATTTGGAAGTCCGCTATACACCGCGTGGGCATCTAGAATACTCTTAATATGTGCCAATGATTTACTTGGCATAGTCAGATTATAGTCGAGCGGAATGATTTGCGCATCATGTGGAGTTGCCAGTCCTTTCCGTGTGGAGGGATCCCAATTATCCGTCAATTGCTCAATGCCGGAAATTTTTAAAAAGACCCTGTTATCGCGAGAAACTGCGTATAATTTGGACAGAAGCAATGGCTGCAAACGGCTATCCAAAACATGGATGTCATCTAAAAAAACGACGATTCGGTCTTTTTGTTGAGTGATTGGAGTCAAACTGCGTCTAATTTTTGGAACGAGACGATCAAATTGCAGCTCGGCATCTGGTGAGGAATCTAATTTTGTAAGTTGATCTAAAAGAGCTTCAGCCTCAGTCAGGGAGGTATCAATAGTCAAGATTTGCTGAAGAAGCTCGATAAATATGTCTATCACGGCCTCAAAATCAGATCTGCCTTCATATGTCTGCATTGCAATCCACACATATGGTACACCTTCAGCCTTAAGATTGTGGAGCGCATATAGGAGAAGACTTGATTTTCCGGAGCCTCGACGGCCAAAAACAAGATGATTGCTTTGCGCAATTACCTGATCCTCAGCACCAAAAACCGACCGAATATAACGACTTAGAAATTCCGTGCCAAATGTTGAACTTGAAACGGTTAGGCTTTCTGTGATTACCGTTTTTAATAAAAATGTTTCGGGTAGCGAGAGTCGATCAGTAGGCGGATGAGTGCGTTTCTTAATGGTAACTCGGTTACGAAATTCGTTACTTTCCGGCAGGGCATCGGAGATATCCGAGATGACTTGGAAAAAACGTTCGGACGGAGAGACAATATTTAGTATAAGATAGTCGCCATTACTTCTTTCCTTTATTTCGAAGTTAGTATTATGAAATCGTGTTTTCCGTTCGAATTGATCTACGATTTCTTTTGCTGACGCTTCCAAGTTTAATGAGTTAGCAGCTTTCATAAAGTCAATCCACGGGAGTTTAAAAATATTTTTGCGTCTGAGGTGAAAGAGGTGACCAAATCTTCAGCATCTTGAACAGAAAGAATCAAATCAGCCTCGGCCGAATCAAAACCGTAATCGGCAATATTTCGATCATCCCTTAATGTGACGAGCTGAATCTTATATGTGCTCGAATTAGGGAATGATGAGGGGAAGGCGTCAATGTTTTTATGATCGCTAACATCTGTTTTGAATATACCATCGGTATGCAATTGCACCGCCCTGCGAATATTGTAGGCTCCGTAATAATAGCGGGAAATTTTTTGACGCCAATCACTTCTGGATAAGGATTTTGCAAAGATAAAATGTTCTTCTCCAAAGCGAAAGAGAGCAGCCGAATGTCGAGCTATTTCGTTCTCGATCAATGTGCAAGTCGCTGCGTCCAGAATGCCCCGTAGGTTTTCAAGTATCTTCCGGCAATTTGCGCCCGCTAAGAGAAGATGTGGGGTATTCATTCCTTCAGTGTAAAGGTTAGAGAAAAAAGGTCAGTCCCTAATATTGACGCCTTTTTGGGAGGCATCGGAGTTTTTCGCGAGAGCACTCCACTGAAGACTCAGGAGACTTCGACTTTTCAGTGACTTACGCATGAAGCATTGGTCTAAACCTCTCACAGGACTTCGGCAAATGGAAAATCTGAAGGAATGATTCAGAAAATATGAAATGTTGTTCAGCTTTGAATGATGCTGGAGAACAGGCCGGTCTTGCCGCCGGCCATCGTGGCGACCATTTGTTTCCGTGCCCAGGGGATGTGCATGAGGCAGGGAAAGGCAAGATCGCGCATCCATCCAAGAGGAAGAAGATCTGATTGGAAAAAGGGAGTCATCCAGCGGGTGGCAAATTGATAAAAGTTGAGGTGTGCCCGGCGTTGCTTGGAATAGAGAACCAAAGCTTCCTCCAACGGATGCAGATGTAACAACTTCGTCAGTGCCGAGGCATCCATGAGAGCCAGATTGACTCCCTGCCCCAATTGAGGGCTGAGCGCATGTCCTGCGTCGCCCAAGATGGCTATCCGTTCCGCATGCCAGCAGGGCATCCGCACGTCGTGATAAGCCGCTGCGGTAACCTGTTCATGAGAAGTGATCTGATGGAGAAAGGTCTCCGCCTGTGGTGCCAATTCCAGGATCTGACGTTTCCAGACGGCTAGGGGAGTTTTCCTCCATGCCTCGATCTGATCCAGGCGGATGCTCCAGAACAGGCTGAGCAAATCGTCGTCAGTGCCCGTGGGAAGAAATCCAATCAATTCCCGTGTCGAGCCAACGCTCTGCCACAAAACATGACTCTCAAAATCCTGGGTGCGTTTTCCAATAAACCACAAGGCACCCCAGGGATAGCAATCCACGCGCGATGGCACTCCGCACTGAGCCCTCAAGGTGGAATTTGCTCCATCGCAAACAAGCAACAGATCGAAAGGCCCGTGCATCGTGCCGGACTCATCCAACAAGCAGGAACGGTTATCCGTGTCACGGCTCATTCGGAGAATGGGAGTATTCCATTGAAGTTCAATGCCCAATCCGGCGGCTGTATCCAGCAGGAGATTGAGCAATGTAGCCCGATGCGTACCTGCTCCCGCAAGTCCTTTGCTTAGTTCGTCATATTCCAGATTGAGCAAGACCTGTCCGCTACGGGTGCGGCAATAGAGCTTGGAGATGGGAGTGGTTTGCGCCCGGAGAATGTCTTCCAATCCGAGTTCTCGAAGCACGGACCAACCGGTGGGTTGAAGCAGGAATCCAGCGCCGACGGGAAGTCTGCGAGGAGCCCTCTCCATCAGGGTGACCTGGTGCCCCTGTCGGGCCAGCAAAATGGCTGCAGCCGGGCCAGCCGTACCAGACCCAACAACAGCGATACGCATGATCGGTTTGTTGATGCTGTGGGGAGAAAGGGTCAATCCCAGTAGTTAACCCTTTTTCACCCTGAGTTTCACCTCGGTCAGCGTGACGAGTGAGCCCCGCCATTCCTCGACGGGGTGGGATTGGAAAGCGGAAAGAACGCAATGAAGAAGATTCTCCCGGGAGTCATCTGAAAGACGGACGATAAGGATGCCCGCATGGGTTCCCGGCTGGAATTTCCTGGAATCGGAAAAATCCAAATCTTGAGTGATCAGGAAGCGATCCTCCGAGCAGCAGGCAGTCCATACTTCCGTATCGGGTCGTCCGTTCAGGTTTTCATCGAATACCGTATGGACATCATGTCCTAGCTGCTTCAACTCCTCTGCCAGAGAGAGCGGAAGATTTTCATCCATCTTGATCTTCACGCCGCCAACTGAGGAGCAGGCAGATCCTCCCGGGCAGATGCCGCAGCAAAAGCAATGATAGCTCGCAGGGCTTCCATCGATACCCCTGGGAAGTCTTGTAGGATTGCCTCAAAGGAATCTCCAGCCTCAAGCGAGGCCAGAATCGTCCGCACTGGAACACGGGTTCCCTTGATCACAGGTGTACCCCCGCAAATCGCGGGATCAGTCACCATGTAATCTCTATAAGGCATGGCAGACCCATACTCCTAAAACCACGGCTAGACAAACTGTTTCAGTCCTTCGGGTTCAAGGGCTTGGTGGTAATAATTCAGCAAGTTCTCCCTGTGTCTCCGCATCCTTCGCTGAAAACTGAGCCAGCAGTTCCTTGAGTTGTGCGGAGGAGAAGGCATTTTTGATTTTAGCGATTTCCTCATTGGCGAGCTTGTCACAGCGCTCGTTACCTGTGTCTCCGGCGTGGCCTTTGACCCAATTCCATTCGACTTGGTGGAGCGGTGCGACCCTATCGAGTTCCCGCCAGAGGTCCGCATTTTTAACCACTTTCTTGGCGCTCGTTTTCCAGCCATTCCGCTTCCAAGTGTGTAGCCAGCAGGTGACGCCGTTCTTCAGATATTTCGAGTCGGTGTGGAACTCGACAGCGCACGGGTTCTTCAGAGCCTTCAGGGCCTCAATCGCAGCGAGCAGCTCCATCCGGTTATTCGTTGTCGCAGGTTCGCCACCGGAGATCTCCCGCGTGTGCTTCCCATGGGAGAGGATGGCCGCCCAGCCCCCGGGTCCGGGATTCCCATGACAACCACCGTCGGTATGGATCACGACCTTTTTCATCCATTCAGTGATTTAGGGGGAGGGTTTTCGCGCAGAGGTACAGAGACGCTGAGAGGAGAGATGCAGGGGCGGAAAGCTGCGAGAACAGAGGCATTCCTTACAGAATAAAAACAGGAATTTCCTTCCCCCCTCTGCGTCTTAGCGTCTTTGCGCGAGAATCTGTTTTCCACTCCCTCTGCATGAAACTGCTTAAGCCGTGGTATAAACCTCCACTCCCTGCTTCTTAAACTGTTTGGATTTCTCCTCCATGCCCTTCTTAAGAGCTTCCTCTTCGGAGATGGCCTGTTCGGCAGCGTATTTACGGACATCTTCACTAATCTTCATTGAGCAGAAGTGAGGGCCGCACATCGAGCAGAAGTGAGCTGATTTTGCTCCTTCTTGAGGGAGGATTTGACGCTTTCGTTGCCCAACGAAAACGCCCTTCGGGCTAACCTGTCGGTTAGTCTGACTCGGCCGTTCCCGACGGCCTCGGCTCATCATGAAAGGTACGATGATCATGCCTTCGTATAAATCTCGGCTCCAGCTTCGGTAAATTCACGGGACTTTTGTTCCAGGCCTGCCGTCAACGCTTCGTTTTCAGCTAAACCCTGCTCTGCCGCATATTTTCTCACATCCTCACTGATTTTCATGGAACAAAAGTGCGGACCGCACATGGAGCAGAAGTGGGCACTCTTCGCTCCCTCTTGTGGAAGGGTTTCATCATGAAATTCCCTCGCGGTGATCGGGTCGAGTGAGAGGTTGAACTGATCTTCCCAGCGGAATTCAAAGCGGGCTTTGCTCAGAGCGTTGTCGCGGTATTGGGCGCCGGGGTGTCCTTTGGCCAGATCGGCGGCGTGGGCGGCGATCTTGTAGGTGATGACGCCATCCTTCACATCCTTTTTGTTCGGCAGGCCGAGGTGTTCCTTCGGCGTGACATAGCAGAGCATGGCGCAGCCATACCAGCCGATCATGGCGGCACCGATGCCGCTGGTGATGTGATCGTAGCCGGGGGCGATATCGGTGGTGAGTGGCCCGAGCGTGTAGAAGGGGGCCTCGTGGCACCATTCGAGCTGCTTGGCCATGTTCTCCTCGATCATGTGCATCGGGACGTGGCCTGGGCCTTCGTTCATGACCTGCACTCCCTTGGCCCAGGCGCGCGTGGTGAGTTCACCCTGCACCTTGAGCTCGCCAAACTGGGCCTCGTCGTTGGCATCGGCCACCGATCCCGGACGCAGTCCGTCACCGATGGAGAAGCTGACATCGTAGGCAGCCATGATGTCGCAGATGTCATCCCAATGGGTGTAGAGGAAATTCTCCTGATGATGGGCGAGGCACCACTTCGCCATGATGCTGCCACCACGGCTTACGATGCCGGTCATGCGTTTGGCGGTGAGCGGGACAAAGCGGAGCAGGACTCCGGCGTGGATGGTGAAGTAATCGACCCCCTGCTCGGCCTGTTCGATCAATGTGTCGCGGAAGATTTCCCAGGTGAGATCCTCGGCCTTACCGTTGACCTTTTCGAGAGCCTGATAGATCGGGACGGTGCCGATGGGGACGGGGGAGTTGCGCAGGATCCACTCGCGGGTGGCGTGGATGTTCTTGCCGGTGGAGAGATCCATGACGGTGTCGGCTCCCCACTTGGTGGCCCAGCGCATTTTCTCCACCTCTTCCTCGATGGAGGAGGCGACGGCGCTGTTGCCGATATTGGCATTGATCTTCACCAGGAAGTTCCGACCGATGATCATCGGCTCCAGCTCGGGGTGGTTGATATTGGCCGGGATGATGGCGCGGCCTGCTGCGACTTCAGAACGGACGAATTCCGGCGTGATCTCCGCCGGGATGCGTTGGGGAAACCGGCCAAAGATCGAGGGGGTGTAGGGGCTGGCGGGAAGCTGGCCGCTTCCGGCGTGCTGCTTGGCAAGCTCGTTGCGCGAGATATCGCCGGAGAGATCGGAGAGAGTGGTCTGCTGGGCGCGGCCCATATTCTCGCGGATGGCGATGAATTCCATCTCCGGGGTGATGATGCCCTGACGGGCATACCAGAGTTGGGTGACGGGATGGTCCGCCGAGGCGCGGAGTGGCTTCTTCTTGCTTCCGGTCATGCCGGGGAACTCGATCAGGCGGTTGCGCTCGGACTGGCTGGCATACTCGGCATGCTTGCCAGAGAGGTAGCCATTGTCCATCGGCTGCACCTCGCGCCCTTCATAGCCAGCAACATCACCGCGTTTCTCGATCCAGCCCTTACGTAGGGTAGGAAGTCCCTCCGTGGCATCACCTTCGAAATCGGGATCGCCCCAAGGCCCGCTACAATCATAGACGCGGACGGGAGCATTCGGCTCCAGCTCGTTAGAAAAGTTCTTGGTAGGAGAGAGCTCGATCTCCCGCATTGGCACACGGATCTCGGGATGGAGCCTGCCCTCCACATAAACGCGACTGCTGGCCGGAAGGGCGTCGCTGCTGGAGAGGTCTGCGTCGCTGGGTTCCGAGGTGAGTGGGTCGATGGAGTCAATGGGTGCGATCATGAAAGTAGGGATTTAGGCTGAAGGCTGTTAGGGTGTTAGGGCAGAGAAGTTGGAAGAGTGGAATTCAGGACGGAAGAGTTGGTGGTTGAATTTACTACTCTACTTTCACAGCTCTGGAAACCGGGGGAGCGGGTTTCCAGTTGGTGCTGCCGATCTGGGTTGCGGTCAGCACGGTTGTCCCTTTTGAATTGATGGTTGCTACCGATCCGTAAAGCGAGATCACCTTGGGATTGCTGCTCGTGAAGCTCACGGAAAGTCCTGACGGGGTGGTTGCGGTGAGCAGGAAGGTATTTCCAGAGACAAAGGGAACCGGAGTCGTGGGAGTGAAGGTGATGCTCTGGGCAGCCTTGGTAACGGTCGCTGTCTTGCTCACAGGCACGGCGGTGGCGTAGTTGGTGCTGCCGGACTGCTGTGCTGTGAGGATGACATTGCCCGCTCCATTGATGGTAGCTGTGTTTCCAGAAACTGAGATCACATTCGTGTTCAAACTGGTAAAATCAACGGCTCCACCAGGTGCCGTTGCTGCGAGGGTGAAGGTGTCCCCCTGTGAGTAGACGCGTGTGGAGGGCTGAATAAAGGTGATCTTCTGGGGTGCGCTCGCGACAGCAAAAGTCTGGGTCACGCTTGTTGCGGCTGAATAGGTGGCATCACCCGCCTGATCCGCCTGGATGGTAACGAGCCCTGATCCGGTGAGGGTCACCAGATTTGTGTTGGAGATCGTCGCAGGTCCCGAGACAACGGAGTAGCTTACGGGAAGTTTCGAGGAGGAGGAGGCCTTCAAGGCAAACGGCTTGTCTCCATAGGTTTTGGAGGGAATGGGAGGAAAGGTGATGACCTGGGCGGGAGGTTGAATCGGATTGTACGTCACGGCAAAGAGTTCGGACGAGGCTGTGCTGTTCCCATCGTTTGGCACCTCGGCGGCAATCCCACCGTAGATATACCCGAGGTTGGTTCCTGGTGTGAGGGCATCCATGTTGATCATCCCGTTGGTGAGAGGAAGATCAGGATTGGTGAGGAATTCAGCACTGGCACCAAAGAGCCAGGGAGTTCCGGTATTGGGGTCGGTGATGTTGGGGTAGAGATCGCCGAGGTAATACTGTTTGTATTTTCCTGCCGCATCACGGATGACGAGGGTGCTTTGACTGGTGAAGGGATCCTCTTGATCTGTCACGAAACGGTTGCCATTAAAGGTTTGGAGACTGATTCCTCCCGTCAGAACGATTGCGTTTTGGTTGAGGCTTGGGGAATAGAGATTGATAGTCGGGCAGTGATAGTTATTCATCGCCTGTTTGAAGGTGCCGGGGGCCGAGGGATTGGCCATGCTGGGAACACCGTTTGATGAAATCTCAACAGGGACTGTCCAATCGCCGCCCTGAACGGTGAAGACTCCTGATAAGGCGACGAGCGCTGGCGCTCCGGTACCGGTCATCGGCACGATGTTCAGATCTCTCCGACGATAGGGTGCTTCCGGGGTGCTGCTGGCGAGGTTCGTGATGTTCAAACTCCCGTTTGTATCGACGATGGTGAAGGTGCGGATCTGTTTGGTGTAGATGCCATCGGACCCGGGCGTGTAGGGCCCTTCAAAGTTCTGGCCGAATGTCAGAAATGCAGTGCCATTCACGAAATTCAAACTTCCTCCCGTGACCTGGACGGCAGAGTTGGTGGTCTGTCTCACGGAAGCGGAGAGGTTCGTTCCAGCATTGGTGACCCAGTCGATGACGCCCGGTAAATCGAGTGCCGTGAGTGTGGGGTAGGTGGTGAAGTTGTTCGAGGCGTAGAGGTAACCGCCGGCGATATACAGGGTGGAACCCTTCTCGGCGAACTCCGGGGCAGTCGCGGAAAGAGCACTAATTTCACTCGGAGACAAATCCGAATTCGTCAGGGAGCGACTCCAGGTTTGTTGCGTCTTGGGATTGATGACCAGGATTTCCTCATTTTGCTGCTCGGGAGGAAAATTTGTCAGCCCATTGGTTGTGAAATTGTGAAGGCCGCTCGTCCTTCCATCGACGACAACGAAATTGCCCTGATAAGAGGCATATGCATACGACTGGAGGGCAATCGGGCCGTTGCTCCCCATGTCAACGGTTTGCATGGTGAGCGTGAAAGGGAGCCCCTGCGTGTAAACAGGACTGACCGTGGGAGTCTGATCCTGGGCTTTTGCTGCTGGTGAGACAAGGGCGGCGGCAGCGAGGAGGAAGCCGATGAGGCCCATCATCTGAAGGGGGGAGTTTTTCATGGCTGAGAAGAAGATCGGATTCGGGTCATGGGTGATGATGAAAATAAAATGGGCCATGCGTCGTGAGGACGGCATGGCCTGAGTCTTCTCCCTGCGACGGCATTACCCGGATCAGGTTCAAAGGGTCGTTCGGGATATCTCCCCGAACCTCTCAGCCAGTCGGCTCCCCCGCATTGTGATTTGTATGACAATAAGCATCTCCACCCTGCCGTCAACGCGTCAATTTGGCAGAACGAGGCGCGCGGTCGATTTTGTGCCCAGAGCTACATGAACGGCCTGCACAACCCGCATGTAGGCAACGCCGTCGCGGAAGCTGGGATGGGGGTGCGGCGCATCGGGATTGCGTACTGCGGTGATGAAATCCCGCTCCACCTGCCAGGGGCGATCATCGACTGCTGGTACGGTGAGGATTTCTGAATTTCCATCGGGATGAATCAGGGTGATTTCTTCGCGAATGTAGTCGTAATGTAGGTGGCCCTTCTCCCCGATGATCGAGATGCTTTCGCCAGCCGGTCCAGGATCGGTGGCACTGAGATCGAGAGTGCCCAGCGCTCCGTTTGCAAAGTTTGCGATGACGAAGAGATCGTCGGGAGTTTTTATTTCACGACCGCTGCGCGCAGGAGTCCAGATGCGGCTACTGGCCTGCACGGAGGCGATATCGCCGAACCAGCGCTGGAGGATTTCGACATGGATGCCGAGGGTCAGAATGTTGAGGCCGTTGGCCTCGCGGAGCTGACGCCAGTGGGGAGGAGCGTTTGGATCGAGGAAGCCGGAATTCCTGGAAATAATGCTGACGCGATGGAGGGTGCCGAGACTATTTTCCGAAAGCAGCTTGCGGATGGTTCCATCGTAGCGCAGGCCGTAGGGAGGAGGGCAGAGCATGGTGACAAGCTCCGGATGGGACGCGGCGGCAAGCAGCATTGATTCGGCCTCCGCCAGATCGGGGGCCATGCGGGCCTGGCAGAAGATGTGTTTGCCAGCATCCAGGGCAGCGAGGGTGATCTCCCGATGGAGATTGGGATGGGTGCCGATCCAGATGATGTCGAGATCGGGCTGGGCCACGAGTTCGCGCCAATTCGCATACACGGTGGCATTCAATGAAAATTCCGCGCAGACAGTCTCGGCACTCTGGCGACTCCGGTTGGCCACGGCGGCAACAACGACATTTTCCAGTGCGGCGAGTCCGGGCAGATGGCGCAAACGGACGATGCCGCCCGCTCCGATGATGCCGACCTTGAGTGTTTTTTCACGAGGGTTACTCATCGCTGAGAGGATAGTCGTCCCGGTGTGACGGTCAATGGATGCCGCCGAAGCCAGGCATTTTGACGGATTGCTGACTGGGAATCAAAAGTGGTGGGGGAAGAATGATGGAATCGGGATTCATGATTCAGTACAGAGAAAATAAAAAGGCCATGCTTCGTGAGGGTTTTATAGCCTGAGTCTTCTCTCTGCGGAGGCGTTCCTCTACTCCTTTCTTCGTTCGAGGTTAGGCAGAAATCCTGTCAGCAGGCCGATCAGTGGGAGGAAGGCACACACCTGATAGACGAAATTCATACTGGTCATGTCGGCCAGTTTTCCGAGCACCGCGGCTCCGATTCCCGCCATGCCGAAGGCGGCTCCGAAGAAGAGGCCAGCGATTAACCCCACGCGTCCGGGTACCAGCTCCGTGGCGTACACCACGATCGCCGAGAAGGCCGAGGACATGATCAGGCCGATCAGCACGGAGAGGATCGCCGTGGTGACGAGATTCACATGGGGCAGGGCAAGGGAGAAGGGGAGCATGCCCACGATCGAGACCCAGATTACCCATTTGCGTCCAAAACGGTCACCGAGCGGTCCTCCGATGATGGTTCCGGCGGCTACTGCGGCGAGGAAGAGGAAGAGGAGCAGCTGGGATTGCTGGACGGAGACATGGAACTTTCCAATCAGATAGAAGGTGTAATAACTGGTCATCGAGATGAGGTAGAAATATTTCGAGAAGACCAGCGTCAGGAGGATGAGGAGGGAGACCATCACCGTGCGACGCGGCAGCGATCTGTGGAGGGCCGTGTGCCGTGCCGCGCGGGTCAGGCCAAGCGTGAGCCGTTCCCTGTACCAGGTGCCAACCCGTGTCAGGATCACGATGCCGACAAGCGCCACAAGGGAAAACCAGAGGATGTGACGCTGTCCGTGAGGCATCACGATCAGTGCCGCCATCAGGGGACCGAGTGCCGAGCCCGCATTGCCGCCGACCTGGAAGAGTGACTGGGCAAACCCGTGGCGCCCTCCCGAGGCAACCCGGGCGATCCGGGAGGCTTCAGGATGGAAGATGGCCGAGCCAAGCCCGACCAGGGCCGCCGCTGTGAGGATGGCGGGATAGCTCGGCGCGAAGGCGAGAAAGACCAGGCCGCCCAGCGTCACGGCCATCCCCAGTGCCAGTGAGTAAGGTTTCGGGTGGCGGTCGGTGTGGAGGCCGATCAGTGGCTGGAAGATCGAACCGGTCATCTGAAAGGTGAAGGTGATCAGGCCCACCTGCGCGAAATTGAGTCCGAACGACTTTTTGATCAGCGGATAGATCGAGGGAATCAACGCCTGGATTGTATCGTTGAGCAGGTGAGAGCAGCTCAGGGCGATCAGGATCGCCAGGACGGTCTGCTGTTCGGGCGTCGTGCCATGCGTCTCAGCACGGTCAACCGCATCCGCCCCAAACGGCTGGGGGGCATCTTCTGTTCCCCGTATCATGGGTAGCAATCCTCAATGGCTCGGAGTTTTGGCGATTTCGACGACTTCCCCATTGGTGAGGCTGTCAGAGGGATTGAGGATGACCTGATCGGTCGGTTGCAGCCCTTCCACAATCTGGAGTTTTTCGCCCAGATCGCGGCCAATTTTAATCTGCCGGATGTTGACGGTGTTGTTCGTGCCCACGACGCCGACCGAGGCACCCTCGGAGCGGAAAAGGAGTACATTGGAAGGCACCAGCAGGTTGTCGGAGCCCGAATCAATTTTCAGATGGACGGTAGCGTAGGCTCCCGGAAGGAGTTCCTCGTTGTTGTTGGGCAGGCTTAATTGGGTCAGGAGCGTCCGGGTGCCTGGATCAATCGCTCCGGCGGTGGCGACCACTTCCGCAGGAAAGTTCCGGCCGGGGAAGGTATCGAACGTGACAT